>ENA-OQCD01000243-OQCD01000243.1-human-gut-metagenome-genome-assembly--contig:-NODE-243-length-14878-cov-1.777642_pt1 | contig 14878 bp, 20 predicted proteins | sample MGYA00242755_ERZ504571 | MGnify/ENA primary metagenome ERZ504571 (study PRJEB26092, sample SAMD00036274) | human gut metagenome | host: Homo sapiens | study: EMG produced TPA metagenomics assembly of...
CTTGTCTTGAACCTTGCAAGAAGGGCTATGAGCGATGCAGGCTTGAGCAACTCTGATATCGATGAGGTAATCCTTGTTGGTGGTTCTTCACGTATTCCGGCTGTTCAGGAATTGGTAGAAAAATTCTTCGGTAAGACTCCTTCCAAGGGTGTTAATCCTGACGAAGTGGTTGCTGTAGGTGCTGCCGTTCAGGGTGCTGTTTTGACAGATGAAATCAAAGGTGTGGTATTGCTGGATGTTACTCCGTTGTCAATGGGTATCGAAACATTGGGTGGTGTAATGACTAAGTTGATTGATGCAAACACTACTATCCCGGCCCGCAAGAGTGAGACCTTCTCTACAGCTGCCGATAACCAGACTGAAGTGACTATCCACGTACTTCAAGGTGAACGTCCGATGGCTGCACAAAACAAGTCAATCGGTCAGTTCAATTTGACTGGTATTGCTCCGGCTCGTCGTGGTGTTCCTCAGATTGAGGTGACATTCGATATCGATGCCAACGGTATCTTGAAAGTATCTGCCAAGGATAAAGCTACCGGCAAGGAACAAGCTATCCGTATCGAAGCCTCCTCTGGTTTGAGCAAGGAAGAAATCGAAAAGATGAAAGCCGAAGCTGAAGCTAATGCAGAAGCAGACAAGAAGGAACGTGAAAAGATTGACAAATTGAATCAAGCTGACTCCATGATTTTCTCTACTGAAAATCAGTTGAAGGAATTAGGTGACAAGTTGCCGGCTGATAAGAAAGCTCCGATTGAAGCTGCTCTTCAGAAACTGAAAGATGCTCATAAAGCACAGGATTTGGCTGCTATTGATACTGCCATGGCTGAACTGAATACAGCATTCCAGGCTGCCAGCGCTGAAATGTATGCTCAGAGTGGTGCACAAGGTGGCGCTCAGGCCGGTCCGGGTGCAGGTGCAGGACAACAGGCTAATCAGGGTTCTTCTAATAATAAAAGAAGATATTCAGGATGCTGACTTCGAGGAAGTGAAGTAAGTATCGGTAAATAACGATAACTATAAATAAGAATATAGGGTGTAACTCAGTAAGTTATGCCCTATTTCTTTTTATATCACTTTTCCTTTGGCTTTGCTTGTTATCCGGATTTTTATTGTATATTTGTACCATAATTGTACCGACACTTAAAAGTAGATAATATGACACTTGTAAAAATGGCGGTACTGAGAATGAAGAATATAAGTAAAACATAGGTTATGCCAGCAGCAAAATTTGAAATAACACGTCAATGCAAGGTTTGTGGAGAGACTTTTGTCGCTAAAACCATTGAATCGTGGTATTGTTCTCCCAAATGTTCTAAAATTGCGTGGAAAAGGCGTAAGGATGAAGAAACAGCGATTGCAAAGGTTGGACGAAGTGGTTAAGAAGATACCCAAGTCCAAAGAAGTACATCACGGTTTCTGAAGCATACGCTTTGTTTGGCATAAGCAAGGAAACTCTTTATCGCTTGATTCGTAAGGGTACAATTCCAAGTGTGAATGCCGGGGAAAGGCAGACATTATTATCAAAAGAAGAATTGATGAAACTCTATCCTCTCCGAAAGAAAACTCTTACAAAGCCAAAGCCTATTGCCAAGCTGTATAGTTTGGAGCCAAAAGACTGTTATACCATTGGTGAAATCACAGAGAAGTTTCTTGTAAATGAAAGTACGGTTTATCTCCATATACGCAAATACTCTATCCCTACCCGGCAGATAGGAAATTTTGTGTATGTACCCAAGAAAGAAATTGATAACTTATATAAAGGTATGAAGCGATGAAGAAAGCATTAGTTAATACACGAGTGTCGGTAAAGCTCCGCAAGTCTGAATATCGTGATGAGTGGTATCTTTATGTGGAATCTTATCCTGTATTCCAATCCGGGAAAGATACTCCGCAAAGAGTTCGTGAATATCTCAATCGTACTATTACAACACCTATTTGGGATAAGTCACGTAATGCAAGGACTAATGCCGAAGGCAAAACCACTTATAAGCCAAAAGCGAGATTTGAACGGTATCATTCAATGTAAATCTCAATTAGACCAAGAATCATGTATCTATGCAGACAAGGTCAGAAACCTACGGCAAAAGGAATATGACAATGCGGCTCTTTATGCCGATACTGATGCAGAACAGGTCAGAGCAGTTAGAACGCTCCAAAAGCAATTTCATTGAGTACTTCGACCATGTGCAGCGAACAAGGCATGCCCATAGTTCCGATTCTATCATTGTCAACTGGAGGAGAGTTCATGAGTTGTTAAAGATATTTGCAAAAGGCGATACCATTCTCTTTTCACAAATAGACTTAAAACTGGTAGAATCGTTCCGCCAATTCATAATGAACGCACCGCAAGGTGGTACTAAGCGAGGTACGATTTCTCAAAACACAGCTTCTACATACTTCTCCATCTTCAAAGCCGGATTGAAGCAAGCTTTTATAGACGGCTATCTGACTATTGATATTTCTGCGAAAGTCAAAGGTATTCAGGAAAGGGAAAGCCGGAGAGAATATCTCACGGTAGAGGAATTGAACCGACTGGTTCAAACGCCATGTGATCCATTACTGAAACGTGCAGCTCTGTTCTCTGCTTTAACAGGAATCCGTCATTACGATATTCAAAAATTGAATGGTCGGAAGTGGAAATGTTCAATGGAGGCTATCGGTTGAATTTTACCCAGCAAAAGACAAAGGGTGTTGAATACATGCCTATTTCAGAACAAGCATTTAATCTTTGTGGAGAACAGCAGGAAGGGGAGCTTCTTGTATTTGCAGGATTGCCTGATCCGTCGTGGATAAATCGCCCAGTCAAGAAATGGGTTGAAGCAGCCGGAATATCCAAACACATTACATTTCATTGCTTTCGTCATTCCTATGCGACCCTACAACTAGCTGGAGGTACTGATATTTACACAGTTAGCAAAATGTTGGGGCATACAAATGTGAGAACTACCCAAGTGTATGCAAAGGTTGTTGATGAAAAGAAAGAGAAAGCTACAGAAACCATTAAACTGGATTTGTTGATATAGAGTGGCTCTATATTTAGCATTTATAATTTAAAAATAAGGAAAGCTTTCTTGAAAAAATTGTTTGAAATCACATAAAATAAAGAATACTATGCAATCATGTTTATTGCATATATAATTTAATCGGAGGGTATTTTAATACTTAACACCTCCAAGGGTAATAACTATTTATATATACATTAGTCATACAAATAGAATCTATATGAACATAGAAAGTATCAAATCAATTGTTGACTCTTGCATAAGCAAGAATATATTAGAGGTTGAACCAGAGATAAATAACCTATTGGATAAGGTCATCGCTCATATTCTTCAGAGTTTATAATAATAGTCGAAATGTATTACAATATACATTAGGACAATTAGATAGAATTCATAAATCTGTTGTATGTTATTATGATGAAACGTATACTAAATCATGTGCAAGACTTATGTGATAAGTTTGAGAATGAAAGTTGCGGAGATAATAATTATGTGAATGTAAAATGGAGTGAAAATAAAAATAGGGAAAATACTAACAACTGCGGCATCATATTATCAAGGAAATTTTCGCATTAATAATGCAAATATGGAATTTGCCAACAGTCTATCTTCTGATGAAAGGAGAACGCTGGTAAGTTACATTATTGACTCTATACAACATTATGGCACTGATACGCATTGGACAAAGGACATCATTGAAAATCATCTTCTATATTTAGCATTTCTATATGCAATATGCAAGAAAGATTCTCAAATGTGGTATATGTTTCATTATGCCAACAACTTCATCGATAGACTGGCAACCTCAAATGAAGCACAGGCGACGAGAGACATTGCTGAAACTATATTGATGATTGGTCATCAAGGAAATATGGAGGCTGAGGATATTTTGTGCTTCAAGAGCATATACCATACAAAATAATTCTGTTGCTGGATTATTCTATATGGAAATAGCCTTAAAAAAATGGCAGGAACAGCCATCTCCTATTCGGTACAAGTCCTCATTCGAGATATTATGGCAAATCCTAAAATTAGCTCGTAATATCTCGTTTGCCTCAGAAACACATTTAAAGCCAATAGCTAAATGTTTTGAAGCTTTGAATCCTTTACCATATGATATTAACTCATTCTATCATACCTACCTTTCTTTAATGTTTTTATAGTAAAGGTCTAAAGGTATTGGAAGATATAGCTGATTTTTTAGATAAACATAGAGAAATAGTTTATAAAAACCTTGATCATGGTGCGATGCCTTGGCTTTCATTGATTTTTACAGTAAAGTTAAATTTTCCATCTGCAAATTTATCAAGATTGAATCCATATATTAATGCATTCAAGAGTGTTGTCAACAGAAAAGGTAATGCTATGATGCTTGATTTGTTTGATGGAGAAAATGAAGATATTCATTTAAAAGAATTAATGGTTAAATTGGAATCTACACGCAATGTGGAGGATTATTCGCATGATAATCATCTTGCAATGATTTTTTCGAAGTCCCTTATAACTAAATCAACATTAGAATGTAAACCCAAGTAAGTACCTGTTAGCAATGCTTATTAGAGCAGACTATACTTTCGTTAAAATCAGAAATCGCACCAAATAATCACTTTTATGCAAACTAAATTTAGAGATATAAATGGAGCAGAGTATAATCTACCCATAGAAGATACAAAAATTTTTAGAAACTTTAATGCAATTAAGAGGGAATGATGAAGTATTATGGATTGGTAAAGGTACATCATGTTTACACTTTATGGCTTTTCTGCAAAACCATTTTGCCTTTGGAAATTTAAGTCTCCTTACAAAAGTAAATATTGAAAAATTACAATCTAATACTATTCGCTTTCTTAATTATGAGCGAGATGTTAAGAAACCCGGAGAACCAATTTATACAAAAGATATTAGTGAACTAGAACAGGAAGCTGAAGATTTAAAGAATAATTTATCAGACTGCCAAATAATGATTTCTGACAATGCGAATCGTTTATTATTAGTTAAGGATATGGATGTTGCAGCCTATCCTCATCAGTTATTGATAGATCAGAATAAAAATGAGTTTATTGGAAGTCTCTTACCAACATGTAACATTATCTCAACAGAAGTTCTTATCAAAACTAACTTTGAAGAACCATTTCACGAGCATCCTTCTTGCGCATTTTGGAGTCCGCTTAATTGTAGTGAGTTTACATTTTGAGATTATTAAGAGCAAATTGCAGGATATATTTGCAACTTACAATTTTGCACTCAATAAGCAAAATATTCCTGATAGACCCATTGATGCAGAAAATTAATATAGCTTGTGCACATGGTGGTGCAGACATCAGTGATACTCAATGGTTCTATGCAGATGACGAACCAATAGTTGAGACCAATAAAATTATAGGAAAGGGCAAACTATTGATCCTTTTTGTTTGTCATTCAGGAAGTTTTACTCGACCAGATTACGACAATGCTATGCATACACTGATAAAAACGCTATATACGTGTTGGATACAGTTCTGTCATAGCCCCTATGTGGTCGTTGAATACAGAAATTTTACCCACTTGGTTATCTACATTTATGAGGGAAGTGACAAGTGGTCAGTTTGTCATCGATGCTTTATTTCAAGCAAACATGGCTGTAAAGGAGGAATATATTTGTCCAGAAGTATATGCTTGCCTCCACCTTTTTGGTAATCCGTTTTTGCAGATAGCCGAAAAGCCTATATTGGAGATTAAAAGAAGAAACATTATAAATTAACAACACGATATATTATAAGCCATCTACATTGTGGATGCTTTATTTGTTCGCCCGACATGGACATAATCTAACGAGTGCAAGTCCCCAACGCGGCCTAATAGTGGCAAGCGTACAACCAAAGCCAAGCTGCCAACGGTGACGTTGGGTGTGAAGGAAGGCGGTGGCAAGTCACTGGCTTGACGTACAGAAACTTGTCAAGGCGTTTGCTCGTGGGTGAGACTGCAAATTAAGTCAAAGCCCGATAGCTATTCGAACGGGTGGTGTAAATCAAGCAGGTATAAGTGTGAAAGATTATGTTCTTAATCGGGGAGGTCTCACGGACGCAAGGCGAGGATTTCATTATTCGATGTACCTTAGCGGAGTAAAGCTTGTCGTGAGAAGTCAGCAAATGTCATAGTACCGAACTACGTGTTGGTTTGGGAAGGACTGAACCGTGCAGTCAAGCAGTAACTGATGGTCTGATTGATGGTCTTTAGTAGTCAGATGTCCGAAGAGGAACTCCCTGCCGGACGATAGGTCGGAAACCGACAATAGGCAGAAGTGACGATACCTTAGTTGTGCCTAAGACAACGCGAGACACCGAGTCGAGTATAAACAAATTCGGTAAAGCACGGAACCGCCGTATGCGGACCCGCTTGTACGGTGGTGTGAGAGGATAAGTGGACACGAAAGGAGGCAAACACCTCTGATTAGTGTTCACCTCCTACTCAATTTATCTACGGTCATTTCTTGTGATAGCCTTATGATTCCTATATGATAGGCGACAATATCATAAAAATCAGCTACTGATATTCTCCATTATTGGTATTGATAATCAACAAGTAATCCTTATGATAGTTATGTTTCGCTGCTGTCTTTTTTATGTGATGTATTACACCATAAAAATCAGTATTTGAAAATCGCTGTTACTTTGCCGAAAAAATCAAAACAGTAAAACAAAGTAATAATATGAGCGAGAAGAACATTACATTTGAAGATTTGCCCAAGGCAATGTCGTGGATGATGGATAAATTGAATGAATTGGATTCCAAAAATTGACGGTCTGAATAATCCAAGTTCCAATGTTCCAACCGAGCAATGGATGAACCTGAAAGAGTTGTGTGAGTATATTCCCAGCCATCCGGCAGAACAAACAGTATATGGATGGACGAGTTGCCATCAAATTCCATTTCATAAAAGAGGAAAGCGTATTATGTTTCTTAAATCAGAAATAGACGAGTGGCTTCATGCCGGTAAGATAAAATCTGAGAAGGATCTGGAAAATGAAGCATCCCAATTTATAAGGTCAAAAAGAAATACCCGATTCTAATGGATTCTGTCAACTTATGCAATGCTATTAGAATGGAATTTGAAGGAGTCTTTGAAAACAAGATTCCTTTAGATGCTTTTCCGGTAAAAATCCAAGATATGATATTGGCTTTATCCCGGCAAGAGAATTATTCCATAGAATACATGATGGCTTCTCTTTTGATAACAGTCTCAACCGCCATTGGTAATGCTGTCAATATTCGTATTCGTGGCGGATGGATTAGTAACCCTGCCCTTTATATGATATTGGTAGGTCGTCCAGGAATGGGCAAAACTCCACCTTTGGATTTTGCTTTCCGTCCTATTCGCAAGCATGATGCCAAAGCTATCAAACAATTCAAACAGGAGATGGAGCAATACAACAATCTGGTAGAAAGCAATAAAGGTAAGAAAGAAGGCACTACTCCTTTGCCAAACAAACCTGTCTTACGGAGAACTATTATATCGGACTTTACTCCAGAAGCGTTAATGCGTGCGCTTGATGATAATCAGCGAGGTATTGTGGTATATGTGGATGAGATTATGGGTATGTTTAATGCCGTGAACCAATACAGCAGAGGACAACTTATCGAGCAATTACTGACTGCATTCAGTGGTAAGCCTTTGGATATTTCAAGATGCAGTATGCCTATCCCGATTCATATAGAATATCCCTTTATAAATATTGTCGGTACGATGCAAACAACTCGTATGCACGAACTGATAGAAAAAGGTTATAAAGAAAACGGACTGCTTGACAGAATTATTTTTGTTTATCCATCGTCCCAAGAAATTGCTGATTGGCAATCTGATGAAGATTCGTCTTTTGATAAATACTCGACTATGTGGGAATCAATAATCGACAAAGTGATTAGCTTACCTTTTGTAGAGAATGGAGACGATAGAAATACACAAACAATTTTGGATTTTTCCTCAGAAGCTAAAGTCTATTTTACAAACTGGCGTAATAATGCAATCCGAGCCATCAATCAAATTCAAGATGATGGACTGGTAGATAGCAGAGTGATTAAAGCCCCCATGATAACGGCTCGTTTGGCATTAGTCCTGCAAATCTTTCGTTGGGCTTGTGGCGAAGTGCATAAGGATTTTGTGGATATAGATTCAACAAAATCGGCTATTGCTTTAAGTGAATATTTTGAGAGTTGTTATTCTGACATTCAAAAGTATATGTTGCAAGAGAGCATTGAACCTCAAAAGAAAGAATTGCTCGACTGTCTTTCTGCAACTTTTACTACTTCCGATGCCATTCAAGCCGGGAAAGAAGTCGGACTATCAGAAAGGTCTGTAATGTATTCTCTAGTCAGTCTTGCTACAAATAAAATTATCAAGAAAGTAAAACGAGGTGAATATGAGAAACTGCAATAGACAACCTCATTTGCACTTTGCAGTTGTTGCAGTTTGCACTTTGTTCTCATATAAGTTTCTGCAAAACTGCAATAAGTGCAAACTGCACGGACTGCAATAATAAAAACAATGAAGTATGAGCGAATATAGATTTTCCCTTCAAAAATACAAGCGAGGTTCAAAACTCTCATGCCCTAAGTGTGGAAAGAAACAGTGCTTTGTCAGATACATAGACAATCAAGGAGAGATTCCTTTCCCAATTATGTAGGTAGATGTGACCTGAACAATCTTGCAAATACCATTATACACCCTTGGATTATTTTAATGACAATCCAACTTGATGAATTATAGCAAGTACAATTCTATAATAGTAAGTAATTCCAAACCGTGTTTACCACCTTCCTTTATTGATAAAGAACTAATGGAGCGTTCTCTGATTAATTATGCTATGAATCCATTGTACATTTACTTGTCTAGGGTGTTGGGCAAAGATGAGACATTACGGATATTCCGATTATATCATGTTGGAACTTCAAAAAAAGGGAGCGGTTCTACAGTCTATTGGCAAATAGATTGGCAAGGTAATGTGCGAACCGGGAAGATTATGTTGTATGATTCCACGACAGGACATCGGATAAAAGAGCCAAGAAGTTATGTTAGTTGGGTACATACAGAACTGAATCTTCAAGACTACAATTTGAAGCAATGTTTGTTTGGAGAGCATCTTTTGTCAGATAACCCAACCAAATCGGTTGCGATTGTCGAAAGCGAAAAATCGGCTTTAATAGCAACCCATTATATGCCTGAGTTTACATGGCTGGCAACAGGTGGAATGCATGGGTGCTTTAAAGCTGATGCGGTAAGCGCATTGAAAGGTCGGTCTGTTATGCTGTGTCCTGATTTGGGAGCAAAAGATGTTTGGAAAAGCAAGTTAGATTTACTCACGCCCTTTGTGCTAAAGTGGTATTAAGTGGTAGCTTGGACAATACGCCACTGACGAACAGCGCAAGAAAGGATTGGATATTGCGGATTTCTTGTTGATGACTGAGACACCAGCGATGATACTTCAAAAGATGATCAAAAGAAATCCTAACTTACAGACTTTGATTGATTGTTTGCATTTGGAATTGGTGGATTCAAGTTGAAGACAGGCTCAACTAAGGGAAGAGAAAAATAATTGATTAGCCAAATAAATATTAATGCCAATAGCCACTCCTTGTATTGGCAGATAAACGGATTTACTTTGGACAAATGTAATGCTTGCATTGAGGTTGATAATGCTCCATTTTTTAATGGGTATCCTATGCAAGAAGTACCACCGTCCGACAAAATAGTTTCACTCATTTGTCGTCTTGGAGGCTTCTTGCATTACTCGCAGGCTCGCAATGAATTGAATACTTTTATAAATAAATTCCAGTTATAAACAGCTATGGATATACAACAAGATAACGAAAAACAGAATATTCGTAACCGTCATATAGACATTCGTTTGACCGAAGAAGAATATAAAATGGTTGTTGAAAAAGCAGCTGAATGTGGTTTGACGCTCAGTAACTATGGACGAAAATTGCTCCAAAATCACCATCCAAGCAAACGACTTTCCGATGAGGAAGTGCAAGGTTTAAACTCTTTGTCGGATGCAAGAGCTGACCTTATCCGCATTCAGAACGTTCTCAAAGGTAAACCGGACGAGATAAAAAAAGAGATATTTCCGTGATGAGAATTATATGCGTGCATGGATAGAAGCAGTCAACAGACTTATCGTCCGATGGGGACAGATACGAGACAGTATAAATCAATTTGAAGTTATGATAGCGCAAGGAAATGCAATTTCTCACGGAGCGAGAGCATTGAGTATTCAATGGAAAAAAGACAAAGCACGACTTGTTAAGGTGAATGGTTTGCCGGAAAATATAGAACCATTGGCTATGTGGTCACGGATGATGCAACATCAGCACCAATGTATGAAAGACAGGTATAACCCGAAGCCCATAACGCTGAATGCACTACGCTTTGAGATTTCTCCAGCCAAAGAAGAAACGACAGGATGGTCGATGGATGATTGGCAGAATTTGGCAGATGAGTTTATCACTGTACTTGATGGTATTGACAGAAGAACAGGCAAATCAGATTGTCAGCTCAAACCAACCAATATCAAAAACAGCCAGTATGTCGTTTCGTTACACACCGACAGCAAAAGTGGCATTCCTCACCTGCATATTGTGGCTAATCGTATAGATAATATGGGTAATACAAACGATGCACATTACATCGGTGAACGTGCTGTTCGTGCAGCCAACATCATCAATGATAAACGAGGCTGGGTACAATCTGAACAACGTCGCAACGAGAACATCCAGCAAATCAGCGAAGACTGTTTCTCCATCCTGAAAGCCATGTCTAAATTCGATTGGACAACTTATTGTCAGATGTTGAGCGCAAAGGGGTATGACATAAAACTGACCAAAGATGAAAAAGAAGTTGTTAAAGGTTATGCCATACGAAAGGGAAACTCCATTTATAAATCTTCGATATTTGGTAAAAGCCGAAAAATTGATGCCGTCAAAAATTAAAGCGACATGGGCTGGATTACATGCTTCTGATAAACAAGCTTTAATTCAGTCAAAGGAAGCAGGTTCTCAAACAAAGGCGCATAATCATAGAGAGACAGTTGTACTGTCAAAGTTTCCGACTCATCACCATTCTATATCTGTGGATGGAGAACAATTCGAGGTTGATATACCCGATATGGTTAAGTCAGTTTTTGATAAAGAGTTTGGAAGCCTTGATGAAGAAGCCAAACAGACCGATGTGCTTAAAAGTCGCTGTTTTACTTTTCGCCGGATATTTGGATGCAGCCACTTCCATGTCTGCATCAAGCGGAGGCGGTGGCAGCCCCGGTGGTGGATGGGGTAAAGACAAGGACGATGATGAACGCAAGTGGGCAATTCGTTGCGCAAGAATGGCAAAATGGCTCTGCAAACCGATTAAGCGTAACAGGGGTAGATAGTATTTCATTTATAATCACATAGAACAATGCGTAAAAGTAAATATGACCAATCTTCTTTGCCTGTGCAGAATAGCAAGGACATAGATAAAGATAACAACATTAGCAAAATAGAAAATCGTGTTGATTTTGATACCGAGCTTGTAAATCTGGTAAATCAGATAGAGGACATCAAAGCCATTATCCAAGAATTGAGACAGATAAAAAGCATTTTGTAGATAGTTCAGTATCAACCTTTTGAAGAATCTGCACAGGCTCTCAAAGCTGCTGTGAAAAACATCTAATAATATCTCTAATGCTATTTGTAGAATCTTTTATGCAGGTAGAAAAATACAGTTATAACTGTCAAACTTAGCGAAGAGGATAAATCCATTCTTGCAGAGTATCGACATAAATTAATTGAAGAAGAGAAGACTTTGTTTGAAAAGCAGATAACAGAATTGAAGACACTTCATGCGAATCACTGGAAAGAAATTCAGAAATATGTGAAGTCTCATACCTCGTTTTCTCTTAATGGTTGGTTGGCAAAGAGTGCCGTTATAGGATTCTGGATATTGTATGCATATCTCTGTTTAACATTAGGAGGATTAATAATCTATATGAAGTTCTTTTAGCGAAATTTGGAAGGATGGACGAACCAACCTTCCAAATACATCACCATGTTATGACCTTATCAACAATTTCTTGTTGCTCGGCACTACTGCGCCTCAAATAAATGCGAGTAGTTTCTATGCTCTCATGCCCCATCAGGTCGGCAAGCAAAGAAATATCGTTAAACTTCTCCAAGAAAATTCTTGGCAAAGCGATGACGGAACGAGTGAGGGTAAACCACTTTTTTTCATTCAATCCATATTTGGTAGCATAGTTCTTCAATTGTTGCGCAATACCTCTTGTAGTGATACGTTCACCAAAACGGTTAAGAAAAAGATAACCTGTGGTACGATTAACATTGTCAAGCCATTCTATAGCTTCTTTGCGTAAAGCCTTCGGAATGTAGATACGGCGTATTTTGCCACCTTTGGTGTAGATGTCGAAATAGCTATCTGTACATGCTCCACTTTCATTTGTATTAGTTCGCTGACTCTTGCTCCAGTGGCAGCGAGGAAACGAACTACGAAATACCACTCTTGATTTTCTTCTTTTTTAAGTTTGTTCTTCAGGAAAACATAGTCGGCATTGCTGATTACATTTTCCAAGTAGCTACGCTGTTGTACCTTAACGGATTTTAATCTAAGACGAGATTTCCCCATGCAATCAAGATACTTGTTCATTGCCTGAATACGAAGATTTACAGTTTTAGGCTTGAACTTCTCAATGAGATAAGTTTTATAAACAAGCAGATTGCGCTTGTTCAGTTCCTTGTGTCGGGAATAGTATTCTCTTACGGCATAGAGGTAAGCCGCGACCGTATTCTCTGCCATATTCCCTTGACGAAGATACGTTTCAAAATTTTCAATGTTCATATCTGATACATTATTAGTTAAACAATTCGCTATCATTAATAATGTATAGCATCCACAAATTCATTGAGTTCCTATTATGAGAAGTTTTCTCGCTACCGGGGGAGGTTTAAGTGCATTGATGACGAGATTCCGTTTGAGATTCCGCAAGGGTGGGAATGGTGTCGTCTTTGTCATGTTACAGAAGTAGCAAGAGGTGGTTCTCCGAGACCAATTAAAGATTATATTACTGAATCTCCTTCTGGCATTAATTGGATTAAGATTGGCGACACTGAGAAAGGAGGAAAATTCATTTTCTCCACAAAAGAAAGAATAAAGCCTGAGGGGATGTCTAAGAGCCGCTTTGTACATAAGGGTGACTTCTTATTAACAAACTCAATGAGTTTCGGAAGACCTTATATTACTCAAGTAGAAGGGTGTATTCATGACGGCTGGTTAGTAATATCTCTAATTGGAGGTGCGTATTGTCAAGATTTTTTATATTATCTCTTATCTTCAATTTTGCCTATGCCCAGTTTTCAAGCAAGGTTGCTGGAGCTGTTGTTCAGAATCTTAATTCAGACAAGGTTGCTAATAGTCTATTTCCAATACCTCCTAAAACAGAGCAAAAAAAGAATTGTACAGAAAAATTGAGTCAATACTCCCTAAAGTTCATCAATATGAGGAGCTATCTAATGAACTAGCAAGTATCAATATAGCTATACACTCAAAGCTCAAAAAGAGTATCTTACAGGAAGCGATTCAGGGTAAACTTGTTCCTCAAATAAAGGAAGAAGGTACTGCAGAAGAGCTACTTGTCGATATTCGCACGGAGAAAGGACGCCTTGTCAAGGAGGGCAAACTCAAGAAGTCAGCTCTCAATGACAGCACCATCTTCAAAGGTGACGATAACAAGTACTTCGAGAAGATTGGAAATACAGAAATGGATATTACTGACGAGATTCCATTTGAAATACCTGATAGCTGGAGTTGGGTAAGACTTAATGATATATGTTCTTATATCCAAAGAGGTAAGTCTCCCAAGTACTCTCTAATAAAGAAATACCCTGTTGTAGCACAAAAGTGTAATCAATGGAGTGGATTCTCAATAGATAAAGCCCAATTCATAGATCCAGATACTTTATCATCGTATGGTGAAGAACGTATTTTGCAGGACGGGGATTTAATGTGGAACTCTACAGGATTGGGAACATTAGGACGAATGGCAATTTATTGGAGTAGCTTAAACCCGTATGAATTGGCTGTGGCAGATAGTCATGTTACCGTTATAAGAGTAATGAAAAAGTTTGTTATGCCCCAATACCTTTATTACTATTTCACGAGCAATACGGTACAATCTGTAATAGAAGATAAAATCGGATGGCAGTACAAAACAAAAAGGAACTTGCAACTTCTACTGTAAAAACTTATTTAGTACCTATTCCGCCTCTAATGGAACAAAAATCGAATTATATCGCAGATTAAGCAATTAACAAGTATTATGAGAGAATAAACGGCCAAGTTGTTGAAATTAAGCTTCCTTTTGAATATCCTAATAGCTGGGTTGTATTGCGTTTGAAAGATGTATGCCAGCTGACCGATGGGGAAAAGAGAACCGGAAAGGGCATTTGTCTAGATGCAAAATACTTGCGTGGTAAATCATCTGCAACCATTATTGAGAAAGGAAAATTTGTCTATTCTGGTGATAACATCATTCTTGTAGATGGTGAAAATTCAGGAGAAGTTTTCACTGTTCCGCAAGATGGATATATGGGAAGTACATTCAAACAGTTATGGCTTTCTTCTGTTATGTGGAGACCTTATATTTTGGCTTTCATCCTGTTCTATAAAGAGGAGTTGAGAAATTCAAAAAGAGGTGCAGCTATTCCGCACCTCAATAAAGAGTTGTTCTACAATTTACCCATTGGTATTCCACCTTTTGCTGAGCAGCAACGTATTGCAGAACGAATATATGAATTATCGCAGTTGCTCAAATAGTTTTTCTATTTGAGCAACTAATGCAGAATGTTGCTCTTTT
>ENA-OQCD01000244-OQCD01000244.1-human-gut-metagenome-genome-assembly--contig:-NODE-244-length-14828-cov-5.297939_pt1 | contig 14828 bp, 16 predicted proteins | sample MGYA00242755_ERZ504571 | MGnify/ENA primary metagenome ERZ504571 (study PRJEB26092, sample SAMD00036274) | human gut metagenome | host: Homo sapiens | study: EMG produced TPA metagenomics assembly of...
CAAAAAATGATCTCCAGGAACGGTTTCAAATGCTTATGAATTTGTTACCGGCTTTATTGCTTGGGCCAATCATCAAAGCCCACAATGTGACATCATCGTATGTAGAAAAATTTTTATAGACGTCAACTAGCCGGAGACATTTTCCTGGTTGAACCAAATGATTGCATAATGGTTATAGAAGTCAAGGGAAATGCTACCTTGGATGATTTAACAGAAACGATTGAAAAAAATAAATTTTTCCGATTGCATGATGAAACAAAACATATAAAATTAGCGATGTTTGCTTTTAAAACTCGTATTGGAAAACAACGATTATATAAAGAGTTCGGTTATAAATATGACAGAAGTACAAAAGGATATATCCAGGAACGGCTTCCAGAAGAAAAGACATTAGACTATTTTGTATGCTTACATAGGGAGAGCCTAAATAGCTCAGCACGGGATAAACAAGTATTCTTCTTGAAGGATGGGCAAGATCGGCAGTTCTATGTGCTAGATAACCATTTTCCAATAATGCAAAATTTTTCGAGGCTAATACAAAGCTTGCAAAATTAGGGCTAGATAAAATGATGATTTCTTGATCGGTTTTAGTGCTGAGACCGCGATGCTGAGAAGATTTGAATATAGGAAATATTGGTGGGAGCAACATTGTCATGGAGTATACAGAGGTTTTAGACAAGCAAATCACGAGAAAACAACATTATGTCCCCAAGGCTTACTTAAAAAACTTTTCTGTGAGTAATCAAAAATCAGAACAAGTTTATGTTGTTTTGCTAATGATGAAAATGCAAAAATGGTTTCAATCGACAATATTTGCTGTCGTTCTTACCTATATGATCAAAATTGCAATTGATCCAGATAGCAAAACTCATGTTTTTGCAGCACCAAATGAGATCGAGAACAGTTTTATCGAACTGGAAGGCGAATACGCAACAATTATCTCAAAGATAAAAAATGCTTTACGAGATTCAGATGAATTTGAGTTGGCGCGGGTGGAAATTGATAAACTAAGGCAATTTATGTCATCACTACTGTTTAGAAACCCTGTTTTTGTACATCTGTCAAATTATATTATTGATACACAATACAAAAACGATCCGCAGCATATTAAACATGTAAAGGACATTTTTCCTGATGTACCGCAAAATGTTTACCTGTCCATGCTGGCAAACGAGTTTTTGAAGATGAACATTGCTCCGGATGTTGGCTTGTTTCCTCGGGCTTTGGCTGAGACAATGAAGGAATCGCAACTGTGTATCTTTAAAGCCAAAGGTTCCGTATTTGTTACAAGCGATATGCCGGTAGTCAATATTTACGGTGAAAAAGATGGTATAGAATATGACTTGCTTGGTATGCCAATTACGCCAGAATTATTTTTGGCGTTTTGTCGATACTGTTCAGCGCGTTCCCAGAATAATCATAATTGATGACAACAGTGTAAAGCGCATGAACAGCAAGCAGATAAATAAAGAGCTGTTAATTTCTAACCATATAGACTTATTATCGCATATTGATTTTTCAATAGATGCCGAAAAAGAAGATGATGAACAGGTTTACCAACTACTTCATACAGATAAGGAAACCGCGTTGAAACAATATGAGGACATGATGAGTTCAAAAGAAATAAAATACTGGAGATGATGTGATGACTAACTTCTCCTTTCTCAAAGCCAAAACTGAATATGCCCTCTTCGCCCCCGCCTGCATGGAAGCTGAGAAAATTTATGTTTCTGCTCCTGCCATGTGTGCAGTAGGCTGCCGTAAGGCATTGGAGCTGGCAGTAAAATGGGTATATGCAGCGGACAAGTCCATGAAAATGCCCTACAAAGACAATCTGCAATCCCTCATTCACGAGCCAACTTTCCGCTTCGCTGTGGACTCCGACACTTGGGGCAAGATGCCTTTTATCATCAAGTTGGGCAATCTGGCGGTACATACCGAGCGCAGCGTTCAGCCAAGTGATGCGCTTGCTTCTCTGCGCGGTCTGTTTGAGTTTGTGCAGTGGATCGACTATTGCTATGGCGCGGACTATCAGGAGCGCACCTTCGACGAGAATCTTGTCCCCACCGGAAAGGTGGCGGTGGACACCCGGAAAATCAAGGAACAGGAAAGTCTGCTGGACCAGAAAGATGCCGAGATCGAGGCGCTGCGCAAGCAAATCGAGCAGATGTCCACCCGATACACCGCCGAAAAGGAGCAGCATCAGAAGGAACGCACCTTCCAGCCGGAGGACCTCTCGGAATTCAAGACCCGCAAAATCTACATCGACGTGGACCTCAAACTGATGGGCTGGAAGTTCACCGGCCCAGATGCTGATGTACAGGAGGAGTATCGTGTGGAGGATATGGCCGGGATGCCAGGTCAGCCTGGCTTCTGCGACTATGTGCTGTTTGGAAAGGACGGCCTGCCCCTGGCGGTGGTGGAAGCCAAGCGCACCAGCAAGGACCCAAACATTGGACGCAAACAAGCGGTTTTGTATGCGGATTGTCTGGAACGGAAATTTGGCCGCCGCCCCATGATGTTCACCACCAATGGCTTTGAAACCTACTTCTGGGATGACCAGACCGCCCCGCAACGGAAGGTCAGTGGCATTTTCAGCAAGGATGACCTGCAAAAGCTGATGAACCGGCGCACCGAGCGGATGGATTTGATGGGCGTTTCCATTGATGACAAAATCACTGACCGGTATTACCAGAAGGAAGCCATCCGGGCGGTGTGCGAACAGATTACGCAGGGGTTCCGCAAGCATCTGCTGGTGATGGCCACCGGCACCGGCAAAACCAGAACCGCGTCCAGCCTGACCGATGTGCTCAGCCGAGGCAAATGGGTGACCAACATTCTGTTTCTGGCCGACCGCACCGCGCTGGTGAAGCAGGCAAAGGACGATTTCAAGAACTATCTGCCGGATATGTCCCTGTGCAACCTCTGCTCCAACAAGGACGACCGGAACGCCCGCATTGTGTTCTCCACCTATCCGACCATCCTCAACGCCATTGATGACACCAAGTCCAAGGACGGGCGGCAGCTGTTTACTCCGGCGCACTTCGACCTGATTATTATTGACGAAAGCCACCGGAGCATCTTCAAAAAGTACCGGGCCATCTTTGAATATTTTGACGCCTTCATGGTGGGTCTGACCGCCACGCCGAAGACCGATGTGGATCGGAACACCTACGACTTTTTCGAGATGGAACACGGCGTGCCCACCTATGCCTATGATTATGAAACGGCGGTGCAACAGGACCATGTGCTGGTTCCCTATTACAACTACGAGGTCAAGACCCGTTTTCTGGAAGAAGGCATCTCCTATAATGATTTGTCCGAAGAGGACAAAGAGCGATATGAGGATGATTTCATCGAAGACGGTCAGTTGCCAGACTTTATCCCCTCTGCTGCCCTCAATAAATTTGTGTTCAACGAAACCACCATGGACATCGTACTGCAAGACCTGATGGACCGGGGTATCAAGGTGGCGGGCGGCGACCGTCTGGGGAAAACCATCCTGTTTGCCCAGAACAAACGCCACGCGGAGTTTATTCTGGAGCGGTTCAATAAGCTGTACCCCCAGTACCGGGGCAGCTTCGCCCAGCGGGTCATTTGCGACGACGCCTATGCCCAGACCATCATTGATGATTTCAAGCAGCCGGAAAAAGAACCGCACATTGCCGTATCGGTGGACATGATGGACACCGGCATCGACGTGCCGGAATGCGTCAATCTGGTGTTTTTCAAAAAGGTTCGGTCAAAGGCAAAGTTCTGGCAGATGATTGGCCGCGGCACCCGGCTATGCAAAGGGCTGGCCTGCGTGGACCAGATTGACGGAACCTATACCGACAAGCGGCGCTTTCTGATTTTTGACTACTGCGGCAACTTCGAATACTTCCGGCAGCACAAAGAAGGCTACGAAACCAGAGAAACCAAAACGCTGTCGGAAAACATCTTCGGCAAACAAATCAAAATCGCCATGGCGCTGCAGGAAAGCGCCTTTGCCGGTGTGGATTATCAGGCATGGCGCAAGGAGATTGTCAACACCTGTCACAAGCAGGTGATGGCGCTCAACTCAGACCTGATTGCCGTAAAATTGCGGATGCAGTATGTGGAGAAATATAAAAAGCCGGAAGCCTTCGTGTCCATAAGCGAAGGTGACAAGGGCGAGTTGCTCACACAGATTGCACCTCTGGTACGCTCAGACGAGGCTGACGAGTTTGCAAAGCGGTTTGATAATTTCATGTATGGACTAATTCTGGCACACATCGAGCAGATGCCCGCTTTCCAGTATGCAAAAAAGCAACTGTGCGACACCGCTTCCCTACTGGAGCGTAAGGCCAGCATTCCGCAGATCAAGGCAAAGTTGCCCATGCTTCAGGAGATTCACACCGATGCATTTTGGGACGCGAATGATATTTTGCTGTTTGAGCAGGTTCGGAAGGAGCTGCGGGAGCTGATTCGATTTTTAGATGAAGGTGGCGGAGCACAGAGGCAGATTGTCACCAAGCTGACTGACCCGATTATTGACAGTCAGGAGGGCGTCCAGCTGGAAGCTGCCTATGACTTTGAAGACTACCGTGCCAAGGTCAATCGCTATGTGAACGAGCATGGGAATACGCTGGCCATATATAAGCTGACCCATAATATTCCGCTGGCTATGGGCGATTATCAGGAACTGGAGCGGGTGCTAACTAGCGAATTGGGCAGCAAAGAAGATTATGCCCGAGAGTTTGGCGACACACCCTTTGGCTTGCTCATTCGCAAGATCGCTAAGCTAGATCATGAAGCGGCTATGCAGGCGTTTTCCGCTTTTATCAATGACCAATCTCTGAATCAAAAGCAGATTGCTTTTGTAAACAAAATCATCAATCATATTGAGTTGAACGGATATATGGAAAATGTCGCAGAGCTGACCAAGCCACCGTTTGACAAGCCAATCAGTTTTATCAAATTGTTTGATGCAAAAACCAGAACCGCTTTGATGGAGACTATCAATCAGGTTCGAGAAAAACGCGGTTCAAAATTACAGCGTCATAAACAATGAACCAGGCACGGAAATTCACCCTTATTCTGGGTGGATTTTCGTGCCTGGTCTTTTCTGTTCGGGTATGGGGGCACCATTGTGCAAGAGCAGGATGGATAGCCACTGCACGGACAGGCGAGGTGTCCAGAGGGGCAAAGCTCCTTTGGCTCTGGGTCATCCAATAGGGGCGAGTAGCATCCCTGTTGGCAAAGGGAGTCTAGAGGGGAACAGCGTTCCCTTGGCGGGAGGTTTCCAAAGGAGGGCAGTGCCTTCCTTGGCACACGACTTTCCCTCGGAAAGTCTAGTGTGTTATACCTTTGCTTCCGGCTGACGCGGGAAAGGGGTTGGCGGCATACTCTGCGGTGCGGCAGAGTGTGGCAACAAACGCTTTTTCGCGGCAGTAGGACAGGCGGATTTTGTGATGTGAGCTACAGCACAAACGTAGGATTTTTGAGAAGCAAAATCTGCCTGTCTGGAAAAGGAAGCAGAGGTATATAAAAGCCTTCGTCCCACCACAGCGCTGCCTTTGTTTCAGCGTTTCTTCCGCTTTCCCTTGCCGTGGGTCATGGTCGTTTTCCCACGCTGGCTGATGGGAGTTTTTAGGTGCCTGGACAGTTTCAGCACCTCAATCAAGTTGACAAACTGTTCCATTGTGATGGCATCATAATCGATCCCTAATGTGGCAAGCAAAGCTTTCGCCTTCTTTTCTTCGGAGCTTCCCTCAAAGTTCATTGCATCCCGTAATTGGTTCTGTATATTTTCTGCAAAGGAGACTTCATCCGCAGTCATGGTGTCGGGGCGGTGTTCACTCCGAATGTCACGGAGGATGCCTTTCAGGTCATCTGCAATCAGGCTTCCGAAATATTCATCTTCCCGAATCTGCGCCACTTCTAATGTCCGCAGATGCAGGTCATTTTCCTCACCGCCGTTTTTCATCAGTGCCATCTGCCGGACGGCTTCCAGCACGGCGTTCATGTCGTTGACCCGCATATCCGCGATCCGGTCAACGTAAATCTCAGCATCCAGCATGAAGCGCTGGAAATCCTTGTGGCAGATCAGCTCCGACAGCAGCCGGTGGTTGAACTTGCCCGTTTTCAATACATCAATCGAAGCATCACTCAAATGCAGCTCATGCAGAGCTGTGTTTGGGTGATTTTTTTGTTTCCGTCCGCCCCATCAGATAGTCGCAGGAAACACCGTAATAGTCAGCCAGCACCAAAATGCTATACGGGCTGATGTCCTTGCCGTTATCCGATTCATATTTGCCGAGTGCGGATTTTGAGATGCCCACCTCGGCGGCAAGCTGCTCCAACGTCAGCTTTTGTGCTGTTCGCAAATCCTTCAAAACGTTCCCCGATTGTCAGCTTAACCTGCATACACCAGCCTCCGTTTCACCTTTTTCTGTAGTATATCATGCTTTTTTCGTTTTTGTCTAAAAGCGTGGAAAAATCCTACTTTCATCCCACTTTTCCTACCTCTCGGATATACGGGAAAGAGCCTGTTTTCTTACTAAAATTTAGACGTAAACCACACAGCACCTTAAAAAATTTCATGACCGTCCGATGAGGATATGCCTTCCGGAGAAGTACCGCATTCCGCGTACCAAGGAAGAGCCAACGCCGGGGTAAGGACTCGGGCAGGAACGGCATCGGGCAGAACGGCGAAGTCTAATTATTTTACAGGAGGAAACAGGTATGGATTTATTTACACAAGTCAAGATGGCAGTTTCCGTGAAAGAGGCTGCCGAATACTATGGATTGGAAGTAAAACGTGGCAGCATGGTCTGCTGTCCCTTCCACAATGACCGTACACCCAGCATGAAGCTGAACGAGGATTACTTTTACTGCTTTGGCTGTGGGGCAACTGGTGACGTGATCGACCTTGTGGCAAAGCTGTTCAACCTGAGCAGCTATGACGCAGCGAAAAAGCTGGCGGATGACTTTGGGATCGACCCGGACAAGCCTCCGGCTGCGGCAGCGCTGCGGAAAACAAAATATCCGCTGGCAAAGACGTTCCAGAATGAGACGCTGCATTGTCAGCGGATATTGTGCGATTATCTGCATCTTTTGGAGCATTGGAAGGTGCAGTACGCACCCAAACGCCGGAGGATACTCTTGATGACCGCTTTGTGGAAGCCTGCCAGATGCTCGATTATATCGAGGATCTGACAGATATTTTAACCTTTGCGGAGTTGGAGGTTCGCGTTAAAACCGTGGATATGCTTCAAAAGGACGGCATGATCAACCGGCTGGAAGAACGCCTGAAAAGGACGGCAAAGGAGGTGGATGCCCGTGACGAAACGGAAATCGGCTGATTTAGACGCACCCATCTGGTTTGACGGCACGAATATTAACGAGGCACTGTTCTGTGATGAATTTCTGAACAGCCGGAAAATCATCTTTGCCAACGGTGCTTTCTTCACGCCGGACGCAGGGTGACCGACGATCTGCCGCTCCGGGGCGAAATCTATGAGAAACTGAAATGCTGCGCTGTGAACAATATCCCTCGAAAGATCACCAACATTCTGGAAGTGATGAAGCTAGCAGCTCATGTAGAGGACTTTGCACCGGAAGCAGATAGAGTCCATCTGGCAAACGGCACTTTGAAGCTGGACGGCAGTTTCACCGAGGGCAGACCGACCATTGTACGGAGCAGACTGCCGGTGGCATACCGCCCTGACGCACCGGCTCCCGTTCGGTGGCTTTCCTTTCTGGATGGACTTCTTTACACGGAGGATATTCCCACCTTGCAGGAGTTCATCGGTTATAGCCTGATTCCCAGCAACAAGGGGCAGCGCATGATGGTGATTAAAGGAAACGGCGGCGAAGGGAAATCGCAGATCGGTGCCGTGCTGGGTGCGCTTTTTGGCAGCAACATGAAGGATGGCAGCATCGGCAAAATTTCTGAAAACCGCTTTGCCCGCGCCGACCTGGAACACATTCTGCTGTGCGTGGATGATGATATGCGGATGGAAGCACTGCGACAGACCAACTATGTCAAGTCCATCGTGACCGCCCAAGGTAAGATTGATCTGGAACGCAAGGGCAAGCAGAGCTATCAAGGCTGGATGTTTGCCCGCCTGCTGGCGTTCTCCAACGGCGATCTGCAAGCGCTATATGACCGAAGCGACGGATTTTACCGCCGCCAGCTTGTACTGACCACCAAGGAAAAGCCTGCGGGACGGGTAGATGATCCTGACCTTGCCGAAAAGATGAAAGCAGAGGTCGAGGGCATCTTCTTGTGGGCGTTTGAGGGCTTGCAGCGGCTTGCCGCTAACAACTTCAAATTCACGGAAAGCCAGCGCACACGGGATAACCGGGAGGCAGTGAAGCGAGATAATAACAATGTCTTTGATTTTCTGGAATCCGAGGGCTATATCCGGCTGAAGGCGGACTGCACCATCAGCTCTAAAGACTTGTACGAAATTTACCGGATGTGGTGTGAGGAAAATAATCTGACACCTCTAAAGCGCCGCAGTTTCAGTGAGAGTGTGATTGCGAACCAAAGCAAGTACAATCTTGAATACTGCAACAAGATCACCAATGCTGCCGGACGGCGTGTATGGGGCTTCTTCGGTATTGAAGCGATTGCCAGACCTAATATAAACGGGTTTTCTGATGTTTCAGAGCATACGTACGTACCGGAGGACTGGCGATGATTTTTCTGCGACTGCGCCGTGTACGTATGTACGTTTTACTTTTCCTGAAACGCCGCTATATGCAAAACTCTGACCGGCAAAGCCTATATTTTCGGGCACGAAATCAAGCCAAGTGAAATCCGTAAATTATTTGCCTGATGGCAGAAATGGTTTCACGGAATCGCGCTTCTCAGAACAGCAACATGGGTGCGCGGAAATATGAGAAATCATACGGTTTAGAGTAAAGTCACACGGAACAGAAAAGTCGATAGGTGTCACTTGTGAACAGGACTTCATAACGGCGATTCTGAGCGGATTTGACGGCAACGGAACTGTTCACGATACAGCGAAGCGGATGCGCCGAATGGCGTGCTGACTTCGCTTTTTCATTATCTGAATTATGGAGGGGATCTGAATATGAGTGTACGCAATGAGATCAAGGCGCAGATCGTCCGCGCCGGTTTTACCATGCAGGAGGTTGTTGACCTGCTGTATGATGAATATGGCTGGTCGGACAGCGTTTCCAATTTGTCCGCCAAATTGCAGCGGGAGAGCATCCGCTACAAGGAGGTCGTGGAGCTGGCCGACGTGCTGGACTGTGACATCGTGTGGGCAAAGCGAGGGGCGCGCCGATGAAAGCACAGTACGCCATTCTCCGCTTTGCCAAGTACAAGGGGCCGGAGATCGGGCACATCGAGTCCCACAACGAGCGCACCAAGGAGAAATACGCCAGCAATCCCGACGTGGACACGTCCCGCAGCCACCTGAATTTCCATCTGGTGACGCCGCGGCGCAAATACCGCACCGAAGCAGAAAAGCAGATCGCAGAGGCAGGCTGCCGCACGAGATCGGACAGCGTGCGCGTGGTGGAGGCGCTGGTGACAGCCAGCCCGGAGTTCTTCAAGGGGAAGAAGAAAAGATGAGATCAAAGCCTATTTTCAGGAAGCGCGTGCATTCATCGAAAAATATCAGGCCAAAAGATACGAATCATATCAGCCGTGGTGCATATGGACGAGAAAACGCCCCATATGCACCTTGCTTTGTCCCGCTGACGGAGGACGGGCGACTCAGCGCCAAAGAAATTGTCGGCAACAAGAAGAAACTGACGCAGTGGCAGGACAGGTTTTGGGAGCATATGGTCAAGAAATATCCCGATCTGGAGCGCGGCGAAAGCGCCAGCGAAACCGGACGAGACCATATCCCGCCGCGGCTGTTCAAGGAGATGACCCGCCTGACCAAGCAGAAGGCCAAGCTGGAAGAATTGCTTTCAGGCGTCAATGCGTTCAATGCCAAGGGGAAAGCAGCAGAAATCGGCGCTTTTTTGGACAAGTATATTCCTGCTGTGGAGCAGATGCACACGACACTGAAAAAGTACAATACAGCGTTCACGGTCACGACTGCCGAAAATAAAAAGCTGAAAAAGAAAACGGAGCAGTTGGAGCAGTCGCTGGACAAAGCCACGCAGGAAAGCACCTTGAAAAAGCTGGCTGACGCCAAGCTGCATCGGGATTATGAGGATGCCGTCGCCGTACTGGATCGTATTCCGAAGGAAGTGCTGGCGGCATATACACACAGAACGGAGAAAGAGAGGGAGACTGCCTATGGTAGATGAATGGAGCGGCTTCGCCGCTTTGCTGGCAAATTTGATTGAAAAGTATGCCGTGGTTCTGAATCTTGATGCGCTGCCCAATCTCGTCATAGAGGAAGCCGTGTCTGAAAAAGATGATGCTGATAAGAATATTCACGAAAACGATATTGAACCCGTGAAAGCGGCATGATATAATCGTCATGAAATAAGTGTCCAAACCGCCATTGCAGGAGCAAAAGCTCCTGCAATGGCAGAAAACGAGGTGAAGTGACCATGGAACGCTGGGAGAATGAGCAGAACAATTCTGAAATGATGATTTATACCACAGAGGATGGCTTAACAAAGATCGAAACGACCTTCGACGGCGATACCGTTTGGCTGTCCATTGACCAGATGGCAGAGCTGTTTCAGCGTGATAGAAGTGTGATTGGCAAGCACGTGCGAAAACATTTTTCAAAGAGGGAGAGCTTCAGAAGGCAGCAGTATGGGCAAAATTTTGCCCACACTGCTGCCGACGGAAAAGTGTATGATGTCGATTATTATAATCTTGATGTCATCATTTCTGTCGGCTACCGTGTGAAATCTCAGCGCGGCGTGCAGTTTCGTATTTGGGCAACGGGGATTTTGAAGGAGTATATGCGAAAAGGCTTTGCTCTGGATGATGAGCGCCTGAAAAATCTGGGTGGCGGCGGATACTTCAAGGAGCTGCTGGAGCGTATCCGCGATATCCGCGCTTCCGAGAAGGTGTTTTATCGACAGGTGCTTGAAATCTACGCAACCAGTATTGACTATGACCCCAAGGCGGAAATCTCCATTCAGTTTTTCAAGAAAGTCCAAAATAAAATTCATTATGCCATTCATGGACAAACCGCGGCGGAGGTCATTTACACACGCGCCGATGCGGAGAAAGAATTTATGGGCTTGACCACCTTTGCAGGCAGTCAGCCCACGCTGAAAGAGGCAGTAGTTGCCAAGAACTATCTGAACGAGAAAGAGCTTCGTGCTATGGGGCAGCTTGTGTCCGGCTATCTGGATTTTGCGGAACGGCAGGCGGAGCGGGAGCAGGCAATGACCATGCAGGACTGGTCGGAGCACCTTGATCGGATTCTGACCATGAGTGGAGAGCAACTGCTGATTGGCAACGGAAGCGTCAGCCATAGGCAGGCTATTGACAAGGCAACCGGTGAATACAGAAAATACAAAGCCCGTACTCTCAGCGAAGTTGAGCGCGATTATCTGGATTCCATCAAGCTGTTGGAGCAGAAAACAGATAAAAAGTAAGCCGGGGCGGAGAAGATATGATGAAAAAAGAAAAGGTAAAAGTCTATATCTATACTCGCGTGTCCACTGCCATGCAGATTGACGGATACTCTCTGGATGCACAGAAATCCAGAATGAAAGCCTATGCCGAGTTCAATGACTATGAGATCGTGGGCGAATACGAGGATGCCGGTAAATCCGGAAAGTCCATTGAAGGGCGTATAGAGTTTAACCGCATGATGGAGGATATCAAGTCCGGTAAAGACGGCGTGTCCTATGTGCTGGTGTTCAAACTCTCCCGTTTCGGCAGAAATGCGGCAGATGTACTGTCCACCTTGCAGGTTATGCAGGACTTTGGCGTCAATCTGATTTGCGTGGAGGATGGGATCGATTCCTCCAAGGATGCGGGAAAGCTGATGATTTCCGTTCTTTCGGCTGTGGCTGAAATTGAGCGTGAAAATATCCGTGTGCAGACTATGGAGGGCAGAATCCAGAAAGCCCGTGAAGGGAAATGGAACGGCGGCTTTGCGCCATATGGCTACAGGCTGGAAAAAGGGCAGCTTTTCATCAATGAGGAAGAAGCGGCGGCAATCCGCGTGATTTTTGACCAGTATGTGCATACGGATACCGGTGCAAACGGTCTTGCAAAATATCTTGCGACCCACGGGATTCACAAAATCCAAAGGCAAAACGGGAAAAATCCCCTGTTTGATTCTGCGTTGATCCGCAGGATTCTGAAAAATCCGGTATACTGCGGGAAAATCGCTTATGGCAGACGACGGACGGAGAAGGTGCATGGTACCCGAAATGATTACCGGCTGGTGGAGCAGGACGATTATCTGCTGGTGGATGGCCTGCATGAGGGAATCGTTTCCGAAGAACTATGGCACGAGGCGCAGGTCAAGCTGCTGGCGCAAGCGGAAAAATACGAACGCGTCAACAGGGGCAAGGATACAAAAATACATCTGCTGTCCGGTATTGTGAAATGCCCGGTCTGCGGCGTAGGAATGTATGGAAACAAAAGCATCAAACATAAGGCGGACGGCTCAAAATACAAGGATTTTTATTACTATGGCTGTAAGCACCGTGCGATGACGCGCGGTCATAAATGCGACTTCAAGAAACAGATCAATGAAGAACTGCTGGACAGCGCCGTTGCTGAGGTCATTGTAAAGCTGGTAAGCAATCCGAAGTTCGCCGCCATGATGCAGGAAAAAATCAACATGAAGGTGGATACCTTTTCCATTGAGCAGGAGATCGCGGCGAATGAAAAGCAGCTTCGCCAGAGCTATTCCGTAAAGGTACGGCTGATGGATGAAATTGATTCTCTCGACCCGGACGATAAGCACTACATCAAACGCAAAGCAGACCTTGATGACCGGCTCTACAAGATGTATGATAAGATCGAGGATACAGAAAACCAGCTCGTTGCTGCCAGAGCCAAGAAGATGGCGATTGAGGCGGAAAAGCTGACGGGCGACAACATCTACAAGGTGCTGATTTACTTTGATAAGCTCTATTCCGTCATGGACGATCAGGAAAAGCGGCAGCTTATGGAATCGCTGCTTTCCGAAGTCCAGATTTATGAGGAACGGCAGCCCAACGGTCAGTGGCTCAAGTCCATCAAATTCAAGCTCCCAATCATTGCGGAAGATATGAGCTTGAGTTTGGACAATGATACGCATATTGAGACGGTAGTATTGATGTCACGGAGTTAATAATTATGATATTTGAATTAAATGAGTTCCATAGAAATATAAACAGCAATGAATTGATAGAGGATTTACGGCATGTTGCAGAGTTTTTAAATCAAGATACTGTCACTATTGATGATTATAATCAACATGGCCGTTTTCATGCTACAACACTTACACGAAGATTTGGTTCATGGTTCAACTGTTTATCTCGAGCGGGTTTAAAACCATCAAGATCAAAAATCGGTATTTCAGATGAAGAATTATTTGAAGAAATAGAAAATATATGGATTAGATTGGGAAAGCAGCCAACATATTCACAAATGCGTGATCTTTCGAAATATTCAGTCGGTACCTACGAAAAACATTTCGGTGGATGGCGCAATACATTAGTAGCCTTTGTAAAATATATAAACGAAAATGATTTCGTAGATAATCCAATAAAAGAAAATATTAAAGGCGAAGGTTCTACTCATAGATCCTCTCGAAATATAAATTTGAGAACCAGATTTATTGTCTTGCAGCGGGACAAATTTAAATGCTGTGCCTGCGGGGCCTCCCCCGCAAAAGACCCATCCGTTGAACTTTGTGTAGACCACATCATCCCATGGTCAAAAGGCGGCGAAACAGTAATTGAAAACCTACAAACCCTATGTTCGAAATGCAATCTTGGAAAAAGTGATTTGATACTGGATTGATATGTTTCCACGAACTATTGATATTAGCTGAGACAGAAGCGGTCAGTCGATTTCTTCCCGAGAATGAACGAGGGTCAGGTGACATCAATGCTGTTTCCTCGACCCACGTGGAGTGCGTACTTCAAATGACCCGTAAAAGTAATTGATTCCTTCTTATTGCACAGGGCGTGCATGGCTATGTACAGAATGTCCCCCCTATTACTCCCTTTTGTTCAAATTCTGTTCCGAAGTCGTTCACGATTTAACCATAAATACATGCGATAATAATTGACATATTACAAAACGGTGTATCCGCTAACAACGCAACGGCCTGCTTTTTGGCTTTTGGGGTACACCTGTATTCAAAAGGATGGCGTGTTTAAGATGAAGGCATGGTTCCAGCGTTTTTATGTCCGGGCGGTACGGCAGTGATACTTTTGGCAACTTTTTGTGCGTAACGGCGCTGGTCTGCCTGGTAATTGGGCTGTTTATGGGCATCTTTTATTATATCGGGCTTCTGCTGCTGCTTTATGCGTACTTCCGCATGCTCAGCCGCAACGTACACAAGCGCTATGCAGAAAACATTGCCTTTATGCAGAAAACCGCTGGTGTGCGCGCCAAGTTCGGCCAGCTGCAGCAGCGGTTTGCCCTGCGCAAAACCTACCGCTATTTTTCCTGCCCGCACTGCCGCCAACAGGTACGCGTGCCCAAGGGCCGCGGCAAAATTTCCATCACCTGTCCCAAATGCGGCACCCAGTTCATTAAAAAAAGCTAAGGCAGCACCGCACAATTCCCGCCTTACGGCTTAAGCACCGCTCCGACGGCTGCGGCACAGCATCTGCGTTGCCAAAATGCTCGATAATGTCGGGTTGCGGTACCCGCATCGTGCTTCGGGGGCAAAAGCCCCTCGCACTCTGCGACCGCTGCCCCTGCTTCGGTTCGCTGTTTCCGCCACTGGCGG
>ENA-OQCD01000245-OQCD01000245.1-human-gut-metagenome-genome-assembly--contig:-NODE-245-length-14823-cov-2.200191_pt1 | contig 14823 bp, 16 predicted proteins | sample MGYA00242755_ERZ504571 | MGnify/ENA primary metagenome ERZ504571 (study PRJEB26092, sample SAMD00036274) | human gut metagenome | host: Homo sapiens | study: EMG produced TPA metagenomics assembly of...
CGCGAAACACTTTTGGCGTTTACACGCTTTCCAGGCGTGCCTCTTCAACCACTCGAGCATCTCTCCTTTTCGGGCGACACAATACTATCTTTTTTAAAATCGGGTGCAAATTACAAAGAAAATCGGGAACTGCAAGCGATTTCAGCTACAAATGTATTCTTTTTTTTTCGTCTTACGTAGAATTAGCCCTGCCAATATTTAAATTACCTATCAAAATTAATAAACTTTAAAAACTTATTCAGCCATTTTGAACACTTTTAAAGCATTATTGGCAGTAATTCTATCCACATCTTTAAAATCCAGACCATAGATTTCGGCAAGTTTCATCGCTACATTCTTTATATAAGAAGACTCGTTCCGTTTTCCCCTGAAAGGCACAGGAGCCAAATAAGGAGAATCCGTTTCAAGAACGATTCTGTCTAAGGGGATATGAGGTAAGACCTCAGCCAGACTACTCTTCTTGAATGTAACGACTCCATTGATCCCAAAGAAAAAACGCAGCATACTCTAAACCTGCCCTGCTTCCTCCAGAGTACCCGTAAAACTATGAAAGATACCGCTTAACTCAGTTTTTTATAAGGTCCATCACTTCAAACAACTCCGGAAAAGCTTCACGGCAATGCAACACCAAAGGCAGATGATATTCCAATGCCCATTGAATCTGTATATCCAACGCCTTCTGTTGTTCTTTCAAATATGTCTTATCCCAATACAAATCCATTCCCACCTCACCTACAGCCACAAAAGGATGTTCACCGGAAAGCAGCTTTTTCATCTCATAAATACGGAATAACGAATCAGCCCCAACAGAAGTCGGATGAAATCCAATCATAGGAAAACAATACCCCTTATATGCCGTACAGACATTCAACATCGCTTCCACCGTGGTGTCATCAATATTGGGCATAAAGACTTTAGATACTCCGGAATCCCGAGCACGTTCTATCACAGCCGGCAAATCCTCATCAAACTCCTCAACAAACAAATGAGAATGCGTGTCAATCATATTATACTTTTCTATTCATTAAATGACAAACAAAAGACTTCAGCTCTTCTTTTCTTTCAGAAGGCACAGCCATACTTTCCAACAACGAAAGCCCCTCGACATAATAAGCGTTAATCTTTTCTTCACAAATTCCGCCGATGCCTATCTTATCATAAAGAGCTGTTTACAGCTTTTTATCTTTTTCTTCCGGACAAAAAGCAGTAGAAGCTATCCATTTTTCCAACTCCTTCCGTTGTATCCCATCTGCCAAAGCCAACGCATTGATCAGCATAAAAAGTCTTCTTATTGCATAAAAATATCTCCACCTATATTTTTTCCAAACACTTTCGAATCCCCATACACATCCAGATAATCATCCTGTAACTGGAATGCCAATCCCATTTTGATACCGAAATCGTATAATTTGCGGGCATCATCTTCCGAAGCCCCCCCTAATACAGCACCAATTTTTAACGCAGCAGACAAAAGTACCGATGTCTTTAAACGAATCATCTCCATATATTCGGGAACAGTAACATCATTCCGGGTTTCAAATTCCATATCCCACTGCTGTCCTTCACAAATTTCCAAAGCAGTCTGACTGAAAATATCCATTACTTGCTTCAAATAACGCTCCGGACAATTGTTCATCAGCCGATAAGCCAACACCAGCATGGCATCCCCCGAAAGAATAGCCGTATTCTCATCCCAAACCTTATGCACGGTAGGCTTGTTTCTGCGCATATCCGCACAATCCATCAAATCATCATGCAACAATGTATAATTATGATAAGTCTCTATACCTGCCGCTTGTGGTAAAAATATCATCCACATTCTCTTTGTAAAGCTGATAGGAAAGCAACATCAAAACAGGACGGATACGTTTACCGCCTAATGACAAGACATACTCTATAGGAGCATACAATCCTTTTGGTTCGCGCACATAAGGCATCGTAGCAAGATAAGTATTTACCTTTTCCAATAACTGGTCTGCAGAAAAAGCCATAAATTATTTTGATTAAGGGGTTCTAGAAAAAAGAGGCTGCTTTTTAAAGGCAGCCTCTTAATTAAGATATTAAAGTATTTTTATTACTGTAATTTGAAAGTTACAGGCACTGTATATTTCACACGTACAGCTTTACCACGCTGTTTGCCAGGTTTCCATTTCGGCATGGTCTTGATTACACGGAGTGCTTCCTTATCCAAGTAGGGGTCTACACTACGCACAACCACCGGGTCAACGATAGAACCGTCCTTATTAACGACAAACTGAACGATAACCTTACCTTGCACACCGTTTTCCTGAGAAATAGTGGGGTATTTAATATTCTTACCCAAGAACTTCAAACATTCAGCCATACCTCCGGGGAATTCAGGCATTTCCTCTACGACTTGGAATATCTGCTGTTCTTCAGGTTCTTCTTCTTCCACTTCTACCGGAACATATTTAACTTCCACAGCCTGACCTGTTTCTTCAGAAGCCTGAATGGCAGTTTCTTCTACTTTAGCATCGTTTTCAACGATCTGAAGCACTTCTTCTACCTTAGGAGCTTCGGGAGGAGGAGGAGCTTGTTTTTGTTCCTGTTCCGTAATAGGGATAATTTCTTCTTCAAATACGACATCGGTTATACCTGTTTCCGTAGTCACTTGCTTGTCGCGATCAGTCCATTCGAAAGCTACAAACATGAGAGCAAGGATAAACACATAACCGATAAGCAGCCAGGTACTCTTTTTACCTTCGAGATCTGCTTTAGGCGATTTTTTAACTTCCATAAATTGTGTTTTAAAAATTTAAGTGTTTCCCACTGAGGGCAAATGTAACACAAATCTTTTAAATAAAAAGTATTTTCACATGAAAAATATGCTAATTCATTTTATTTTCATCCGATTTCATAGACATACACCCAACTTTTATCTATCTTTGAAGCGTTTTTAGTAGTCACCTATACATTAATTATATATGAAAAAAATAACTATTGCCATTGACGGTTATTCATCATGTGGAAAAAGCACGATGGCCAAAGACTTGGCACGTGAAATAGGATACATTTATATTGATAGCGGCGCCATGTATCGTGCTGTTACATTATATAGCCTGCAGAAAGGGTTCTTTACGGAAAGAGGCATCGACACCGAAGCGTTAAAAAACAGCGATGCCCGATATACATATTTCATTCCGGTTAAATCCGGAGACACAACGCCCCATGACTTTCCTGAACGATACAAATGTAGAGGATGCCATCCGCAGCATGGAAGTTTCCTCTCATGTAAGCCCTATCGCCGCCTTGGGTTTTGTACGTGAGGCTTTGGTGAAACAACAACAGGAAATGGGAAAGGCCAAAGGAATTGTCATGGACGGAAGGGACATTGGAACCGTTGTTTTCCCCGATGCCGAACTGAAAATATTTGTAACCGCCTCGGCTGCCATACGTGCACAGCGCCGTTATGATGAATTAAGAAGTAAAGGGCAAGAGGCCTCTTATGAAAAAATTCTGGAAAATGTGGAAGAGCGATGACCGTATAGACCAAACCCGTGAAGTCAGCCCGTTACGGCAAGCGGATGACGCTATCTTATTGGACAACAGCCACATGAGCATTGCCGAACAGAAAAAGTGGCTGACCGAAAAATTTCAAGCTGCGATAAATGGTTAACATAGAGATAGACGAAGGATCTGGGTTCTGCTTCGGAGTCACCACAGCTATCCGTAAAGCAGAAGAAGAACTGGCAAAAGGAAACACTCTTTATTGTCTGGGAGACATTGTACACAACGGACAGGAATGTGAACGACTAAAAAAAATGGGGCTTATCACAATCAACCACGAAGAGTTTGCCCAATTACACGATGCCAAAGTACTGTTGCGCGCACATGGAGAACCTCCTGAAACATACGCTATAGCCCGTACCAACAACATCGAGATCATTGACGCCACCTGTCCGGTAGTATTACGCCTCCAAAAGCGCATCAAACAGGAGTATGACAAATGTTCCGGCAAGTCAAGACACACAAAATCGTGATTTATGGCAAGAACGGTCATGCCGAAGTACTGGGGCTGGTAGGTCAAACTCATGGAAAAGCAATTGTCATAGAAACACCTGCTGAAGCTGCTCATCTGGACTTCACCAAAGACATACGCTTGTACTCCCAGACAACCAAGTCTTTGGAAGAATTCTGGCAAATCATAGAATATATCAAGGAGCATATCTCACCCGATGCCACTTTTGAATATTACGACACAATCTGCCGGCAAGTGGCCAACCGGATGCCTAACATCCGCAAATTTGCAGCAGCGCATGATCTGATCTTTTTTGTCTGCGGACGAAAAAGCTCAAACGGAAAGATCTTATATCAAGAATGCAAAAAGATCAATCCGAATTCATACCTCATTGACCAGCCGGAAGAAATAGACCGGAACTTGCTCGAGGACGTCCGTTCCATCGGCATTTGTGGAGCGACTTCCACCCCCAAATGGTTGATGGAAGAATGTAAAAAAGCAATCTTAAACGAAAAATAGACCAATAAAAAATAGAAAATTATCGTTGTCCAACTGATAATTTGTTAACTTTGCGACATAAAAATATTAAAATGGGTATTTATGGGAACGATTAAAAGTATTGGTATTTTAACCTCTGGAGGAGATGCTCCGGGAATGAATGCTGCCATTCGTGCAGTCACACGTTCTGCCATCTATAACGGCTTGAAAGTATATGGCATTTATAGAGGTTACAAAGGATTGGTAACAGATGAAATTCAGGAATTCAAAAGCCAAAATGTTAGCAACATCATACAAATGGGAGGTACCATTCTGAAAACCGCCCGTTGCAAAGAATTCACGACACCCGAAGGACGGGCACAAGCTTACGAAAATATGAAAAAGCACGAGATTGATGCTTTGGTCATTATCGGCGGTGACGGTTCGTTGACCGGTGCACGTATCTTTGCTCAGGAATTTGATGTGCCTTGTATCGGTCTGCCCGGAACGATTGACACGACCTGTATGGAACCGACACCACCATCGGCTATGATACAGCTTTGAACACAATTTTGGATGCAGTAGATAAAATCCGTGATACGGCAACTTCTCACGAACGTCTTATTTTTGTTGAAGTGATGGGACGTGATGCAGGTTTCCTGGCATTGAACGGCGCTATTGCCGCAGGTGCAGAAGCAGCTATTATTCCGGAATTCAGCACAGAAGTTGACCAATTGGAAGAATTCATCGAACATGGTTTCCGCAAATCCAAGAGCAGTAGCATCGTATTAGTAGCCGAAAGCGAACTGACCGGGGGTGCAATGCACTATGCCGAACGTGTGAAGAACGAATATCCGCAATACGATGTGCGTGTAACGATATTAGGACATTTGCAACGTGGCGGACGCCCCACAGCGCATGACCGAATTATTGCCAGCCGTATGGGAGTGGCTAGCATCCAAGCACTATTGGAAGGACAACGTAATGTAATGATTGGTATTGATGATGATAAGATTGTTTATGTACCTTTCGCTAAAGCTATAAAGAACGACAAGCCTATAGACAGAGAATTGGTGAATGTACTTCACGAACTTTCTATCTAATTTCATCCACCACAGACAATAAAAAAAAACGCAGATTTAATGAATAATCATAATCTGCGTTTTTTGTTTTGTCCTGTTGGCAGCAAAACCTTATTTCAAGGTTGAGAAATAAGCATCCAATAACTTTTTGGCAGCAACAAACGAAGTCAGTTTGCCATTCAGCACCTCTTCCTCTTTTGCAGCCAACATAGAAATTATCTTTTCATTATTATAGAAACTATCACGCAAATGCTCGTTGATAGACTCATACATCCAATACTTGGCCTGTTCATTTCTGCGATATTCAAAATAACCATTCGCTTTCACAAAAGCGAAGTATTCATAGATCATATCCCAGATTTCTTTAATTCCAATACCATAAAAGCCGGAATACGTCATTACTTTAGGACTCCAGCCCGAATCAGGAGCAGGAAACAAATGTAAAGCATTGCGGAAATGACTGGCAGCCAGTTTTGCTTTCTCAATATTGCTGCCGTCGCTTTATTGATAACAATTCCATCCGCCATTTCCATGATACCTCTCTTAATCCCCTGCAATTCATCACCAGTACCGGCCAGTTGGATCAGCAAAAAGAAATCCACCATAGAATGCACTGCCGTTTCGCTCTGCCCTACTCCAACCGTTTCAACAAAAATCTTATCAAAGCCCGCCGCCTCACAAAGTATGATCGTTTCACGAGTCTTACGAGCTACCCCTCCCAACGAACCTGCCGACGGACTAGGCCGTATAAAAAGACTTCGGATGCACGGATAGTTTCTCCATGCGGGTCTTATCTCCCAAAATACTGCCTTTAGAACGCTCACTACTGGGATCAATAGCTAAAACAGCTAATTTTCCTCCCTTCTCAAGCACATGCAATCCAAATACATCAATAGATGTACTCTTGCCGGCACCGGGCACACCACTGATACCGATTCGCATAGAATTTCCGGAATAAGGCAAACACTTCTCTATCACTTCCTGGGCAATAGCCTGATGTTCCGGTTTTACACTCTCCACCAAAGTAACCGCCTGACTCAATACGGTCACATCACCTTTTACGATGCCTTCTACATATTCACCTACGGAAAACTCACGACGACGAGGTTTTTTACGTAGTTTCAAATAAGGATTCACAATAGATGGTTGCTCAATACCTTTGTTCACTGTCAATCCCTTATATTCTTCACTATTTTCAGGATGTTCCATAGCTATTTTTTTGAGGTTACTTTTACTTTTATAATTATCTTCGGATTGTTAGGATCATTGGTTATCATCAAGACACGCGGAGTACCCTTTACTTTCTTCAAATTTTGACCGAAAGCAGTAATCTTCAACTTGGTAGACGCACCCGGTTTCAAGACACGTTTCTTCAACTGGACCCCCAAAGCCAGAATTAAAACACCTGCAAATCAAGAATTTCCAGATTAGATTTTCCTACATTCTTAACAATAATCGTATGTGCTTTCTTTTCATCGCTTTTCAGTTCTCCCATCTGCAACTCTTTGGCAGAAAGATGAATGGCAGGCGGATTCAAGCGTTCCTGCTGGCTGATATGCGAGAAATCCGGCAATAATATGGCAGAAACCGGAATTTCATTTTCCTCTCCTACCTTATCTCCCGGAAAACGGGATAGATAAACAGAAGCTGTTGTCAAGCCCAATTTAGGCAGCTTATCCGTATCAAGAGTGATCTTGATTTTACCCGTACGTCCCCTTCCTAATTTTTCCGGAGTTGCAACAGCACTGAGGTAAGGAGGCAAATGCATCAGCACAGGGGTATATAGTTTATCTGACGTATTGGCAACCAACAATTCCATAGTCGGTTTATCACCTTTATTGGCATCCTCAAACTCTATTTCTTCCTTATCCAGACGAATAGCGCCAATTTGAAAAGGATGTGTGAAAGTGTAATTCTTAGGATCGGCTGTTACCTCTCCCCGGATAGCCAGATAGATAGGTTTATTCGAGGCATTGCAATAAATGCCTACGCTCTTCTGAAAACGTCCGATGGCTTTGGCGTCAAAAGTAGAACTGACAATCCCGGTCTTTCCCGGTGCAATCGGTTCTTTGGTCCAATCAGCAACCGTGCAGCCACAAGACGTTGTCACATTAGATATCACTAAAGGTTTATCTCCTTTATTAGTGATTTTAAAGGTTGCCGTCACCGGATTTTTCCATAAAATAGTTCCAAATTCATGCGTTGTCTTATCAAATAATGCTTTGGGTTGTGCCTGTACTCCCAAAGTCACTCCCATTAACAAACTTACTATCAGTATAATATGTTTCATACAATTATTTTATGCTTTTTAGATAGCAAAGATAGACAAAAAACATCCTTTACCCATTTTTTCAGCCTATAATTTATTTTATCTTATGAATAACCTTTATCTTTGTCCCGCATTAAAAATCAGATAAATTATGAAAATAGTAAAACATTACTGGTTCGTTGCCATTGCATTGATTACAATGATAAGTTTTTTCTTCATGTGAAAGCGATGAGGAAAGAGGATTTGACATTTCAGGATTATACGGTAAGACTTGGTGGGGCGATATGGGATTTGAAGACCGATATGGAGAACCTCTTTACAGTTACATCACATTCACCTCAGGTGCTTTCACAGATCATGGTGTAGGTACGGAAGAGCGCTGTTACCATAATGATGAACTTTATAGGGTATATAAGTTTGACTGGGAAATTCAAAACGGTTGGTTGTATCTATATTATTCAGATGGTTATACATTTATAATTGAATATCCATCCGTTTCAGGCCGCTATTTTTATGGCACGGCTGAAGATGGTTTTGAAATAAGACTAGAATGGGTGGACGGCAGAAGCATAAGAAAAAAAGTAAGTTAGCAAGCTAACTTACTTTTTATGAAATCACACAATTAATTCCAGACATCCCGTGTCTTTATTCCACCATCACCCGATATCCTCTCGTATGCCCTCCGAATTCCGGAGCATAAGCAGACTGAACAGTTGCAATTCCGGCCTGATATTCTCCTGTCCGGTTCACATACACCTGATACTCTATCACATAAGTTCCTTTTCTCATCTGATCGATAAAGAACTGAGTCGAAGCATCTTTGGTAGCCTGATAATATCCCAGCCCGTTACCCCAACGGAATCCCGAAACTGCCTGTAACGGTTCCATACAAGCTGCACGGTCATCCTTGATCTGAACAAAATCCATATCACGGTCAGCCTTCACAGTCAGGCGAACGGTAATCCTATCGCCAACCTTCAATGGAGCTGATTCATTCAAAGCCTCATCTCCTTTATATAATTGACGGCTGACAGACAATCCGTTTCCCTGCTCACCTATTTGATCCATACTTTCCAGATATTGGGCATAAACGGCTCCCCAACCCATTCCGGTTCCTTCTTTATCCACGCTTACTTTCTTGATATTCATCACATCACCGGACACCGTCTTCTTGATATAACCGATGGCATTATCTGCCGGAGTCCGGATCACTTCTTTACCTAAAGTAATCTCTACTCCTCCTGTATTTGCCAATAAATCCGAAGCTCCTGTAGCCATCAATGCATACACCGCATCAGCCGTGGCAATCGGCGTTTCCCAAGTCTGTGTCTGTTTCTGCTTCAACAGCCAGCGTTTCATTTCATCAATAGCTTTCGTATCTTTTGTTATACGCTGTATAGCTTCCATAGCAGCCACTTCAGTCGGAATTTTATAACTGAACCATGAATATCGGGCTTTAGGAGTATCAAAGTAACGCCCCATTTCATCCGTCACAACAGAATACTCCATCAATGACTGCATAAACAGCCTGGCTTCTGCCACCTTACCGGCCTGCTGCAAGATGATAGCTCCCAACGCCTTTCCATAAATCGTCAGTTCTTTTCCCTCACCGGACAACTTGTCTATGAAATACCGGTTCACCTTTTCATCAACCGGAGCCTTGCCATCCAAAGCGCAGATATACAAAATACCTGAGAACCTGTTCTGACGGACGGATACCGACAGCCCCTTTCTTTTCAGCTTCTTTCATAGACTTATACTCTTCGGCAGCCTGCTTGCCTAAATACTCGAACCCTTTTGAATCATAGGCTGCATCCGGCTGTCAGCATCCTGAGGAGTCAATGCATTCAGCCGGACAAGCATTTCCATTACCTGAGTGGTTACATAGCGGCTGCCTTGCATACCTTTATACCAACTCCATGCGCCATCGGCATTTTGCAATTCTCCCAGTTTCTCTACAGAAACAGCCAGTTGGCTATTCATTGTATTCAGGTCAAACAAAGTGGCGATACGCTGTTTTTGTTCGGCTTCATTGGTAGCTTCTGTCAGCCAGGGAGTTTCAGCCAGCAGGATATTTTTCAGTTCCTGATTCTTTTGCAGATTGCTCATAAAAGTCTCCTTCGTGCCACCTTGAGCCTTCCAGCTATCAAAGACCTGCTTGATACGGGGATTTTCTTTGACTATAAACGCAGCCAATGAATGGGCATAATAAGCGGTAGCCCAGGAAAGCGCATCTTCATTCTGAGGATTAGCCACTACAGGCAAAGCCTGCACGGCATACCAAGCCGGATGGGCAGTAAATTCTACGGTCAACCGTTGTTCGGAAGCCGTTTTGCTATGCTTGTTAAACAGGTTTTCCAAAGAGAAAGTATACGCACCTTCCCCATTCACGTTCAGAGGAACGGTTTCCGTCACCCACTGTTTGTCTGTCAGAACGGGGATGTAACGCTGTTCTCCATCACTGAAGGTATCTCCATCCGCTACCATCCGGCATGCCATTACCGCATATTTGTCACTCACTTCAAAGCAAAGTTCACATGCCCGGTTTCTCCTCCCTTCACATCAAACTTCTGTTTTTGTGAATAGAATACCTTTTCTGTTTCCGGATTGAACAATTCCATGCGGACAGTCCCTTTCACTCCCTTGTCCGACAGGTTCATCAGTGAAGCGGCAATATTCGCTTTATCTCCACGCGGACAAAGCGGGGCATATTAGGCTGAAGCATAAACTCTTTGCTGGCAGTAGCGGTAGCTTCTATCTTTCCATAATCCACATTCCGGGTATGTGCCAAGCCCATAAACGTCCATCGGGTAAGGCTTTCGGGTAGTACAAAGGAAATACTGACTTCACCTTTTTCATTGGTGCGGAGCTGTGGGTAAAAGAATGCCGTTTCCGCAAAGTTTTCACGTATCTGTATATCACCCGTTTCTGCCAGTTCTTCAGAACTGCCCATTTCTACCTTTTCCTGTGCAGACGTTTCTACCATTTCTTCCTGGAGCACCATATCAGTAACAGCCTCCTGGTTCATCACAGCATTTGCGGCACTCCTGCCTCTAATCTTCAAAGCTCCTGCAAGAGTGGCACGAGGACTGCTCCGTAACCTACCACCATAGCCTCCATTCTTCCTGTAGATGGAATGATCAATTCACTATATTCCAAAGGAACCGCACGGAGCCTCTTCAACGGGAAATCAACATACAAATAAGCATTCCGCATATAGGATGTATTCCAATAAGTCAAAGGAACCACATAATGAAAGTCCACTCCAAAGTCCAACTTATGTGCACTATAGATTTTATCCAGAGAAGCATCATACATGGTAGCCAGCATTTCAGCCTCAGCCGGACGTCCATCCGGATAAAGTACCGTCAGTTTCCATTCCTCTTGCTGTCCCGGACGGAGTTTGTCACGGAACGTAGTCCATTTCAGCTGCAACTTCTTTTCAGGGGCCGGTTTCATAATCCGTGCATTATGACTGTAAAGTCTGCCATCTTTCACAAATGCCATACTTACCAGAATGCCGTCACCATATTCCTTCTTATAAGGGAAGCGGAAACTGACCACCGAGTCAGAAAGCTCTATACGTTTGCTTTCCAAGCGCTTATTTCCTGCAAATACATCATAAAGCAGATAGACATTCTTTTCGCTGCTACCTATATATACAGTAGCCGGAGATGCTGCATCAAATTCCAGACCATCCTGATAGAACCAATCCGTTATCACGAAAGGCGGACGCTTGTCGTTCAATGAAAACAGAAGGAAATTCTTAGATGCCGTACACTCTCTGCCCTGCGTATCCTTAGCCGAGAGCTTCAAACGATAATTGCCGGAAGGCAGGGCATAAATAGCCTCTGGAACAAAACTCTTGTTGGCTTCCACCGTACCGGTCAATACCTTTCTGCCTTCTTTTTCCTGACCGTCTTTCTGCTCCTCCATTTCGACTACCTGATAAGTAACCGGAGTATCTACCGGCTCACCCGAAAGATTCATGGCTGTCAGTTTTATTTCCAGCTTCTTTTCTTTCACCAAATTATCGGGCAGATTATCCATATTCAGCACCATTGAAGTGCTTCCTAAAGGCAATGACAAATTAGCTTGCTGTGTCTCACCTGCACCATCCGTCACATCCGCCTGTATGTTGTACGTATAATACCACAACGGAGATTCTCTCCTGTCCGAGTCTATTTCAAAATGCACCGGAACGCTGAACTTACCATCCGCATCGGTCATTGCCTCTCCCTCCCAACGGGCTGAACCTCTGCCCATAAACCGCCAGACCCAGGCATAGGAACGAGATATATTATAGTGTACCCTGGCATTCTGCACAGGCGCACCGGCAAAAGTCTTTGCCATACCCACCACTTCTATAGAGTCACCCACTTGATACTCCACTTTCACGGGCTCAAAACGTGACATCAAAGGTGGGACGTTTATATTCTTCTACCTTAAAACTGACAGAAGTATCGGCCGCACGCAAGCTAAAATAACCGGTCAGGCAAGGAGAGGGCAAAACAAACTGTCCGCTGAACGAGCCAAAACCATTCGTCCGTACTTCCACTTTTCCTGTTTCATTATTATTCGCATCATATAGGGATACCGTATATTTTTTTATCCGCAAGCACACGCGTAGAATCCTTTTCCATTTCATAAGCCAAGCCGGATACATATACGGTTTGACCGGGACGGTAAATGGATCGGTCGGTAAATAATTGCAAAACTTCTTTTTCTTGCTCTCTTTATAGTAATAATCGTTTTTCCAAAGATTCAAGATGGGCATCGCATTATCAGTCGCCGTATGTGCATTATACCAGTATTTGTTACTATTCAGGAAATCCAGTTTCAAAGTACCCTGTTTATCCGCCTGATAGGTCTGTTGAGGAGAATAGCCTCCTCCCTTCTCCGTATAAATGGTTACTTCCGCCTCAGAAACAGGCTGTCCGCTCACTGCATCTACCACCACCAGTTCCAACGTACCATCCGGCAGAGGACGATAAATGGTCTTTAAAGCGGTGACATTCATTAATGTTCCGTCCGAAACGCCCTTCTTCCCATCGGGCACTGCCTTTAAGAAATAAATTCCCGCTTGAGGAGCCTGTATGGTCAGGGTGGTATCGACATTCAAATAATCTGTAGTAGGTTTCAAAGAAAAATGCTCCTCGCGTTGCAAACGGGCATATTTACTTTCAAAATGGGTGATTCTGTTCTGCAATACGGCAGAGGTAACGGGTAAATTCACCTTATATAACTGCAAGGTGATGCCGGTAAGGTTTTTATAATTTACTTTCACCGACTGCTGTTCACCCGGATAGGCCGTAGCTATTTCCAGTGAAAGGCTTGCATTCAGAATTTCCTTTTCTATATTCTTCAGTTGGTTGATACCTTCGTAACGGGGGTATCCGGCTATTCCTTCACGAACTATCCGCAAGCGCTCTACCTGATTATTTTGATACTGTAGGAATTGTGCCAAAGCCAGATAAGCTTCAGGGACTGTTTTCACAGCCGGATAAGTATGAATCCACTTCCGGAGTTCCTGTTGGCATACGTCATTCGAGAAGTTTCCGGAAAAATTGCGGTACAGGTAATTCAATGCGTCTATCCCGGTCAGCAACCAACCCTCACGCTCCGTTTCCGTATCGTATGCTTTCAGCAAGGACTGATAAGTCTGCATGACAGCTGCCGTCAGGTCACAATCAGAGACGGGAACAAACTGATAAGTAACAAACTGATCCATATCCGTCATATCCGCAGGCAGACTGTTTGTCTGATTTGCTTTAGCAGCCGCCTGCCACCTGTACTGCTGCATAATTTGTATGGCACGACGTGCCAGCAGGTTGTACAGATTATCACGAAAATACCGTTTACTAGCCTCTCCCACTCTCACCATAGGTCTCAATTTCTCGACCGGGATAAGTAATAACCGGTCTTTATCCTTGAGAGAGGCCTGCAAATAACCCAATCCTTTTTTTACGTCGGCAGGCATGGTCATTTCACCCAGAATGGAATACAATATAGCTTTGTCTTCCATACTGCCGGTTTGGGAAGCCCATTGTTCCAAACCATTCATATCTACCTTCAAGCTATCGGGAGTTAAAAGGGAACGGTACTGCATGGCAGTGAGATAGGCTTTCATCATTTGCGGTACATTCTGTTCCACTTTTGCTTTATCGTAGATTTTCATTGCTTTGGAAATGACCGATTGGGGCAGATCCTTTCGTTCCAATACTTCCAGTTCTTTCCACAAATTGTCATAGGTTTGTGCCTGCATAGGAGCAAATACGCTCATTACCAGTAACACTATCAAAGATAAATAACGAATTTTCATATCTACAATCTTTTAGTTCGTACTAAGTCTTCTTTAACAAAGAAACGAAAATAGATGTTTAAAGACTGCATACGTTTTTAATTAAAAATAACTAAAAACAGAAAAAGGAAAGATCTTTCAGCGCAGCCAAAGCAAACGTTGCAGCACCAGTCTTTTATAGGGTTTCTTCATGTCTTCGGGCAGGAAGGAAACATCTATCAGTTCCATCCATTTAATGATGGAACGTCGGAATTTCCAAGCGATGTTCTCTATTACCTTGCCACTGCCCCCCGGCGAGCTCCTCCGTATCCTCGGGCATGACAATAACCGTGGACAGCAAATCGTATGCAGGCGTCAGACTATAGCCCATCCCCGTGTCATACAATGAAAAGTTCTTCAAGTGCATATCCGAGTTTCCCACAATCCACGAGAACACCACCACTTCCCAGAAATTCACCAAATCAAGCTGCGGCACTGCAGAATACTTCTTGATAGTCTTGGCTATCTGCTCATACGAGCCCTTATATTTGTATTCGGTGAGACGTTCCGTCAACTGGCACATGTCCTCCATGGCAATCTTTCCACCATCCGGGCGACGGTCTATGCGCCGGGTGATGTATCCCAATTCGCCATCGGCAAAACGCACCAACCCGTGGGGAACCACCGCTATTTTGGCTGCTTCCGCCATGTGCATGGTCAAATCCTCCAGCTCAGG
>ENA-OQCD01000246-OQCD01000246.1-human-gut-metagenome-genome-assembly--contig:-NODE-246-length-14815-cov-2.603350_pt1 | contig 14815 bp, 27 predicted proteins | sample MGYA00242755_ERZ504571 | MGnify/ENA primary metagenome ERZ504571 (study PRJEB26092, sample SAMD00036274) | human gut metagenome | host: Homo sapiens | study: EMG produced TPA metagenomics assembly of...
TCTTTAACTTCATCAAAAAACATGATAAGTTTTCATTTGTATTCCCCGATCATATTTCCTCCACGGAAATAACTCCTTCCTGCTGCCTTACCTCGCGAAATACAGTATGGCGTGCTTTCCATTTGGCAGCCTCCATTGTTGCCTGGATCACCACACTCTGTGTTTTTGGATCTCTTTTTTGATGATTAAACTACGTTGGAGATCAGGATGTCCTCTTCCCGAAGCTTCTTTTATGACCATACTCATCTTATCTTCATTTTCAAACTCCATATATACGTCATAAGTATTGGAATGCTCTTCCACATAAACCTCTATATATTTCGCATATTTGAACACCAGAATAAGCCCCAGCGTGGTAAAGATCGCACCGCTGTAAAAGCCGATCCCCACAGCAAGTCCGATGCACGCGGAGGTCCAAAGACTGGCTGCTGTCGTAAGACGGATACATGTCTCTGTCCGGTCACGATGATGGTTCCTACTCCGAGAAAACCGATTCCGCTGACAACCTGTGCGCCAAGTCGTGCAGTATCTCCGATTCCTGCCCCATTAGAATATACATGGATAAAATCGCCCGTCATCATAACCAGAGTTGCCCCCATACAGACGATCATATGTGTTTTTACACCTGCCACACGCTTCTTCATTCCACGGTCAATACCGATCAGACATCCAAGAAACATCGCAAGAATCAGCCGAAACAGCGTCGATCCCATATTTAAAGTGTGCAAATAATCCGATATTGCATTACATGCTCCGAGAATTCCGCCCATAAATTTGCTCCTTTCCTGTTGTAACATTATTTTCTGCCGGTGATAACGCCAATCGCGCATCACTTCATTTTACCCTGCACGAACGCCGCAGGCCACACTCACTCCATTCGAAAGCTGTCTAGTCAGCCGGACTTACTCCGTCCGTCTCACTACACAGTTTTTTTCATATGATCACCCCCGGATATACATTATCTGTAGTCTCACAGCATGTAAAAACAGCAGGGATACCGCGCCCGGCGGCGGTATCCCTATCTGTTGCTCTATCTACTGATCAGAGGGCATTCTGATTATTTAATAGACTCGTTATAGTTCTCGATCGCTTTGTTTACAGAAGCTGCAAGCTGATCAACAGCGTCCTGAGTTGTAAGCTTGCCATCATATACCTGAGGCATGATCTCGTTGAATGTAAGACGGGCTTCTGTCTGTACACCGGAGAGAACACCTGCTGTATTTGCGTTTTACAGGAGAATCTTTCAGCTGATTGATAGCTGTCTCGAAGTTCGGGTTCTCTTTGAGGTAAGCTTTCATATCATCTGTCTCATAAGCTTTCTCGTTTAATCGCAAAGTATCCTGTACCCATGGACCATTTAGCCTGTACGTCAGGAGTTGTGATGTACTCGATGAATTTCCAAGCTGCATCTTCATTTGCTTCGTTTCCTGTATCTGTAAGCCACAGAGAACCACCACCGATGATAACGCCGCCTCATCATTCTTCTCGATTCTCGGAAGATATCCTGTACCAACTTCGAACGGAGAAGAATCAACTGCATTTTTCAGGATAGCGGTAGACTCGATGATCATGCCAACCTGTCCGGAGAAGAATGCTGTCTGGGTATCTGCTGTTGTTGTTCCGTAATCTTCAAAATATCCGGAATCATACAGTTTTTTTCCACATATCGAATACTTTTAAGGCCACCACCGTTGGAGTCAAAATCAACAGCTGTAACTGCCTCTGTACGTCCATTGTCATTATTTCCATATGTTAAGCCAAGTCCTGCAAGCTGCTGTTCAAAAAACCATCCGTAAATAGCCTGTGAATAACCAACCGGAGCTGCTCCGCTCTCTACGATTTTCTTGGAGTCTTCAAGAACCTCATCGTAAGTTGTTGGCGGTGTCTCAGGATCAAGACCTGCTGCCTCAAATACGTCTTTGTTGTAATACAGCATAGGTGTGGATACGTTGAATGGCATTGCATACTGTTTGCCATCTACTGTATAGTAGCTGCTGATAACGTCCATAACGGAACTCTTATCATAACCTGTGGATTCGAATTTGTCCTCTACCGGGATGACAGAACCACTGTCATACATGAATTTTGTTCCAACATCATACATCTGGCAGACATCCGGAAGACCAGAATCACTCTGCATAGCTGCTTTCAGTTTTGTGATGGTGTCATCATAAGTTCCCTGATACTCAGCTTTAATTTCAATCTCATCCTGAGATGCGTTGAAATCATCTACGATCTGCTGAAGCACTTCACCGTTTGTACCACCCATTGCATGCCAGAATGTGATGGTAGTTTTGTCAGCCGCGCTTACTGAGCATGGAGCTGCCAGAGATGCTGCCATGATTCCTCCTAAAAGAATCGCCATCCATTTTTTGTTTTTCATATAGAAACCCTCCTTTTTATATTGGTTCCGGTCTGCCCCAATACAGACCGGATAAATTACGTTTTTACTACTGCTTATTTCATCAGATCAACCCTTAACAGCACCGGCAGTCAGACCACTGATCATCTGTTTCTGACCAATGATGAATACCAGGATCGACGGGATCAGGATAACCATGGCACCAGCCATAACCGGTCGGAAGTCTGTTGCCTCAGCACCCTGGAGCATACCAAGACCGATCTGAACTGTTCTCATATTTACACTGTCTGTTACAAGCAGTGGCCACAGATAGTAGTTCCAGCTCTGAAGGAATACATAAATGATCAGAGCACCAAGTGATGGTTTGATAAGTGGAACACCGATGGTATATAAGAATTTAAAGTTTGTACATCCATCAATTTCAGCTGCCTCATGGATCTCCTTCGGCAGTGTCAGGAATGCCTGACGCATGTTAAATACCGCAAAAGCTGCCGCTGCATTCGGAAGGATCAAAGCTGCGTATGTATTACGGATACCCCAGTCAGCGATTGTCAGGTAGTTTGCGATGATGATCGCCTGGCTTGGGATCATCATGGTTGCCAGCATGATATAGAACAGGACTTTTTTGCCCTTGAATTCCATCATTGCAAAAGCATAAGCTGCAAGAGCACCTGTGACAACCTGAGCAAAATGTGATAACACCGGATACGATCAGTGAGTTCTTAATGAAAGTAAAAGAACGGTGCCAGCTGGAATGCTCTTGTGTAGTTCTCAAGGGTCAGATGAGACGGCCAGAACTTTCCGCCGTAGATCTCTTTCAGATCCATCATACTAACATTGAAGCAGTAGATAACAGGAACGATAATAATAATTGCAAAAATAATATTCAGCGCATACATCGCCACTTTTACATATGGTTTTTCTTTCATCAGTAGGTCACCTTCTTTTCCAGTCTAAACTGCAGTGCAGTCAGGATAATCAAAATAACAAACAGAACTACGGATTCTGCACAGGCTACACCGAAACGGCTGTTGATAAATGCCTCCTGGTAAATCTCATACACGATAACGTTGGTACTCTCTGCCGGCCCGCCCTGGGTCATCATCTTGAACTCTGCGTACGCCTGTACGGAGTTGATAACGTTGATAATAAGAAGGAAGAACAGTGTCGGAGAGATTGACGGGATTGTTACATGGCGGTGTTTCTGGAAGAAATTCGCTCCATCCAGCGCAACGCTCTCATAAAGTTCAGCCGGTACACTCTGGATCGCTGCAGTAAGGTAAATGAAATTCATACCGATCGCCATCCATACACTAACGATCGTAACTGCGATCAGTGCATATTTCTTATCTGTCAGCCATCCGATATGAGTTCCGAGAGCCTTGTTCAGGATACCCAGAGAGCTGTGGAAAATAAACATGAACACTACAGATGCCGCTGCTGCGGAAATAGCCATCGGAAGTGCATATACAGTACGGAAAAATCCCTTTGCCCTGATCTTCTCTGTACTGATGATCGCCAGTATAAAACCGAGCACAATAGAAAGGATAACTCGCATAACAGAGAATTTCAGTGTTGTCACCAAACTGTTAAGGAACGTTCCATCTGTAAAAATATTCGTATAGTTGTCTAGCCCTACATACTGTGCCACCTGACCAAGAGGTGTGGTTCTGGCAAAACTTAACTGAATCGTCTTAACAAACGGCCAGAATACAAACAGTATAAAAAGGATCATTACAGGAATCAGATAGAGATATGGCTCTACTGTCCTGAAAAAAGATTTTTTACTTTTCATTGTATATCACCTGCTTTTCATAAATTTGTGTACTTCTGATCAGTCCTGTTATTACGGTCCCCCATATCTGCAACAGTTCTGATCACGTTGCCCTTTACACATCCTGCCGGAAAATACTTCCGTTATATCTTCCGGGCTTTACCCCAATGTATCATATCAAAATGCCCTCCTGCTACCCTCCTCTGCATTCATGTATTGTTATATTTACCAACTTTTAACCAAATGATAACACATATTTTACATATAATCAACAGTTTAAATTTTGATTTTTTCAATATTTTTTCATTAACTTTTGATAATTATTTCCATTGTATAGTGCATCATTTTATATATTTTGCACAATAGCAAGCGTTTTAACAAGGCAATCTGATACGATCACCTTCTTCTCAAAAGCCAATAAAAAAAGCGACAGAAATAACACATCTTTCGATGTATTCCTTCTGCCGTTCTCTCTTCTCAATGGCACTGTCTGTTTTATACATTTCAGACACTCTCTTTACTTGTTGTGATGCATTATACCGTAATTTTCACTATATTTCAAGAGTTTATCTGCATTTTTTTTATGTCATTTTTACAAATAAATTATTTTTTTAACAAACAGGCCTTTTCAATATTTTCGGATTTTATGCGGATCATCCGGTATCTACGCTTTTCTTTTTCTGAACCATGAGATCAGGTACAGAATGACACCAAAAGTTATCAAAAAGGTGCAACAGCTACCAAAACTGTTGTCAAAAGTATCACGATCACTACAGCAACTGCGATCACAATTGCTTTTCCATACCAGGTACTGAGATCCAGTTTGTAACTTCTTGTCCTGCCGGTCGTACTTCCGGCACTGCTGTCTGCATAATCATCTGCTCCATAACTTTCTTCTGTATACCCGGACTCATCATAAACCTCTGTTCCGTCATCGGTATCAATAAGAGTCCTTGCGATCAGCCTTGGATCGCCAAGTTCTGCAAGTACCTCCTCCTCGCTCCGTCCATTATGGACCTGAGACTGGATATAATCCTCATAATAACGCACATGTGCCGCAGCTTTTCCCTGTGACATCTGACCGGACAGCTGACTTCTCAAAATCTCCAGAAATTCTCTTCTGCTCATATATATGATCAAACCTCTCTTTTATTTTCCCCATTATATCATGACTGGCAAAATCAAATCAGAAACAAACCATAAAATTTTTATTAAAAAAGTCCGGATGTTTCAGCGGCAAAAGCCGCAAACTCCGGACTTTTTATAAATTCAGCAGATCTTCCGATATTTATCACAAGTTACTCAACGTGAACGGCTCCAGTGCTTCTGATATTCATAGGATAAACATTCTCACGTCCTACATACTGTGCCATATACTCCACATATTCCTCTGCATTCTCAATTGGAAGGACACACATGATAACACCTGCAAAACCACCGCCATGAACTCTGCAGATACCTGCTCCGATCTTATTCAGGAACAGCTTGGTAAGCGCCAGGCTGAGTGTGATCTTCTGTTCCTTACAGTTCTGCAGGGAATAACAGTTCTGCAGCCACTCCCAGGAAGAATTGCCAGACTCCTCAAGGAGAACGAAGGAATCCCTCACCATCTTTATTCTCAACAGCCTTCACTGCATCTGCAACACGTCTGTTCTCTTCATAAAAATGCATCGCACGAAGAACCGCACGGTCATTCGGGATATCTTTAACATGAGCAAGAAGATTCTCCATATTGGACTCGCAAAGAAGCTCCACACCCATAGCCTTTGCAGCCTCTCGCATCTCCATAGGAATAGAAGAATACTCCTCACTGAGATCTGCATGACCCTTTCCGGTATTTACGATCACAAGTCTGCATCCCATATCCTCAAAGGAAAAGGCGATCTTCTCGCAGCTGATATTCTCCTTATCAGAGAAATCCAGCAGAATCGGGCCGCCGGCAGCGCATGCCATCTGATCCATCAGACCGGAAGCTTTTTTCCAGTAAACATTCTCCGCATACTGGCCGGCCCTCGCATACTCGCCGTACTCCAGTTTTCCTTCGTTGAAGAAGTAGTTGGTAATTGCGCATACCAGCATCTCAAAAAATGCAGAAGAGCTTACACCGGCAGCTGCAATAACCTTTTGTGGAAACATAAGCATCAAAACCACCTGTCGCATAGCCTTTCTTCTTCATATATTCCATGATACCTGCGACAAGAGCATCGGTACCTTTTGTATAAGTTTCTGTGCTGAGTTTGTCAAGGTCTACAACTACTTCCTGTCTGTAACCTTCACTGATCATATGGATCACATTAGTTCCGTTTGGATAAGCTGCACCGATAGTATCCAGATCAATACTTGCGGCAATGATCTGTCCGCCGTTATGGTCAACATGGTTGCCAATGATCTCTGTACGTCCCGGAGCAGTAAAAAAACTCAGCCTTGTCGTGATGATATTTCTTCTCGAAATTCACTGCAAGGTTTGTATAACGAGCACTGCTCTCCTCTGTCTCACCATAGATTTTTTTCAGCACTTCTGCTGCTGGAATTTTGATTGTTCCCATTTTCGTATCCTCCTGTTTTCATGTTGATCCGGGCTTTTTCTGGTATTGTTCTTCCTGCTGCACGGTTTTCGTATATCCGGCCGCCGCCAGAGCCTTCGCCCCTGATTTCCGGTGATCTGTCCCGTCACGTTTTCTGTACCTTTATTATAACAGCCCTGTCACTTCTGTCCATAAAGATTTTGTGTAAAAACCGTATTATTTTGTGGTCTGCAAGATACTGGCTTTCTTTTTCCCTTTCTGTTAAAATATACCCCGACAGATCTCGTTATCCCAACGGGGGACTGACCGGATCCCGGCATTTTTATGAAAGGAGGCCACATCTATGCAGATCATCACAAATAACGCGGGAAAAGAACTGAAGAAGCACGGTGACAGCGCTTTTCCGTTTCTGGTAAGCTACGAACGGCTTTCCGGTTACGAAACCGGCTCCTTTCTCTGGCACTGGCATCCGGAGATCGAACTTACTTATATCCATAAAGGCGAAATGCTTTATAAAGTCAATCAGAACACCTTTCACCTGAAAGAGGGGCAGGTGCTTTTCGGCAATGCCAACGCCCTTCACGCCGGTTACATGTACCATAATCAGGACTGTCAGTATATCCCTGTCACCTTTGATCCCAAACTGATCTATGGTTTCCCCGGAAGTATCCTCTTCCAGAAATACACAGAACCGATCCTGCGGAGTTTTTCTCTCTCTGCAGTTCCTCTGGATCTTTCCATGAAATGGCATCAGGATGCCGTGGAAGATATCCGGCAGATCATTGCCCTTGACAGCCAGCGAAAACCGATGTATGAATTTGAGATCATTGCCCGACTGCAGCACTTCTGGAAGCTTCTGTGCGCCAACACACTGTCCCAGCTTCCGCCCCTTCCGGACAGGATGAAGAAAATTACCGCCGCATCCGCCGCATCATGTCCTATATTGCAGAACACTATTCCGAAAAGATCCAGCTGGAGGATATTGCGGAACTCATCCACCTGAGCCCCAGCGAGTGCAGCCGGCTTTTCAAAAAGTGTATGAATATTACTCTTTTCGGATACATTCAGGAATATCGCATTGAACGCAGCCTGGAATACCTGGAAGATTCTTCCTGTTCCATAACGGAAGCCGGATTACTGTCCGGTTTTTCGGACTCTAATTATTACACCAAAGTATTTACAAAGATCAAAGGATGTACTCCAAGACAATACAGAAAAAAAACAGCTGCGCTGATCCCCCGCTCGCCTTCACAAAGCACAAAAAAAGATGCTGCTTTTTATACCATATCCGTCAAAGCAGCATCTTTTTTCCAGTTCTTTATATCATTCTGTATATCTCTTTGGCAACGCATCCTCTTCATTACTGTCCGTTATATGGTACGCAGCCTCTTTCAGATGTTCCGTTGCATTCTTCATTGCGATCCCATACTTTACAGACCGGATCATATCCAGGTCATTGTCCGCATCTCCAAACGCCATCGCTTCTTCCGGGGAAATCTCCAGAAGTTTCAGAAGCTTCAGCAGTGTTTTTCCTTTACCGGCCTCCGCATTTCCGATCTCAAGAAGATGGGAAACGGATGAAGTCACATAAAACTCCCGGAATCTTTTCCCGGACTTCCTTTTTCACGGTGTCTAAAGCCTGTGGATCTCCACATACAAAATCAAAACTGTCCACATGTTCTCTGTTTTCTTTCACAAATTTCCGGATGTTTTCCACAGGATGGCGCGTTTTTTCACATAACCGATGCCAAAACGCGGTGGCTCCGTATCTGGCGGGATCTTTCACATGATCGGATGCTGTATACGGAATTCCCTTCACGAACACTTCAATTGTCATATTCTCAGGCATGGAAATCTCAAGAAGCGCATCTACTGCTTCTGCCGGAACCAGACTTTCATAGATCCTGGTCCCTCCGGAAACCGAATACACGGCAGCGCCATTGGAAGTGATCACATATTCCACTCCCGGAAGTGCCATCACTTCCACGGGAACAGCCTCCAGGGCACGCCCGGTGGACGGAACAAAATATATCCCTGCTTCTCTGGCCTTCTCCAGTGCCTTACCTGTTTCCTCTGATATCGACTTGTCATTTCGTAGAAGAGTTCCATCCAGATCGCTTGCGATCAGTTTCACAGCCATAAATCAAAACAGCTCTTTCATAGTTGGATAAAGTTTACGGAATTTCTGATATTTCTCTTCATATTTCGCAACCAGTTCCGGATCCGGTTCTACAGTATCTACAACTTTTACCATTTTTTTGCAGATGGTTTCCACATCCGGATATGCCCCGCATCCTACGGCCGCCAGCATTGCGCCACCCATGGACGGGCCTTCCTCGTTCTCAGGTACATCCACTTTCAGATCCATTACATTGGCAATGATCTTTTTCCAGAGAGGACTCTTGCTCCGCCGCCACAGATCTTGGTCCGTTCAATGTTGATACCAAGGCTTCTCGCTACCTCAAGGGAATCACGAAGGCCAAATGCAACACCTTCCAGAACCGCCTGTGTCATATCTGCTCTTGTGGTATCCATGGACATTCCGAAGAATACGCCTCTTGCATCCGGGTTGTTATGCGGAGATCTTTCTCCCATGAGGTATGGAAGGAAGAATACCTGATTCTCGCCAAGCTTCTGGATCGGTGCCTGTTCTGCCACGAAATCCTTCGTCTTGAGGATCTCCTCAGACCACCATTTGTTACAGGAAGCAGCGCTTAACATGCATCCCATAAGATGATAACTTCCATCTGCATGATCAAAAGAATGAAGGGCATTATTCTCATCCACACCGAACTCTTTGCTGGAAATAAAGATCGTGCCGGATGTTCCAAGGGAAATATTACACTGTCCGTCACCAACAGTTCCTGTTCCGACAGCAGCTGCTGCATTGTCGCCCGCACCAGCTACGACTTTCACATCTTCAGAGAAACCAAGCTCTTTTGCCACTTCCGGTTTCAGAGTGCCAACTACCTGCCAACTTTCATACAGCTTCGGAAGCTGTTCCTCTGTGATATGGCAGATCTCAAGCATTTCTTTTGACCAGCAGCGGTTTTTCACATCCAGAAGAAGCATACCGGAAGCATCCGATACATCTGTGCAGAAAGATCCGCTTAAACGATATGCAAGATAATCTTTTGGAAGCATGATCTTTACAACTTTTTTTGAAATTCTCAGGCTCATTTTTCTGCATCCAGAGGATCTTCGGTGCAGTAAATCCTGCAAAAGCGATGTTTGCAGTGTACTGGGAAAGTTTATCTTTTCCGATCACAGTATTCAGATATTCTGTTTCCTCACCGGTACGGCCGTCGTTCCAGAGGATCGCCGGGCGGATCACGTTGTCGTCTTTGTCCAGAGTTACCAGACCATGCATCTGACCGCCAAAACCGATTCCAGCTACTTCCCTGCGGTCAATTCCCTCTGTAAGCTCTTTGATTCCTTCCATACTCTCCGTGAACCAGTCTTCCGGATTCTGCTCAGACCAGCCCGGATGTGGAAAAAACAGTGGATATTCTTTGGATACGATGTTGCAGATCTTTCCGGATTCTTCCATAAGAAGAAGTTTTACAGCTGAAGTTCCAAGATCAACGCCAATATAATACATAGTAATTTTTCCTCCTGTAAATACAGAAACCGCGACTCTCAGTTCGCAGCGTCTGCACGCCTGAGAGTTCGCGGTTTCCGAATTATAGTCAAGCGGATATTCGCAATCCACTTCGCTACTTGATTTGGTTAATTTTATGTCTTACTGAATTATTTCCATGGATTCTCTGTAGGATATCTTACACCTGCCGGCTGATTATAACCGATTTCCTCAACCGGTACACCAATATATTTGAATACTTCGAAGAGAGCTTTTCCATGATGTCCGAATGCTACTGCGCCGTGATGCGGGAAGCCTCCCTCGATCAGCACGTGACGGTAGAAACGTCCCATCTCCGGAATTGCAAATACTCCGATTGCTCCAAAGGAACGTGTTGCAACAGGAAGAACCTCTCCATGTGCGATATAAGCACGAAGCTTGTTATCCGCAGTGCTCTGCAGACGATAGAATGTGATATCTCCTGGTTTGATATCTCCCTCAAGTGTTCCGTTTGTAACCTCGATCGGAAGAGATCTTGCCATGATCATCTGATATTTCATCTCACAGAAAGCAAGCTTGCTGGATGCGGTATTTCCACAGTGGAATCCCATGAAAGTATCCTGAAGTGTATAGTCAAATTTTCCTTCGATGGACTCTTTGTACATATCCTTCGGTACGGAGTTGTTGATATCAAGGAGTGTAACAATATCATCACTTACAACCTGTCCGATGAACTCACTTAAGGTTCCGTAGATATCAACCTCACAGGATACCGGAATGCCCTGTGCTGTCAGGCGGCTATTTACATAACATGGAACAAATCCGAACTGTGTCTGGAATGCCGGCCAGCATTTTCCTGTCAGTGTTACATATTTACGATATCCTTTGTGATCTCTTACCCAGTCTTTCAGAGTCAGTTCATACTGTGCAAGTTTCGGAAGGATCTCCGGTTTCTTGTTTCCTGCACCAAGCTCTTCTTCCATCTCTTTTACGATCTCAGGGATTCTCTCATCCCCTGCATGATTATTGAACGCCTCAAAAAGATCCAGTTCAGAGTTCTCTTCAATCTCAACTCCAAGATTATAAAGCTGTTTGATCGGTGCGTTGCATGCAAGGAAGTTTGTAGGACGTGGTCCGAAGCTAATGATCTTCAGGTTGCTTAATCCCTCGATAGCTCTTGCGATCGGAAGGAAATCGTGGATCATATCTGCACAGTCCTCTGCATCACCTACCGGATACTCCGGAATATATGCTTTTTACATTTGCGAAGCTGTAAGTTATAGCTTGCATTTTAACATACCGCAGTATGCATCTCCACGTCCCTGGATCAGATTATCCTGTGTTTCTTCTGCTGCTGCACAGAACATCTTCGGCCTTCGAAATGCTTTGCAAGAAGTGTTTCGGAAATTTCCGGTCCGAAGTTTTCCAAGATATACACAAAGTGCATTACATCCCGCTTTCTTGATATCTTCAAGAGCCTGAACCATATGGATCTCGCTCTCTACGATACAGATCGGACATTCATAAATGTCTGCTGCATCATAATTTCTTTGTATAAGCCTCTACAAGTGCTTTTCTTCTGTTTACGGAAAGGCTTTCCGGGAAACAATCTCTGCTGACTGCAACGATTCCGACTTTAACTTCTGGCATGTTGTTCATAATCTTCATTCTCCTTTTTTATATCCGGCAGATCTCCACCGGCAATATCATTGAGCATTTTTATATCGGGCAGATATTTTCAATCCATATCCGCTGCACTGCATTTTCCTGAGGGATCTTCAGTCGATGGTGATATTCTCACCTTTCAGGCCATTGAACGCACCCTCGATCTTCGCATCTTCATGAGCGATGAGCATTTATTCTTGGCTGTCATCAGACCGTCCTCGCCGTCTTTTGGCATCGGGAAATCAATCTCTGTGTTGGTTCCTCTTGGAAGAACAACTACACACTGAAATCCACTCTCATTTACATGACATGGTGCATAATGAAGCGTTGTGGCGTAAACTTCGATCCCGGTTCCTGCCGGTACAAGAAATGCCTCGATCTTAGAGGTATCATATGTAAAATCCGGTTCCACATCCTGCTGATGTCCGATAAGAAGCACCAGATCTGTCACTGCCACATTGATCTCGGAATTTCGGTGATACTCTACAGCATTCAGTTTTTTGTTATGACCGTTGCAGTATCCGATCTCACAGGTAAGCCTCCAAAAGCTCTGTTTCTGAGATCCTTCTCCACCTCAAGAGCTTCCAGTTCCTCCACAGACGGAACATATACCACATCTTCCGGAACCGGTGTGTGTTTCATTTCTTTCAGAAGCGCACTGAAATTGTATCCTTCCAGAACTTTTCCATATTTACGGAAAGCCGGATCTGTTACTTTCTGAATTTTCACGTTTTTAGCCTCCTTATAGAGTTACTGTTTCGTTTTGAACTGAAAAAAGCATACCATATCGTGGTATGCTTTTCGCCGTTTTTCTTGTCTCATTCATAGCACTTTTTTGACATTTTAATGGATCTGACGTTCCACCTTTCCGGGCAGGATCCCATAGCGCTTTACAAATTCCTTGGAAAAAGCCCTGCTGCTTGCAAATCCATTATCAAGCGCAATGGAACTGATCGTATGATCTGTATTGAGAAGTTCCTTATAAGCGTATGCCATGCGGATATCCTGCAAATATGTCTTAAAATTGACCTTCGCATACTTACGGAACATTCTTGACAGATATGCATCTGAATATCCGAACATGGAAGCAAGTCCGGAAAGTCTGAGATCTTCTTTGTAGTGTTCCCGCATGTAAGTGGTTATTTTTGACAAAGCATCCAGTCTCCGGCTGGTTTTCAGCTCACTTTCCTCCACCTGCGTTTCCCTGTATGTAGAAACCATAAGATAAAGAATTTCATAGAATACTGCCCTGGTGCGGAATTCATAGCCTGTTTCCCGCGACATATATACCCGGTACAATTCCTGGATCAGGGAAACCATCTTCCGGTCAGTCTCTGACGGATCTGCTGCTTCCGTTTGTCCCATTGTCCCAAAATTTAAACGGATATTCCCGCTGTGATTTCTTTCGTGCCCATAACCATACTCATTCCGCCCTGCGTCTGCCCTGCGAAACCGGATAAATCTCTGAGCTGTAAAATAATCTTCAAATTGCTTCAATGGGATCTGAAGTACGATTGTCTCATTACGAAACGGTGCCTGGATAGAATGTACCTCATTGGAATTGATGATCAGAAATTCTCCTGCCTTCAGCGGATATTCCACCTCATCAATATAGAAAGAAAGACTCCCCTCCATTACCGTAAAATCTCTATGGACGTGTGCCAGTGTTTTTCTCTGACATAATTTCCGTTTCTGCCTTCAAAAAGAAAAAGTTTAAACGGAAGTCCCTCATTGGGAATGATCAGTCATGCTGAAACTCCATACCCATCCCCCTTTTCTTTTTTTTCGTTGAGCTGTCTGTACATGGCGGACAAGGCTTCCGTAAAAAGCTGCCAGGATCTGCTGGAATAAAGTACCGATCATAACGGGGAACAGTACTTCCGCCGGAAAATACGCCCCCGCGATCACTGCTCCCGCACTGATGTTACGCATACCGGAACCATAGATCATGGAAACTGTGGACTGCTTATTCTGCTTTGTAAAAATAGCAATAAGCCAGCCGATCGCATATCCGCCAGCTGCCAATACAAGAATCGTCACTGCCACTTCCAGTCTTTCTCCATTCAGGTGTTTCATATATGGTGAAACCTTGGATGAATTGGAAGTCACCACAAAGATCAGACACATTTTTGAAAAAGGTGCCAGTTTTTTCGGCCAGGTCTCCATGACTTTTCCATGGCTGACTTCATTGAGGCACATGGCAAGTACCGCCGGAAGTGCGATCATAAATACCAGTTCCTTCATCATACCCATCGTATCCATTTTCACACTGGAGCCTACCAGGATTTTCAATGCAGCAGGTATGAGAAAGGTGCCAGTATCGTGTCGATAACCACCAGCGAAAGAGAAAGGGGACTGTTACCATTATAAATCGATACCCACATCAGACTGATCACAGCCGTCGGCACGGAAAACTCCAGCACCATTCCTGTGATATAATTGGCATTTCCGGGGAACAGCAGATGTCCGATCCCGCAGGCAATCACAGGTACCAGCACATGAAGGACAAAAAGCATCAGGATCAGAGGAAGCGGTCGTTAAACACATCCGCAACATCCCGAAACCTGGATTTCAACGCTCCGATAAAAGTCATAAACGCAAACGCATACGTTACATACGGAACACCATGCTTCGCAATATCCGGAAAGAGTACTCCCATAAGGAGACACACCGGTGTCACAAAAGCCATCCATTTCTCTATAAAACTGTTAAATTTTTCCAGCATACTACACCTCTTTACCTTTTACGCTTTCTTTGATTTCTTTCAGTGTAGCATAAATTCATTACAACGCAAGAAAAATATAAATTTATAAATAACTGGACATGTAGAACAGATATGGTACAATAAAAAAATTTTTGTTTACCGGTAGTTTTACGACATAAGTTTAGGAGTACAACATCATGAAAAA
>ENA-OQCD01000247-OQCD01000247.1-human-gut-metagenome-genome-assembly--contig:-NODE-247-length-14806-cov-4.364262_pt1 | contig 14806 bp, 11 predicted proteins | sample MGYA00242755_ERZ504571 | MGnify/ENA primary metagenome ERZ504571 (study PRJEB26092, sample SAMD00036274) | human gut metagenome | host: Homo sapiens | study: EMG produced TPA metagenomics assembly of...
CGTCTGCCGGATTTTTTGTTATAGCGGGTTGGTTGTAGGGCGGATGCAAGCATCGACCCCTACAAAACATTTTACACGTGATTTTACGCTTTCGTTTGGCTCGGATGCGGCACGGGCGGCATTTTCGTGAACAGAGCCTTCAGCGCCAGCGGCGTCGCAACGGACGAGACCACGATGAGCAGGATGACCGCCGTGAAATACACGGGGTCCACCACGCCGACCTCCAGGCCCTTCTGGGCAACGATCAGCGCGACCTCGCCGCGGGTCATCATGCCGACGCGACCTTGAGGGAATCGCCCCAGTTGAAGCGGCAGATTTTCGCGGCCAGACCGCAGCCGATGATCTTGGTCAGCAGCGCAACGATGACGAAGCAGATGCAGAACAGCAAAATCTCCGGCGTCAGGCCGCTGATGTCGGTCTTTAAGCCGATGGAGGCGAAGAACACCGGTGCAAAGATGACGTAGTTGCTGATGTCAACGCGGCGCTCCACGTAGGGGGCGTCGTCCATCGCACAGAGCACGATGCCTGCAATGTACGCGCCGGTGATGTCGGCAATGCCGAAGTACTGCTCGGCAATGTAGGCCATGGCAAAGCAGAACGCCATGCTCACGATGGTGATGCGCTGGGTGTGGGGGTTGCGCTTGTCAAGCCATTTCATGGCAAAGTGGATGACGACGCCGACGCCGATGGCGACGAGGAAGAACAGCACGGTCTGGATGAGCACGCCGCCGATGCCGGTACCCTCACCCGAGCTGGCGCCCAGCACGCAGGTCAGCACGATGATGCCGATGACGTCATCAATGACTGCCGCGCTGACGATGGTCGTACCAAGGAAGCTTTTCAGATGGCCCAGCTCCTGCAGCGTCGCCACCGTGATGGAGACACTCGTCGCCGTCATGATGGTGCCGATGAACAGCGCGCGGTAGAACTCCGGGCTGCCCACCGCCGCAAAGCCGTAGAATGCGCTATACAGCAGCGTACCGCCTACCAGCGGCACAAAGACGCCGACGCAGGCGATCAGCGTCGCAATGGGGCCTGCGCGCATCAGCTCCTTCAGGTTCGTGCCAAGACCGGTGGAGAACATCAGCAGCACCACACCGATTTCCGCAAAAATCGAGATGGCGTCGCTGGTCTGCACCAGGTTCAACAGGCACGGTCCGATGATCAGGCCGGCAATGATTTCGCCCACGACCTGCGGGGCCTTGCATTTGCGGGCGACCAGCGCAAAGAACTTTGCGCTCAAAATGATGATCGCCAGGTCACGGAACACGGAATACATGAAATATCCTCTCCTTACCTCTTATTAGATGTTTCATACCCCTATAGTTTTAGCACCTTGCGCCGCCGTTTGCAAGAGGATAAACGTGCAAAATATGCAGTTTGCACGCACGTTTGCATACACCTTGCCCATCGACATGATTTTTGCAAAAAAATGCAAAATAAGGCTTGACATTTGAAGTTTGTATTGCTATAATAGCTCATGCAGTCAGGCGCTGCGCAACTGAATATGTGGAAAGATGGCTGAGCTGGTCTAAGGCGCACGACTGGAAATCGTGTAGGGCCCATAAAGCCCTCAAGGGTTCGAATCCCTTTCTTTCCGCCACAAAAAAAGCTACATTCAATTTGGATGTAGCTTTTTTGTTTTACAGTTTTACTTGTTATTCTAGTGCTGGCTCTTTTTTGTGGCATAATAAAGCCCACGAAAGGAGCTGAGCTTATGCCCGAAATTATCCCAATTCGTGATCTGAAAAATACCAATGCGATTTCGCAGCGCTGCCACGAAACGCAGGAACCATCTTTGCGACAAAAAGCGGTTATGGGAATATGGTTATCATGAGCATAAGGGCTCCTCGGATGTTGTCCGGGGAGTTTTTATTTATATCGTCTCGTGTATTTTTCTTGGCACATTGCTGATTATATCGACTATTATAATAACAGCAGAATTCAAGCTAAAACAAAATGGATGCCTCCCTCCACATTCAGAGAAGCATCCATGATGGATTCTTAAGGCAATACCGCATAATTCTAAGTGCCGATACGGCGAGCGAGGTGCGGCAGCTGCTAAGCCAAAAGCGCAGATAATACTGGATGTCTTATCGAGCATTTTGGCAACGCAGATGCCGTGCCGCAGCCGCCGGAGCGGTGCTTGAGCCGTTAGGCGGGAATTGTGCGGTATTGCCTTAATTATTCGATTTTTACCCGTGTCCAGAAAACCGGGTACATATCAGTACGGGACGGCAGCTTTGCTTTTATTGGTTTGCTCTTTTTATAAAAAACTATGATTACAGCGGCATATAGTCAAAATCAATGCGGCCAAGGGCAACGTTGGCACCGGCCACCTGCACTTTGACGGGGTCGCCCAGCATCCAGCGTTTTCCGGTCAGCGGGTCCAGAATGCTGACGCCCTCCACCACAGTGGCTTCGCCCTTGCAGAGCTGTGCGGCAGGCACAAAGCCCTCTACGGTGTTTTCCAGCGCCACAAAATACCGCGCGGTGTTACACCTGCCACGGTGCCGGTGTAGACTTCGCCCAGGTGGTTGTGCATATACTCGGCCTTGTACAGGTCCTCCACATCGCGCTCAATGCGCACGGCGGAAACTTCCTGGCGGCTGGACTGCTCGCTGGCGTGGGTGGCAAAACCGGTATAATCCTTGATGAGCTCCTGCTCCGGCTTGCCCACCAGCATATCCGTCAGGATGCGATGGATGGCAAGGTCTGGGTAACGGCGAATGGGGCTGGTAAAGTGGGCATAGTCTGCCAGCACCAGGCCGTAATGGCCTTTCGGCTCCGGAGAGTAGCGAGCTTTCTGCATGCTGCGCAGGATACCGGTGTGGACCGGGATCTGGATGGGCTGGCCGCGGGTTTCGTCCAGAATGGCAGAAAGCTCCAGCTGGGTGGGCACTTCCCCGGCAAAGTGGACGTTCAGGCCGCAGGCTTTCAGGGTGTTGCTCAGCTTTTCCATGCGCTCGGCATCGGGGGCTTCATGGATACGGTACACAAACGGCACATGATGGGTGCGGCCCGCATTGGCAGCGCACTGGTTGGCCAGCAGCATGAACTCTTCGATCATGCACTCCGACACACCGCGGGTGCGCTTGACGATATCCACGCAGCGGCCTTCCTCGTCCATGACCAACTTGGCTTCGTCGGATTCGATGTCCATCGCGCCGCGTGCTTTGCGCAGAGCCAGGCGCTTTTCGTACAGCTCGGTCATCGCAGGCAGCTGAGCCATAACGTCTTTATATTTTGTCACCAGAGCCGGGTCATTGGAGCCGTCCAACAGAGCGTTAATTTCTTTATAAACGCCCTTGACACGGCTGCGGATGACGCTCTTGACGAACTGATAGCTATGGATATTGCCGCTTTCATCCAGCTGCATCAGGCAGGAGAACGCCAGGCGCTCCTCCCCTTCATTGAGGCTGCAGATGCCGTTGGAAAGCTGGGTGGGCAGCATGGGGATGACTTTATCCGCGTAATAGATGGAAGTTGCACGCTCATAAGCTTCCTTATCCAGCGCGGTGTCCGGGCGGACATAGTGGCTGACATCCGCAATATGAACGCCCAGCTCATAGCCGCCGTTCTGGGTCTTCATCAGGCTGATGGCGTCGTCGATATCCTTGGTCTCGGCAGAGTCGATGGTAAAGATCGGCAGACCGCGCAGGTCGGCGCGGTGGGCAGCTTCGGCGGGGTCAATGAGAGCGTTATCATATGCGTGAGCTTCGGCCAATACCTCCTCCGGGAATTCCTGGCGGACATCACGGCCATACAGCACAGCCTTGGCGCACTCTGCTGCGCGGTCGGAAGTGCCGAAGCGCTCGGCAACAGCGCAGCGGTGGTCCATATGGCGCTGGCCGCGGTTGGTCAGGATAGCACCGACCTTATCCCCCAGCTGTGCGCCGTTGACGCCTTTTTTATCCAGCACAATGCGCACATCACGCAGCCGTCCGGCTCCACGGCAAGGCGGCCGTCCTCAGTCAGCACAATGGTACCGGCAAAGGTGTTGTGCGGGGTGGTCACCTCCACCACTTCACCCTCGGCGCTGCCTCCACACGGGGGTGGTCGAACAGTTTGATGATGATTTTATCCTGCGGCATAGCACCATGCAGGGCGCGGCCGGGAATAAAGATATCGCCGGTGCCGTCATCGCGGGACGCAAAGCCGAAGCGGGCCGCCAGCTTGACCAGTGTGCAGGGAATGCCAGCGGGAGCATCGGTATTTTCCATCACGGCAAAGCCGGAACATAGGTACCGTTGCGGGCGGACAGCATACCGGTAGCTACCATGCCGGTTACGGTGTTGCGCAGGCGGGAATTATCCACCTGCAAAGCATTCTGCAGTTCACGCAGGGTCTGGGGGCGGTGCTTGCACGCCGCAAGAATATTTTTCTGTAATGGTGTCATGTTTTCTCCTTTGGGTTGGGCACAGGCAGCGGCCCATGCCTTTGTTTTTACTCCTCGTTTACGTCACCCTGCCACCCGGCAGGGTCCTTCCATAGCAGGCGTGGCCTTTGGTTTCGCGGCAGCACCTGCACCATTGTGACCTTTTTATTTTTCCCATAAAAAACGACCCGCGGTATTGGGCGGGTCGTTGACGGTTCCTGAATAAGGGAAAGCGGAACGCCAACAAAATTGGCCAGACCGTTCTCCTTTCATTCAATTACAAGCGGGCACTCAGCACACCAACCAGCAGCGTAGCTACAAAGAAAACAGCGCCGCAGATTTTGGTCACTTTGGCCAGCTTGGCATCCAGGCCACGCTCGCGGCCGGCAGCCATAAAGCTGCTATCACCCATAATGGCAGCAGACAGGCCCTGCCCTTTCTGGGTCTGGGACAAAGTGAACACAACGATCAGAACCGAAACAATGATCAGCACAACGCCGAACGCGATTTCATAAGCGGTCATGGATTAACAGCAACTCCTTTTCAGGCCACAGCCAAAACGGATGTTTCGGCCTGCCCTAACTCTCATACAGGTTATAATATAACATACCAAAAAGCAAAATGCAAGAACTTTACCCTGCCTTGTGCAGAAAAAGATTGCATTGCCTTTTTTTGCTCCTTACAGACTCATCTGCTCGGTCGTGTCCTCCTGGCGGAGCAGCGCGCCGGCTGCGGGCAGGGTGCGCACGCGGTAGCGGTGCGGGTCTTTCAGTTCCAGCCCCGCCGCCAGGCGCACTTTGGCGATTCGGGCGTTCTTTTTCAGCGTTACCATGTTGATACCGGCGGTATCGCGGGTAGCCTTTTCGGGAATCAGCGCACTGCGACCAGGATCAAGCGTGGGCCACCGGTGCCGCCGCTGGTGAAGACGGCCAGCTCGGTTTCTTCCTCAATGTGCAGCATTGCGGCAAGTTCTTCCTTATCGCTATAGGCTTTCAGCAGCTTGCGGCGGTTCTGCTTGGTCATATAGCTGGCCAGCGGGATCTTTGCACACTTGCCGTTCTGGTAGAAGAACAGCATGTAACCACGGTAATCGACTGTGACCGTCATGAACAGTGGCACTTCGCCCTCTTCCATTTCCAGCTTGGAAGCGACATAATCACCCAGCACGCTGGCCTTGGTATCGGCAAATTCCGATGCGCGGGATTTGTACACCTGGGCATGGTTGGTAAAGAAGAGCAGCTCGGCGCTGTTGGTGGTCTCTTTGGTATAAACCACCTCGTCGCCGTCTTTCAGCTTCTGCTCGCCAGACATGCGCAGGCTCTGCGGGGTAATTTTTTTGAAGTAGCCTTCCCGCGTAAAGAACACCGTGACCGGGTAATCCGGGATCTCGTTCTGCTCATCGGCAGCAGAATCGTCCGGCAGGTCGTACAGAATTTCCGTTTTGCGGGGGCTGCCATACTTTTTGGCAACGTCGCCCAGCTCGGTCATAATGATCTTGCGGATGCGGGCGGGGCGTTTGAGAACATCTTCCAAGTCTGCGATCGCCTTTTCCAGTTCCTCAATTTCCTCGGTGCGTTTGAGGATATACTCACGGTTGAGGTGGCGCAGCTTGATTTCCGCCACATACTCAGCCTGCACTTCGTCAATGCCAAAACCGATCATCAAGTTGGGCACAACCTCGGATTCTTCCGCAGTGTTGCGCACAATTTCAATTGCCTTATCAATATCCAGCAGGATAGCTTCCAGGCCGCGCAGCAGGTGCAGACGCTTTTGCTTGCCCTGCAGATCATAGTAGGTGCGGCGGCGCACGCATTCGGAGCGGAATGCGATCCACTCCAACAAAATCTGGCGCACGCCCAACACGCGGGGCTGGCCGCCGATCAGCACATTGAAGTTGCAGGCAAAACTATCCTCCAGCGGGGTTGCCTTGAACAGACGCGCCATCAGCTTGTCCGGGTCCTGGCCGCGCTTGAGGTCGATGGTCAGCTTCAAGCCGTTCAGGTCGGTTTCATCACGCATATCGCTGATCTCACGGATCTTGCCCAGTTTGACCAGCTCGGTGATCTTATCCATGATGGCTTCCACCGTTGTGGTCGGCGGAATGCGGGTGATGTCAATGCAGTTGTTCTCTTTTATCGTAAGCCCACTGGGCGCGCACGCGGATGCTGCCGCGGCCCTTTTTCCAGCACATTCTGCATCTCGGCGGCATCATACAGGATGGAACCGCCGCCGACAAAATCCGGCGCGGGCATCAGCTGGGCCAGGTCCGCCTGGTCGTCTTTCATCAGGGCGATGGTTGCATTGCAGAGCTCCACCAGGTTGAAGGAACAGATGTTGGACGCCATACCGACCGCAATGCCCAGTGTGTTGTTGGCCAGAATGGTCGGGAAGGTGACCGGCAGCATCGTCGGTTCGGTGGTGGTGCCGTCATAGTTGGGCACAAAATCCACGGTATCCTTGTCGATATCGCGGAACAGCTCTTCACACACGGGTTCCAGCTTTGCCTCGGTGTAACGAGCGGCGGCGTAAGCCATATCGCGGCTATACGCCTTGCCAAAGTTACCCTTGGAGTCCACAAAGGGCACCAGCAGGCTTTCGTTGGAACGGCCCATACGCACCATGGTGTCGTAAATGGCGGCATCGCCGTGGGGGTTCAGGTGCATGGTGCTGCCCACGATGTTGGCGCTTTTGGTGCGGGCGCTTTCAGCAGGCCCATGCCGTACATGGTATACAGCAGTTTGCGGTGGGCGGGCTTGAAGCCGTCAATTTCCGGCAGCGCGCGGAACAATAACGCTCATGGCGTAAGGCATGTAGTTTGTTTCCAGCGTATCGGTAATGGGGCTTTCGATGACCTCACCGGCAGAGAGGATCTCGACGTTATCGCCCAACTGCGGGCGGGCAGGGGCGGCTTTCTTTTTGGTTGCTTTTTTTGCCATTTTGCTCTCTCCTCCCCTGATTAAGATACATCCAGATCGTCCAGATATTCAGCGCCGTGCTCCGCAATGTGCTCCTTACGGCCCTGCAGATTGTCGCCCAGGAGCAGGTCAAACACCTCCGCCGTGCGCTGAACATCGGTGGGCAGAACTTTAATTAAGCGGCGGCTTTCGGGGCTCATGGTGGTCAGCCACATCATTTCGGGGTCGTTTTCGCCCAGACCTTTGGATCGCTGGATCGTAAACTTCTGGCCATCGATCCGCTTCATGATATCGGCCTTTTCCGGCTCGGTATAGGCAAAGTAGGTCTTATTTTTGGTGTTGATCTCATACAGCGGGGATTCCGCGATATACACATACCCCTGATTGATGAGGGTGGGGGTCAGGCGGTAGAGCATCGTCAGCACCAAGGTGCGGATCTGATAACCATCCACATCAGCATCGGTACAGATGACGATCTTGTTAAAGCGCAGGTTGTCCAGATTAAAGGTAGCCAGGTCCTTATTGTGGCTGCCGCCCAGCTCCACGCCGCAGCCCATCACGCGGATCAAGTCTGTGATAATGTCAGACTTGAAAATGCGGGCGTAATCGGCCTTCAGGCAGTTCAGGATCTTGCCGCGAATGGGCATGATAGCCTGGAACTCCGAATCGCGGCTCTGTTTGACCGCGCCCATAGCGGAATCGCCCTCCACGATGTACAGTTCGCGGCGGGTGGCATCCTTGGTGCGGCAGTCCACAAATTTCTGCACGCGGTTGGCCAGGTCCATCTGCTGGGTCATTGTTTTTTTGATGGACACACGCGCTTTTTCGGCGTGCTCGCGGCTTTGCTTATTGATTAGCACCTGCTTGCAGGCTTTTTCGGCTTCGTCCGGGTGCTCCACAAAGTAGACTTCCAGCTGATGCTTGAGGAACTCCGTCATGGCCTGGGCCACAAACTTGTTGGTGATGGCCTTTTTGGTCTGGTTCTCGTAGCTGGTGCGGGTGGAGAAGCTGGAGGAAACCAGAATCAGGCAGTCCTGCACATCGTTGAAGGTGATGGAGCTTTCGTTTTTCTTGTACAGACCCTTATTTTTCAGCCAGTTGTTGATCTGGTTGACAAAGGCCAGGCGGACAGCGCGGTCCGGGCTGCCGCCGTGCTCCAGCCACGAAGAGTTGTGATAGTATTCCAGCGTTTGCACCGCGTTGGAAAAGCAGAACGCCACGTTCATTTTGACCTGATATTCCGGCTGATCATCACGGTCGCGGCCGATTGCGGAACCGGAGCAGAAATACACCGGGGTCAGGGTTCCCTCACCGGCGATCTCATTGGCATAGTCCTGAATGCCATGCTCATAGAAATATTCGATTTTTTCGGCACGTTCGCCCGTACGGTCGTTGAACACGAGAGTCACACCGTCATTGACAACGGCCTGGCGGCGCAGCATATCCTTGAAGGTATCCGCCGGAACATTGATGTCGGTAAACACATCGGTGTCCGGTTTCCAGCGGATGACGGAGCCGGTGCGGCGGCCGGTGAACGGCTCTTTTTTCAGCCCGCCGACATTCTCACCTTTTTTGAAATCCAGGTGATAGTGCATGCCATCGCGGTAAATATCCGCAGTCATCCATTCGCTGGAATACTGGGTGGCGCAAAGGCCAAGGCCGTTCAGGCCAAGGGAGAAGTCATAGTTGCCGCTACCCTCGCCATATTTGCCTCCCGCGTACAGTTCGCAGAACACAAGATCCCAGTTCCAGCGTTCTTCAGCTTTATTGTAATCGACGGGGATACCGCGGCCAAAGTCCTCTACTTCCACAGAGTGATCCGGGTAAAGGGTAACGTTGATTTTGTTGCCGTGGCCGTCACGCGCTTCGTCGATGGAGTTGGATACGATCTCAAAAATGGAATGGGCACAGCCTTCCACACCGTCAGAGCCAAAGATAACGGCCGGGCGCTTGCGCACACGGTCTGCACCTTTTAAGCTCTTGATGCTTTCGTTGCCGTATTCTTCCTTCTTTTTGCCATTCGGCAGTTCCCTCCCGTTTTTGGATGCAGGGAATCACGCTGCTGCGTACCCCTGTGCGCGCAGAATTTTGCTTTTTCAGGCGCGTAAAGATAATTAAACCACAGGTTGACAGGAATTGTCAAATCCAATTTTGCGTTTTTGCTGCACAAAGTTCCCTGTTGTGGTTATTTTTTGTCTGCTTTTTGCGTTTGCGCGGCGGCTGGGCGGAGGCTTTTTCCTCTGCGGGCGCCGGGCATCCCGGCTCTTCCGGCACGGGGGCCGGAGCTGTGCCCTGCAGTTTCCAGGCGCGCTCCAGCACGGGTTTCAGGTACTGGCCGGTGAAGGAGTTCGGGTTCTGGGCCACCTGTTCCGGCGTACCGGTTGCCACAATGGTACCGCCGCCGCTGCCGCCCTCCGGCCCCAGGTCGATGATATAGTCGGCACGCTTGATCACATCCAGGTTATGCTCGATCACGATCACGGTGTTGCCCGCATCGGCCAGCTTATCCAGCACCTTGACCAGGCGGTGCACATCGGCAATGTGCAGGCCGGTGGTAGGCTCGTCCAGAATATAGACGGTTTTGCCGGTATCGCGGCGGGCAAGCTCGTTGGCCAGCTTGACACGCTGGGCTTCGCCGCCGGAAAGTGTGGTGGCCGACTGGCCCAGCTGCACATAGCCAAGGCCGACTTCCTGCAGGGTTTGCAGTTTGCGCGCAATTTTGGGCTGGTTGGCAAAGAAATTGCAGGCTTCCTCCACCGTCATATCCAGCACATCGGAGATGTTTTTGTCTTTATATTTTACTTCCAGCGTTTCGCGGTTATAGCGCTTGCCCTTGCAGACATCGCAGGGGACGTAAATATCCGGCAGAAAGTGCATTTCGATCTGCACAATGCCGCCGCCCTCGCAGGCTTCGCAGCGGCCGCCCTTGACGTTGAAGCTGAACCGGCCGGGGCCGTAACCGCGCTGTTTGGCATCCTGGGTGTTGGAGAAGAGGGTGCGGATATCGCCGAACACACCGGTGTAGGTGGCCGGGTTGGAGCGCGGGGTGCGGCCAATGGGCGACTGGTCAATGCCGATGACCTTATCGATCCATTCCATACCCTGAACTTCGTCACACTGGCCGGGGCGGCTGCGGGCGCCGTTGAGCGCTGCGGCCAGCGACTTATACAAAATTTCATTGACCAGCGTGGACTTGCCGGAACCGGAAACACCGGTCACGCAGATCATTTTGCCAAGGGGAAAATCCACGGTAATGTTTTGCAAGTTGTTTTCCCGCGCTTTGACCACCGTGAGCATTTTACCGTTACCGGAGCGGTGGGCGGTGGGAACTTCCACAAATTTGCGGCCGGAAAGGTACTCGCCAGTCACACTGCGCGGGGCATTGCAGATGTCCTCCACACTGCCGGCGGCCACGATCTCGCCGCCATGCACACCGGCACCGGGGCCGACATCCACAATATAGTCCGCCTGGCGCATGGTGTCCTCGTCGTGCTCTACTACAATCAGGGTGTTGCCCAGGTCGCGCAGGCGCTTCATGGTGGCAATCAGCTTATCGTTATCGCGCTGATGCAGGCCGATGCTGGGTTCATCCAGCACATACAGCACGCCGGTCAGTGCGCTGCCGATCTGGGTCGCCAGGCGGATGCGCTGGCTTTCGCCGCCGGAAAGGGACGATGCGCCGCGAGACAGGGTCAAGTACCCCAGACCCACGCTCTTCAAAAAGCCCAGACGTTCTTTAACCTCTTTGAAGATGGAGGCAGCGATGACTTCATCCCGCTCGGACACTTTTGCCGTCTGAATAAATTCCAGCTCCTCGTTCACGCTCATATCGCAGAACTGGGCAATATTGATGCCGCCCACCGTGACGGCGAGGCTGGTGGGCTTCAGGCGTTGGCCGTGGCAGGTGGGGCACTCCTCGCTGGACATGACAAGGGCGATTTCCTCCTTGACCCACTCGCTGCCTGTTTCACGGAAGCGGCGCTCCAGGTTGGGGATAATGCCCTCAAACGTGTTCATATAGGTGCCGGAGCCAAACATATTCTCGCGCTGCATCTCGATTTTTTCAGTTCCGGTGCCATACAGGATGGCGTGCACGGCTTCTTTGCTCATCTCCTTGATGGGGGTATCCAGCGTAAAGCCATAGCGCTTGCCCAGCGCTTTGTAATACATTTCAGAGATGGATCCCTCCGCATAATACCAGCCGCTGGCCTTGATGGCACTTTCGCGGATGGACTTGTGCGGATCCGGAATCACGCGTGCCGGGTCCACCTTCATAAAGGTGCCCAGGCCGGTGCAGGTTTCACAGGCGCAAAGGGATTGTTAAAGCTGAACATGCGGGGGGAAAGTTCGTCAATGGAAACACCGTGCTCCGGGCAGGCATAGTTCTGGCTGAACTCCATCGGTTCGCGCCGATAACATCAATGATGACAAGGCCGCCGGTCAGGGCAACGGCAGTCTCAATAGAATCGGCCAGGCGGCCGCGCACCGTATCATTGATGGACAGGCGGTCCACGACGATTTCAACGGTATGCTTGATATTCTTTTCCAGCTTGATCTCTTCGTCCAGATCATACATGTTGCCGTCAATGCGCACGCGGGCGTAACCGCCGCGGCGGGCAGCGTCCAGCTCCTTGGCCTGGGTGCCTTTGCGGCCCCGCACAACAGGGGCCAGCACCTGGAAGCGGGTGCGTTCCGGCAGTTTAAGCACCTCGTCTACCATCTCGTCCACCGTTTGCTGGCTGATGACGCGTCCGCAGACCGGGCAGTGCGGAACGCCGATGCGGGCATACATCAAACGGAGATAATCATAAATTTCCGTCACGGTGCCCACGGTGGAACGCGGGTTGTGGCTGGTGGTTTTCTGGTCAATGGAAACCGCCGGGGAAAGGCCGGTGATTTCGTCCACATCGGGCTTTTCCATCTGGCCCAGGAACATGCGGGCATAGCTGGAAAGGCTTTCCATATAGCGGCGCTGGCCGTCCGCAAAGATGGTATCAAAGGCCAGGCTGGACTTGCCGGAGCCGGAAAGGCCCGTCATAACAATCAGCTTGTTGCGCGGCAGAACCAGGTTGACGTTTTTCAGGTTATGCTCCCGCGCGCCCTTGATCGTAATGCGGTTGTTGGCATCAATTTGAATGTTGCTCACTTTTTTATAGCTCCTTCTCCCCTTGCCCGTTTTGCGCTGTTTTTCAGCGGCGCGGCGGGTGCTGGTATCGGCGGTAGGGTCCTCCCCGCGCTGCAGCTTTTCAATCTCATCACGCAGGAATGCGGCGTGCTCAAACTGCAGCAGGCGGGCGGCTTCTTTCATCTCGTGGGTCAGGCGGGTAATGGTCTGTTCGCGTTCAGCGCGGCTCATACGGTGCTGGCGCATCTTTTTGTTTTCTTCGCTCATGCTGATTTCCAGCCCGCCGCCGATGGCTTTCACGATAGTTTTTGGTGTAATGCCGTGTTCTTTGTTGTAGGCATCCTGGATGGCACGGCGGCGCTCGGTTTCCATGATGGCGCGCTCCATGCTGGGGGTTACTTCATCGGCGTACATCAGCACCACGCCGTTTGCGTTGCGGGCCGCGCGGCCAATGGTCTGAATCAGGCTGGTTTCGCTGCGCAGGAAGCCCTCTTTGTCGGCATCCAGAATGGCGATCAGCGAAACTTCCGGCAGGTCCAGGCCCTCGCGCAGAAGGTTGATGCCGACAATCACATCAATGGCACCGGTGCGCAGGTCCTTGATGATCTCCATGCGCTCAAAGGTATCCACCTCGTGGTGCATATACTTGGTGTGCACGCCGTGTTCTTCCAGGTAGTCGGTCAGGTCCTCGGCCATTTTGACAGTCAGGGTGGTAACTAGGGCACGCTCGCCGCGGTCGATGCGCTGCAAAATTTCGCCCAGCAGATTCTCGATCTGGCCTTCCACTGGGCGCACCATGATGACGGGGTCCAGCAGACCGGTGGGGCGGATGACCTGCTCGGCCACGCGGCTGGAATGTTCCCGTTCATAGGGGCCAGGGGTAGCGCTGACAAAGATCGTCTGGCCGACCTTGGATTCAAATTCCTCAAATTTCAGCGGGCGGTTGTCAAACGCCGAGGGCAGGCGGAAGCCATATTCCACCAGCGTTTTTTTGCGGCTGTAGTCCCCGCCGAACATACCGCGGACCTGCGGCAGCATCACATGGCTTTCATCCACCATCAGGATAAAATCTTTGGGGAAGTAGTCCAGCAGCGTGGTGGGGGTGGAGCCGGGGGCACGGCCGGACAGCACGGCAGAGTAGTTCTCGATGCCCTTGCACATGCCAACTTCCTGTAGCATCTCCATATCGTACTGGGTGCGCTGCTGGATGCGCTGGGCTTCCAGCAGTTTGCCCTCTGCAGTAAAGGCCTGCACCTGCTGTTCCATCTCGGTCTGGATCTTGGCGAGACCTTCTTTCATTTTTTCAGGGCCGACGATATAGTGGCTGGCGGGAAAAATGGCCACATGGCGCACAATATTTTTGCGCTCGCCGGTCAGGGGATCAAACTCGGAAATGCGGTCGATTTCATCGCCGAAGAATTCGACGCGGATGGCGTATTCATCATTATAAGCAAGGTGGATATCCACAATATCGCCGTGAACGCGGAACTTATTGCGGATAAAGTTCATATCGTTGCGTTCATATTGCAGCTTGACCAGGCGGCGGCAGAGCTCGTCCCGCTCCATCTGCATACCGGGGCGCAGGCTGATGACCATGCTGCGGTAATCGATAGGGTCGCCCAAGGAATAAATGCAGGAAACCGACGCCACAATGATAACATTGCGCCGCTCCGACAGTGCCGCCGTGGCCGAATGGCGCAGGCGGTCGATCTCATCATTGATGGCGCTGTCTTTTTCAATATAGGTATCGGTGGAGGGGATGTAGCTTCCGGCTGGTAATAGTCGTAATAGCTCACAAAATATTCCACCGCATCATCGGGGAAAAATCCGCGCATCTCGGTGCAGATCTGACTGGCCAGGGTTTTGTTTGGTTCCAGAATCAGTGTGGGGCGGTTGCACTGTGCAATGATATTGGCCATCGTAAAGGTTTTGCCGGAGCCGGTAACGCCCAGCAAAGTTTGACCTTTATCCCCTGCTTTCAGGCCCTGCACCAGCGCTTCAATCGCCTGGGGCTGGTCGCCAGTCGGTTTGAACGGTGCTTTGAGGTGGAACACCTCGGTTTGATTTTCCTGTTGCTCCAGCATAGCGGACCTCCCCTGCTGTTGGTCGTTTATTTACAACTTAAATTCGTCTTATACAACTTACTGTTGTTTCATTATAGTATAGATCTTTTTAAATTGTAAAGGCAATACCGCATAAATTCTAAGTGCCGATACGGCGAGCGAGGTGCGGCAGCTGCTAAGCCAAAAGCGCAGATAATAACTTTGTGTATTATCGAGCATTTTGGCAACGCAGTTGCCGTGCCGCAGCCGCCGGAGCGGTGCTTAAGCCGTCAGGCGGGAATTGTGCGGTATTGCCTAAAGGCATTTTGCGGCTTTTTATGCCTTT
>ENA-OQCD01000248-OQCD01000248.1-human-gut-metagenome-genome-assembly--contig:-NODE-248-length-14784-cov-1.854540_pt1 | contig 14784 bp, 21 predicted proteins | sample MGYA00242755_ERZ504571 | MGnify/ENA primary metagenome ERZ504571 (study PRJEB26092, sample SAMD00036274) | human gut metagenome | host: Homo sapiens | study: EMG produced TPA metagenomics assembly of...
CGCGGCTACGAAAAATTATCGTAGAAAAAATTACAGGGCCTAGGAGCGGATATCCGCCGAGTGTATTTCCCGGAGGCTTCGGTGGCTCAGGCCCTATAAAAGAATAGGCGGCCAACGGCACGAAAAAATTTCGGTTTTTTCGTGCTTTCTTATTGCTCTCTTTCAGCGCTTTAGATGTCTCCGCCGAATCGAGGCGTTATTATATGCCGTTCGGCTTATGCTTTCTGTAGAGAGGCGGGTTGGAAAAACGGAGGATCATACAACATCGGGCTTTATCAGAATTCGTATTATAGCCTTTCTGATTTCACTTGGAGCGTCCGCCAGCTGCCTCCCGATGGGAGCTGTGATGAATGAACGCCTTTCCCTGCGGCTTTTATAGAAAAAGGCTTGTTCCAAGGCAGAGAATGCAAAAGGGCGGATAGATAAGACTGGCCGGCGGATTAGGCAGCGTATTTTATTTGAAAACTGGGAGGACTCTATGGCAAAGGTATGTCCGCTTTTCAGCGGCAGCAGCGGCAACAGCTATTACATAGGAACCGGGGAGCATGGAATCCTGGTGGACGCGGGAAGAACAGCGAAGCAGATGGAGGGGGCGTTATCGGCCAATGACATCAATATCTCGTCTGTCCGGGCAATTTTTGTCACCCACGAGCATACCGACCATGTCAAGGGACTGCGGGTGCTGGCTTCCCGGCATCATATCAAGGTGTATTCCTCCCTGGGCACTCTGGAGGCTCTGAATGATATGCAGATCCTTTCGGGAAAATTCCCCTGTGACGTCATCTCTGAAAACGGGATACAGGAAGCCGGAATGGAGATCCGCCCCTTTCACACCTCCCACGATTCGGCGGAAAGCGTAGGCTATCGAATTTCATTGCCAAACGGCCGCGTGGTCGTGATCGCCACTGATTTGGGCTTTGTGTCCGAGGAGGTCCGGTCGGCTCTTGCCGGCTGCGACGTGGCGGTGATGGAATCCAATCACGATGTTGGGATGCTGCAAAGCGGCGGCTATCCCTATTATTTGAACGCCGTATCCTGTCGCCTCAAGGGCATTTGTCCAACAGCGCCTGCGCCCAGGAGCTTCCGGACTTGGTAAGGCAGGGAACTACCCGAATTCTTTTGGCGCATTTAAGCAGGGAGAATAATATCCCTCAGCTCGCTTATCAAACGGCGCTGTGCAGCCTGTTGGAGCAGGGCATGAAAGCTGGGGAAGACTTTTTATTGCAGGTGTCCCCTGTGGAGAATTCAGGAGGACACACCCTTTTGATTTAACTGGGAAAGGAAAAATAATGCTGACGGTGCGGATTCTGTGCGTAGGAAAATGCAAAGAGAAATATTGGCGGGAGCTTGCGCCGAATACGGTAAAAGGCTGTCGGCCTTTTGCAGGTTTGAGGTTTTAGAGGTGGACGAAGAACGCCTGCCGGAACGGCCCTCGAAGGCCCAGATCGAAAGCGGCTTAGAGCAGGAGGGAAAACGGCTTCTTCAAAAAGCGGGCAGCACTCCGATCGTCGCTTTGTGCATCGAGGGCAAAGAGCTTTCCTCGCCCCAGCTTGCCCAGTATGTGGAGCGGGCCGCAGTAAACGGCGCCAGCAGCCTGGCCTTTGTCATCGGCGGCTCCTGGGGACTGTGGGAGGAAGTAAAGCGGAAAGCGGCGCTGCGGCTTTCCATGTCTCCGATGACCTTTCCTCATCAGCTGGCCAGGGTTATGCTTTGCGAGCAGATTTACCGCGCCTTTCAGATTGCCCATTCGGGGAAATACCATAAATAAGGCTTTGGTTCATGAAATGTAATACATCGAGAGCCTTGAGCTTCCCAAGCGCCGTTGACGCCAGCGGAAGTCTTAGGGCTTCTTGCATTTTCCGGCGGCTGGAGTATAATAAAAGCAGTTTTGGAATGATAGGCTTTTGGGGCGCTGTCCCGAAAAACCGCATTTGACCGGCCGCGGCGCGATGCTTTGGCATTAGGCTGCTAATATCGATAGCGGCTATGAAAAATAGAGCGGCATATGGGAGAAGAAAGCATGAAAATCAATAAGATCCGTTTTTTAGAGCCGGGTAACCTGCCCTACCGGCGGTCGATTAAGAACCTCTATGTCTACGACCAGTATATTCGGACGCCTTCCCACGGCTGATGACCTTGGCTACCGTGGCGAAGGAAGCGGTGCCGGATACCTTGATGTACAGCGAGTCCATTTCAAAAATCCGGTGGGATGACGTGCTGGACGCGGATATCGTGCTGATTGGAATTTTTACCTTTCAGGCCAAGCGGGGCTATGAGCTTGCCCGCTTCGTCAGGAAAAATTCCAAGGCCCTGGTGGTACTGGGCGGACTTCACGCCTCGATGAATTATCAGGAGGCTGCTCAATACTGCGATTATGTACTGCTGGGAGAAGGGGAGGAATCTATCCTTAAGCTGATTGACTGCCTGCGAAGGGATCAGAAAATTGATTTTCCCGGGGTAGCTTATCGGAATAACGACGAGATTGTGTGTACGGGGCAGTGTGTGCCGCCGCATAATATAGATATTATTCCTGATAGAGACCTGCTTTACCATTACCGGAAAATGGCGGGGCATAATACGGTTTGGCCGCAGGTTCACGCGTCCAGAGGCTGCCCTCACAATTGCGATTATTGTGCGGTAGTACGGCATTTCGGCAGAAAAGTGCGGACGAGGTCGCCGGAAAATGTTGTGGAGGATATCCGCCAGGCTATCGCCTTTCACGACCAGGGCCACCGCCGTGCGGCCAAAATACTCTGGCTCACTGATGATAACTTTTTCGCGGACCGGGATTGGGCGGTATCGGTGCTCAACGCGATCATTCGCAGCGGAATTCGGTATCAGTTTACGGTTCAGGCCCGGTAGAGGTGGGCTTTGACGACGAGATGCTGGAGCTTTTGAAAGAGGCGGGCTTCTGCGAGATTGCATGGGAATCGAGTTTTTAGAGGATGAGGCGTTTGAAAGCCTGCATAAAAAGAGCACTTACGCGGAAATTGTCCGTCGGTAGAGAATATCCAGCGCCATGGCCTGCGCGTGCGGGGATTGTTTATCGTAGGCGCTGACAATCACGTAAAGGGCGTAGGGGGAGCGGCTGGCGGATTTCGTGATTTCCCACGACATCTGCGGCGTCCTGATTCAGTCCATGTATTTTGTACCAGGCACTCCGGTGTATAAGACTCATAAAAATAAGCTGATCCACACCGACTGGTCGAAAATACAACGGTAATGTGGTCCATTATCCGGAAAAGATTGCGCCCGATGATTTGCAGAGGGAAATTATTATCGCCAGCAAAAGAATTTACTCAGTAAAGCGGCTGATTCAGGCGGTGACGCACCGCCGCGGCTTGGAGCGGCTGTTGTTTATAGGCGAGTTCTTCTGGCAGAGAAGCGTGCGGAGCGCGTTAAAAAGGGAGCTGCCCCGCTTGAAGCAGGCCGCTGAAAAATCGGGCCTGTACAGCGCCGGGACAGAGGCGGCCCGCTAAGCAGGAAATATCATCAGCGAAATAAGCCGTTGAAAAGGGCCGCTGTATCCCAGCTGTTTCTCCGGGATACAGCGGCTCTTTTGCCGCCGCTTTTAGCAAGTGCCCCGGGCAGAGCCGGGGAAGGATAATCCGCCCCTAGTGCCCGGTGGAAAAGAATTAATGGCTTGCTTCGTAAAGCGCTTAGAATGCTGCCGGTTTGAGCCCCTTCAACAGCCGGTGCCGTCCGGCTGGTTTACCGCCTCTCGGTCCAATATTTCCGGTCCAGTGACGGTATTGTACTGCCTCGGCCATGTGGCCGCTTTGAATGATTTCTTCTTGATCCAAATCGGCGATGGTGCGGGCAACCTTCAAAATCCGGTCATAGCGCGGGCGGATAAGCCCAGCTTTTCAAAGGAAAGCTTTAAAAGGCGCCGGGCGCTTTCTGTCATCGGACAGGCGGCCTTCAGAAGCTCTGGTAAGATTTTTGCGTTGCAGGCGGCGGGGGAGGCTTGATGTTTCGGTACCGCTCGCGCTGTAAAGCCCTCGCCCGTTCGACCCGCTGTTGAATGGCGGCGGAGGGTTCCTCGGAACCTGAGGCGCTAAGCTGGTCAAATTCTACCGGGGGAACTTCAATGTGAAGGTCGATTCGATCCAGCAGGGGACCGGAAACCCTGGAAAGATATCGGGATACGCCGGCGGGGGAGCAGGTGCAGGGGCGGGAGGGATGGCCGAAATATCCGCAGGGACAGGGATTCATAGCAGCCACAAGCATGACGGAGCAAGGATAGGTCAGGGTTACGCCCGCTCTGGACAGGGTGACGGTTTCATTTTCAATGGGCTGGCGCAGAACCTCCATTGCGGCGCGGGAAAACTCGGGCAGCTCGTCTAAAAATAAAAATGCCGTTGTGGGCCAGAGAAAGCTCTCCCGGCTTTGGAACCAGGCCGCCGCCGGAAAGCCCTACGGCGGAAATTGTGTGATGGGGAGAACGGCAGGGCCTGCGGCGGATCAGGGAAGCCCCTTGGGGGAGGGCCCCGGCGATGGAATAAATCTTTGTGGTTTCGATCATTTCCTCAAAGGTCATGCCGGGAAGGATGGAGGGAAGCCTTTTGGCCAGCATGCTTTTCCCGGAGCCTGGAGGGCCGATCAAAAGGATGTTGTGTCCGCCTGCCGCCGCGACCTCCAAGGCGCGCTTGGCCTGAGGCTGTCCTTTTACCTGGGAGAAATCCGGCAGGGGAAAGGGGTCATCCTGAGGAGAAGGGGGAGAGGCGGGAGCCAGGGGAATACGGCCGCTCAGATGCTCGATCAGCGCTGTAAGGTTTGGAACCGGATATACTGTAAGCCCCTGTACCAACGCGCCCTCTTCCGCGTTTTTGGGCGGGAACATAAATTTTTTTGAAGCCCCGCCTGTTTCGCTTTCAGACACATGGGAAGCACGCCGTTTACCGGACGCAGCTCCCCAAAGAGGGAAAGCTCTCCAAGAAAAGCGGAATCTCCCAGGCACCGCACCCAGCTGGCCGCTGGAGATTAGCACAGACATCAGCACAGGCAGGTCGTATAGAGGACCCTCCTTGCGGATGTCGGCGGGAGCCAGATTTACGGTGATACGGCCTGTAGGGTAGTCAAACCCACAGTTTTTCAAAGCGGCCCTGACCCGTTCCCGTGATTCTTTTACCGCGGCGTCAGGCAGGCCTACCAGGTCAAAGGCAGGAAGAGAGCGGCCGATGTCACATTCGACCTCTACCAGAAAAGCTTCCGCTCCGTATAGCCCCATACTGATCACTTTAGCTGCCAAGAAAACACCCCGTTTATGCCTTGTATTTGCCCTTAATAACCATATTTACCTTAATTATACTGCGAGCCAACGAAAAAGTATAGGATACGACGAAATTTTTTGATATTTTTGTATAAAACCCCATTGACTTTTCTACACACTTGGGGTACTATGTAAGAAAGTATTCTTCGTGGAACCTTGAGGTGGTAGGATTGAACATACCTGAACGGGTTGACGGCATGGGCAATCTTACAGATGGGGAGCTTGTCGCCAGGGTAAGGCAAGGGAATCAGGAAGCGTTCAGCGAGCTGATTTCCCGATACTATGGACTGCTGCAGTGGAAGATTTCCGGCTACCGGAAGCTGGGAATTGATGCGGATGATCTCTTGCAGGAGGCTACGCTGGGATTACTGGATAGCGTGATGTCCTTTCAGGAGGGCAAAGGCGCGTCTTTTGAAACCTATGCGACCGTTTGTGTAAACAACCGTTGGTAACCCTTTATCGGGCGGCTGCAAGGCAGAAAAATATCCCTTTTCATTCTTTTGGCCGGCTTTCCGGAGGAAACGCTTCCAGAAGCGGATGCTGGGGTCAATGACCCGGAGACGGTGATGATTGACCGGGAGAATCTCCAGCAGATCAAGAAAAGAATTGAAGAAACCCTTTCAACCCTGGAATTTCAGGTTTTATCTCTTTACCTGAACGGTTTAACCTATGCACAGATTTCAAAATCTCTTTCCATTTCACCTAAAGCTGTGGATAATGCCCTTCAAAGGATTAGAGCGAAACTGAAGAAGACCATGTAGTTTCCCGTGTGATTACTTGTTTTATATGTGCCCGGATAGCTTAAGTTAGAGCGTTGATTTTCAAAGGCGTCGGTTTAAATCCGTCAAAGGGCGAAAAATTTTATTATCCAAAGCGAGGTAAATCAAATGTACGAAGACAAGACTCTCATCTGCAAAGAATGTGGCGCTGAATTTGTATTCACCGCCGGCGAGCAGGAATTTTATGCTTCCAAGGGTTTCGTAAACGAGCCCCAGAGATGCAAAGCCTGCCGTGATGCCCGTAAGAACGCCGCAAAGCCTGAGCGTGAAATGTTCACTGCTACCTGCGCTGCTTGTGGTCAGGAAGCCAAGGTTCCTTTCAGACCCCGTGAGGACCGTCCGGTCTATTGCAGCGAGTGCTTCGCTAAGATGAGGGAAGAATAAGATAAGTTCCTTCTTATGAGCAAGGGTACGCTCCGGAAAGCTTTCCGGGGCGTATTTTTTTATGTCCCGGAGGAAAAGGCTTTTACCAACGCTTTAGAAAGCGGTTGGTAAAAAAGGACAAAAAGCCGAGGGCGCAGGAGTGATTTCCGCCTGGCCGCCGCTTACAGCAGGAAAGCAGGCGGGATTTGAGTACCGTTCAGACCGAGACGCCTTCAAGCCGCTTTCGCGGCTGTGAAAAATGTATTGCAAAGCGGGGCGCGGGAGATTATAATAGAATCAGACGTGAAAAGCAAAGGAGGTAAATTGTTTTATGGCGACAGTAACAAAGGATACTATCATTGGTGATATTTTGGATATGGATCGGACCACGGCGCCTTTTTCCTGGAGATGGGAATGCATTGCTTAGGCTGCCCGGCTTCCAGGGGAGAATCTTTGGAACAGGCTTGCCTGGTGCATAATGTAGACCCGGACGAGCTGGTAGAGAAACTCAACGAGCACTTAGCTGGTAAATAAACTCGCGGAAAGCTTGGGGCCGTGACTGCGTCGCCGCCCATTTGTAGGAGGAATCAAATTGCGCCCCTTGTTTCAGCTGGATCCTAGGCTGTCTCTGTGCGCCTCTTTTGTTCCCGCGGGAGCTAAATTGGCGGATATCGGAACAGACCACGGCTACCTTCCCATTTGGCTGGCAAAGACCGGCCGGGTCCTCCACGCTGTGGCCGCGGACCTGCGTCCCGGCCCTCTGGAGCGGGCTAAGGAAAATGTGAGAAAATACCAGGTAGAGGACATCGTGGAGCTTCGGCTGTCCGACGGCCTACAGGCTTTCCTTCCGGAAGAAGCGGATTTTATTGTGATCGCCGGTATGGGAGGAGAGGTGATCGCGTCTATTTTAGGCGCCGCTCCCTGGCTGAAGGAAACAGCGCCCGGTTAGTCCTTCAGCCGATGACGAGAGCGGAAGAGCTGCGCCGCTTCCTGGCGGAGCATGGGTTTGAGATTTTAGAAGAGCGGCCGGTACTATCTCTGGGAAGGCCCTACAGCGTTCTTTTGACGGCTTATACGGGCCGTCAGGAAGCCGGGGGAATTCTTTTCCCTTACCTGGGGAAATTGCTGCAATCGCCGCTTACCGATAAAGCAGAGCGCACTGCCGCGCTTGCCTATCTGGGCAAGCAGCTTCGCCATCTCCAAATCTGGAGAAGGGAGCCCGGGCCGGCGGAGAGCAGGAGGCTCAAATGGAATACTGCCAGGCGGCGGAAGCGCTGAGGCAGCTGATCAGGGAGGAATTTCCAAATGGCAGCAATTGATGAAATTTATCGTTATCTCAATGAAATCGCGCCCTTTTCCACCGCGATGGATTTTGACAACGCGGGCTTTTTAGTAGGCGATGGAAAAACGGATGTCACAAAGGCTTTGGTAACCCTGGATATCACGGCGCAATCGGTACGCCAGGCACGGGAGAAAGGGGCGCAGCTGATCGTCAGCCACCACCCGGTAATTTTTCATCCCTTGAAGCGTCTGCTGAGCAACAGTGTTCCTTACCTTCTGGCAAAGGAAGGAATCGGGCGATTTGCGCCCATACCAATCTGGACATGGCGCCGGGAGGCGTCAACGACTGTCTGGCCGCCGCTTTGAGGCTTTCCGGACGGATAGGGGTGGCTTTTTACGGCGAGCTTCCTTGCTGCGTTATGGGAACTTGCCCAGCCTATGGAGCCGAAAAGCTTCGCGGCGTTTTGTAAAAGAGAGGCTTTCCTGTGAGGGGATACGGTATGTGGCGGGAAACCGTCCGGTGAGAAAAGATGGCTCTATGCTCCGGCGCGGGGAGGGGAATTCCTGTTTGACGCCATGGAGAAGGGGGCGGATGCCTTTGTCACCGGGGGAGGTAAAGCATCATGAGATTTTGGCCGCGAAGGAAGCTGGTTTGACCCTGGTGGACGGCGGGCATTTCAAGACTGAGGATATCGCCATGGAACCGCTTCGGGAGAGGCTCTCCAGGGCGTTTCCAGGAATTGAATTTTTCCTGGAGGAAAACGCCGGCGACGGCATCCGTTATTTATAGTTCGATGAGTTAGCCGGCGAATGGGATCCGGTCATTGGATAATACCGGCGAATGAAAGGTTCATCATGGGCGCGGAATGCGAAAGTCTGCTGCCGGAGAAAGGGGAGGAAAGCAGACTCGTTCGCCGGGCGCGGCTGGAACCTCACGGGGGTATGCCTCGGCTGGTACGCCGGAAAGAAAAGCGGCGCATTGGCTCCGCTTATGAGGAGGAAGCTGTATGGCGCTTGACGGAGGCGTTTTTGAGACATTTAAGAAGGAATCACAGACCGGGCGCTGGGCGCACGGGTGGATAAAATCTACCAGCCGAACGAAGAGGAGCTGGTATTTTTGCTGCGGACCCGGCAGGAGGCGTTTAAGCTGCTGCTATCGGCCAGGGCCAACAGTCCTAGAATTCACTTTACCCAATATGCGCCGGAAAACCCTAAGGTTCCGCCTATGTTATGCATGCTGCTGCGAAAAACGCCTGTCTGGTGCTAAGCTGGTGGAAGTCAGACAGCCGGGGCTGGAACGGCTATTGTATTTGGATTTTGACGCTGCCAACGAATTAGGGGATAAGGTTCGCTTATCCCTGGTCATCGAGATTATGGGGAAATACAGTAACATTATCCTGGTGGATGGCCAGGGGAAAATCGTGGATGCCTTGAAAAGGGTGGATGAAGAAATGTCATCTCAGCGGCTGGTGCAGCCCGGCCTCGCCTATGAGCTGCCGCCAGCCCAGAACAAGCCCTGTATGCTGGAGTGCCAGCCGGAGGAGATTGTCGAGGCTATTGTTCATCAACCGAAGAACCAAAGCCTGAATAAAGGAATCCTAAACGCTTTGCAAGGGCTTTCTCCGGTGGTTTGCCGGGAGATAGAGCATCAGGTGGGCCGGGGACAGGAGCTTTTTACTAGAGATCTGACACAGGAGCAGAGGGAACGGCTTCGGTTCTTTTTGGAGCGGCTGTTTACTACGGTCCGGGATACGGCGGGAGAGCCTTATATGGTAACCAAAATCAAAGGAAAGCCGATGGAGTTTTCCTTTTTGAATATCGTCCAATACGGCACTCTGGCGTCGGTGAGCCGGTGGGAGGATTTTTCTTCTCTGCTGGATGAATTTTATGAGGAGCGGGATCGGCAGGACCGGATGCGGGTAAAAGCGCAGGATCTCCTGCGGCTGCTGGCTAATGCGTCGGAACGCCTCAGCCGAAAGATCAACCTGCAAAGGGGAGAGCTTGCCCGAAGTGAGGACCGGGAGCATCTGCGGGTCTGCGGAGATTTGATCAACGCTAATCTTTACCGCATCGAAAGGGGAAGCGCTTTTGCGGATTTGGAGAACTTCTACGATGAAAATCGTCTGATGCGGGTTAAGCTGGATCCGGCGCTTAACGCTACCCAGAATGCGCAGAAATACTACAAGGAGTACCGCAAGGCCAAAACCGCTCAGCAGGTATTGGGAGAGCAGATCGCGCAGGCGGAGCAGGAGCTTCTGTATGTCGATTCGGTATTCGACTGCCTAAGCCGGGCTCAGAGCGAAAGCGAGCTGAACGAGATCCGCCAGGGAACTGCGGGAAGAAGGCTACCTGAAGGCGGTGCGGGATAAAAGAAGCCGCCGGCGCCTTTGGCTCCTTTGGAGTTTGTGTCCAGCGAGGGATTCCGTATTCTAGTGGGCCGCAATAATCGGCAGAATGATAAACTGACTTTAAAACAAGCCAATAACAATGACATTTGGCTGCATACCAAGAATATCCCCGGTTCCCATACGATCATTGTGACCGGGGGCAGACAGCCAGGCGATGCTACCTTGAAAGAGGCCGCTATGCTGGCGGCGTACCACAGCAGAGCAAAAGACAGCTCCCAGGTGCCGGTGGATTATACTCAGGTCCGTTACGTGAGCAAACCCCAGGGAGCAAAGCCCGGTATGGTTATCTATGTGCATTATCAGACCCTTTTTGTTACGCCTCAGCACGAGCTGACAGAAAAATTAAAAAAACTTTAAAAAGGGGCTTGCAAAATATTTGAAAATATGATATTATAACAAAGCTGTGAAAAACACAGCTTTGTGAAATGGGGTATTAGCTCAGCTGGGAGAGCGCTACACTGGCAGTGTAGAGGTCAGCGGTTCGATCCCGCTATGCTCCACCACAATAAACAAATCCGAACCTTATGCCGGTTGGCGGTGGGTTCGGATTTGTTGCGTTTTATTTAGAAAAACGACAGAATAAAAAAGGCAGGCGGAAATCTATCATAATCCGCCTGCTTTTTTACTTATCCTTATTCACTGGTTTACGAAGTATGCAGCGCGTCAATTGGCTGCAGACGCGATGCCTTTGCGGCCGGATAACTGCCAAAACAATATACCGATCACCGCGCAAAAATGCGATGGCTGCCATACCGATGCCCCCAGTTGATGGCTGCACTGCTGCCAGCAGCTGTATTATAGGCACTGACAACAGCGGCGGATAAAACTAATCCGATCAAGCCTCCAAGGACGGAAAGGATGCATGACTCGCACAGAAATTGCAGCATAATATGCTGCTTTTGGCGCCGACGGCTTTACGGATGCCGATCTCTCTTGTTCGCTCGGTTACGGATACAAGCATGATATTCATAATCCCGATACCGCCTACTAACAGGGAAATCGCAGCGATCCCTGCAAGCAGAAGCGACATGGTGTTGTTAACTTCATCCATTGTATCAAGAACATCAGATTGATTATTTACAGTAAAGCTGTCCTCATCCCTGGTGGTTTGCAATAAAAAAGACTCTACCATATTGATCGCCACATTTACAGAATTGGAGCTTGAAGCTTTAATATAAAAAGTGGAAACTGATTTTTTGGCCTGTAATACGCTCGGCTGTTGTATATGGAATCAAAATTTTGCTGTCATCCGATCCGACAAGACTGCTGCCCTGTTCTTCCAGCACGCCAATAACCTTATAATTTCTTTCTCCAATTGTGATGGTGCCGCCCACAGCGTCCCAAGTGCCAAATAAATCGGTTGCCGCTTCCGTGCCTATCACGGCGACATTAGTTGTCCATTCAATATCGGAATCTGCAATGAGACGGCCGCTTTGAATTGCTATATCCTGTACGTCAAAATAGTCGTTTGTAACACCAACAATAGAATAGGAACCGGTTTCGCCGTTATGCTTTACGGTTTGGCTGGTTGTAATAACCGGTGCTGTTTTATCAATTGCACCATAGCTGTTCAGTGTCTCAATACTGTCACGGCTGACAGATACGTCTTCTCCCGTAATCGAAGCGGTGATTTGATCTGAGCCCATGCTGGCGATGCTGTCCGTGATACCGCTGGTTGCGTTTTGTGTAATAGAAACGAGAATGACAACGGCCATAACGCCAATAATAATACCGAGCATGGTAAGAAAGGAACGCATTTTATTGTTATAGATTGCCCGGAGGGACAGCATGATGATTTTCAGCGTCATGTTCTTGCCTCCCTTTCTGTTAATATGCCGTCATGAACATATACCTTGCGCTGTGCCTGCCCGGCGACACTGCTGTCATGCGTAATCAAAACAATGGTATTGCCCGCTTGGTGCAAGCCTTTAATAATCCCCATGATCTCAGCGCCGGAAGAGGAGTCAAGGTTTCCGGTTGGCTCGTCTGCCAGAATAATAGACGGTTCCGCAGCAAGCACACGGGCAATGGCAACCCTTTGCTGCTGCCCGCCCGAAAGCTGTGCCGGCTTGTGTTTCATGCGGTCGGCAAGTCCTACTTGTGCAAGCGTCCTTTCCACTCTCTCACGCCGCTCGGCTGGAGAGAGCTTATGATACAAAAGCGGCATCTCTACATTTTCGTACGCAGTAAGCTCGGGAAGAAGATTAAACATGTTGAAAAATAAACCCAATTTTTTTGCTCCTGATTTCAGAAAGCTCATTTTCCGTACAATTGTCCACATACTCGCCGTCAAGGATATAATCCCCGGAGTCAGGGATATCTAAGCAGCCAATAATGTTCATCAGCGTTGATTTACCACTGCCGGATGGCCCGAGAATGGATACAAATTCTTTCGGCTTCACATGGAGATTAATATCGTGAAGAACATCCACCTGTTCATCGCCTAGAGAATAGGATTTATAAATGTGTTTTAGCTTTATCATGTTGACCCCTCCGTTAATTGCCGCCCATGCCGCCGGGAAATCCACCCTCTCCATTGGGCGGCATATTGTTGGGATCAAAATTTTCGAAATCAAAATCACCAAAGTCCATTCCGCCGCCTCCGGGAAATCCGCTCATACCGCCGAAACCGCCTTGGCTTTCGCTGTCTGAACCGGTTTGTGTAGAAGTAATCTTTGTAATTACAATCAAGTCGCCCTCGGCAAGCTCATCACTTTCGATGAGAATATAGCTGCCATCAACTCATTCCGGTTTCAACCGTGACTTTTGTGAGGTCGGAAACATCAAGCTGATCCTCTTCATATTCTGTCCCTTCAGCAGCGCCGCTTGGCGCAAGATAAACATAATTTTGATCACCGGAGGTACGGACGGCGTCAACAGGAACCAGTAAGCCTTCGCCGCTGGATTCAATAACAATTTCAGCCGAAGCACTCATGCCCGGGTATACGCCCTCCACATAGTCCACTTGTGCGGTTATTTGATAAGCCGTCGTACCGCCGCTGGAGCTTCCATTATAGGAAACAGCCGTAACCCTGCCGGTATAGCTGCCATCAACGGCGTCAATTGTAAAATCTACCTCCTGCCCTACTTTAACAGTGGAAATGTCAAGCTCATCTACGGCAATTCCCATGGTAAAGCCGTCTGTGCCCATTACCATCGCAATCTGGCTGTTCGCGGCTAATTCATCCTCTGTAGAGATAGGAAGCTCAATCAGAATACAGTCGTAAGGCGCTGTGAAATCGGTTTCGCTGCCATTTTCCTCTTTTATCACTGCGATCACCGCGCCTTCTTCCACCTTGTCGCCAACCTCGTAGTTTACAGCCGTGACCGTACCCGCCTTTGCTGTTGCAAGCGTTTCTTTGGAAACAGGCGACAGAGTTCCGCTTCCATTAATCGTGGTATCCACATTTCCTGTAGTAATTGTTTCAACATTATATGTGGTAATGCTGGTGTTCTTTCCTGTGTTTCTGCCAACCAGCTTTGGAATAAAAATCACACCGAGAATCACCACAGCAAGAACAACGGCGGATATCACGATGATTTTTGCCTTTTTATTGCTTCTTTTTGGACACGGCCTTTTGTGCTGCCCTTTGCTCTGATATTATTTGTTTTTCGTCGTCATAGCGTTTTTGTTCCTTTCGGTTCTGAATTACTGGTTTATTCAATAAATGATTGATTTCGTGGATAAGAGCTGTGTTAAGATAAGCCGGAATAACAATGTCTTCAAATCCACTGTCACTTGGATTCCTGAATTCTGCGGATAACTGAATTTTTGCCGCCTGCTTATCCCGGCGTAAGGCGCCGCTTGCCTTCGTGATATTTTCCGCTGCCTGCTTTACGGAATCTGCTACGGATTCGGTGGGGATTCCAAGAATTTGAGCAAGACGGGCTGTGCTGAGATTTCCATAGACATTCATTAAATAAGCCGGTTTCAAATCGTTTGGCAATAATTCGGTTTCTGCCACAAACTGCTGGTATTTTTTAGCCACCTGAGGCACGGGTAAGGATTCAAACTCAGGATCATCCTCCACGCCGATTAAATACAGCTTTAAAAGATTGCTATGGAGAATTTCTCTGAAATCCTCTTTTGGAGCGGTTTGAGCGCTTATAATTTGTTCCAAAGAGGCTTTCCATGCTTTTATTAGAAGCGGCGCGCCTCTGCAAACATGTTCCGTTAGCTGGAAGCTGATGAACCAAGCTTTTTTCAGATGGGCGTCAATCAGGGCTTCAAGCGCTTTTCCATTTCCTTTTTTTATTCTTTAAATGTTTCATAATCCACGTACTCGTCCTCCGTTGCTTTGGATTGCAGCTCAATAGCCGCTTTGGAGAGGAAAATGATTTTAGGCTCCGTTGTTCTGTGTCCCTGATCAGGACTTGGCCGGTTGATTTGAAGAACAACAGAAGGCGGCTGTATGGCTGTGCCATCTAAGATAATAGCTGCGCACACTAAAATCGCCCTAAAGAAGCTGTGAATTCTAGGTGAATGTTGGCGTCCTTTTCAGCAGGGGATCGTAAAAGTTATATGGGAGTGCTATAATAGAAAGAGCACAGGAAACAAAAAACGCCGCCTTTAGCCAATGTTAAGGCGGAGCTGCTAAAATAAAAATAATTTCACGCAAGGAGATTATATAGTATGCGTTTACTGATCGCGGAGGATGACACAAGATTATTGAAGTCCTTG
>ENA-OQCD01000249-OQCD01000249.1-human-gut-metagenome-genome-assembly--contig:-NODE-249-length-14772-cov-2.082827_pt1 | contig 14772 bp, 17 predicted proteins | sample MGYA00242755_ERZ504571 | MGnify/ENA primary metagenome ERZ504571 (study PRJEB26092, sample SAMD00036274) | human gut metagenome | host: Homo sapiens | study: EMG produced TPA metagenomics assembly of...
ACGCATGTTTCGATGGACGTACGGTTGCGCGACGGCTGTTCGGCAAGCTGCGAGAAACATGCCGCCACCTGTGCGCTGGCCCGCTCGCCGCCTTTGCCGCCGCCCATGCCATCGCATACGACATATACGCCACGGCTGGCGAGAGCGTTGTTCTTGGTTGTTTTTTCTTTTTGCACCCGACATTGCTATTCAGGCCGGCTCGATGCTACGGAAGATCATGAGTCCCGTCCTTTCTTACGATTGTGCTTCCGATCGCTGCCGTTGTTCCGCCCGCTGCGGTTGCTGCGGAAGTGGAAAACGTCGGCAAGCGAAAGTTTGGCACGCCATCGGCGTAACGTCGGCAATGACTTGAGCATGTACTTGCGTTCCTGCGCAATATCGCGCCAATATTGCTGCACATGCTCTTCGTTGACGAAATTACCGGAGAAGGCCGCGTAATCGGCTTGCGCGCCCAAAGCGAGCAAGGTCTCGCGGGAAATATCCATCTGATTCGCGATCGAAACCGCCTGTTCGCTGCGTGTGCCTCGAATGTCGAGTCCGCTTTGCCGTGCGAGCGCGGCGACCGATTGCCAGCCGGCTGCCACACGCTGCTGCGTGCTGCCGTGTTTTCTTGATCGTGCCAGTGCGATCGCTTTGATGGCGAGCAGGAGACCGCATATGATGAGCAGCGTCCATAGAGGGCTTCCGTAGATGGCTACTTTTCTTGCGATTCTGCCGAAATGCTGCCAGAACAGGTTGGCTGAGGTTTCGTCGGCCATGCTTCCGCCGATTGAGGACTTGCCTTTGGCCTGGGTGTCGTCGCGTAGCGGGTCGGTGAGTGGTACCGGGGGCTGGCGTACCAGGGTTTGCGGATTCGGTGGGGTGAGGTTCTGGTTTTCGTCGGGGACTTTGGTTTCCTTTGGCGTTGGATAGAATGCCACCCAACCGTAGCCGTCCAGTTTGATTTCCACCCATGCGGTCACGTCGTTGCCGGTGAATTTCGTGATGGTGGTTGTTCCTTGTTCTTCGGTGCGGCTTTCGCTGATTTCACCTTCGTCGTCTTTTTGGCAGGAATCCGAGTACCACACGGCTGGGAAGACCTAGGTGCGTGCCATCAATGCCATGGCGGAGGCGTATTGTTCACTGTCTCCGACCATGGCCGTTCCGGCGAGCAGTTGGTCGATGCGGTAGTTGCCGTGGCCTGCGGTTGACGGGTAGTCGCCGCTTAATCCGTGTGAGAACCAACCGGATTCTTTGAGCTTTTCGGCTAAGGCCTGGGCCGCTTCGCCGCCTTTGGATTGGCCTCCGGCGATGGCTGTGGCGAGTTTGTCTACGCAGTCGGGCACATCTTCGGCTTTTGGCTGGCTGATGGCGGCCGCGTCTGTTTTGGCGATCTGTTTGTCGGTGGGAACCGTTGGCATGATGCCGGTTTCGTGTAGGTGAGACCTCGGAGGTGCGTGAGGGGTAGATGGCCGACATGGTGTCGCTGTTGTAGTAGAACGAGTCGGAGTTTTCGCTGTTGTCGAATGTCACGCTGGATGCGGCTCCGGCCATGGGCAGCCAGTAGTCGCTGAGTCCTTTGTCCACGGTGAATGTGGCGGTGAATTTCTTCCTTCGGCATTGTTGGTGATGGAGGTGCCGACACGTCGGTAATTGGAGGAGTCCGACGACATGGTGGAGTCGGACAGATTCCATACGTTGCCGTCGAAACGGTCCATGACCGCTAGTCGCACGCTTGATCCAGCGGGCAGGTTTTCGACGGTGAGGAGCACGTCGTCCTTACTGTTTGTAATGTACGAGCGCATGCCGCTTAACGGACTGGTGTAATTGTACGGGCTAAGCGGCGGATCATAATGGTCGCGCAGAATGGTGCGGTCCTGATCGACGACGAGGCATCCTCCAATCGCCAATGCGACGGAAAGCACCACGATCACGACGGAACTGAGCCAACGTCCCAATTCCAGTAATTTCCAACGTGCGCTGATCCAAATCACCAATATGAGCGCCATTATGGTGCCTACGAACATGCGGTAATAGCCGGAAGATGAGCCGAGCAGCGCGCAAATCGCAAGATTGGCGGTAACGGGAATAATGGCGATCATGGTGAATCGGCCATCTTCAGTCACTGCGAAAATGCCGGTCAGTAGCGCGAACCACAGGCAGATGGTCCATACGGCCAGCAAACAGCCATCGGCGGTACCGGTGGGAGGTTCGACCGACAGAATGAATTTGAACGATCCGAGCATGTTCATCCAGCCTTGTGTAAGCGTGCGCAAGGTCGGAACAATATGGGCGATGGTGGTGTCGTTGAGGAACAGTACAGGGCCGACAACCAGCTGGGCGACGGCCATGAACAGCATCTGCCACCAGAGACGAAGTGCCGGAACCGTGCCTGCGAGCGCCACGAGAGATCCGATGATGGTGGCCGGAATGGCGGCGAGCGCCCAGGATGTGGCCGATCCGTAGACATCGATGAGGTTGCTGGCGGCGGCGAGGGTGAGTAGGGCTGCGACGAGTAGGCTTGCGTATTGCGAGGCGCGTGGCCGGCGTAGGTAGGGGAGTGCCTGTGATTTGCCGTCTCGTGACATCCAGATGACGGAGTGTGTGGAGTCGGCCCATGAGCCGGTGCCGGTTCCGGTGAAGGTGTTGCCGAATCCGGTGGTGCGGCCGGTGTCGTCGGTGTTGGTGTTGTGGGTGGAAAGTCCTGTGGTGCTCATTCCAGTACCCCCATGATCATTGGGAGATCGTCTAGGTTTCCTACGGTCGCCAGGGTGAAATCGGCGTATCGTTTGATGGCGCGTGGCTGTCCGATGGCGGTTTGCAGTACCACGCAGGTTGCGGATCGGGGGAGTGCGAGCGCATGTGTTTGATTTCGTCGATGTTTTTGAGCCTGCCGACGGTGATGTAGTAGAACGATGAGTCGGGGGCATGGGCGAGGGTGGTTTGCGCCAGATTCGGATTGTCGCTGATATCGGGGGAGATGGCGCTGCAGCCGTCAAGGAATTCCGTGGAGTTGCGTGGCATGATGTGTTCGGTTCCCGCGTGTGAGGTCACCGGTCGGTTTTGGAGCAGGCATTGCACGCCGATGGAGGCATGGACGGATACCGCCAGTTCGAATTCGTCGGAGCTCACATAGTCGTCGGGGTTCACGCTGATGGTCAATGCGGTGTCGGTGCGTCGGGTCGCCTCGTATTGACGGATCATCAGTGCGCCTGTTTTTGCGGAGCTGAGCCAGTGCACGTTGCGTACGTCGTCGCCTGGCTCGTATTCACGCAGTCCGTAGAAATCGAGGTCGTCGTCGACGATTTCGCCGCTTGGCTGGCCTTCGAGATCTCGCGGAATTCCGGCGTGAGTGTGTTCAGCATAACGGTTTTCGGGTGGATGAACACGTTGATTTGGTCGACAAGTTTCTTTTCGTGTCGTACGAGTCCGAATGGGTCGCCTTTTGCGTATGGACAGGGGACCGACCGGCAGTACCGCGCGGGAGACGGCGGTGAATTCCACGGTGGTTTGGCGTGATTGGCCGGCGGCGAGCATGGGGATGGCGAATCGTTCGTGGCTGTCTCCGATGGGCAGGTCGCCGCGTGCTGATGTGGTTGGCGTGCGCCCTGGATTGTCGACGCACACATCGACTTTCACCGTGTCTGACACGGTGACGCGCCTGCTGGACACGTCTATGGTGGCGGTGAACGACGTGTTGCCGAGCGACAGCATGATGGCGGCGACCATCATGCATGCGAACACGATCGCCATGGTCAGCAGTTCATGCCAGCTGAGGATTGTGAACGCTATGAGTGAGGCGATGGCGAGTCCGGTCACGGCCCATCCGAGCGGCGACACGTATGAGGTGACCAGTCGTTTTGATGCGATGCTTGATGCGACGCAGGGATCGTTGCATGGTTCTCCTGCGCTGCATGGTTTTGGATTGTCGCATGCTTGACCTTTCGGGGGGTTTTACGAACGTTTCGTGTGGGGTGTGCGCTTCGCGTGTGCCGTGCCGTACGCGGCTGGCTGCGCCGTGCGTTTCAGGCGGCGGCGCCCACGGTCGGTGAAGGCACTTCATTGAGGATCTGTTCGATCATCTGTTCGGGGGTGGATCCCGCGAATGTGGCCTCCGCGGTGAGCGTGATGCGGTGTGCGAGCACGGCGACGGCCAGTTGCTTCACATCGTCGGGCACCACGTATCCGCGATTGCTGGACGCGGCCCACACGCGGGCGCATCGGGTCAGTGCGAGCGCGCCTCGCATGGACGATCCGACTTGGATGCGTTCGTTGTGGCGCGTCGCTTCCACCAAGCGCACGATGTATTCGATGATCGCGTCGTCGAGACGCACGGTTTCGCTGATGGCGCGCATGCGCAGCACGTCGTTGCCGGTGAGCACCGCATGTACGGTGGAGGCACGGTCGGTGACGTTGACCTGCTTGAGGATGTTCACGCTTACGTCATGGCTCGGATAGCCGATGGTTGTTTTGATGAGGAAACGGTCCATCTGCGCCTCAGGCAGTTTGTAGGTGCCGAGTTGCTCGATGGGGTTCTGAGTGGCGATGACCATGAACGGCTGCGGTACCGCATGGGTTTCGCCGTCGACGGTGACTTTCTGCTCTTCCATGACCTCGAGCAGTGCGGACTGCGTTTTTGGCGAGGCTCGGTTGATTTCGTCGGCGAGCACGATGGATGCGAAAATCGGACCTTCGCGGTATTCGAATTCGCCGTTCTTCTGGTCGTAGTAGGTTACGCCGACCACGTCGGACGGCAGCAGATCCGGAGTGAACTGGATACGTTTGAACGACATGTCGATGGAGTTGGCGAGGCTGCGGGCCAGCTGCGTTTTGCCGGTCCCCGGATTGTCTTCGAGCAGAATGTGGCCACCGACGATCATGGCGGTGGCGCATTGGCGGATCGGCTGTTCCTTGCCGACCACGACTTGGGAGACGTTGCCGACCAGTTGGGCGAACAGTTCATGGAATTCGGTGATGTCGGCCTGCGGCGCGGACATCATGGAAGAAGCCATGGCCGGCTGCGCGGGCTTGACGCTTGGTGCCGTAGTCTGCGGGAATTGGCGCGTTGCCATTACGGGAGCCGATTGCGATTGTGGTAGCGGCTGTTGTGTTGGAGTGGATTGCGTCGGTTGCGCCTGCATGGGCTGCGCCATTGGAACCGTAGGCCTCGTCGGCCTGGAAGGAGTTGCGTTATGCGTGCTGAGTACCGTGCCCTCTTCGTCTCCGTCCTGTTCCTGCGGATGCGTCGGCAGGCTTGGAGCTTGGAATGCGGGGCGTGCCTGCGGATTGCCGGGCTGTTGCGGCTTGCTCATATGGCGCCCAATGGAACCCAGCTGGGTGGCGTCGTCGTTTTCGTTGCTCATAGGTACTCCTTGGTTGCTTCTATTGATCGTATTGATGATTGGTTGTGATGTTGAATTTGCTTATTTGACGGTGAATGAGATGCCTCGCGCTGTTTCCTGCCAACCCTGTTCGTAATGAGATGGCTGAAGCATTGGTGTCTATCGAGGATTGCGTCTCTCCATTATCAGGGTTGGTCCGGTTCCGGATCGGGGTTTCTCCTCGTATCGGACTCCGGTCACGGGATCAGAGCTTTTCTTGGTCGCATTGATTTCTGGTTCCCCGGCAGTGGTGATCACGCGAACCTCCCAATCGCATCTGGTACCGGAAGGACTGGTGATGTCGGAAACATCCAGTGTGCCGTTAGCTGGCCAATCGTAGGTATGCGAGCTTTCCCCTGCCGGAGTGATGACGATCTGGCCTTTGACACTTCGCCCGTGGGCCTCCCAACTACCGCCATTGACATGAATGATGTTGGCGTTCTGTGTATCCCACGTCAATGAGGATGGCAGTGTGATTTCCGCTGGCTTTTTGTTGCCGACGGTATTATCGGTAGCGATTGCTGGGTCGCTGAGATGTGAGGTGTCGATGAAGTACTGTTGCACGCTTACCGTATCGCAGGTGCTCCAATCACCGGAAAGCGGCCATTCGGCTCTGCTCTCATGAACATCATCATCGTAATAACCCTTGGCCTTTACAACGAAACCTGTGACGCGTCCACCTTTTCTGGACCAGGTCGCCACACATGTGTTGTTGTTGAGTTCCAGCTTCACATTGGTTGGAGGATCGACTGCTGTGAAAGTCGAAACGGACGCTTCGTTGCGCAATGAGCCACTGCGTTCCGTAACCACGGTAATCGTCGGCTTAAGTTTTCTGTAGTACCACTCGTTCTTAATGTCGAATTCGACGGAATAATCCTTGGCGCTTGTCTCCACGGATTGTCTTCGCCCTCGATGCTTACCGTAATCGACTGGTATTTCGAGTTACGTGCGTCATTGATCCGCCCTCTCACCACGATCTTGTCGCCTGATTGATCGGCGGAAATAGTCGGATTGTCAGGCGTACCCCAAGGCGAAACGGCATTGGATGCCGTGGAGGGCTGGCTCCAGTTCACTTTGTTATGCGCCTTGACCGTGGCGGTATAGGATGCGCCGTCGGTGATCGCATTGTCGTCGAATTTGAACGTGATGCTGGTGCCAGTGACTTCCTGGACCGGATTCGCCACATTCGGACCGCTCAACGTCACCTGATACTTGTCGACGGCGGAGAAATTACCCTCCAAAGCCTTCCATGTGACAGTGATGGTGTTCTTGCTAGCTTCGGCCTTCACATCGGTCGGCGCGTCCGGAAGCTTGTCAGGCGTGCCTTCCACGCCATTCGACTCCTTCGACCAGCCGACCTCATTCTTGGCCTGCACCTTGAACGAGTACGTCTTGCCGTTCTTCAAGCCGGTGATTTGGCAGGAGGTCACGGATCCGCACGATTTCTCGCCGGAACCGTCGCCGCCCCACGACACCTTGTATTCGCTGATCGGACTGCGTTCGAAGAGCCGGCGTCCAACTCAGATTCACCGCGCCATCCTGCGGGTCTCCGGCGATGGGGGAGAGCAGCGGCGCATCCGGCTTGTCCATCACCGAAACGTTGATGGTGCCCGTCACCTCACGTTCCTTCGTATTGGTGGCATCGCGCACGTTGACGATCACCTTGTTGGTGCTCGCGCCGATATCGGACGAGGCGCTGATCGACACCACACCGTTGGACGGGCAGTCCACGGTCAGCTTCGACGCGCCATCGGACGTGCATCCGGTCACGGTCAATGCGGAATCGGGGAACGGATTATACGCATCGGACAGCAGGTTCACTTCCTCACTGGATCCTGCCTTGACCTTCACGGTTTTCGCGTTGATGCGTGCCAAAGGCCTGTTGGAGGCCGTCACACGAACCGTGACGCCCGCACTCACCGTGCCCTTCGAATATTGAATCGAAATCGGCACGCTCACCGTTGTTCCCGGCGAAGCGGTGTTGTCGGCGGACACGGTCAGCTTGCCGTTCGAACTCACTTTGGCGCTCACCTGGTCGGAATCGGTGCCACCCGAATACGTGTACTGCTTCTCATCGTCGTACAGGTCGGACGCGAATGGGTCAACGCGGTCAGATCGATGGTGGTGGCGCTTTCTCCTGCGACCACGTCAATGGTGGACGAGGAGAACGTCGGCGCGGGCATGTCACGTCCGATCACGGTGATCGGCAACGTCAACACCGCCGAATTGATGATTTTCACATTATCGTTTCTTGTCGCGTTTTGCCATCCACCGCGGTGAAGGTGATGGACGCTGGACCGGAATAATCCTTTGATGCGGTGAACTTCAACGTCTGGTCGTTCACATACAGGTCGCCGTCCGCGGCCTTCGTGGCGCTCACCGAATCGGCGCCGTCCACATACGCGATCTTGCCTGCGCCCACGCGCACATAATCGGCGATATTGATGGTGATCGTCTCGCGTGCGTTCACCTTCAATGCCGGCGCTCGGTCGAAGGGTTGGCGGGAACACGCCGTACGCGGGCACTTGGATGAACGCCGTGGACGTGATGTTGTATGTCGTGTTGGTCACGGTGTACGGCACGGCTCGTGCCTCATCCGTCAATTCCACGCTAATGGTCGTGGACTTGTCACCGCCTTTGATATGCGCATGGCCGGTGGCGGAATCATCCACGGCCACCTGCAGTTCGTCGGCGCTGCCGGAAGGATTCGCGATCCATTGCGAAACGTCCACGTCGATGGATTTCTTATCGATCGTCGCGGAAGATGGCACACGGTAGTCGTATGCTGTCGGCGGTTCGATGGTGGCGTTGTCGTCCACGTTCACCGTCAATGTCGCGGTGTCGGACAATCCTGCCTTGTCTTTGACCGTATACACCACGTAATAGGTGCCCGCCTGCTGAGGAGTGGTGAAGGCGAGCGTATTGTCCGCCACGGTCACATTGCTGATGTCTTGCGATTCGACGTTTCGCTGACGGCCAGGTCGGTGTTGTCTCCGGAGATGTCGTTTTGCGCCACGGGCACGGTTGCTGCGGTGTTGGGGCGCAATGTGATTTCGTCGTCGCGCGCGTATACGCCCGAGTCGGTGCCGGATGTGAATACGCCTACGCGGATTTGCGCTTGGGATCGTTGGCCGGTCCAGTCTTCGACGGCGTATGAGAAGGTGTCCGTTCCTGTGGAGTCGGCATAGGCTTCGTATACCAGGTAGGTGGCGCCGACTTCGCTGATGCGTCCGAGTGTCGGCGCCTTGTTGCCGAGACCGAGCAGCTGCACGTCGTCGCCGTCGGCGTCGATGCCGGTCAAGGTGATCGGGATCTGGACTTTTTTGGCCGGCCGCGACTTGCGCCTCGACGTCGGATGGTGTTGGCGCAGCTTGTTGGAAGCGTCTTTTTGATGCACGTTGATGGTGATTGTGGCGGATGCCGCGTTGCCGAGATTGTCTTTGACGGTGTACGTTACGGGGAAGGATCCGGTTTGGTCGGATGCTTGGTATCGTACGGTGTTGCCTGATACGAATACGAGTCCTTTGAACGTGTTTTTGTCGTATTGCAGGTCGTTTTGCAGGCTTACCGTGGTGCCGTCGGAGTAGGTCACGTGGTCGAGCACGTCGACGGAGACGATGCCGTCGGTGCGTACCTGCGTGGTGATGTTGTCGGCTTTCGGCACGGAGTTGGAGGTGGTCAGTGCCGGTGGCTGCAGTACGATCACGCCGGTTGACGTGCCTGCCGCGTTGGCTACGCTGTATTTGATTTGCACGGGTTCGGTCGGTACCTGTCGTGCGGTGATGTAGACGCGCTTGTTGCTTACGACGCCGGTTTTGATGCCGCTCGCCGCGTCGGCGGTCACGTTGGTCACGGATAGCACACCACCCATCGGGTCGACGTCGTTAGACAGTGGTTCCACGATTGCGGTGTTGTCGGCGCCGAGCAGTGCCACGTCGTTGGCTGCGATGGGCTTGGCGGAGTCTCCGGTCACCGCCTGCACTTCGATGCGGGCCAGGCCGGTCGAGGGGATGGATCCTTGTGTGATGGTGTAGGGCACGTAGTAGGTGCCGGGGGTTGGATGCGCTGAAGGTGAACGACATATCGGTGGCGTCATGGTGGTGGATGCGCCGGATGGGGTTTCCACGGCGGTCAGCTGCGCGGGTTCGGCCGAGGTGCCATGCACGTATTGTTTGAGCGCGATGGTGGTGCGGGTGTCTGGCGTGGTCTGCTTGACGGCCGGATCGATCACCGCGGCCAGCGTGTTGGCCGGTTTCACTGAGAAATACACCATGCCGGTGCGGTCTGCTGCCGTCGGAAACGGTCACTTCAATGCCGGCGCGTCCGGAAGACATGGATCCCGCGTGAACACGAGCTGCCCGTCGGCGCGTGTGGAAACGGTCACCTGGTCGGTGTTTTGCGGGGTTGCGGATACGAGGGTGAGCGGGTCGCCGTCGGGATCGGAGAAGCTGCCCAGCGCGTTGGTGGTGTAGGTCGCTCCTTGTTCCACGTCGATTTCCGGTGGCGTATCGGTTTGCTGGGGCGCGTTGTCGTCCCCGCCTACCAGTGTGAGGCTTACGTCGGCGTTGGAGGTTTGCCCGCGTCCGTCGGAGATTTCATAGCTGAACGATACGGATCCTTCGGATGCCGCGGAAGCGTCGAGCTGCAGATATCGTCCGTCGTATACGGGGGAAACGCTGATGTTGGCGCCGTCGGGGGGCGCTTACCGAGGTGATGCGCAGTACGGAGCAGTCGGTCTGTTCGTCGTTGCGGAGCACGTCGAGGATCTGCTGCGATCCTGTTCTCGCGCCGAACGAATCATCTTCGGCTTTGATCTGGCCGGATTGCGACGAGCAGGTCTTGCTGAAATTATGCTGGTTGTTGGCGCTGTCGTTGTTCTGTTCCTGTTGCTTCGACTGTTTGGTTTCCACCTTGTTCCATTGGATTTTGATGACCTTGGTGGATTCCTGTGGATTCCAAAACGTTGCCGTTGACCACGTCGTTGAGTATGACCAGGCGATGGTTGGTGCGGAATATCAGTTCCGAAGTGGCGTTGATGTTGGTCAGGGTGTCGAATGCCGTATCCGAACCGTCTACGGAGCACACTTTGGCGTAATTGTTGGCTTTCTGCGCCCATGCGGCGAACACGCATCCGCCTGTGGATACCGGCTGGGCGGGCTCGCCCTTGCCGGAATTCGTTGTTTTCAGAGGTTTTTTTGGTGTTGAGATCCACCGTTGCGAGTCCGCGCGGCGTCGCCACGGCCACCCATCCGTTCTGTTTGCCGTCCGTGGAAGGGGCCTGCAAGGTCATGCTGCCCTGCAGATTGATGGCTGCGCTTCCCTGCGGCCAATACACGGTGCTTTTTCGCCGCCACCACCGGGGTTTCGCCGATGACGGTGAACGATTCGGCATGCGGTGCGCCTCCTATCGTGCCGACTTGCTCACGCGTGCCCTGCGGCCCGTCGATGCTCAGCACCGCGCCATCGGAAGCGCGGTATCCGTATACGGTTCCGTTGTGCGTCACCGCGATCTTTCCACCGGATCCCAGTTTCATGTTCGGCTTGTCGGTGGTGGGGTTGACGGATTTCACATCGGCAGCGGATCCCACCCACACATTGCCGGTTTGACGTTGATGACGCTGCGGTGTCGCCTCCGACAATGGTTGCGATATCCGTTTTGATGGCGGTGTTGCCGGTTTCGCTAATGGTGGAAGCCGCGATATTGCTGGCTTTGGTGCCTCGGAAATCACGGTGCTGCCATTATGTTGGGCCACGTCGAAACGGGAGGCTGCGGACGAGACTCCGGCGTCCACATCCTTGTTTTTCGCATTGAATCGTGCGGCTTTGCGGTCCTTCAACGAGGTGATCCACACGGTGCCGTCGTCAAGCTGCACATGCCGTTGCGTCACCGAACTGACGATGAACGCGCCCGCGATGATGCCCAGCAGCAGAAGCAGCATGACGATCGGCGTGATCCACCGCCTGCTTCCCGACGGCAACAGCAGTTTGCGTACCATTGATCCGAAACGTAGTTGACGTTCATATGATTGCGCCGATTGGTTGGCACCGTTCTTGCGTTTGCCCATTTTCGGTTCTTCCCTGAATGTTCCGATTGTCGTTGTGATCGGTCCGTATATGCCGTTTGCGATTGAAAATATGCCGTTGGACGGTCCGGTTGCGAAGTATGGTGATGCTTATGGTTTTGGCCGCGCACGCGATCGCAGGATTCTGCGACATCTGCCGGTCCGCTCGGTGAGGCTCACCTGGATGCAGGTCTGCGAGGCCGTCGGCGGGGTCGATACTGATGCGCGTGTCGGTGGTGGTGGTTCCTTGGGCGTTCGGGTCTACTCCTGCATCGCCTACCAGCGACCATGCGTACGAATCGCCGTCCTGAGGGTCGGGGTTCACCCATGTGAACTGCACGCTGCTGCCATCGGCGGAATATGAGCCGGCCAGATTCTCGACACTGGGCACGCTACTTGTGGTGATGGCCGAATCAGGCGAATCGTTGTCCTGATCGTGCGTTCCCGGAGTCTCGATCTGCACGCTGCTATTGTCGGAAGCCGAATCCATATTCGGCAAGATCACATACGCGAACGCCAGTTCGACGGCTGCAATCGCGGCGACCGCCGAAACAACGATCGCAAGAGGCTTGGCCCAAGTGCTGCGCTGTTTCGGAACAACCGCGGCTGCCTGGCTGTTCGCCTGGGACTGTGCGTACAGATTTTGCGGGAACGGCGGTTCGCCTTCGACCGTGGTCGGCGTGGCATGGCCATACAATTCCTGCTGCGCACGCTGCATGTCACGCGCGAAATCATATGCGGAATAATACCGGTCCTCCGGCGTTTTATTCAACGCCTTGCGTAAAATCCGCTCCACTTGCGGGGGAATATCCGGCCTATTGAGCTTAGGGAGCGGATCGGTGAGAATGATGTTTCTCAGCAGAGCACCGCGTTCTTTGCCCCTGGTCGAGCCGAGGGCCGCGGAATAGCCGTATTCATATGGCGACTGGCCCGTCAGCATGGCGAACAGCGTTGCTCCCAGCGAATAAATATCGGAGGATTCGTTGCCTCCGCCGTTCTTTGCGAGCACTTCCGGCGGAGCCCACGCGATGGTGTAGCCGATGCCGGGACGCCCGTAGATCGTTCCCCGCGATGCCGAAATCGGAAAGCATGGGCATGCCATGCGTGTTGATGAGAATATTGCTGGGCTTGATGTCGCGGTGGATGATGCCTTCGCGGTGCGCCGTGGAAAGGGCGCTCGCCAGATTGATGCCGACGGTGAGCATCTGGTCTGCGTTGAGCCTGTTGGATTCCAGGAAGGTCTTGTAATTGCCTCCCGGAGCGTATTCGAATACGGTGTAGCGTTGCCTGTGGCGGTGACGCCGCTTTCGTACACCGAAAGAATGTAGGGATGCGAGGAGATCCTGCCCATGAAGTTCGCTTCGGAACGGAACCGCGCCGCCGCGCGCGGATCGAGCGTTCCCTTGCTGACCTTGATGGCCACTTGTCGGCTGGGGGAAAGCTGCTGGTACAAATACACGTTCGCTTCGGAACCTGAACCCAACTTTTGGGCGAATGTATACCCAGGGATTTGAGGGGGAATGCCGTTCATGGCTTCCATATGCTCTCTTTCCTCGTGGTGCGTATGCTTTTCGGCCGCTCTCTCTGGATCCTATCCTAACTGAAGACCAACCCAGAAACCTATCAGCAAGGGGTCAAAATGTCCATATACAAAGACGGGCATCTGAGACATGTTGTGGCTGAATAATAGAAGTCGTAGTGATAGAAAGAACGTGCGAACCTTAAGAGACGGCCTTCGTGGCGACGATGAGGGTACATACATTCAGTTGCTGGATGACGGGCATCTGGCTCAAATGGAAATGACCATTGATGTGTTGTCGGCGTTGCTGCAGATGCCACGAAGGAGTGGTTGCACCGCAGATCGTGTTGGATAAAGGTTGGCTTCGAGACAACTTTGCAGGTTCCGGATTTGTCAGGTAAAGGAGGGCGAGACTAGTAGTGTTGGGAGGCATGATGAATTTGGAAGACCTTGACCGCGTCACGTTGGTTGCGGGCGCGCCGAGCAGTGGAAAAACCGAGTTTGCGCTGGGCATGCTGGTTGCCGCAATGAGGCGGTATGGTGACGGGAATGCCGTGATGACGGTGTCTGGCAGGCAGATCGCCGATGCGTTGGGCGATCGGGCGATCCGCGAATTGTCGGCCGTGTCGCAGGCGCGACCGGTCACGACGTTGCCTGCGTCGCATTCCGTCTGCTGACGGCCGTGAGATCAAGTCAAGGCGAACCGTTGCCGAAACTGTTGAACGGTGCGGAACAGGATGTGATCATCCGCAAGGTACTGGCTTCGCATGTGGAGCATAGGCAACATGGCGACGATTGCGCCACCTGCGATCTGCTGCGCACCTATTTCGCGGTTTCCGAATGGTCAGGACTGGTGGCCGACGATTCCACCGACGCATTCGCCAACCAATTGCGCGACATGCTCGCACGCATGAACGAGATTGGCGCGAAACCGCAGTTCGAAGACATGCTGATCGCCCGTACGGCCAGCAGGGACGGCATGCTTGACGAACGTCGCGAACGCTGCGCACTCAATGGCGTCTCGCCTTCGCCTTGCGTGAGGAATACAATGAGGCGATCCGTTCGTCTTATCCTGGCGAATATCGTCTCGACGCGTCGCAGCTGATGATCGACGCCACCGAAGCCGTGTCTGGCATACAGGAAGCCGATATTGCGAACATGCTGATCGTCGACGATTTTCAAGATACGACGTTGGCTGGTTTCGCACTGCTTGAAGCCCTGCATGAACGCGGGGTGCGCCTGCTGTTGGTTGGCAATCCCGACGAAGCCGTGCAGACGTTCCGAGGATCATATCCGGAATATCTGTTCAACCAGGCGCAGACGCGCATGGGAGCGAGGCTTGAACGCATCGAAGGTCTGCAAACGGCGCACGAAGGCGATACCGCGCAAACCGTGTCGAACCAGCAAGGCGTGCATGGCGACTATCGCACGCTTGTCGCGACGCGAGTGAGCCTGTCGATCGCAAGCACGGAGTCGACGGACGTGCCTCTGCCCGATCGTCCCGGCAAAATGAGCGATATGCCAGGCGCGATGCCCATCGAAACGTTGCCGGCCGACGATACGGGCGCTCGTGTCACGCCGGCCGACGGCAGTGTGGAAACGGCCTTGTACCGTTCCTCTTCCGAAGAGCTCGACGACGTGGTGTGGAAGATCAAAACTGAGCATTTGCAACGTTCCCGTGTATGGAACGACATGGCCGTGATCGCGCACGACAATGCCACCGTGCGCGCATTCGGCGAGCGGTTGCGCGCTGACGGCGTTCCGTGCGCTATTCCAGCGTGACCCGGCCGTGAAGGATGAGCCGTTCGTGCAGGGTCGTGTTCGCGTTGAT
>ENA-OQCD01000250-OQCD01000250.1-human-gut-metagenome-genome-assembly--contig:-NODE-250-length-14770-cov-1.538483_pt1 | contig 14770 bp, 28 predicted proteins | sample MGYA00242755_ERZ504571 | MGnify/ENA primary metagenome ERZ504571 (study PRJEB26092, sample SAMD00036274) | human gut metagenome | host: Homo sapiens | study: EMG produced TPA metagenomics assembly of...
CAGATACAAGAATAGTAGTATCGATCCAGTCCGTCAGAACCTGGATTATATTGGCCGTATTTGATTTCCACATCATCGGCGTTACTCACCTTCGTTATCTTCCCCGAACTCTTTGATATCATACAACATACGTTTTTCAGGTCAAAAGCTTTAATACGCGCATCCTCTTTTATGTTATCACGCACGATAACAGGAATTTCCGGTATCGCGTCGATAAACTCTTCCAATTCCTTACGGTCGATTTCAGGAACACCCAGATCCTTACGGCTGGTAGTATAAATAACCGTGCTTTTCTGTGAAAGCAGTTCCTCCGGTATTTCGGTCTGTTGGTCCTTATAACATCCGCGAAGTTCCGCCGCCAGTTTCAGAAGGTTCTTAGCCTCCTTTACATTACCCATAAGAAAGACGGTATTCGCCCAATTTTCGGCCTTTTCCGCATACAGGTTGGCGAAAGCCTGCGGGCGTACGTTATCCTGTGTATAAAAGAAATTGAGACTGTCGGCGTACACCTGGCGGGCCATCCAGTCCGAAAGGCCGTAAGGCTCCGACTTTAAAAGGCGGATGATACCGGCCTTTGTCACCAACTTGCCATTTATACGCATACGGGCACGAAGGCCCCGTACCATTTCCATAAGGCTGTAATATTCCCTTTCATCGGGCGCGAGTGCTTCCAGCGTACCGGTAGAAAGAATCCTTTGAATCTGGTTGATATCCACCTTGTCAAAGTCTATTCGTGAGGGCTTAATTAAATTCGTCGTCATCCATTTGTTCGATTAAACGTTCAAAAGTATGTCTTTTCCGTACGGCCTCCAGCTGTTTTATAGCTTCCACGTTTCCACCTTCCGCCGCTTCATGGAGTTTTTATTTCAGGGGCGGCACGTGCTACGAGAATCCCTTCCCGGATCAGAAAGTTAACAGAAGTTCCCACCGTTTCCGCATCCCGGACAAAAAGCCCGACATCTTCCGGAGAAAGCCCCAGGGAAACGGCTATGTCTTTCGAAGAATACCCTAAAGAAGACAAAACGCCGTACATCCTCTTTTTGCTGCGCATCCAGGTAAATACTATCTACCACCGTTAAATCGTTCATACGCATCTTTTTATTCGTTTCTGTGCCGTGAAATAATAAATTTCGTCCTGTTCCATTAAAACAAAGTTCCGGCCGCTTTCAATGGATGCCACGGCCGTAGTACCGGAACCGCCGAAAGTGTCCAGGATCAAATCGCCCGGCTTTGTACTGTCTTCAATCAGTTTACGGATCAACGCCACCGGTTTTGCGTGGGATGAACCTTTTCACCTTCTACCAGTTAGCACCGGACGCAAAAGAACGGATATTATCTATTATGTTTGTGGCACCAATAGAAACACCCTTTCCACAATGAAACAAAATAAGTTCATGTATAAAGGCGTAATGATTACCCGGCCCCGACTGTTTATTCCAAACGAGCATGTTTGACGCGCCTAAATACAAGTCAAACAACGGATAATAAAAAGCATATCCGCGCCAGTCCGTAAAAAAATACACGCAAAGCACCGGGTTTCTTCACCCGGTTAAACTCCTGAAACAAATCCCGGTAAAAGGGTTTACAGATAGACAAATCTTTAAAACTGCCTTTCTGCCCGTTATGTGTCATTCCCAGGAAATAAGGCGGATCGGTTATTATACAATCTACAGAATTGTCCGGAACACGTTTCAACGCCTCCAGGCAATCCTCGTTATAAATTTGGTTTGTTATCATTGGAAAGTTGTTTAAGCCGGCTTTCTTCTTTTTCTATCCGGAGGGTTAATGTCTTGAGCTGGTGCCCCAGCTCCGAGCGGTCGCAAGGGTGAGAAAAAACGGCCCCGGTCCTTCATGATCCGTTGCCGTTTTCCTGTCAAAAGTGGCAATAAGTTCAACTACTTTTTTTTTTTCGCGCCTCGATTTCTTCCTCTATGGCTTTCTTTGTAGTCTCCCACTTTTGGATCATTGCAAGGGCACTCGCTTTCTTCTTCTCATCATCCCCGGCCTGTTCCAGTTTCGCCTTATTCTTTGAAAGGTTGGCACGAGCGTTATTCAATGCCTTTTGTATGTCGATATCCGAAAGATTCTCGACACCCTTACGGACGGACAAACTTTTTACCTTCTCACATTTACCCAAAATCTTTCCGTTTTCCCGGTAATATTCCAGTTCGTCCCACATTTCGCGGTTAGTAATGAAATTTTCCACAACCGCCTGCGCTTCCTGTGCTGTAGAAAGTGAACTGACATCATCCGGCGTAACCTCCAGACGGGCGAAAGCTCCTTATACTTCCCGTATGCGGTGAACATGTCGGAAACAAGTATTTTCAGAATGTCGGGGCAATCCGGAGAGTTCAGGAAGGTAAATTTCTCGCGGAAACGTATCATTTTGGTTACGGTTTCCGGAGCCGCCTTGTATCGTTTCTCCGCCTCTTCCAGTTCCTCTTCCAGCTCTTCCACACGGTCGGCATTTTCATCCATGGAAAGAACCTTATCCCGGAAATCGGACGAAACGAGTTCTTCCACGCTGACGCCGAAAAGATTCGGCAAGTTCCAGCAGCAAATCATCGCTGTATTTTACCGGCATTTTTGGAGGTCCTGTCGGGCGGGTTCCATTTTTACCGCGGCCGGCTGTTTAGAGTTGCGCCGGATCGTCTTAAATTCACGTTCGGAAAGCCCGGCCAGCTTCCGTAGTTCCTCTAAAAGAATGGCCTTCATCGTTTCCGTTTCTCCCTGCCGGCGAAATGACTTCTTTAGCATACGGTTGATACCGTATTTCTCGTACAGTTCCACGCCTTGAATAAAGTTACGCGGACCGGCCAGATAGGTAATAATTTCCTGTTTCATACTATATAAAATTTGATGATACAAAGAAAAAAAAGGCAATTACCCCCAAAAAGGACAAAGGGTGGCCGGGCATGTGCTGCCGGTCACCCTTTGAATGATATGAAAGCCGTTTACTTACGCCTCATAACGGCTTTGTTCAATCCATTTCATAGCCTCCGAACCGTCGTTAACGCCCGCAATGTCAGTTGGGAACCTTCGGAAGCGGTAAAACGTCTTACCGCCTTTCAGAAGGAAATTACCGCCCGCTTCCACCGTAGGCGCACGCCCGAACATCCCATAAGGGTAATTACCGAGCCGTGACTTCCACCGGTAACACCGGCTATTTTAGCCGCACCCGCGGAAAGCTGGTACTGCCCGTCCGTCTGGTAATCTATATCTGTGGCCCCGGCTTCCACTACGGCCACCGGTTCTTCCAGGGTGTCGGTACCCCGGTAAATGGCGATATCATCCCCCTTGCTGATCTGGGTGAAAGTAAGTTCGTTCGTATTCGATTCATTGGAACCGGTGTAAGAAACGGATAACTTACACGGGTTACAGGGCGTTCCAATCAGATCGGCAGGCTTTCCGCTACAATAACGGAGCACAACGATACATTTTTTAGACAGCCAGTTTGTCTTAAACTCGCGAATCTCCTGTTCATTACCGGGATGATTGAACTTAACGGAAGGCGTATAACCTTCGGCATCGGTTTCCCCGTCACTGTTGGAACTGATTTCAGCGGTACCGGGTGTCAGGTAAATACTGATTGCATAACGCCCCGCCTTCATTACGATATCCTCCTCGATAACCACGCCGGCCTCGTTTCTTGGCGGAAAAGAAAGAATATCGTCAACGTCGTAAATTACGAGCTGATCCTTGGGCTGAATACCGTTACCGGGATTGCCGGCTGGCCTTCTTACGCTTGCTTTTACGTATGTCATAACTTAATGATTTATAAGGTTATAAAATGGAAGGGATAAAGTACCCCTTCCGATTAATTTAGCCTCTTGCCACTTCGTAGAATTTACCGTCAGCGGCTTTCGCCAATTTGATGAACTTGCCTTCGGAAAGCGTTATAGCTTCGGTTAAAACAAAGTTCCATCCGCTGGCAATGGTAGAAGCATTTTCAGAACCGTTTCCGTAAATCGTGTAAACGATTCCGGCTTCCGCATCGGTAAAGTTAGTGATTGCCGTTGCCTTTGTATTTACACCGGTAACGAATACTTCACCGTCAAGCAAAGAAGGTGTCGTTTCATCCGGCGCAAACTGCAACGCATCGGAAGAACCGCTTTTCGCGGCCAATCTCGATAAATTTACCGTCGGCACGTTTTCATCAGTTTGATAACGTCCCCCTTACCAGGCTGCCAAGCATCGGAAATAAGTTCAAAAATTTCCGCTTTTTCTGATCTTAACACCCTTATCCACGCTTCCGCATTTTCAGGGAAATAACCGCACCTACCGGAGCGTCTTCAATATCGGTAATCGTAAATTCGGCCGTATTGGCTACGGTAACAATGGATGTATGAAGTTTGGCCGACGGGTTCTTGTCCTTGTCAGCATCCACGAAGTAAGACGCCGGGCGGTCATACTCATTACAGAAGATCATCTGGCGCGTATAGTCCATATCTTCTTTCTTGGTGTACTTGAATCCCACGGCAATAGCAGATTACTTTCACGCCAGTTACTCCAGACTTTCAGGCTCCAGTCTTCCTGCTCCAGGTTGAAAGCCGTCATTTCACCCGGCTTATCCTCGTAGGTTTTAATGTTACCTTCAAACGTCCAGAAGATACGGTGGTGGTTGTCAGCATTGGGAACCGGAATAATCTTCACCGCCGGATATTCCTTCACATACATGATGTTAGCCTTGTAATCCTGGTTCTGCCCGTAATGCAATTCATTGTATTTATGATACAATACAATAAAGTGCGAAGGCATATAAAGTGCCAGGTTACCGCTGTCACGAAGAACCGCCGGGATCATGGAAGTACCCTTGTACACTTTTTCACCGATGTTTGCTTCGGTAATTTCCCCCAATTCGAACGGCTTGATCTGGTAAACGAGTTTTCCGTTATTGATATCGGTATGTCCGTTCACTTTCTTGTTCAGGAACTCATACAGTCCGTCAGCTGCAGCAAGTGCTTTGCCGGGTTCGTTCAGATTCGGGTCCTTACGGATTCCGTTAATACGGCGTTGTTCACGCTCGTTATGCAACTTTTTTTGGCGGTTTCGGCCAGGATATACTCGATAAAAGACCACTTGATAGGGTTTGAACCTTCCTTGTTCAAAGTGCCGATCCAAGTTTTCTCCAGGGCCTTTAAATTTTTGAAACGGTGTGCAAACATCACGTTGAACATGCGCAGGGTTTCATCGTCGAACTCGTAGGAACCTTTAGTCACCTTATCGAAGTCGGATTCCTCATTACCGGCCTGTGAAAACTCACCCAGCCAGATATTAACCAGCGTAGCCAAATCCTGATAACCGGATTCAAGCGGGAAAATACTTTCAATGGAAGGAAGTTCCATTAAAAACGACTGCAAACGCTGCTGCCAGGGAATACGGTAAAAGGCCCCGAGGTCCTCCTTCAAACGGCTGTAGTCAATGGAACTTGCTTTCGGAAGAGCGATCATTTCAAAACCGGCAGCCTCCATTAACGCAGCTTTAGCGCGAAGGTTATACGGGCGGTCCTCCAGTGAGAACATTTCACCCTGCAAGCCCCCCAGCTGCTTTTCGTCCTGGAGATTGAATTTCCCTTTACCGTCCGCCTGGGCGTTGTGTTGTTTCCCTTTGCCCGGATCATCTTCCGCAGCGGCCGAAAGTTGAGCGATAATACCGGAAAGCTTTGTTATTTCGGCATCCTTCTTGGCAATTAACGCGGTGTTGTTCCGGTTCTCGTCACGCTGTTGCGTCTGCAAGGCTTCAAGCTGTTCCTGCGCTTGTGTCAGACGTGCCGCAGTGTCACCCAACAAACCACGAAGGAAAGCGGTAGTTTTAGGTTCCTCGGTTTCCTCTCCCTGGTTCCCGTCTTCGGATTCGTCCTGGAAATCGTTTTCGAGGGACGCTTTAAAGTCCGTGAGGAATTTTTCGGTAAAACCGTAATTTTTCAGTTTTGCCACTTTCCTCGACCGTGATAGAGTTTTTTGTCCTCTACCTTGCTCCATTCCGACAGACCCAGCAGGGCCAGAATGTGAGCGGAAAAGCTCTTAAATTTCATATATACAAATTTTGAAGTTAATACTATATGTTATACATCTCATTTACTTTTCTGACGGTGGCCTGTGCCAGTACCCACTTTACAGCGTCTTCCAGCGTGCCGAACTGGTCTATATAACCGTTTGCCACGGCTACGTCACCGGTGAATATCTGTCCCCGGAAAAGGGGAAGTTCCGGATCATAGGCAATACCCAGGTTCCGACTGATCGCATCGCAGAAAATACGGTGCATGACGGCCAGACGCTGCTTTATAGGCTCTTCGTTGTTCTCCTTTTCAATCGCGCGGGTTTCATAGTTTTCAGATCGGCACTATCCGGATAGATTTCCCGGTAATCAATGCCCTGTTTCCTAAAATATTCCTTAAAAGATTGGTAAGTAAGCATGATCCCGACGGAACCGACTTCACACATAGGGGAAGCGATAAAGGTTCTACCGGCGGCGGTTCCCAGCCAGAATGGGCACTCCCCATGGTACCGGCCACATAGGTAGCTATAGGCTTGGAAGATTCGGCAATCATTTTAGCCGCCAGGTCCACATGTGCGACCATACCGCCCGGCCCATTGATCCAGAGTACCGCACCGCAAATCTTAGGATTATCGAAAACATCCCGGAGCTGCTTTTCCAGGCGGTAAGTCTCCCAGGAATACAAGGTGCCTTCCAGGATAATGACGGCCACACTGTCAGCCGGCAATGTCTCATCGTCCAGTTCCCACCGGTTGGCAAGGTAAGGCGTAGTAGCGTAGGCGGTTATTTTATTATTGTCGAGCCGTTTTTTCGATCGCATCCAGGTTCGGCTGCAACACACGGCACAAGTAAGGAAAGCAACCGGTAATAATCATTATCAGCGATTGCCCAAGGTGCTGTAAAAATCTCCTGTATTTTGTCCACGTTCTCTTTTTTACGGCAAAGAAAAACGCCTATATAATAGGTAGAGAAGGACTGAAAGGAACCTACAGGAACGCATCAACGCCCGGACCCGTACCGGACAGGGTGCAGTTATACAGGCCCCCGCCGATCTCAAAAGAAAAGGTAAGCGGGTAATCGGGAGAACCGGAAACACGGGTGTTACCCGTTTCGTCAGTATAGAGGGCGACAAAGGGCGTCGCTTTCAGGTTTTCCAGGTAAAGCGTCTTATTTTGCGACACGTCGGCAAGCTTGAAGGTATGTTTTTTAGTATAGACGTCTTCATTTTTGCTGTCACCCGGTTTAAGGTTCCCGGTACGATCATAAGAATATCAGGTTTTCCGATAGAGCGGATAACGACTTTCGAGAGCACGACGCCAAAATGGATAATGTTGTAAACGGGAACCAGTTGCAGGCTATGGGCGGCGGATATTAACTTTCTTGACATAATTACAGATATAAAGTATTGATAATCAAACATTCAGCATTTTTTCGGACGTTTTTTTCAGCCAAAAACCGGACAAAAAAAGGACAAACAGATACAGTTGGTAGGTAAAAAATAAACTTGCTTTTTTACATCTTTTTTTTCGGTATACGCCCTTTTCTTTCTTACGCCTGAAACTGTCCCGCCACCGCTGGTAGTTTTTCAGCAGCCCGTCTTCCTGAATGGAAGAGATATCATACTTTTTCAGGAAGGTAAAAACGGTTTCCTTAAACTCGATTCCGTGCAGGTGCTTGTTTTCGTCCATGAGTTCGTGCAGCTCGGCCCACATCAGGCACGCAGACGCTTTTCAAGAATGGCGGTACCGCGTACGGAAATGTAATTGAACTGTTCCGGAGACTTGCCGCCGGCAAAATTGGCCTCCCGGCGGTCAGGCAGCATAAACTCCAGGTTGCCGCGGTCAGCCGGACAATTTACCGGCCGTTTCTCCATGAGATCGTAAACGGTCACATAGATATCGGACGAGGAAGGAAAACGGACGGTACCGACCGTTTCGTCGTAATATTTGCCCCGGACATACTCGGCCAGGTAGGATTCGATCTGTATTCGGGTGGTAATCATAGCAATAACATTCCTTTTTAAAGGCAAAGATATTCCTTTATCGGCTGTTGGTCTGCCATTTACGGGAAAATGTAGGCTTTCAGTCGTCATTTTTGATAAATATACTCCGGGAGAATAATTATAATATGCCTTTTCCAGCCGCCACACACCCGACATTTTTCTCTGCCAGGCTGTGCTAATATAATTCGGTACTAAATTTTTTGTAATTTCGTAACCGGGCAACCACAAAGGTAAAATCCTGTATCTTAGCAACTTAGTAACGTTACTAATTTCCGTTACAAAAAAATAGTCGGCGAAAACAGTTTGTAACCGGGCTTACCGGTAGAAGATAAAAAAGGCCGGTGTTACAAACCGGAAAAATTCGTAACCGTTTTGTAAACTGCAACTTCGTAACCTTTATTTCCTATTTATTTATTTGATTTTCAGACTTTTTTCTTTCAAGCAAACAAAGGTTACAAGGTTACTAAAATTTTGTATGAAATAGAGGTGGGGTATGGGGAGGGAAGCCGGGCGGGACGCATTTGTTTCCATACGAAAGAGGACCGACACATTCGTATCTGGTCCCTCTTTTCGTATTTTATACCGGCTCCGATCCGTCTTATACGCGATGTTTGCACCTGCTTAAAATCCATTTCTTTCGTCCGGGGGTATATAGCGGTGCACGACGGCCGTATAGTCCTCGTTAAATTCATACTCCAGGTAGTTGTCGCCTTCCAGGATAAAAACACAGGCCGTTTTGATGATCCATTCGAGCTGCTCGCCCGAATAGCGTTCCAGTGCCAGGACGGTACCGGGTTTCATACGCTCCAGATAGCGGTAGACCTGTTCGGCGAATTTCCGGAACCTCTCGCCGCTGTTCCAGAGCGCGGTAAACTCGGACATGCTGTTTAATTTCAAATGCGCGTTATTCATTCATCCGGTCGTTCATCAGGTACAAACATGAGTGTCGGATCGGCCGGTTCCGTTCCACCACCGGCAGCCGTTTCCGCCGTGCCGCATGAACGCAGATAGATCATGTCGGCGGCCTTGCCGTCGTTATCCTTGCGTACGATACGCCCCTGGGAGTTACAAAGGTCCTCGGGTTGAGTTCGTCAATGTAAGGGCAAAGGGCCACAAAAGCCTTTGAGGGCCTTTGTAAAACGCTGCATCGTGATTTTATTCACACCGGAAAAGCTTTTGTAATCAGCAAAAGCCTTTTCACGGACGATAAAGCTGTCCAGGTGCTCGCTGTCCGGAGAGAAATAAGAGTTCGCCCAGTCCTCGAAGTTATTTGCCCATATCGGCCTTGTATTTACGCCTGATAATGTTTTCCATGGGCGGAAGCAATTTTATAGATTCCTCGCAAAGGGAAAGGTAAAAACGGCAGCACTGCAAGAAGAAATTTATATCGGCGTTCCACTCGTTCTCGCTGTAAGTCTTGGAAAACAAATCCTTACCGAAATCGTCCCGGATAGAACGCGTTTCCCGGTAGTCGTTATCTTCCGTACGCTGGTGGTAGTAGTCGGAGAATACCAGGTACAGCAAACGGGCTTCCGTAGACGGATCAAAATCAATAGGAACGTAATTAGTTGTAAATCCCAGCTTGGCCGATTCCTCGAAAGGTATAGTAAACGACTGGTTGTTCTTCGGGTTCACGGTCATATTCTGATGTGATGATATCGTAAAACAGGCCCGTATTAAGATACCGGTCGCAATCATCCACCAGGATAAAGTCGGTATGCTGGTTTACCTGGTCGAACACATGCGGGTTATCCATTAACTTGGGATTACGGCCGGAAAGCTTGACGGTCTTCATAAAGTAGGAAAGGGCCTTGAACATGAACGATTTGCCCGAACGTCCGTTACATTCACCGTCTTCACCGATCTTGTTATCCATGGCCTGTGGTGCCCAGGCACGCGAAGGGGATTATAACGGTGCAACATATAGCCGATAGTAAAGATCTTGTTGATAAGGTTCCTTTTCTGTTCGGCCACTTCTTCCGCCGTGAGGCCTTCCCCCTCGATATCGAATTTATGTTTTTCCCGGTAGGATTCCGCTTCCCCCACGCTCTTGTCGTCGAAATTATATTCCAGTTCCTTACGCCAGTAAACGCGGCTCGAATTGATTACATAGCCGAAAAAAGTTAGACGGGACGGCATTGATCCGGATATCAAAAACATCGTTCCCCTCTATGTCTTTTTTACGGGAAATGGTAAACATGTCTTCCATTAGACGGACTTTGTGTTTCAGGACGTTTTCTTCCCAAACGTAGTGGGACAATGTGCTGCCGTTGGCCGGATGCTCCTTTATACCGGTACCGCTTACCTCCATGCTGCAACCGGGAAAGAAGAACATCTGCGTATTATGGGTATAATTGGTAAAATCCAGTTCGATCTCCTGCAAGTTGTCCAGGGCCGTATCTGACAGTTTGGGGCTGTTCAGAATAAGATTCCTTATATCGCGGATAAAAAGCTCTCTTGGGCCCACTCACGGATAAACTTCCGGATATCCTTTGCCTTTATCAGTTTTACGATATTGCCGGTAATACGGATGTATTTCGTTGAACTGGAATTTTCATCATGAAGCGAATAGAAACCGTTAAGACGTAAAAAGTAGTGAAGGCAGTCCGCGTCTATATTGTGATCCCATTGCCGGGATTTCTCGTTAAACTTGGAATACCAGAATTTGGCGGGCATGGCAAGCGTCATAAGGTTACGGAAATCTTCGTTCTTGCTTCTTAATTCCATGAAGTCCCGGAAGTCCTTACGCGGTTTGCCCCGCTGGTCCCGGTAAGTGGTAAGCCAGGCCGGTAGCCAGATCGTATGGATATCGATAAAGCGTAATGCAAGTTCCGTACCCTTCACCCTGCCCGTCGTGTCGATATCGGGTATGTTATACAGGACCTCAACGTATTTCATGATCTCTTTTATAGTCCTGTTCGGAAAGTTTATACGTCTCCGAATTAAACCAGATCGGGGAAAAGCCCAGCGATTTAACACACAGCGTCGCGCTCTCCGGAACATATAAACGCCTCCTGCAGCTTCTGCTCCTTATAGGGCTTTTCCGCATTGGCCGGATTCTTTTTAAAAGCGGCTTCCTCCCTGGAATTAAATTCCCGGTATAAGGCTTTCAGTTCGGAAAGGCCGTTTATATAGTCTTTCGGCTTGACACCTTCCGGGGTGTAGGAAAAAACGCCACTGCTTGTCCGGATTCAGGGGCTCGTATATTTTTATAGAACTTCACTTCGGGCGTGTCACCCTCGGCCGGTTTTACCAGACATTCGCGCATAAAGATAGGGTATGTCGCAGTCGCGTATTTATAGGTTACCTCGCGATTTTTTTACATACCCTATATATTTGGCCGAATACCAGTGCAGGGCCTCGGCGTTCTCCTGGGTGACACGGGGGCCGAGTATGCGTAACTGATCCGGGGTGAGATGATCGGCAAGCTCGAAAAGTTTAGTACCGTCTTTCTGATCCTGGGAGCCGGAACCTTACGGATGTCCGGCTTGTTTACGTTACGGTTGAGTTCATCGGTTACGTTGTACATGGATGCAAGTTTAAGGATAGCCTCGTTAAACCGGAGGCCTTCCTCATACATGCAGATATCGACGGGGCTTTGAGCCGTTCCGGTATCGCCGAAATCCGTTACCTTATAAACCTGCTGGGAACCTTCCTTTCCGAATAACTTGATACAGGCCGACGCGTCGTCTTCTGACGGCCGGCGTTTGAAATGGCGGTTGGTTCCGACACAATCCCGGGCTTGCGGATAATAATGTAGAATTATATCCAGCCCGTTGTTGGTTACTTTGTAGATGTCTTCTGCCTTTATCATCGTTATAAAGTTACATGGTTACTTATTCTTCGTTGTCTTCTTTCCGTCCCGGGCACATCTCCGTCCAAGGTTGATACAGGAAAACGAATAATAACAGCCAAAGAAAAGCGGTTTTACCCGTATAATAAATGACAAAGGCAATCAGTCCCATAAAGGCAACCACGATAATAGCGTGGGCGATGTATTTTAAATTTTTATCTTTCATTGTTCAAACATGTTATACTGAATTGAAAAACCGAATTTGCTTAATCTCCTTTCCTGGAGAAGGGAACGTTTGTCATGTGAAGGCATAATGGCCACCAGGTGCTTTGTATCGAACCGGTAACCTTTCTTCCGCATCTGATAACGTAGGTTTCTTAGGCGTCTGTCTTCTTTCATGGCATTTCGTTAAGATCGTCTTAGTTTACAGAAGACTCGGCACACTATCGCAAAGGATAGCGTTTAAATCCTCCTGTATGGTTTCCTGCTGCTCCCTGTTCAAATGTACCAGGAAATAACCTTTTCCGCCGGAAAGATTCTTAATCTCCGCCAGATTATACTTCCGGTCCACCGCATCCACGAACGCAGGGGATTCCATGGGGCGGAAGCTACTGAATATTTTATAAGTTCCACTGCTGCCTTCTATTCGTAGCGTGGTTAATTCATCGGGGGGTGGTAATTGTTGATTTCATTACTTATTTATTTTTAATTATTCGACTTGTTCCTCACCTTCACGTATTAGGGTAAAAGGTAGTTTGGTACCACAATTCACACAATAAGCTGTTTTACTCTTGTTTAAGGAAACTCCATCGGAATATTCCCCACCGGAATATGTACCGTCAGAATTATGCACACTCGTGTAACTCATTCTAAACAGATCACTATACTGATAACCGTAAAAACCATTGCAATAAGGGCAAGGAAGCGGTTGTGCTTCAGTTACTTTTATGGAGATTTTTTTGCTCATTTCTGTTCTTGATTTGAATTATTTTTCACCACTTATTTTTAATTTTACCAATTCACCAATAGGATAGGTCGTATGTTTCGGTCTGTTTATTTTCACTTTATGAGAAGAAAGAAACAACGGAACAGATTCTATTCGATAGAAAGTGTAGTAAGCTTCTTTAGGAGCTGTTTTTTCATATTTCTTTAAATATTCTTTCTGCTTTATTTCTCGTATCAAATGCGGCAAGGATAGAAAACCAAACGCCGTCTTCTTCGTATTTTCCGGATTCCCTTTTAGTTACTATGTAAATTTTGCTCATTGTTGTTTATAGCTGTGCCGGAGGATAGCATCGAACTACCAATAACGCCCGCTTTCGCCCTTCGGGGTTATCTCCACACTCCGGCGGTTATTATATGGAGCGGCAAAAACCGCCCCGGTTATTTATTCACTTTTCTCTTCCGGAAGAAAAACAAAGTCCGCCCAAATATCAAGGAATTGTCGACCGCAATACGCTGCCAGTTCCGACGTTTTGAAGGCAAGCCGACGCCGACGAGCGCATACGCGAACGATGAATCGTAATTCGCGTACGCATACGAAACACCGCCTAACGCGACCGCGAAGTAGCTCGACCGAAACACCACACGAGACTTTTCTTCCTCGTCTAACTTGTTGTATTCTTCCCTTGTATAAAGAATAAACCAAGGATAATAACGGCATTCATCCTCTGTAAATTGAGGTTCCCAGCCTTCATTTAAAGCCTTGACAATGATACGGAGTTTCAGGAAAGCCAGAACGTCAGGTTCAAGACCGAGGGATATTTTATCTCGGTTCCATGCTTCTGCATCGATGCCAATTTCACGGCAGGCGTCCTCAAACGTCTTAATACGTTTTCTTACGTCTTTTTCTGGTTCATCAATAAGAGTTAAGATTCCATTTCTCCAGACAGCTGTTTTACCTTCCGGAATTTCAATTTCTAATTTCTTTGATTTCATTTTTCTTTTTATTTATTGGTTTTCACTATGGAAGATTTTTACGCCTGTGACTTCCTCGATCTTATCCTTTGCAAGTTCGGGAATACGACAACGACTACCTCGCCAATTACGAAAGGTATGTAATGGCACTTTACATGCTTCTGCCAATTTAAGGGACATTTCAGAAGATTCTTTACCGGCAAATTCAAAAGGTACATTCTTAGTTTCTCGCCGTCATCATTCCTTTTTAATTTTTTTTCTCATACCTTTGTGATAAATATACTCATTATTGTTAACTTTACATAGCAAAGGTATAATTATTTTTACCACAGGTGAATAAAAATTCACGTTAATAAAAAGTTATAACAAAGGTGTAATATGGCTAATTTCTTGTTTAATAAGAGAGTTATGCGAATTAAAGAAAATCACTATACGAGAACTTGCATCACGTATAGGAAAAGAAGATAGTAGCATACAGGCTATTGTTAGAAAATGGATCAAACGAACACAAAAAACCATTGAGGCAATAGCAAAGGTTTTAGAGGTTCCTGTAGGTGTATTCTTTGATGATATTCCCATAACTGGAATAAAATCAAATGAACTTGATAAAGATGCAAAATAGCTGATTAGAAAGGATAATTGAGGAGAAGGAACGTCTAATACAAGTCTTATTAAGTAAGAAATAACCTGTAATAGATAAGAAATGTAGGCATATTGTAGGCTATACAATCATGCAAATAATTAATAATCAGGCGATTAAAAAACGTACTTGAATCACTTAGCAGAAAGGCTGATTATCAAATGGTTAATCAGCCTTTTACTTTTCTAATTAGCTGCTATTGATTAAAAAAACGAGAAAACTCTCACTTTTTGAGCAATTTTACCTTGTCGAAATCTTGTCCGAGTGTTTTCTCTAAATTTTTGAAACTATGGCAACAATCAGATTAGCTCTAATCCCAGCAAAGGTGTTAAGTGATGGATCTCACAAAATTTTGTATAGCCATCCATCACAAAGAAGAAACAAAATACATTGTCACTCGATTCAAAAGTCGACAGTCTTT
>ENA-OQCD01000251-OQCD01000251.1-human-gut-metagenome-genome-assembly--contig:-NODE-251-length-14746-cov-5.714960_pt1 | contig 14746 bp, 14 predicted proteins | sample MGYA00242755_ERZ504571 | MGnify/ENA primary metagenome ERZ504571 (study PRJEB26092, sample SAMD00036274) | human gut metagenome | host: Homo sapiens | study: EMG produced TPA metagenomics assembly of...
CGCTGTGCCCCAAAGCTATTACGAGGGCAGCCTGGCTCTGGGTGCTACCCATGAGCGCAGCGTGTTTTGCGCGGTGCTGCCCGCCGCCAAAAGCGGCGTAATGTCCGCTGTAATCCTGGGGGGTTGGCCGCGCATCGGCGAAACGATGGCCGTTGTGATGGTTGCCGGCAACCAGACCTGGATGCCCAAGGGCTTGTTCCAGGGGCTGCGCACGATGACCTCCAACATCGTCATCGAGATGGGTTACGCTGCAGACCTGCACCGCGAAGCGCTGATCGCAACCGGCGTTGTGTTGTTCGTTTTCATTCTGCTGATCAATCTCTGCTTTAGTTTGGTAAAGGGGGGCGAAAAGAATGGCTGATTTTGCTGCAACCGCCGGTAAAACCGATGATATGACCCACGCAAATACGAAAATCGTTCCCCCCGCCCGCCACGAAAACCGCATGGCGGCCCGCGCGTATGCCCTTGTCATGCGCTGGCTGGTGCGGCTGGCGGCCCTGATTACTGTGGCAATCCTTGTGTTCCTGATCGGCTATATCCTGGTCAACGGTATTCCCAACCTCAAGCCGTCCCTGTTTGAGTGGACCTATAATTCCGACAACGTATCCCTGATGCCCGCGCTTATCAATACCATTCTGATGACGGCGTTCTCGCTGGCCATTGCCACACCGCTGGGCATTTTTGCTGCGGTCTGGCTGGTGGAATACGCCAAACGCGGCAGCAAGCTGGTCAAGGTGGTGCGCATCACCACCGAAACGCTGCAGGGCATCCCCTCCATCGTATACGGTCTGTTCGGTATGCTGTTCTTTGTCATGCAGCTCAAATGGGGCTACAGCCTGATCGCCGGTGCCTTCACGCTGGCCATCATGGTGCTGCCGGTCATCATGCGCACCACCGAGGAAGCGCTACTTGCAGTGCCGGATTCTTACCGTGAGGGCAGCTTTGGCCTGGGGGCCGGCAAGCTGCGCACCGTATTCACCATTGTGCTGCCCAGCGCCATGCCGGGCATCCTGTCCGGCGTGATTTTGGCAACGGGCCGCATTGTAGGCGAAACCGCGGCCCTGATCTACACGGCCAGCACCGTTGCCGCCGTGCCCGCCAGCGTGTTCAGCTCCACCCGTACCCTTGCCACCCATATGTATCTGCTTTCCAACGAGGGCCTGCATATCAATGAAACCTACGGCACTGCGTGGTGCTGTTGATCCTGGTGCTGCTCATCAACAGCCTGTCCAGCTTTATTGCCGGCCGCCTTGCCAAAAAGTAATGCCGAAAGGAACTGCATGATGAATAAATTCGAAGTTAAAAACATGGACCTGTATTACGGCAGCTTCCATGCACTGAAAAATATCAATATTGCCATCCCCGAAAAAGAGATCACGGCGTTCATCGGTCCTTCCGGCTGCGGCAAGTCTACTTTCCTGAAGAGCCTGAACCGCATGAACGACCTGGTGGAAGGCTGCCGCATTTCCGGCGATATCCTGCTGGACGGTGTGGATATCTATAAGGATAAGATGGATGTCAATGTGCTGCGCAAGCGGGTTGGCATGGTGTTCCAGAAGCCCAACCCCTTCCCGATGAGCATTTACGATAACATCGCCTACGGTCCCCGCACCCACGGTGTGCGCAGTAAGGCGCAGCTGGATGAAATTGTGGAAAAAAGCCTGCGCGGCGCTGCCATCTGGGACGAAGTGAAGGACCGCCTGAACAAAAGCGCGCTGGGCATGTCCGGCGGCCAGCAGCAGCGTTTGTGCATTGCCCGCGCCCTGGCGGTGGAGCCGGAAGTCTGCTGATGGACGAACCGACCTCTGCCCTGGACCCCATCTCCACCTCCAAGGTGGAAGAGCTGGCTCTGGAATTAAAGGACCGCTACACCATCGTAATCGTGACCCATAACATGCAGCAGGCCGCCCGTATTTCAGATAAGACGGCGTTCTTCCTGCTGGGTGAGCTGGTGGAAATGGGCGATACGGAACGCCTGTTCTCCACCCCTGTGGACAAGCGCACGGAAGATTATATTTCCGGCCGTTTTTGGCTGATCGGAGGAGCAATACCATGCCTAGTGTGCGTAAATCTTATGATGAAGAGCTTTTGCAGCTGGATACCTTGCTGGCCCGCATGGGTCACGAAGCCGGTGCCGCCATTGAAAGCGCACTGACTGCCCTGCGCAATGATGATATTGAACTGGCCCGCAGCGTGGTTGCGCGGGACAGCCAGATCGACGCAGGCGAACACGAGATCGAACACCGCTGCCTGCAGCTGCTGCTGCGCCAGCAGCCGGTGGCTTCGGATCTGCGCAAGGTCAGTACAGCCCTGAAAATGGTAACGGATGTGGAGCGCATCGGCGACCAGGCCAGCGATATTGCGGAACTGGTGCTGCACCTGCACGCCAAATCCACCGATGCCGTGGGCGTGCTGGAAGATATCCTGAAAATGGGCGATGATGTGTTGAAGATGGTCAAGCGCTCCATTGCCGCCTATGTGCAGGTGGACCTTGCCGTTGCCGCGGAAGTGATCGCCCATGATGATGTCATCGACGCTGCGTTCAGGCGCATCAGCAGCGAAATTGCCCAGTACATTGCCGCTCACCCCACCGAAGCAGAGACCGCGCTGGATCTGTTTATGGTGACCAAATATCTGGAACGCCTTGGTGACCACGCCGTGAACGTGGCCGAATGGGTCGAATTCTTAAAGACCGGCGTTCACAAATCCCGCAAGATCGTGTGATCTTGCCCGGCGGCGTGTGAGGCCGCTCCAAGGTGAACCTGAAGCCAACTGCTTGGATTTTGAATTTTCAGATACACCCAATAACATTGCCATTCTCTTTTTTATGTTTTCCTATACCGCACCAAAGGCAGCACTGCACGCTGGCCCTTTGGTGTTTTTATGTGTAGACTGCTGGGAATGAAACCTGGCAGAAAAGTGGAAGAAGCAATGCAGAGTGTGTTATACTGGAAAGAACAAATCGAAAACGGCTGCACAATATGAGCACTGCGATGAGATTTTGAAAGAAAAGACCGCACACCTCGGCATCCATGTTACCCGCGAAGACATCATCCACAGCTTTGACAATGCTAAGGGCACGAATGGCAGCATTGCCATGCCCGGCATCAGCGAGTTGTCTCCTCTGTATCTTGCCTGCGTTACCGCTGCCATCGCAGGTGGTTCCACGGTCTGCTCTCACTTTAACGATTCCGGCTTCTGGCTTGTCAAGAGCCTTGTCGGCATGGATGAAAAAACCACCCTCAAGACCTGGACCATTATGGAAACCTTGGTTGGCGGCGTTGGATTCCTGGTTGCGCTGGTCATTTCGTTCTTTGCCTGATGGGTACATTTATTGAAAAATTCTATTTTATAACCCAAAAGCAAGACGGCACGGTTCACTTAACCGGCAGCTTTGGGCTTTTGCTGTTTTATCAGAGAAAAAATTACGCGCTTACATCTTCAAACTGGCTGTTGTACAAATCGGCATAGAACCCGCCAGCGGCCAACAGGTCGTCGTGGGTGCCCTGCTCCACAATGTCACCATCCCGCATGACTAAAATCAGGTCGGCGTCCTTGATGGTGGAAAGCCGGTGGGCAATCACAAAGCTGGTGCGGCCGCGCATCAGGTTGTCCATGGCGGTCTGGATGCGCTGTTCGGTGCGGGTGTCCACACTGCTGGTGGCTTCGTCCAAAATCAAAATTTTGTTGTCCGCCAGAATGGCGCGGGCAATCGTCAGCAGCTGTTTTTGGCCCTGGCTCACGTTGGAAGCATCCTCGTTCAACTCCATCTGGTAGCCGCCGGGCAGCGTGCGGATAAAGTGGTCGGCACAGGCGGCCTTGGCGGCGGCGATGACTTCCTCATCGGTGGCATCCAGGCGGCCATAGCGGATGTTTTCCATAATGGTGCCCTGGAACAGCCAGGTATCCTGCAATACCATGCCAAAGCCTTCGCGCAGGGCGCTGCGGTCAAAGTCCTTTACGTTGTGGCCGTCCAGCGTAATGCGCCGGAGTTGACATCGTAAAAGCGCATCAGCAGCTTGACCATGGTGGTTTTGCCTGCGCCGGTGGGGCCGACAATGGCAACTTTCTGGCCGGGTTTTACATCGCAGCTGAAATCCCGGATAACAGTCTTTTCCGGCGTGTAGCCAAACTTGACATGGTCAAAGGTGACCTGGCCGTCAATGCAGGCGGGGTCTGCCCGGCGGGCGGGGTCAGCGTTCTGTTCTTCTTCCGGCTCACCCAAAAATTCAAACACGCGCTCCGAAGCCGCCGCCATACTTTGCAGCATGTTGCTGACCTGGGCCAGCTGCTGGATGGGCTGGGTGAAATTACGCACATACTGGATGAACGCCTGGATGTCACCAATGGTGATGATGCCGCGCGCGGCAAAAATGCTGCCGGAAACGGCCACTGCTACATAGCCCAGGTTGCCCACAAAGGTCATGATGGGCTGCATCAGGCCGGAAAGGAACTGGCTTTTCCAGGCGGATTCAAACAGGCGGTTGTTGGCTTCGTCAAAATCATTCAGAACGGCATCTTCGCGGTTGAACGCTTTGACCACATTGTGGCCGGAATATACTTCCTCCACCTGGCCGTTCACGGAGCCCAGAACTTTTTGCTGGGCGCGGAAATATTTCTGGCTGAACCTGACCACCAACAGCACCAGCGCCATCGAGACCGGCAGGATCAAAATGGCAATCAGCGTCATCGTGGGGCTGATGGTCAGCATCATGATGAGCACGCCGATCATGGTGGTAATGCTGGTGATCAGCTGGGTAATGCTCTGGTTCAGGCTCTGACCCAGGGTATCCACATCGTTGGTAATGCGGGAAAGTACCTCGCCCACGGTGCGCTTTTCAAAATAGGCAAGGGGCAGGCGGTTGATCTTTTCGCTGATCTGGCGGCGGAAGTCATAACACATCTTCTGCGAAAGCCCGCTCATGATCCAGCTCTGGCAGAAACTGAACGCAGCGGAAACCAGATACATGACCAGCAGGATCAGCAGGATTTTGCCGATATAGCCAAAGTCAATGCTGCCGGTGCCCCGCAGCTTGGCCACCCAGCCGGTGGCCAGGGCAGTGGTGGCTTTGGCCAGCACCTTGGGGCCTGCAATATTAAAAATCGTGGAAAAGAACGGCAAAAACAATCACGGCAATCAGGCAGAACTTGTAGTGCCCCAGCTCTGCCAGCAGGCTGCGCATGGTGCCCTTAAAGTCTTTTGCCTTTTGGGTCGTCATTCGTCCGGGATGCGGCATCAGGCTTCCCCTCCTTTCAGGTCCAGCTCTTTGTTGCTCAGCTGGCTGCGGGCAATTTCCTGGTAAGCCGGGCAGCTTTCCATCAGCTGGGCGTGGGTGCCCTTGCCCACAATGCGGCCATCTTCCAGAACCAAAATCTGGTTGGCGTGCAGCACAGTGGAAATGCGCTGTGCCACAATAATCACGGTGGCGTCGCCGGTTTCGGCTTTCAGCGCGCGGCGCAGGGCAACATCAGTCTTGTAATCCAGCGCGGAGAAGCTGTCATCAAACAGGTAGATCTTCGGGTGTTTGGCAATGGCGCGGGCGATGGAAAGCCGCTGCTTCTGCCCGCCGGAAACGTTGGTGCCGCCCTGGGCAATGAGGCTTTCGTACCCCTCCGGCTTGGCGGAGATGAACTCTTCCGCCTGGGCAATGCGGGCGGCGGTGCGCACATCGGCATCGGTGATATTCTCACCGCCGAATTTCAGGTTGGAATCAATCGTGCCGCTGAACAGTACGCCCTTTTGCGGCACATAACCCAAAAGGCCGCGCAGGGTGCTCTGTGGCATCTGGCGCACATCCACGCCGTCTACCGTCACGCTGCCGCCGGTCACATCATAAAAACGGGTGATCAAATGCAGCAAACTGGTTTTGCCGCAGCCGGTGGAGCCGATAATGGCCGTGGTCTGGCCGGGTTTGGCGACAAAATCAATATCGTGCAGGGCGTCCTCGCTGGAGCCGGGGTAGGTAAAGTTGACATGATGGAATGCGACTTCGCCGTTCCAGTGGTGCTGATTGAGGTCAGCGGGGATGGCTTCCGGCACCGGGTCATGGATGGCCGGCTCGGTGGTCAGCACTTCGTCAATGCGGTCCGCGGCAACGCCGGCACGGGGCAGCATCACGGCAACCATCGTCAGCATCAGGAAGGACATCACGATCTGCATCGTGTAGGTGATAAAGGCGATCATGCTGCCCACCTGCATGGTGCCGGCATCAATCTGTTTGCCGCCGAACCAGACGATCAGCAGGGAAGTGCCGTTCATAATCAGGGTCATAAAGGGCATCATGGCGGCCATTACCCGGTTGGTGAACAGCTGGGTGCGCATCAGGTCGGTGTTGGCGGCGTCAAAGCGTGCTTCCTCGTGCTGTTCGCGGCTGAATGCGCGGATGGGCATAATGCCGGTCAAAATCTCGCGGGATACCAGGTTCAGCCGGTCCACCAGCTTTTGCATGATCCTGAACTTGGGCATGGCAAACTGCATCAATACCGTAATCAGCGCCAGCAGCAAAGCGACGGCCAGCACAATGATCCAGGTCAGGCTGGAACCCGCCTGCGCCACATGGATGATGCCGCCAATGCCAAGGATGGGGGCATACGCCACCATGCGCAGCAAAATTACGCAGGTCATCTGGATCTGCTGTACATCGTTGGTGGTGCGGGTGATGAGGGATGCGGTGGAAAACTTGTCCGTTTCAGAGGCAGAAAAGCTGACCACCCGGCGGAACACACCGCGGCGCAGATCCCGCGCAATGGCAGCCGCCACGCGGGAAGCAAGCAGCCCCACCAGAACCGCGGCGGCAACCATCAACAGGGTCAGCCCCAGCATCCGGCCGCCGGTCTGCATCAGGTAGTTCATCTGTACCGCATCGCTGATGCCAAGGGCCTGATATTCCAGCCCCACCAGCAGCACTGCCTGGGCTGAAAGCCCGCTCAGCTCACTTTCGCCGGCCTGACCCATGGCTGCGGCCAGCTGGGCCTGTACGGCATCCCGGCTGAAACCGGGCATCTGGGTCATGGCCGCAAACTGGGCGGTAACGGTATCCAGCGCGGCGGCATCCGGGGCGTTGCCCTCCCCGGCTGCCTGAGCGGAAGCCAGATAGAGCACAATATCCGGGGTGGAAAATACCTCCGCCAGCGTATCCCGGTCCGCATCGGCCCGCAGCAGGCGGACCGTATAGGGGGATGCGAGCTTTTTCTGTAAGCTGGTAGCGGAGGAGAGTGCGTTGTCGGTGCCGCCCGGCTGGGTGTAAGCGGCTTCCACCGCGGCGGCGTCCGCGTTCGTCATCAGCAGCTCCAGCACCTGCAGGGTGGAATCCCGCACTACTTCTGGCACAGCGTCCGCAATGCCGGACTGTTGGATGCCGGTATCCACAATTTTGCTGGTGTAGTCCGGCAGGGTCAAATCGCCGTATGCCTGCACCAACAGCAGGGCAATAATAACAAGGCAGGCCGCCCAGTGTTTGGCCAGATGTTTGAAAATTTTTTGTCATGGCATCTTCTCCTTTCGGCCAGCAGCTTTTCGTTCTGGCGCTCAATGGCCAGCAGCAGGGTTTGGGCATCCTTTGCAAACTGCCGGCAAAATTCTTCGCCCAGGTCATCCATAATGCCGGTGATGTAATCATTCAGACGGCTTTCGCAGATCAGGCGGGATTCCTCCCCTTTTGGGGTGATGCGCACCAGAGTGCGGCGGCGGTCATTGGGATCGGTCTGGCGCTGGGCCAGGCCATCCTGCTCCAGTGTGCGCAGTCCGCGGGAAATCGCCGGCAGCGGCTGCTTGAAAATCTCCGCCAGGTCCGAAACATACACGGCACCATCCTGGCCGCGCACCTCAATGGCGTGGTTTAGCCCTTCCAGAATGCCAAGATGCAGCTTGGGGGCGTTGGCAAGGCTTAAAGACGCCCCGCGGCGCACAGACTTTTTCAGCCGGTCAAGATAGCGCATCACGGCTTTGCTGCGCTGGTCACCAATATGTCCCTCCATAAAGGTTCTCCTTTCTGTTGCTATATGTAAATGGTTGGCATATGTTAAGCATATGGAAACAGTATAGCCCCGCAGCCGAAAAAATGCAACGGCTGCGGGGCTGTGTTTTAAATTTGTTTACAAACTACTTATAAATCAAAGTCACCGGTAAACAGCTGCACCCAATAGGGGTAGCCATCCACCATAGTGTAGCCAACGCCGATGCAGTCATAGTTTTCGTTCAGGATGTTGGCGCGGTGGCCGGAGCTGTTCATCCAGTCGTTCATCACGATCTCCGGGGTTCTCTGACCCATGGCAATGTTTTCGCCGGCATAGGCATAGTCAATGCCCAGGTGCCACAAAATGGTAAAGCATTCAGAACCGTCGGGGCGGGTGTGGCTGTATCGCTGGGAAAGCTCCTTGGCGCGGGCTGCTGCGGCAACCATCAGACGGTCGTCCTTGACCAGGGGCTGCAATCCGCGGGAGGTGCGCTCCTGGTTGACCAGCTTGATCACGCGGTCTGCCATGGCTTCCTCGCTGGTCGTAATGCTGGCCTGCATCACGCCGGTATCAACATCAAAAAGGTACAGATTGCCGTCGATCGTCACAATGCCTTTGGCCATGGTGCCGTACACCTGGTCAAAGTAATAGGTGCCATCATTGTTGGTATCCCAGCCTTTTACCATGTGGCCGTTGGCGTCATACCGCACCCACTTGCCGGTGCCGTCTGCGTTTTCGGCCCAGTCGCCGGCTTCGGATTCCTGGTATACATCCTTGCTGACGGCTTTAGCACCCTGCTGCACGTTATCCAGCCAGTACCAGGCATCGGAGGCCGGATCATAGATTTCTTTGCCGCGGTAGGCTGCATTATTGGGATCATAACCCTGGCGCTTGCCAGCCTCGTACCAGTAATCTTTGCCGTCCATGCTGTGCCACATCAGGTTGCAGCCAATGCCGGTGGTGGTATCAAAGCTGCAGGGCAGGCCGTCGATCGTTACATCACCCTTGGTCATGGCACCGGTGACAAGGTCAAAGTAATAGGTACCGTCATCGTTGGTATCCCACCCTTTGATCATATGGCCGTTGGCATCATAGCGCACCCATTTGCCGCCGTTGGATTCCTGGTAGACATCCTTGCTGACGGCTTTTGCGCCGCCCTGGTCGCGTCCAGCCAGTACCAGGCGTCGGAATCGGGGTCGTAAATCTCTTTGCCGCGGCCGGTGGTACCCTGTTTTCACGCCGTTCTCGTACCAGTAATCCTTGCCGTTCACGGTTTTCCAACCGGTGTAGGTGGAAGCGCTGGCAACACTGTCGGCGGTTTCCGGCGTGGCGGTCTCTTCCGCCAAAGCGGGCAGTGCAGCAGCACTGCACAGCAATACGGCGGTCAGAACGGCCGCGCAGCGAAAACGAAATTGCATGGGATATTCCTCCTGCATGTACTTCTTTTATAAGGCAACACCGCACAATTCCCGCCTAACGGCTCAAGCACCGCTCCGGCGCTGCGGCACGCATCTGCGTTGCAAAAATGCTCGATAATGTCGGGGTTGCGGTACCCGCATCGTGCTTCGGTTCGCTGTATCCGCCACTGGCGGCGCTCACCTTTGCAGCATCCAGTATTATCTGCGCTTTTGGCTTAGCAGCTGCCGCACCTCGCTCGCCGTATCGGCACTTAGAATTATGCGGTATTGCCATAAATGTGTTGATCGGAATATTTCAACTCTCTTTTGCGGGGTTCGGGGATGCCTTGATTACGCCAAGGCCCAAATCACTGGATAGCGGCGCGCAGTATTTCCAGCAGCGGGGTGATCATCCCGCTGCCGCGGGACCGCCAAAGTTCACGATGCCGCGCAGCGGCATGGAATCCAGCATCTGAGCTACGGCTTCGCTGCTGGCAATCTCGCTGCCGCCTGCGTTGCCGCCGGTCAGGGCATTGCCCGCCTGTGCCAGCACCTGCTGGATGATGGCAGCTGTGCGGTCATCCTTGGAAAGCTCGCCGATGGTGGTGTTTTCGTCAATCACGAATGGGCGGCGGCGCGGGGTGCTGAACCGCACGCTGAGCGTTGCGTGGATATCCCGGCTGGAATGGCCCAGCAAAATCTTGTACTCGCCTGGGGCGGCGTACCAGCTGCCCAGCGTTTCGTCATAGTAGCTCAAATCCTGCGCGGTCAGGGTGAACTCTACCTGCTTTTCCTCGCCAGGTTCCAGCTTGACCTTCACGAACTTGCGCAGCTCCTTGGGCGGGCGGCCGGTGGTGCCGGTGCAGTCTGCTACATACAGCTGCACAACTTCCTTGCCGGGCATCATGCCAACGTTCTTCACGCTCACCCGTACCCGCGCGCTGTCGCCCTCGGCAAACTCGTCCGCCGTCAGCTGGGCATTGCGGTACACAAACCCTGTGTAGGAAAGCCCGTGCCCAAACGGCCACAGTACCGGCATCTTGCGGGCGTCGTACCAGCGGTAGCCGACATACACGCCCTCGCGGTATTCCACATGGCGGCCGTCACCGGGGAAGTCGAGATAACACGGGGTATCTTCCAGCCGCAGGGGCCAGGTTTCCGGCAGGCGGCCGCTGGGGTTGGCATCGCCCCACAGCAGGGCGTCCGCCGCAGCGCCAACACCTTCGCCGCCCAGATACATGCACAGCACGGCGTTCACATCGTTGGCCCAGGGGCATTCCACCGGGGAACCGGTGTGCAGCACCACAACAGTGTTTTTCTGCACGGCGGCCACGCGGGCAATCAGGTTGTTCTGGCTTTCCGGCAGGCGCATATGGCTGCGGTCAAAGCCTTCGCTTTCAAAAGATTCCGGCAGGCCCGCAAAGATCACCGCCGCGTCAGCTTCCGCTGCGGCGGAAACAGCGCGCAGGAACTCTTCCTCCTCCCGCTGGTCCAGATCAGCGGGGAAGCCTCCACATAGCTCACCCGGCGGCCATGGCTTTCGGCCATTTCCAGCGCGCTGTCCACCCTGATGGTGTTGATGTGGCTGGAGCCGCCGCCCTGATAGCGCGGCGTTTTGGCAAAGCCGCCGATGTATACTACCTTGCTGCCCTTTTTCAGCGGCAGCACACCGCGGTTCTGCAAAAGCACGGCGCATTCCTTGGCCAGCTCTGCGGCGATGGTGTGGTCGCCTTTCAGGTCCAGCTCCGGGGCCGGGGCGGCAGCTTCGTCCGCCGCGCGGAACACAATGTTCAAAATGCGGATCACAGCCTTGTTCAGCGCGGCTTCGCTCAAGGTGCCGGCTTTAACGGCGGCCACGATCTTGGCGTCATTGACACCGCCGGAACCGGGCATTTCCAGGTCAAGCCCAGCCGCAACACCCTTTACACGGTCAGCTACAGCGCCCCAGTCGGACATCACAAAGCCCTTAAAGTTCCACTCGGTGCGCAGGATATCGGTCAGCAGCATGCGGTTTTCGCTGGCAAATACATCGTTCACGCGGTTGTAGCTGCACATCACCGTCCAGGGCTGGGATTTCTTGACGGCGGTTTCAAATGCAGGCAGGTAAATTTCGCGCAGCGTACGCTCCGTCATGTCGGACGATGCGCTCATGCGGCGGTACTCCTGGCTGTTGGCGGCAAAATGCTTGATGGAGGTACCAACCCCCTGGCTCTGTACGCCATTGATGTACCCGGCGGCCAGCTCACCGGCCAGCACCGGGTCTCGGAGTAATATTCAAAGTTGCGGCCGCACAGCGGGCTGCGCTTGATGTTTATGGCAGGCCCCAGCACAACGCCAACGCCGAACGCGCGGGCTTCCCGCCCGATGGCCGCACCTCCGGCGGGCCAGGTCGGGGTCAAAGCTGGCGGCAGCGGAGCACCCGGCGGGGAAGCAGACCGCCTTGCGGCTGTGGTTGGGGTCGTCCCGTTCCGGGTCCTGGGTGCGCAGGCCGTGCGGGCCGTCCGAGACCATCAGGGTGGGAATGCCCAGGCGTTCCACGGCTTTGGTGTGCCAGAAATCCGCGCCGGAGCAAAGCCCGGCCTTTTCTTCCAGCGTGAGCTGGGCAACCAGTTCGGGAATGTTGTGTTCCATCAAAAAGTCATCCTCCTTTTGTCCACCAGCTGCGGGTGGGGGGCAAGGGCAGGTGGCGGTTGTTCGGGCAGTGGAAACGTGCCGGATATACCGTTCCGCCCACGCTGCCTCCGGGGTGTGCCAAAATGGACACACACCCCCATATTTTGTATCATTATACACCACTTTGCACGCGAAAAAGATAGCCTTTTTATTAAAAAAATGTAAAGTCTGAAAACTTTTTTCTGTGCAGGATGTTGGTGCGTCTGGCATTGTATTTCTCCTCTGCTTCGTGTAAAATTTAAAATTAGGATATACAGCGGCAAAAAACGTTTTTTGGCTGTATTCCAGGGAGGAAAAAATGAAAAAAGATAAACGGATTTTGGCCCTTGTTTTGGCGGCGGCCATGATGGGCACCGCTGCGCTTCCGGTTTGGGCCCAGACCCCGGAAACGGCGGACAGCAGCGTGGTGGAAGTGGAAGGCACGCTGGAAAACATCATAGCTGCCCGTGAAGCACTGGCTGCGCAGCCGGCAACGCTGGCGGAGGATGACAACAACATTCAGGCGGCGCAGACCATGGTGGAGCGCGTGGCCAATGCCGTAAAGAACCATACGGAAACAGCAGAGAAAGTAAATATCAAAGACCTGAACTTGGATAAAGATCTGGTGCTTTCCACCCTGGCTGACCTGAATGCGCGTGTGGAAGGCGGCGAGGCCATCAGCAAATTGTCCTGCTATTATAGCAGGGATACCGGGCTGGCGGTGGCAATCGGCCTTGAATACTGCACGGGCGCAGGATGTTGCCGCCATGCAGGTAAAGCTGGACCAGCTGATGGACCAGGCCAACACCCTGTGCCAGACGGATCTGGAAAAGGTGTTCTATGTGCATGAATGGCTGGTGCAGAACATTGCCTATGACCGGGAACACCTTAGTGATGATGTGCAGGACGACCACAACCTGCGCGGCGCCCTGCTGGATGGGACTGCTGTTTGTGACGGCTATGCCAAAAACGTATGCCCTTACCCTGCGCAAGCTGGGTATCACTGGTGTGCTGGTAACCAGTAAAGATATCGGCCATGCGTGGAACATGGTCGAGCTGGACGGGAACTGGTACCAGGTGGACTGCACCTGGGATGACCCGGTGGACGGTTCGGATCAGCTGGGATATTGCATGCATAAACATCTGCTGTGTACCACAAAGGAGATGAACACCAACCATAACGATGACGGCGATGACAGCGTTGCCTTTGACCTGGAAAATCTTGGCACACAGAACATCGTGAACCTAGCCACGGACGATACCTATGAAAACACCTGGTGGAAAGACAAGCGGAGCGCGATCTTCCCGTGCGGGGGCGACTGGTACTATGCGTCCGGCGAACGCCTTTTCTGGCGTGATGACCTGGGCGACTGTGATTCCAACCTGGCGCGTGAAGATGATTCGGGTGTGGTTGCCGGCAGTATTGCGCTGGACGGAACGCTGCTGGTCGCCACGGACAGACAAGCGTGCGAGCAGAGCAGCTGGATCAAACAATATGAACTGGATCCGGCCAGCCATGAAGTGACCGAGAAAAAGAAGGAAAGTCTCCAAAGCATCGGCATTGCGGCCCAGTGGGATGGCATTTATTATGCCGTAAGCCAGCAGGAATACCACCAGGATGTGCGCCAGTATATCAAGACAAGGGATATCCCAGTCCCCACAGCAACCCCGACTGCTGTACCTACCGCAACGCCTACTGCAGCGCCTACCGCAACACCTACCGCGACACCTACCGCGACCCCCACTGCAACGCCGGTCAAGCCGACTGCTACACCTACCGCTACCCCTGTGAAACCCACCGCAACCCCTGCCAGCGGCTATACCGGTTGGAAAACCGTGAACGGAAAAGACTACTGGTACGAAAACGGCGTAAAGCAGGGCACCACTGGCCGCGGCAAGGAAATTTATGACCCCGATTCCGACGCCTGGTACTGGCTGGACGCCAACCAGGGCGGCGCAAAAGCCGTCAGCAAGGATGTTTACCAGGAATCCAACGGCGGCAAATGGGTGCGCTATGATGCCAACGGCCATATGATCAAAGGGTGGGATACCAACGATGACGGTACCTATTACTTTGACCTTGTCACCGGTGCCATGACCAAGGGTGATGCAACGATCGACGGCCTGCCCTGCAGCTTTGATACGGTGACCGGTATTGCCTAAACTGCGCATGGAAGCGCATAAACGGCAAAAATTACTGGTACGAGGCGGCAAGCGCCAGGGCTATGACCCCAACAATGCAGCCTACCGCGGCAAAGAAATTTACGACCCCGTCAGCAACGGCTGGTACTGGCTGGATAACGTGCAGCAGGGGGCAAAAGCCGTCAGCAAGGATGTCTATCAGGAATCCAGCGGCGGCAAATGGGTGCGGTATGATGCCAACGGCCAGATGATCAAAGGCTGGAACACCAATGCCGACGGTACTTATTACTTCGATCCCATCACCGGTGCCATGGCCAAAGGTACAACCACCATTGACGGTATGACCTATTATTTTGACCCCGCAACCGGCGTAAAACGGTAACAAAAAGCCATAACAAAACCCGATAAAGCCAAGGCAACACCGCACAATTCCCGCCTTACGGCTTAAGCACCGCTCCAGCGGCTGCGGCACGCATCTGCGTTGCAAAATGCTCGATAATGTCGGGTTGCGGTACCCGCATCGTGCTTCGGGGGCAAAAGCCCCTCGCACTCTGCGACCGCTGCCCCTGCCTTCGGTTCGCTGTTTCCGCCACTGGCGG
>ENA-OQCD01000252-OQCD01000252.1-human-gut-metagenome-genome-assembly--contig:-NODE-252-length-14734-cov-2.196139_pt1 | contig 14734 bp, 16 predicted proteins | sample MGYA00242755_ERZ504571 | MGnify/ENA primary metagenome ERZ504571 (study PRJEB26092, sample SAMD00036274) | human gut metagenome | host: Homo sapiens | study: EMG produced TPA metagenomics assembly of...
TGAAAGAGGAGCTTTTTATATGAATATTAATGAGAATTGCCAAACTGGGCAGGGGTCTCCAGAGCTACCGGTATCCAGGTATCTGAACAATGGTTATGTCAGTGAGGAAAAGAAAAAAAATATCAGCAGAGTTATTGAAGAAACCGGGTATCAGCCTTCTTCACAGGCGCAGAGGCTGCGTACTAAGAAGACAAAACTGGTCGGAGTAATTCTGCCAAAGATAGATTCCAATACGATCAGCCGGGAAGTTGCCGGAATCAGTGACATACTTACCAAAAAAGGATATCAGCTGATACTGGCAAATACAAATAACAGTGTTGAAGAAGAATTGAAATATCTTTCGCTGTTTAGGGATAATCAGTCGATGGTGTTATTTTTATTGCCACCATATTGACAAAACAGCACAGGGAAATGATGAAGGGATTTAAAGTTCCGATTGTTTTACTTGGACAACAGCTGGATGGTTATCCATGTATTTTTCAGGACGATTATAAGGCTGCTGTAAATCTTACTGAACAGATGGTGAAGACAGGAAAGAAGTTTGGATATATTACAGTTACGGATAAAGATGAGGCAGTTGGCAGGCAGCGAAAATCAGGTGTGGAGAAGGTTCTTGGAGAAAATCAGATCACATTGGAAAGTGGATGTGTAAAATGCGGAAATTTCACATTAGAGTCAGGATATGAGAAAGCGAAAGAACTTTTTACGGAGCATCCCGATGTAGATACATTGATTTGTGCAACAGATACCATGGCAGTTGGAGCGGCAAATTGGCTGAAGGAGAACGGATATCAGATTCCTCAACAGGTTCAGATTGCCGGAATGGGAGACAGTTTTCTGGGAAAGATCATAGAACCAAAGCTGACTACTGTACATTTTTTTACAAGACAAGTGGAATGGAATCAGCAAAAGTGCTGGTAGATTTGATAGAATCTAAGGAAACATCATCTGTACATAAAGAAATAAAAATGGGATGTAAGGTGGTACTCAGAGAGTCTCACCGAAATATATGACTGAACATGAAAGAGGAACTCTGAGGCAATCATCAGAGTTCTTTTTTTTCTGAATAATTGGATTTACATATATATTAAAGGGAGTGTTTTGGAAATAATATATAAAAAATGATATAATATTTGTGATATGTTACATATTTACAAATAAAAAAACGCCCAGATATAATAGCATATATGAGAACGATTCCATAAAAGTACATACAATCCATAGGAAATACATATTGGTGATCAGAATAAGAAATATCGTGAGAGTGCAAGATATCTGCTGAATTATAATCAGATATCAGAGTAAATTTGGAATGGTATAAGATGATATTAAGGTTAAAAGGTATTTTTATAAGATTAACAAGTGAAATTTGTTGAATATGTGAGAATTTCAAAGTATACATTTATATGAGAACGATTCCATAAAAAGGAGGATATTATGGATTACAGAAAAACAGCACAGGAGATATATGACCATATCGGTAAAAAAGAAAATATTATTTCCGCAGCTCATTGTGCCACACGTCTTCGCCTGGTTATCAGTGATAATTCAAAGGCTGATAAGGAATATGTTGAGAACATTGAAGGTGTAAAAGGTGTTTTCTTTGCGCAGGGACAGATGCAGATCATTCTGGGAACAGGTATAGTTAATAAAGTATATGATGAGTTCATCCGGATTGCAGGAGTTTCTGAGAGCAGTAAAGAAGAGCTGAAAAAAGTTGCGGCTTCCAGGGCAAATCCGGTGCAGAGACTGATCAAGACACTTGGAGATATTTTTTGTGCCGATTATTCCTGCAATTGTTGCAAGCGGTTTCCTGATGGGAATTATGGAAGCACTGAACTTCATGGTAAACAATGGATTTTGAATATTGATACCAGCGGTTCTATTTATACATTTGCACAGCTTTTCAGTAATACGGCATATACGTTCCTGCCAATCCTCATCGCATACAGCGGTGCTAAAGTGTTTGGTGCAAACCCGTATCTGGGTGCAGTTATCGGTATGATCATGATTCATCCGAATCTCCAGAATGCATGGACAGTTGCCACAGAAGGTGTTAAAGCAACTCAGAAAGTATGGTTTGGACTTTACTCTATTGATATGGTCGGATATCAGGGGCATGTAATTCCGGTTATCATTGCAGTATGGGTACTGGCTCAGATTGAGAAGAGACTTCACAAAATAGTGCCGGCAATGTTTGATCTGTTTGTTACTCCGCTTGTAAGTGTCTTTGTAACAGGATATCTGACATTATCCATTATCGGACCTATCTTTGTCACTGTTGAGAACGGACTTCTGAATGGGATTCAGTGGCTGATCGCATTGCCATTTGGTATCGGAAGTTTTATTATGGGTGCGTTTTATGCACGACGGTGGTTGCCGGTGTTCACCATATGTACACGATCATTGATCTTGGACAGTTGTCTAAATTTGGAGTTACTTACTGGCTGCCTCTTGCTTCTGCAGCGAATATTGCACAGGGTGGAGCCACTCTTGCAGTAGCACTTAAGACAAAGGATCAGAAGATTAAATCAATGGCAGTTCCGTCTGCATTAAGTGCCTGTATGGGAATTACTGAACCTGCGATCTTTGGTGTTAACCTTCGCTTTGGAAAACCATTTGTGATGGGATGTATTGGTGGTGCATTTGGTGCACTGTTTGCATCTGTTACAGGACTGGGGGCTACGGGAACTGGCGTAACCGGTATCTTTGGAATTCTTCTTTGTCTGAATAATCCGGTTTCTTATATTCTTATGTTTGTGATTGCATTTGGTGCTGCCTTTGTACTTACCTGGTTGTTTGGATATAAGGACACTAATGTTTCTGAAAAGACAGAAAGTGTTGAAGCTGTGGGAGATAAATCAACAACAGAAAAAAGCAATGCAGATGATTCTGTGCTTTATAGTGTATCAGAAGGAACTGCGATTTTGCTTTCCCAGGTAAATGACGCTACATTTGCTTCGGAAGTACTTGGAAAAGGAATTGCCGTAATTCCATCGAAAGGTGAAGTTGTTGCTCCATGTGATGCTGTGATTGAGACTGTTTTTGATACAAAGCATGCAGTTGGTTTAAGTACGGAAAGTGGTATGGAGCTTCTGATCCATATCGGGATCAATACAGTGGAATTGAATGGAAAATATTTTACATCTCATGTAAAGAATGGAGATCACGTAAAGAAAGGCCAGCTTCTGGTTTCCTTTGATATGGAGAAAGTTAAGGCAGCAGGATACGATGTGACGACTCCTCTTATTGTAACGAATTCGGATGATTATAAAGATGTGAAAATTCTGTCGGAAGATTCGGTAACACCATCAGATAAAGTATTGGAGATTGTGAAATGAGTACGCTAACTAAAGTTCTTGAAAGAAATATAAAAGTAATTGAAAAGAACGCAGATCTGACAGAAGGAAGATTCCGGCTTGGACATCATCTGATGCCGCCGGTCGGATGGCTCAATGATCCGAATGGACTATGCTGGTATAAAGGTAGATATCATGTGTTTTTTCAATACGCTCCCTTTGATGTGGAAGGCGGACTGAAATTCTGGGGACATTATACAAGCGAAGATCTGGTAGACTGGAAATACGAAGGGACAGCTCTTTATCCGGATTCTCCTTATGACTGTCATGGTGTCTATTCCGGATCTGCATTGGCAGAGAGTGAAAAACTTCATTTGTTTTTCACCGGGAATGTAAAGATTGACGGTGATTATGATTATATTAATGAAGGACGTGAGACCAGTACGCTTCATGTAGAAAGTGAGGACGGAATTCATTTCGGAGATAAAGAAGAGATAATTTCTTTTGAAAAATATCCGGAAGAGTTTACCTGTCATATCAGAGACCCGAAAGTCTGGAAAGAAAACGACAGGTATTTAATGGTTCTTGGCGGACGTCTTAAGGGAGATAAAGGTGCAGTTCTGGTTTATGAATCAGAAAATCTGAAAGAATGGAAATTTAAACATATAATAACCACACCGGAAGCTTTTGGTTATATGTGGGAATGCCCGGACTATTTCGAACTGGACGGGAAGAAATTTCTGTCTGTATCACCACAGGGCCTGAAGAGGGAAGAATTTCGTTTTCAGAATATCTATCAGTCAGGCTATTTTCCGGTAAAAGAGGATGGCTCTGTAGATGAAAGAGACTTTCGTGAGTGGGATATGGGATTTGACTTTTATGCTCCACAGACCTTTACAGATAACAGCGGAAGGCGACTTCTGATAGGATGGATGGGAATGCCGGATGCAGAGGAGGAATATACCAATAAAACCATTGATGAAGGCTGGCAGCATTGTCTTACCGTACCGCGGGAACTGAGGGTAAAGGATGGAAAAATATTCCAGTATCCGGCAAAAGAACTGGAGAGACTCCGAAAAGAGAAAACAATTCTTGATGATGAAAAATCAATTGTTGAGGTTCGTGTAGAAGTAAATGAGGTTTTGATCTGTTAATTGAAGATATTGCAGTGACAGACAGAAGTTTTCAGATCAGTATGGGCGGACAGATGCTCTTTAAATATGAAAATGAAATTGCGGAGATTGGATTTTCTGAAATTGCGGGTGCAGGAAGAAATAAGCGGAAAGCGAAAGTCAGTGAACTGAACAATATCCGGATTCTTGCAGATACTTCTGCAGTGGAACTTTATCTGAATGATGGAGAGATTGTATTCTCAACCAGATATTATCCGGATCGTGAAGATCTGCAGCTAAAGGTAAAAGGCGGAAAATTCAGGGGAAATCTCTGGAATCTTCGAAAATGATATTCACAAAATAAGAAATAAACGTATAATAAAGCAGGTGGGAAAGAAAATCCGCAGTCGGTTTCCCTGCCTGCTTTTTTGACATATTGGTATTTCTGGTGCTGAGAGATCTGGCTGTCAGAAAAGAATATGTGTCCGATGATATACGTGTTTTAAAACCGACTGTTTATTATAGAAAACAGGGACGACCGCAAAAGATAGCAGTTGTCCTTTACATAAATTATAAAAAATTTCAAATTAAATGCAATTCCAGACAATAAGACAGTTGACTTGATTATAATATATGACTGTCGGGGTGATTATGATGAATTATATTACATTGTTAAATGTGCAGATGGGACTCTTTATACAGGGTGGACAAACTGTCTGCAAAAACGTATGAAAGCACACAACGAGGGAAAGAACGGCGCGAAATATACAAGGACCAAAAGACCGGTTACACTTGTATATTATGAAGGATTTTCAACAAAAGAAGAAGCGATGAGACGTGAATATGAGATTAAACAATTTACCAGAAATAAAAAACTGGAGTTGCTGAGCTTCTGAACCCGTCAGATAAGGAGGATAAGAGAAAATGAAAAAGATGACAAAATGGCTTGCAGTATGTGCAGTATGTGTGATGGGCAGTGTTCCGGCCATGGCAGCAGAAGTACCGGATGTTACTGTAACACCGATCCCGATTGAAACACCGGCTCCGGATGTAACACCAATCGAGACACCTGCACCAACACCCATACCGGAGGTGAAAAATGGCTGGTATGAGTATGGAACAAAAAATAAGAAATATTTTAAAAGATGGACAGTATCTTACAGGAATGCGTAAAATCCATGGTGAAGTTTATTATTTCAGTCCAAAAGGATTTATGAAAACCGGATGGATCAAATACAATAACAAGAAATATTATTTTGGTTCCAATGGAATACGTTACAGTGGCGTTAAGAAAATCAGCGGAAAATATTACTATTTCAGTGACAAGGGTGTTCTGAGAACGAAAACAGTTAAAGTTGGAAATACAATTTATTATTGTACAGAAAAGGGAATTCTGGAAGCCTGGAAAAAAGGAAAGACGATTTATTATCCAAATGGAAAGAAAATGAATTCCACCAAAGCGTATGAGTATGAGACTTTGCAGAGAGCAAAGGATGTTGTCAGCAAGATCACAAAACCGAGTATGTCAAAAAGTGAGAAATTTGAAACCTGTTTCAGATGGGTAATGTATCAGCATTATTACGATACCAGAAGAATATTTTATAATCAGACTGCATGGCCTGCGTTATATGCAAACGATTATCTGATACTGAGCGGAAAAGGCGGGGACTGTTTCTCAGATGCCTGTTCGTTTGCCTATCTTGCAAAGGCTCTTGGATATAAGAATGTTTATGTCTGCGTAGATACAACGGCAACTGACGGAAGCGGTCATTGCTGGGGCTGAAATCGGAGGCAGAGTATATGATCCGCTGTTCGCAGAGGCGAAGAGCTATTATGGATATTTTGGCGTGGGATATGGATCCTATGGATTGTATCCGGAAAGAAGAGTAGCTGTGTAATATAAAAAGCTTTCCTGCAGGGGATTATGCTGCAGCAGAGAAAATTGTATTGTTAAGGGGTTGTAGCACCGGAAAAAAATCCGGTGCTGCAACCCCTTGTTTTGTTTATTGGCAAATTGACGGTTATACAGGTAGTGGAGCAACAAAAAAAGTACATAACAATGAAATGGCAGGCACTTCCAAGCATAACAAAGATGTGAAAAAATCTCATGGGAACCAAAAATTCTTATGTCTGGAATTAAAAAGCGGAACTTTTAATGCATAGATTACACCACCGATGGTATAAATGATTCCGCCTGCAAGAAGCCAGTCAAATCCTGCACGTGGGAGTGCATGGAAGATTGGAACAAATGCCAGTACACACAGCCAGCCCATGGCGATATACAGTACAGAGGACAACCATTTGGGACAGGTAATCCAACAGCCCTTTAAGATAATGCCGAGGACTGCAATACTCCATACCAGCGCGCACAGAATATATCCAATGCGGTTATGAAGAACGATCAGGCATACAGGAGTATAGCTTCCGGCGATCATCACAAAAATCATCATGTGATCCATTTTTTCGCAGCCGTCGATTGACCTTCTCTGTAGAATCTACAGATGGTAAATGGTACTGGCTGCATAGAGCAGAACCATGGTAAGTATAAAAATACTTAAAGCAACAATATGGAGCACATCATAAGAACGCGCCGCCTTGATAATAAGAGGAACTGCTCCGACTGTAGCGAGAGAAGGGCAATACCATGAGTGATCGCACTTCCGGGATCTTTTAATTTAATTTCATAAAAAACGCCTCCATTCATTCAGATAAATATAATGAAAACAATATAACATAGTTTTAAAACTACATATCAAGTATATAAATACTATAGCACAAAAAAACAAAAATCAAGGGCTTATTTTGGGAATCAAAGAAATGTTTGTCTGGCAATGCAAATGAGTTACAGGGTTGCGAAGATGAGGAAAACAGTTGAATCTATATGATAAATCTCCTATAATACAAGTAAAGTAAGTGGTAAAGGAGACAGTTCCATGGGAAAAACCATAACGATATGTTTTACAAATAATAAGGGTGGAAGTGGAAAAACCACAACCTGTTCAAACCTTGGAGCGGCGATGGCTCAGGCAGGGAAAAAGGTTCTTCTGATCGATGGAGATATGCAGTTAAATCTTTCTCTTGTCTTTTTCCGGAGAACTGGGTGCTGGAGCAGGCGAAAGGAGAGAAGAAGTCTGTATTGCGCAATCGGAAAACAGGAAGAGCTCAGCGGTTATGTGGTACATACTCCCTACGAAAATCTGGATCTGATACCATCGTCTACATTGATGAGTTCTATAGAATATGAACTTTTTACAAAATGGCAGAGAGAATTTATCCTGCGAAAATGCATTCAGAAGATAAAGGATGCAGGAAATTATGACTATATTCTGATTGATGCACCTCCTACGCTGGGTGGTTGGGTGATGAATATCCTTTGTGCATCAGACCGGGTAATTATTCCTGTTGAGGCAAGTCCATGGGGAATGTTCGGACTTGCGAATATGTTTGAATTTCTTAATGAAGTAAAGCAGATTACTCCGGAACTGGAAGTTGCCGGAATTGCAGTGACAAAGGTAGATACAAGAAAGAGTTATTATAAACAGACAATGGAAACACTGCATGAACTTGAGGATATTCATGTATTTGAGCAGATCATCAGAGTGGACAGCTCTGTAGAATGGTCACAGGATAACAGTATTCCGGTTGTGGAATATAAAAAATCAAGCAGAAGTGCCAGGGAATATACGAGATTGGCAGAGGAGGTCATGGAATTATGTCAGTAGGCAGGGAGAGTATTCGGCGTGCAGCAAATGCAGGTGCCGGGAAAACCGTAAAGAAGCCCGTTGTATCCACAAAAGAGGCAGAGAAACCGGAAACAATATCTGTTACAGAAGAAAAGAAAAAAACAGCAAAAGGTTCTGTTCATATTAATGAGGAACTGCCGGTATATCTTCTTTAAAAGTTACTTGTAAGTGCTTGAGTATTTGTTATTTTATAGAATATAATCAAGTGGTTGCGCAAAAAGTGGGGTATTTTATGGAAACAGAAGAAAAGAAGATATATACAATAGAAGATATCGCCCGGGAGCTTGGGGTAAGTAAGACTACGGTATCACGTGCTATTTCAGGAAAGGGAAGAATCAGTCAGGCTACAAGAGACAGAGTACGGGCATTTATAAAAGAACATGATTACAGACCCAATGTTGTGGCAAAGGGGTTGGCACAGCGTAAAACTTATAATATTGCACTGCTGATGCCGAAGGATTATGTTGCCACAGAGTTTCTTTTTTTTTAAAGACTGTATGAATGGAATCTGTGAGATGGCTTCCTCCTATGAGTATGATATTATTATTTCTATGATTGATGGAGCAGATGTATCGCAGATACAGAGACTGGAGGCAAATCGAAAAGTCGATGGGATCATTGTAAGCAGAGCAGTGGTAAGTTCCAAGGTACAGAAATATCTGAAGAACTGTAAGGAACCATATATATTGATCGGCCCATCTTCAGATCCGGAAGTTCCGTTTGTAGATAACAAGAACCAGGAAGCCGGAAAAGAACTGACAAGTATTATGTTGATGAAAGGTTTTCGGAATCTGGCACTTCTGGGTGGAAATCAGTCCTACAATGTTACCGGAAGCAGATATCAGGGTTTTCTGGAAGCACATGAGGAAATGGGAGTTTCTGTTAACGAAAATCTGATCTTCATGGATACGGATAATCAGGCAGCAGTATCTGATGCTGTGAAGAGACTGCTTGAAGAAGGCGCGGATGGTATTGTCTGTATGGATGATGTGATCTGCAGCATGTGTCTGAGCAGTCTGAGGGAAAAGAAAATATCGGTTCCTGCAGAAATAAAAATAGCCAGTATGTATGACAGTAAGAATCTGGAATATAATAATCCACCGATTACCAGTATACGCTTTGATACGGTAAGACTGGGAAAGATGGCATGTGCGAAATTACTGAACATCCTGGGAGAGAAGCCACTGGAGGATACGTTGACACTGAATTATCAGGTGATGCTGCGTGAGTCAACACAGTAGAAAAATGAAAAATCCTCTGTAATTATTGGAGAATCAATAATCAGAGGATTTTTTCATGGGAAATTACTTCATAATCTTTCTGTAACATAAAAAAGTTCCCGGACAGGATCGCATTGTGGAAGAGAGGAATTATGTCGCTGAAGCGACTCGCCACAGGCGGAGGAATCCTGCAAGCAGGATTCGTGTGTGTGTTTGAAAAATGGAAAAATCAGTCATGAATTGTGTGATATGACAAAAAAGAGATTCGAAATTAGATAATAATGGCTAATTGACTTTATTAATATAAAGGAATATACTAAAAATATGAACAATCGGTTGCGCAAACAAACTTGGAGTAATTGCAAACTATATCCTGTAAGAAGAATGAAATCAGATCCCGTCTGCTTTGACTGAGAAAAGTAATAAGTAGCGAGAATAGTGTGTTTTGAAATTGGATAGAGTATTAAATATGATAGTGAAAAAGAAAACGACTGAGAATAGAGAATTAAGAGGAGAACAAGTATGGACTTTAGAACAGATAAGCTGCTCCATGGCGGTGATTACAACCCGGAACAGTGGTTAAAGAGACCGGATATTCTGGAAAAAGATATTGATATGCTGGAGGAGTCTGGCTGTAATGTAGTAAGCCTTGGGATTTTTTCCTGGTCCACACTGGAGCCGGAAGAAGGTGTATTTCATTTTGAATGCTGCAGGAAATCATTGATAAGCTTCATAAAAAGAGGAATTTCTACAATTCTGGCTACACCTTCAGGTGCAAGACCCAAATGGATGGCAGATAAATATCCGGAGGTGCTCCGTGTAGATGAGACACGTCGCAGAGCATTATTTGGATTCAGACATAATCATTGTTATACGTCTCCTGTTTACAGAGAGAAGGTACATATTATCAATAAGAAACTGGCACAGGAGGTTGCCACACATCCGGGCGTGATCCTATGGCATATTTCAAATGAGTATGGAGGAGAATGTCATTGTCCGCTGTGCCAGAAAGCATTTCGTAACTGGCTGAAAGAGAAATATCAGACTATTGAAAATCTGAATGATAAGTGGTGCACCACTTTCTGGAGTCATACTTATAACAGCTTTGACCAGATCGAGAGTCCGTCTAAGATTGGTGAGACACAGCTTCATGCACTGAATCTGGACTGGAAACGATTTGTTACTCATCAGACAGCGGATTTCATTCATCATGAGATTGCAGCATTGAGAGAGGGAGGAAGCACACTTCCGACTACTGCTAATCTGATGTATTATTTTGGTGGTTTAGATTATTTTAAGATTGCAAAAGAGATTGATGTGGTTTCCTGGGATACTTATCCGACATGGCATAAAGAAGCAGTGATTGATACAGCTTATGACAATGGTATGTGCCATGATCTGATGCGTTCTCTGAAAGGAAAGCCGTTCTTCCAGATGGAATCCTGCCCGGCTTCTACAAACTGGCAGAGTGTGAGCAAGTTAAAGAAACCGGGAATGCTTTTTGCACAGTCCATGCAGGCAATTGCACATGGCGGAGAAGGTGCTCTATATTTCCAGATTCGCCAGAGCAGAGGTGCTTCTGAGAAGTTCCACGGAGCAGTGATCGATCATTACGGTGGAAATGATACAAGAGTGTTTAAAGAAGTTTCCAGAGTTGGAGAAACTTTGAAAGAAATAAGAGAACTGGCAGGAACAACTGTGAACAGCTCGGTTGCCATGCTTTACGACTGGGACAGCCAGTGGGCAATGGAGGACAGCCAGGGACCCAGAAATAAAGGGCTTCATTATCTGGAAGCAATGTTGAAATTCTACAGAGGTTTCCGGAAGCAGGGCGTGAATGTGGATGTGATCGATATGACCTGTGAACTGGACAAATATAAAGTACTGGCTCTTCCAATGGTTTATATGTTCAAGGAAGGTTTTGCCAAAAAGGTTCGTGCGTTTGTGGAAAACGGCGGTACACTGATCACAAGTTACTGGTCCGGAATTGCAGATGACACAGACAGGTGTTATCTGGAAGGAACTCCTCATGGTCTGATGGATGTGCTGGGAATCAGAAGCACAGAAATTGACGGACTCTATGACTGGGAAGAAAATTCTTTTGTTCCTGTGGCTGGCAATGAACTTGGACTGGATAAGACTTATACATGTAAATATCTGTGCGACCTTGTGGAGCTTCGCGGAGCACGTACTTTAATGACCTACGGAAGTGATTTCTATGAAGGCTATTCCTGCCTGACAGTGAATGAATACGGCAAAGGTAAGGCATGGTATGTGGCAGCAGATGCTGATAAGGAATTCTATGGAGACTTCCTTGAAAAAAGTGCTCAAAGACAGCGGCGTTTCCTGCGGAATCAAAGAAGAGATTCCGGACGCACTGGAGATTACAGTGAGAGAGAATGAAAATGAGAAATATTATATTTATCAGAATTTCGGAACAGAAGCTGTAAGCATTCCCGTACCGGAAGGCGAGATCAGTTGGATTTATGGCAATGGCAGCGATAAACTTAAAGTTTATGGTCTTGCAGTTGCGAAGGTTATCGTGTAAAATAAAATAACGATGATGAGGAAATCCCCTTCACTTTGAGCAGAGATTGAAACTGCCAGGTGGAGGGATTCTTTTTTTACTCAGGTTTAACCGGGAAAATGATACAAAAAAGTTTTTTAATTGTATCAGGAAAGGTATAGAAAATATGATTTCAAAAAACTCAGATCAGATATATGGCAAATTCTTCATCATACAGTAAAGGTGCAGAACTTTATGCAACAGGAAAAAGTTTTGGATATGGATGTAAAAAATATGGGTGCGTTTGATGAAATTGTTGCATCTGTAAAAGGCAGTGGAAGAAATATCTATGAAGTAGATGTATCAATCGATACAGAGAATGATGAAGTTGATACCTGCTATTGTGAATGTCGGGCATATGCAGAATATGGTGGACTTTGTAAACATTGTGTAGCGGTTCTTCTGCAATATAATGATTATGAAAATGATATGGATAGTTATGATTACGGACAATCTGTAGAAAAAAATTGTAAAAGGTGGTCTGACCCATACGATCAGAAAAGGAGTGCAGATGCATACCACGCCGGAATTGGCTTCATTATTGCAGAAGCAGGCAGTTGCGAAGTCTCTTCCACTGATTCAGGGAAGCACTTATGGAAAAGTAAGGCTGGAACCATATTTTAATTTTGACGGAAGAACATTTACAGTAGAATTTAAAATAGGAATTAATAAAATGTACGTACTGAAGGATGCATTTTCCTTTGATGTTCATATAGCAAATCAGGATGATTATAAATATGGGAAAAATCTTCAGTTTGTTCATACAATAGAATCCTTTGCCGAGGAATCCAGACCGCTTGCGAAATTTATCTGTAAATGGGCAGACAACAACAGGCAATTTCATAGATCCTCTTCCTATTATGGATACTATATGGGAACTCTGGAAAAGGTAAGGCATCTGGAGCTGTCAGGAAATGAAACTGGCAGAATTTTTGCTTTTGATGGAAGGAAAGACATTGCAGGGAGAATCTATAGGAACCAGAAACACAACCTGGGAAATAACCAGAGAACATCTTCCGAGAAAAATGACCATAACAGGTGCAAAGCAGGGAATTGAACTGAAGGTAAGCAAATTTACGTGTGCAGCAAATACGGAACAGTATAAAATTTGTTTTTATGATAAAAAGATTTATATTGAGAATGTAGAAGAGCTTTTACCTGTTAAGGATTTTCTGGACAGTTTGTCTTTGATCCCCGGTGAGAAAGCGTTTATAGAAAATAAAGATGTACCGGCATTCTGTCAGGAACTTTTACCGGTGATCCAGAAGTTTTTTAAATGCAGAATGGTTGAATTTCATCCGGAAAATTATGGAATGGTTAAACCGGAGTTTCGATTTTTATTTGGATGCACCGCAGGAAAATATGGTTACATGTAAGGCGACTGTTAAGTATGGAGACAGGGAATTTTCTTTATATACAACGGACGATATTGCAGCAAGGGATATGAATAGAGAAACAGTTGTCAGAAATGTGATCCATAAATATTCGAATGCTTTTAATCCATTTGAACAGTGTGCGGTAATTGCGGATGATGAAGAGATGGAATATGAATTTCTGACAGAAGGAATTCAGGCACTGCAGGCAGTGGGAGAAGTATTTATTTCTGATGCGCTGAGACGGATTGAAGTCCGGAATTCGCCAAAGGTTACAGTAGGTGTTTCCCTGAGTGGAAATCTACTGGAGCTGAGTATGACAGCAGGAGATATTTCAAAGGAAGAACTGATTGACATTCTTTCCAGATATAATAAGAAGAAAAAAGTTCTATCGTCTGAAAAACGGAGCTTTTGTAAATGCAGCAGACTCGGGTCTGGATACAGTGGAAGAACTCAGGGCAGGGCTTCAGCTGACGGATAAGCAGATGAAGCAGGATAAGATTGAAGTACAGAAGTACCGTGCGTTGTATTTGGATGCACAGTTGAAAGAGAATCCGGTTGTTTCGGCAGTAAGGGTAAATCTTTTAAGTCGCTGGTAAGAAATATGAAGACCATTGAGGATAATGATTTTGAGGTGCCGGAGAGCCTGGATAAAGTTCTGCGGGAGTATCAAAAACGGGGATTTCTGTGGATTAAGACATTGAATTATAATGGATTCGGCGGAATACTTGCAGATGATATGGGACTTGGAAAAAACGTTGCAGGTGATTGCATTTCTACTGTCAGAATTTCTGGAAAGAAGGAATACTGTTGTTGAAAATATAGCAGTAAAAGAAACTGCAATGTTAAATATGCAGAGTGAAATTGAGATAGTGGAACAGGCGTGCAAGGCAGCAGAGGCGCAGAAAGCTGATGGAAAGAAGGCAGATGGACAAACTGGAAAGCTGCAAAGAAACACATTAATTATAGCCCCTGCATCATTGGTGTATAACTGGAGCAGTGAAATTCAACGTTTTGCACCGGAGCTTACAGCAAAGATGGTGACCGGGACTGCAGCAGAGAGAAGACAGATCCTGGCAGAAGCAGATTCTGAGGATATTCTTCTGACTTCCTATGATTTGCTGAAAAGGGATATCAGCGAATATGAAGGATATAAGTTCAGATGTGAGATTATTGATGAAGCTCAGTATATCAAGAATGCAAATACTCAGGCTGCGAAAGCAGTAAAAGAGGTTCAGGCAGACTCAGGCTGGCTCTTACAGGAACTCCGGTGGAAAACCGCCTGAGTGAATTGTGGAGTATATTTGATTATCTGATGCCCGGTTCCTTTACAGTTATAAGAAGTTCAGGGAAGAAGTTGAATTCGCAGTCAGAATCAGATGAAGATGCAATGAAACGTCTGCAGAAAATGATCCGGCCGT
>ENA-OQCD01000253-OQCD01000253.1-human-gut-metagenome-genome-assembly--contig:-NODE-253-length-14727-cov-2.736849_pt1 | contig 14727 bp, 24 predicted proteins | sample MGYA00242755_ERZ504571 | MGnify/ENA primary metagenome ERZ504571 (study PRJEB26092, sample SAMD00036274) | human gut metagenome | host: Homo sapiens | study: EMG produced TPA metagenomics assembly of...
CCGCTGCTCGGAGAAGCGCTCAATAATGAAAAGAGGGCATGATGGGTGAAGAAACGAATGCGTACGATCCGGCCGCAGCCAGTTTGACGACGACGTGACCGCCGAACGCCCGACCGATCGGGCGGCCCAATCCGGTCAGAAGGCACAAGCCACGGCACGCGCCGCCGAGCCGGTCAAACCGTTGATTTCCATGTCTGATCTGCCGGATTTACGCAACACGTTCAATCCCAACGCGCCGCTGGACGATTCCAACGATTTGAGCCGCGACGAATTCACCACCGTGTACGACATTATCGACAAACTCGAATCGGCATTGGACGAAGCGAAACCGATACTGTTCTTCCCCCGGCAGCGTGCGCGTCGACCGCGACGAATTCACCGAACAGCTCGACCAGTTGAAGAAAATGATGCCGGTGCAGCTGGAACGCGCCTCGGCGTTGATGCGTGAGTCGGAACGACGTTTGGAAAGCGCGCAAACGCAAGCCAACGCCATCGTCGCTTCGGCGCAATCGCGTGCGGCAGACACGATACGTGAGGCCAACGAGCAGGCGCAATTCCTCGCCGGGCAGGAAAACGTGACCGAACTGGCTCGGCAGAAGGCGCGTGCTATTCTCGACCAAGCGCAAGCCAGGGCCGACCATCTCACGCAGGGAGCTGACAAATACTGCACCACGGTGATGGAAACGCTGCAACAGCAGCTCGGCAAGCTTGGCAACGACGTGCAGGCGGGATTGAACGTACTGTATGATCGCCAGCGCGAAGCGAGCACGCATGTGCCGCATCTTGACGCAAACGACTATCCGGAAAGCTGAATGGAAGGCTGAACATGGCACGTATCGAAGATTCCCCGTGGGCGATTTCCGTGGCGCAAGTCGCCTCGCGAGCCGGGCAAAGCAAGGAGATCGACGCAACGTTCCCCGCACCGAGCGGCATCGGCGATGAGATCGTCGCGTGAGGAGGGTGCGGATGTGACCGTTGTCGGCTCGTTCGACTCCATTGTCGACGGCCTGATTTTCAACGCCCGCATCAGTGCCCCCGTGCACGCCGAATGCACCCGCTGTCTGAAACCGATCAAGCGCGATTGGACGGTGAACGTCACTTCGTTCTTCCCATATGAAGACAAGTCCGCAAGCGTTGCGTCCGGCAAGGGCGGCAAAAACGGCAAGGGCGGCGTCAAGGAAGAGGAAGTCGACATTATCGCCGGCGAAGACGAGTCGGAGGATTCGTATCCGCTGCTTGAAGGCGGATCCTGGGCCGATATTGAGACGCTTCTGCGCGACACGTTGGTCGAGGAACTGCCGTTGCAGCCGCTGTGCAAGCCTGATTGCTTGGGATTGTGCTCTCAGTGCGGCGCCGATCTGAACGAGGATCCGGACCATCATCACGATGTGACCGATATTCGTTTCGCCGCTTTGGAAGGCTTGAAGGCCCGGCTGGAAGGCAACGAGTAAGGTCCATCCGGGTGCTGGCAGGGCTGATTTTGCTCGGTTTTTGCAATTTGTACGGAGCACAAGTTAAGATACTGAACGCTTAAGCTCAATCGTTCGAACGAAACAGAGGAAACACAATGGCACTGCCTAAGTACAAGACCTCGCGCGCGAATACTCATTCTCGCCGCGCAAACTGGAAGGCCAAGGCCGCCCAGACCGTTACCTGCCCGAACTGTGGCGCTCCGGCGCTGCCGCACATGGCATGCCCGAGCTGCGGTTCCTTCCGCGGCCGCGTGTACCGCGAGGCTGTCCGCTCCATCCACACCAAGTGAGTGGCTGCCGAGTAACGGCATGAAGCATTGAAACCCTGCCATCGACGGGTGGCAGGGTTTTGTATATTTCAGGCTGCGCACTTGGCCATATGCATTCGCATGCACCCGACCATCTCACCTCGCATCCGCCAAGTATCGCATCCACCTAGTATCCGCGCATTTCCCTGCATTTCCGCCTCGACATGGGCGGAGAGTAGACTGAACGGGATCGTTGTTTGCATAGCAATCGGCCAGATTCGCTGGCTTGTTGCCACGTACGCAACGTCCCGAACAGCGCGGCGAGCTTCGCCGTCGCATACCCACTACGAAACCGAGGACGATTATGACCCAGAACAACGCCGACGCATCCGCCGTTTCCGAAGGCGAGATGACCGCCAACGCACTGCTTGAAGCGCTCGACACCACGCTCGAACCCGACCTGCTGGTAGAAGCGCTCACCCATCGATCCTTCTCGCACGAGAATCCGGGCGCAAAAAACTACGACGTTTGGAATTCCTTGGCGACGCCGTGCTTGAGCTCGTCTCCACGGAAACCCTGTACAAGGCACACCCCGACATGAACGAGGGGCAGCTTGCGAAAATGCGCGCGAAAGCCGTTTCCGAGGAATCCTTGAGCAAAATCGCTCGCGAAAAGCTCAATGCAGGCCCGTACATTCTGCTCGGTCATGGCGAAAGCGATCAGGGCGGCGCTGATAAAAGCTCGATTCTGTGCGATATCGTCGAATCGTTGATCGGTGCGACGTTCATTCAGCATGGCATCGACGAGGCACGTCGCGTTGTGCATCATCTTGTTGACGAAACGCTTGCGGAAGTCGCGACGGAAGGCCCAGCCCTCGATTGGAAAACCTCGCTTACCGTCAAAGCGCATGGAATGGGCTTCGGCGAACCGCGCTACCAGATGTCGGTTTCCGGTCCGGAATATGCGCAAGTGTTCACTGCGAACGTCATGCTGGGCGAAAGCGACGAAATCATCGGCACCGGCACAGGCACCAGCAAACGCAAGGCGCAACTCGCCGCGGCCGAAGAAGGTTGGAAGGCACTGGACAATCGCAAACCCGAAGCACAAAACATCCGTAAGCATCGCAAACATCATCACAAGCACAGCGGCAACGAAAGTAACGGCAGCAACGGCGAAAACACCAGTAAGTAGTCGCAGGTAGATAAAAAGCAGCTACGAATCCGCCCTCTCATACCGCCGCGGAACGCAATACGCCAGAATATGGCACGAATCCGGCATATTCTCCTGTCAGCCGATAGCATAGACTGATTACTAGCGAAGGATTGCGATTCGCAAGTCGCCACAAGCGATTGCGCCGCTTTCCGATGATGGGGTTCGGCTGATTGCGTGCACCGAAACGCGGCAGCATACCCCTGTAAGAAAGTTCCACGAGCGAATATGAGAGGGAACATGGTGTTACCTACGCCCCTGCAGGCATTCAGCGGCATGCCCAAGGCAGCCGCAACCACTGAAAAGCAGACCATTGTTGACGGCGAGAAGATGACCGGCGCCGAAGCGCTGGTACGTTCGCTGGAAGATCTGGGCGTCAAGGATGTTTTCGGCGTTCCAGGCGGCGCGATTCTGCCGGTATACGATGCAATCAATGATGAAACCAGCTTCCGTTTTGTGCTGATGCGCCACGAACAGGCCGCAGGTCATGCGGCTGAAGGCTATGCCGTATCGACCGGTCAGGTCGGCGTGTGCATCGTCACGTCCGGCCCGGGCGCACGAACATGATCACCCCGATCGCCGACGCGAACATGGATTCCGTGCCGATGGTGGTCATCACCGGCCAGGTCGCGTGAACGCCATTGGCACCGACGCTTCCAGGAACCGATATCGTCGGCGCAACCTACCCCGGTGGTCAAGCACTCCTATCTGGTCACGCGTGCGCAGGACATTCCGCGTGTGCTGGCTGAAGCGCACTATGTGGCACGTTCCGGCCGCCCTGGTCCGGTGGTGGTCGACGTCACCAAAACCGCACAGACCGGCGATATGTACTATTCGTGGCCGCAGCGCATGATTCTGCCCGGCTACAACCCCACCACGAGGCGCACGGCCGTGTGCTTTCCGACGCTGCGAAGCTGTTCGAGCAGTCGTACCGTCCGGTGCTGTATGTGGGCGGCGGCGCGGCACGTTCCGATGCGGCAAGCTCGTGCAGGAGCTGGCGGAAGTCACGAACGCTCCGATCGTCACCACGCTGCCCGCACGCGGTGTTGTGCCTGATTCCGATCCGAAGGTGCTTGGCATGCTTGGCATGCATGGCACGATTGCCGCTACCGGTGCCGTGCAGCGTTGCGATCTGCTTGTTGCGATCGGCGCTCGTTTCGACGATCGTGTAACCGGCAAGCTTGACGCTTTCGCTCCGGGTGCACGTGTGATTCACATTGATATCGATCCGGCGGAAATCGGCAAGAACCGTCAGCCGGATGTGCCGATCGTTGGCGATGTGGCAACCGTGCTGAAGGATCTCATTCCGGAAATCAAGCGCGAGCAGGCCGTGCATGGCAAGCCTGACACTTCGCATTGGTGGGAGATCATCAACGATTGGCGTGAAAAGTACCCGATCAAGTGGGATGAGCCGACCGATGGTTCGCTCGCTCCGCAGTGGGTCATCAAGCAGCTTTCCGACCTGGCTGATTCTGACACGATTTGGGTTACCGGTGTGGGCCAGCATCAGATGTGGGCCACGCAGCTCATCGATTTCGAGAAGCCGCATTCTTGGCTGAGCTCCGGCGGCCTTGGCACCATGGGTTACGGACTGCGGCCGCCATCGGCGCTCGTGTCGGTTCCGAACGTTTCCATGAGGGCGAGAAGCGGTGTGGCTGATTGACGGCGACGGTTCCTTCCAGATGACGTCTGAAGAGCTGGCGACCGCGTTCCACGATCACACGCCAGTCAAGATCGCGCTGCTGAACAATTCCGTGTATGGCATGGTTCGTCAGTGGCAGACCCTGTTCTACGGCGAGCATTATTCCGCCACCAATCTGATGGATGGAGAGAATACGCCGGAAATCGTGGATGTTCCTGATTTCGTGAAGCTTGCCGAAGCGTACGGTTGCATCGGCATGCGTGCGTTCACGGAAGAAGAAGCCATTGAGGCGATCAAGAAGGCCAACGAAATCAACGATCGCCCGGTGCTTATCGACTTCCGCGTGTGGAAGGACGCTATGGTGTGGCCGATGGTCGCAGCTGGCGATTCCAACGACAATGTCACCTATATGCCCGGAATCAAGCCGCTGCAGCGCCCGAAGGCCGCTGCCGACAACGAGTAAACGAGCAAACGAGTAAGTAGTAAGGAAGGGTCTACCAATGTATCCTGCATCTCAGCCGGGTTCCAAGCGCCATACGCTTTCCGTGCTCGTAGAGAACCGTCCGGGCGTGCTGGCGCGTATTGCCGGCCTGTTCGCCCGTCGTGCGTTCAACATCAACTCGCTGTCCGTCTCCCCCCACCGAGCGCCCTGACATTTTCGCGTGTCACGGTGACCGCCGACGTGGATGAGGTGCCACTCGAGCAGATCATCAAGCAGCTCAACAAGCTGCTGCATGTATTGAAGATCGTGGATTTGGATCCGAACACCACTGTGGAGCGCGAACTGGTGCTTATCAAGGTGGCTGCCGACGAATCCAACCGTTCCGACGTGCTTGAGATCGTGCGCCTGTTCCGCGTGCGCGTGGTCGATGTGAATCCGGAGTCGCTGACCATCGAAGGCCACCGGTGCCGAAGGAAGATTGATGCACTGCTGGGGCTTTTGGAGCATTACGGCATTATCGAGCTGGTTCGTTCCGGCGCGGTCGCAGTGACGCGCGGTCCGAAGGCCTTGAGCGAAAGGTGCTCGGCTCCGAAATCACCGGTCGCTGATCCAATCAGCCTAATCCCAAACCTACAGGGCTTTCCCGTTTCAACGCGGGAAAGCCCTTTTTGTTGTCAGATCTGCGATATTCAGAAAATATCTGATCATTGGAGGCATGCCAGCTGCAGTAGCATCTTTTGCGCAAAACAACAGTCTCATAGACGTTCGCCAGGCGCAAGAAGATATCAAACAAGGTTCATCGGGCTCTTAATAATGTGCTCGCAGAGGAAAGTTATCACCTTCGCCAAGGATTAGTTTTCGGCCCCGGCAACATCGAAACCGACCACAACATCACCTACTACCCCATCTACCTAATCGGCCAGTTTTGCAACAACTAGCCCAGTAGCATTCATCGTGATGCCACAAACCATGATGATGGCAGGACGATAGGGAGCGTTATGACTGAAATTATTCATGATGGGGTTCCTTTACTTCATATACGGAAACAACAAGATCCGTATTGCCGATATTGATAATGGACAATGAGGTGGCATCTGGGAAATTCTTCGCCGGGAGAGAGATCGTTTCTATTCCGTTAGATGTACAGGCCTCCCTAGTGGTTAGGGTGTGTGGCTGTCCATCTTTGTAGAGGACAAACGAATAAGGAGCCTGCTCCTTCTGCTTACACATGGAGATGACATAATACATATTGCTGTCATCAACTGTTTTTGTAAATGAAATAGCATCATCGCCATGTACGGATTTCGCACCCAACTTGTTTACTAGAACCAGTTTGCCCGAGCTATTGAGATCATCGACGGCGACACGATCCAGAGCGTCCACAGTAAATGCTTTATATGCCTGTTTTGCGGCATCATCATTCTCGCTGCCGCTCTGTACGGAGCCATCACCGAAACTTTCATGTGCAGCTTTCGTGCAGCCAACGCATGACCACAACAACAAGCTGGACAACAAGCAACAGGCGCTTCTTCGCATCACTTGATTCATAAGGCACCTCCATTGGTCTCTCCGACAAGAACAGCTAAGGTTTCCTGCAATAACAAGAATACGACATTGGCACATGGAATGCCACGCATCGCTGTCGCACGAATGGCCAACATTCACCGGAAACGCTGGAGGAGCTGCGCCGCCGCCACAACATGCACACCCTGTCCGGTAATTGACGCGGGCGATACGAATGCTACTCGAGCTGTTCGGAGAGTTCCATCCATTCGAGTTCAAGTTCTTCGGACTCGTCGGTGACGGCTTGAAGCTGGTTGTTGAGCTTGCCTAGGCCCTCGTAGTCGCTGGGGTCGTGCGCGGCCATTTGCTGCTCAAGATCGGCTTTCTGCTCTTCGAGTTTGGCGAGTTTGCGCTCGATTGCCGATACGCGCTTGGAGGCTTCGTGGAAGGCCTTGCCGGAGAGTTTCGGCGTAGAAGGCGCAGAAGATGCGGTTTCGGCAGTCGCGGACTCACTTGCGGAGTTTCCTGCGGTGCCTTCAGTTGCGCCAGCCCCAGCGGAACCGCCCTTCTTGCCTTTGCCGGCACCTGCCTTCTCGTCCGCAAACGGATCCTTGCCGTTCTTGATGGCCTCAGTCATGTCCAGATAATCCTGCACGCCACCGGGCAGGTGGCGCACCTTGCCGCCGATCAGCGCGAACTGCTGATCGGTGACGCGTTCGAGCAGATACCGGTCATGGGAGACGACGATCAGAGTTCCCGGCCAAGTGTCGAGCAGATCCTCCATCACGGCGAGCATGTCGGTGTCGAGATCATTGCCGGGCTCATCCATGATGAGCACGTTCGGCTCGTCCAGTAGGATCAGCAGCAACTGCATACGACGCTTCTGACCACCCGATAGGTCCTTGATCGGCGTCATCAGCTGCGCCGACTCGAATCCGAGACGCTCCATCATCTGCCCCGGCGTGGTTTCCCTGCCGTCCACGATATAGCTCGGCTTGTAACGGCTCAGCACTTCCTTGATCTTGTATTTACCGAGCTTCTCCAATTCGTCGAGACGCTGTGAAAGCACCGCGAATTTCACGGTTTTGCCGATATTCACATGACCTACAGTGGGAGTGATCGTGCCGTCAAGAATCTTCAATAACGTCGATTTTCCGGCACCGTTCGCGCCGACGATGCCGAAACGATCGCCCGGCCCGATCAGCCATGTCACGTCGTCAAGAATCTTACGACCGGTAACAGTAATTTTTTGCGCTGCAGAAGTAATTTCTTCTGCAGGATCATCAGTATTATTTCTTGCGATTCCTGAATTTCTTGCGATTCTTTCGCAGCTGCAGCAACTTGCGCCGCTGCAACACCGGCATCCACCAATCGCGGATCAGTCAGATCGTCGACGGCAACTTCCACGGAACCATGCACTTGCGGCTCGGCGTACATGGCCGGCACCACATCGACGCGCGATGCCGACGCTTCCATGTCGGCAACGTCAGGATCGATATCGGCCTCGCCTTGCACATGTTCGAAAATCTGCGTCACGTCGATCAGGTCAACCACCTGCTTGCCCAAGCGGGATGTGGCCATTTGCTTCAATTCCAGCGTATTGCGCACCGGAGGCACGTCGGCGATGAGCTCACGCGCGGCCTTCACATGGAATTTCTGCTTGGTGGAACGGGCGCGGGCACCGCGGGTAAGCCAGGCAAGTTCCTTACGAGCCAGATTGCGACGTTTCGTTTCACGCACGTCGGCTTGGCGATCGCGTTCCACGCGCTGCAGCATGTATGCGGAATAGCCGCCTTCAAACGGCTCGATTTCGCCGTCATGCACCTCCCACATGGATTCGCACACTTCGTCGAGGAACCAACGGTCATGGGTGACGAGCAGCAGCGCGCCGGATCCGGCCGGCCAACGGTTCTTCAAATGTTCCGCCAGCCAGTGATGGTCACCACATCCAAATGGTTTGTAGGCTCGTCGAGTGCGAGAATATCCCAATCCTTGAGCAACAGGCGTGCCAAATCGGCGCGGCGACGCTGACCGCCGGAAAGCGTACCGATTTTCGCTTCCAAGCTGATGCCGCCAAGCAATGCTTCGACGATTTCGCGCGACTTGGTTTCCGCAGCCCATTCGTAGTCTTCACGGCCTTCGAGCGCAGCTTCGCGCACGGTGGCGTTGTCGTCGAGCGGGTCACGCTGGTCGAGCATGCCGAACGTAAGCCCGCCGCGAATGGTCACGCGACCGGAATCCGGCTCCTGCGTGCCTTTGAACAAATGCAGCAACGTGGACTTGCCGTCGCCGTTCTTACCGACGATGCCGATGCGGTCGCCTTCAAAAACACCCTGCGTTACATCGTTGAAAATATTCTTGGTCGCAAAAGCAAGCGAAACGTGTTCAAGTCCCAAATCATAAGTCGGCATAAGTCACCAATGTAGCGGGAACATCTCCCAAACCTGCAGGCAATGCCGCAACTTGCGAATCGCCACCAGCGCTACGCAGCAATCGGAACCGCACACAACGGCGATCAGCCCTGCTGCGCCTGAGCCAAATTCTGCCCATACGAATTACAACGAGCGGCAAAACTCGAAAACACCTGATCCGCAAGCGGCTGCAACTGCGGATTATATTCGGCGAACGCCTCGCGCAACTGCGATTTCGACCCGCCGGCAGCCTTGAGATCCTTGACCATGCTTGACTCGTCAAGCCACTCCTCCAACAGAGTAGGGGTAACCTCCAAGTGGAACTGCATGCCCAGAGCGGAACCAAAACGGAACGCCTGCACCTTGGTCTTCGCGGATCGCGCCAATGGCTGCGCGCCCTCCGGCAACGACACCACGTCGTTATGCCAGTGCAGCACATCCACGGTTTTGTTCCACATCGAGAAATAATCATGCTTGTCGATGCATTTAATCGGCGCAAAACCGATTTCCGGAGCATCTCCCGACTTCAGCTTCGCCCCCAGCGCGGTGGCGATGATCTGATGCCCCAGGCACACGCCCAACACCGGCTTGCCAACGCTGACCGCAGCCCGCGCGAGCTTGGCCTCGGCCTTTAATCCCGGATACTTGTCGTAGTCGAGCGCACCCATCGGGCCGCCCATGATCACCACGCCGGAAACCTCGCCAAAATCAGGCAAATCCGGTTTCTTCTGCTTGGCGACATTGATGATTTGATACTGCAGTCCCAAATCATCCAGACTGTCTAAAATGCGTCCCGGTCTCTCCCACGGAACGTGTTGCAAATCAGCACCTGCGATTGCGTCATACGTTTCTATTGTTGCATCACCTACGTAAACGATGTTCACAAATCCAACAAAACCGTTTTGCCGTTCATTTTCATCTCGCATGCATGTCCGATTCTGGCAATACTCTCGTGGTTATGACGAACACGCAAGAACCGCAGAATATCAACATTTCTAGCGTCGCAACCGCAGTTGACGCAGTGGCGAGCGCCGCTGCCGATCTGAAGCTGTACGACACCGCATCGCACGCCGTGTCGAATTTCACGCCGATCAAGCCTGGTCAGGTCGGCATGTACGTGTGTGGCGCCACCGTGCAGAGCTCGCCGCATATCGGCCATATTCGTGCGGCTGTCGCGTTTGACGTGGTGCGTCGCTGGTTCGAGCGTTTGGGCTACAAAGTCACGTTCGTGCGCAATGTCACCGATATCGACGACAAGATTCTCGATAAGGCTGCGGCCGCCGGTCAGCAGTGGTGGGAGCGCGCGTACATTTACGAGCGTGAATTCACTGAGGCTTACAACACGTTGGGTGTTGAGCCGCCTACGTATGAGCCGCGTGCGACCGGCCACATGATCGACATGATCGATCTGATCAAGCAGATCATCGACAACGGCCACGGCTACGTGGTGACTGACGAGAACGGCAATCCGACCGGCAATGTGTATTTCGACGTTGCCAGCTGGCCGCACTATGGCGAGTTGACGCATCAGAAGCAGACCGCTGTGGCCGATGCCGCTTCCGAGGTGGCCGATGCCATGGGTCCGTCTGTCGACAATACGGGCAACGACAAGTACAATCCGGTGGATCCTGCGGACATGTCGGAAGACAAGCATGATCCGCGTGATTTCGCATTGTGGAAGGCTCCGAAGGATTCCGATCCGCTTGACGCGCGTTGGAATACTCCGTTCGGCACGGGTCGCCCGGGTTGGCATATTGAATGCTCGGCAATGAGCCACCGCTATTTGAAGGATATGTTCGACATTCATGGCGGCGGGCTGGACTTGCGTTTCCCGCACCATGAGAACGAAATGGCGCAGACTCGTGCCGCCGGTTACGATTCGGCGGCTCGTTGGATGCATTCCGCATGGGTTACCGCCAAGGGTGAGAAGATGTCGAAGTCGCTGGGCAACGGCTTGTCCGTACCGGCGGTTTTGGCGGAAAATTCCGCTTGGGTGGTGCGTTACGCGCTTGGTTCCGTGCAGTATCGTTCCATGTTGGAATGGTCGGATCAGACGTTGACCGAGCTCAGTCCGCGTACGATCGTGTGTCGAATTTCATCGAACGTGCCGGTGCCGCCGTTGGCGGGCAGCCGTCCCGTGAGGAGATCGTTTCGGTTTCCGCCGATGAGCTGCCGGCTGATTTCGTCGCCGCAATGAATGACGATATTAATGTTTCCGGCGCCTCCGCTGCGATTTTCACGGCGATTCGTTCTGGCAACACGTTGCTTTCGAAGCTTGCCGATCGTGTTGATTCGGATGTTGCGAAGGATGAAGTTCGCGCTGTTTTGGTGAATGTGCGTGCGATGCTCGATACGCTTGGTTTGGATCCGTTGGCGGAACCGTGGGTAAGCGAGGGTGCGGCCGCTGCGCCGCCGGAGCCGGTGCCGATTCCGCTGAGCATACTGCGCTTGACCGTTTGGTTTCCGAACAGTTGGAGGAGCGTACCGAAGCCCGCAAGGCCAAAGGATTTCGCCCGCGCCGACGCATTCGTGATGCCTTGGGCGCAGCCGGAATCGCCATCGAAGACACTCCCCAAGGTCCCACCTGGACCCTCAAATAATCCGCAGCGCTCTTAATAAGCAATAATCCCGTCTTCTCCTATTGGAAGAGACGGGATTGTCATTTCTCATGCAAATAGCATCAAGCATCTCACCGAATATCAACCGAACATCATCAACACCATTAATTGGAATGCGAAATTTCCCGCGGGACGGCTAGACTGAGGGACATTATGGCAGCATTTAGTTCTTTGACAGATAGGCTCTCGAATGCGTTCAAGCATCTGAAGAGCAAAGGCAAGCTTTCCGAGGCTGATATCGATGGTACGATCCGCGAAATCCGCCGCGCGCTGCTCGACGCCGACGTGGCGCTCGACGTGGTGCGTTCCTTCACCGGCCGAATCCGCGAGCGTGCGCTCGGCACCGAGGTTTCCCAGGCGCTGAATCCGGCCCAGCAGGTCGTGAAGATCGTCAACGAAGAGTTGACGGCCGTGCTTGGCGCTGGCGTTGACCGACCGCTGAATTTTGCGAAGAATCCGCCGACCGTCATCATGCTCGCCGGTCTCAGGGTGCTGGTAAAACCACCCTCGCAGGCAAACTCGGCTACTGGCTGAAGGATTCCGGCCACACTCCGCTGTTGGTCGCGGCCGATTTGCAGCGTCCGAACGCAGTGACGCAGCTGCAGGTGGTTGGCGAACGTGCAGGCGTGCCCGTGTACGCTCCGGAAAAGGGCGTGCAGTCCGACGGTGGCGAAGCCGTTGCTTCCCCGGGTCTGACCACCGGCGATCCGGTGAAGGTGGCGCGTGACGCTGTTGCGCTGGCCAAGCAGAAGCTGTACGACACGGTCATCATCGATACCGCAGGCCGTCTCGGCGTGACGAAGAGCTCATGAAGCAGGCTCGCGATATTCGCGACGCCGTGCAGCCGAACGAAATCCTGTTCGTAATCGACGCGATGATCGGTCAGGATGCCGTGCAGACGGCGAAGCGTTCGATGAGGGCGTGGACTTCACCGGCGTGGTGCTTTCGAAGCTTGATGGCGCGCCCGTGGCGGTGCCGCGCTTTCGGTCGCCTCCGTTACCGGCAAGCCGATTCTGTTCGCTTCCACTGGCGAAGGTCTGAAGGATTTCGAGGTTTTCCACCCGGATCGTATGGCTTCCCGCATTCTCGATATGGGCGATATTCTTACCCTGATCGAGCAGGCGCAGAAGCAGTTCGATGAGGAAGAGGCTCGTAAGGCCGCCATCAAGATTTCCGATGGTTCCTTTGGTTTGGATGATTTCCTCGATCAGCTGCAGCAGGTGCGCAAGCTTGGTCCGATGAAGAATCTGCTTGGCATGATTCCGGGTATGGCCGCGCATCGTAAAGAACTTGAGCAGTTCGACGAGAGGGAAATCGATCGTACTGAAGCCATTATTCGTTCGATGACTCCTGCGGAACGTCGTGATCCTTCGATTATTGACGGTTCTCGTCGAGCTCGTATCGCTTACGGTTCCGGCGTGACCGTTTCGCAGGTGAACGCGCTGTTGCAGCGTTTCGAGCAGGCCGCGAAGATGATGAAGCGTATGAGCAACAAGGCCGGCGCTGGCATGCCTGGCTTTGGCGGCCCAGCCATGGGCGGGGGCAAAGGCAAGGGCAAAGGCAAGAAGGGCAAGAAGAAGGGCGGTAAGTCCGGCAATCCGATGAAGCGCGAGGCTGAAGAGAAGGCATTGCGCGACAAGCTTGCCGGCAAGAACTCCGACGGTAAGTCTTCCGGCGGTTCCGCTTTTGCCAAGAAGCCGCAGAATCCTGCACTTCCCGCCGGATTGCAAGACTTGATGGGCGATGCCGGTGAGCTGCCGCCGAACTTGGCGGCGGACTGTCCGGCTTGCTGCACTAAAGCAAGCGACGCGAAAACGGTAACGTATAAAAAGGGGATGTGATTCAAGACGAATCGCATCCCTTTTTTGCGTACTCCAATCAGCTGTTTTCAGCTGAATCGACTACCTTATAATCGCCATCAACTACTTCAACGTCAACGTGGCAGCAAGCGCAAGATGATCGCTACCTTCAACGCAGAACGAACTCACGTCGGAAGCGTCCAATCCCTTGGTGAAAAGCACATGGTCGAGAATGATGCGCGGCCACGGCAGCCATGATGGGAACGTGGCATGACGGCCCTTCGCCTCGCACAAGGCCGCATCCTTGAAGCCCGCATTCAGCAGCTTGCGGAAGCTTGGATGATCGGTACCGGAATTCAAATCACCCAACACAACGGTGATGTCGCCCTGCTTCTGAGTGGTCGCCAACTCCCCCAAACCGATGATGCCGGCGGACCATTCCCTGCATCCGCGCATCGGAGACTTCGGATGTGCCGAAACAAACGTGATGCCGCGCATCGAATCGATCGGGAAGCACACGCCCGGCACGTCGGCCGCGGGAATCACCGCAGTGACCGGAGACATGTCGCTTGGTTCAATACGAATCCACACACCGTTGAATCCGCCATTGTCCGTTCCCTTGCTCTCCCCCAACTGACGGTACGGAAGCAAATCAGACAATCCCGAAGCGTCCAATTGCGCAACCAGATCGTCCGTCAATTCCTGCAATGCAAGTACTGCAATATCATGTTTTTTGACCGCACTGACGATTGCCGCAGCGTTGGCGCGACCAAATCGGCAGTTCAGCGTCATCACACGGAAACGGCCATGTTTCGCGGATTCCGTAACAGCTTCATTGCCTGTTTCACGAGATGTTTCACGCTTTTCCGCAAGTTTTTTCGGCAACCCTCTGCGCAGTATTGGGAGAATTAAGATTTTCCATCCAATATGCGATTTTGCGTAGCAGCGACGCAAGACAGACCACCGCAGCGACTCCCCCGAGAGCCGGCTCATGCAACGCGAAACCGGCGACGGCGATCACAAGCGTCGGAATCCACAGCAACGGAATCAACGCAATCAAGTACGGCAGCGGCAAATGGCCATCCCAACCAGCCGGCATCTCGCCAAGCGCAATCCATACAACGCAAATAATCAACGCAATCCAAAGCGCGATAATCATTCAGGCAACTCCCCCTATGCAAACCGTTCACTCCGAACGGACATACGCAAACTCGGAACCTTCAAGTGTAGCCAGCCTGCCTGATTCCGACGATTCCGCCATGTAGACCCACGCAAACATCTCACGAATGCCAGCAAATGTCCGATTCTGCCGATTCGGTCATTCAAGGCATCACATTCGCCGCATAATTGACCGTTTCCGCAGAATCAGACAAACGACTTCCC
>ENA-OQCD01000254-OQCD01000254.1-human-gut-metagenome-genome-assembly--contig:-NODE-254-length-14690-cov-2.389549_pt1 | contig 14690 bp, 26 predicted proteins | sample MGYA00242755_ERZ504571 | MGnify/ENA primary metagenome ERZ504571 (study PRJEB26092, sample SAMD00036274) | human gut metagenome | host: Homo sapiens | study: EMG produced TPA metagenomics assembly of...
CTTTTTTATACAAATCAACTTTATCTCCTTTTTCCGTACAAGATAAGAATTTTATTTCTACTATTCCAACGTTCATAATATTAACCGGAATATTTTCTAATTCTTTAATAAGGATCAAAATCTGCAATATTTTTGAGTTGCACGACTTTTTTTTATTCCCGCTGTTGGCATATTTTTCAATATTAGAGCTATCTAAATAGTCTAAACCATCATTCTGTTCACAAAGAAAATAAAAAAGCGAACAAAAAACAGTAATAAATAAAAAATTCTTTTTTTTCATAATTGTTTTAAATTTAAAGGATTTAACAAATTCAGCTAAATTATCATTCATACCCTTATAATAAAAATTCACCACTATAAATATCATCATTAACTTGTAGTTCAATCAAATATTCTCCCTCAGGCTTATCACTTAGATATATTTGTATATCACAAACATTCATATAAGAAGTTGAGATTACCAACTCCCCCTGTTTTTTTTGCTAATAATTCTAACAAAAACAAGAGAAGTGATGCTATCAAAAGAAATACTGATTAGAGGGGTATTCAAATAGACTTTAGGAAGTTCTACTAAAGAACGTGGTCTCAAAGGTCTATTTACAGACTTTAATAGCAATTTCATGATTCGTCTGTCCTAACAAAACTATATATGGGGCATAGAACGAAGCGGTTTTTCAATGGTCGGGAAAAATGGGCGAAAGGTTTTGAAAACCAAAGGGTTTAGGCATGATCGGGAAAATGGGCTGAATATTTCGAAGCGGTTTTTCTCTTTACATGGCTTACATCTGCTTTACGTTTGAGGGGCTTTTCTTCGGATATTCGGGGGATTGCTTTACATCGGGCTTGCAGATGGGGCTAAAACGGCCTGGAAGGGTTTTATTTTCGGCTGTGTGGCCGTTTTATGGCTGGGTTGATGGATTTTGTTATATGATGGTGTGAACGGCTGTGTGGCCGTTTTTTTGTGCCTATTTTTTAAAGATGTTGCCTTAAAATTCTTCTAAATAAGTATTATTTGGTATATTTGCAGCATAATAGAAACGAATATGGCAAAAGTGATTCATGTGCATTTGCTGCATAAAATAGACGGGACGAAGCAGAAAGATTGGTATTTCAGCAGTATATCGGCTGTTTATACGGTTCTGACGGCAGATCAGGTGGGGGCAACCAAGAATTACCTGCTTCATGCCGGGCTGTCTGGTAACGGCACAATATGCACGAAAAAGGCTATAATTAAGCAATCTACGCTCATCTCGGGTGGTAGTAAGGGAATGGTTAGAACGATATAATAGCGCCGTTAGAAAGGCTTGTAGGCGTTATTTCTTTGAATGCTGATTGGGGAGCTTATGGCTCCCTTTTTTTATGCCCCTACCGGTTGGTTTTATTTGGTTAGGGGTTACTATTGGGGTTACTGTTAGGGGTTACTACTTCTTTAAGTTAGGGGTTACTTTAGGGGTTACTTTTTTCAGTTCTCAGAGGGTACGCCCGAAATAGGAAACTATGTTATAAATGAAAGCAAGTGCCGTTTTCTCTGTTTTCAGAGAGGAAAAACGACACTTGTTTGTGTGATATACCTTATTATAATAAAATAAATCCTTTGATTTACAGTGTATTTACGAGTTTGCTTCAGGTAAATTCCTTCAAAAGTGTGTGCGTGCGTCCTTTTTTAGCCTTCTGTAGGAGGCATGCGTGTACCACTTAGAAGAACTTGCTGATGCTTCCAATGACTTCAAAGACATTCATGATGCGTGATTTGTCGAATTCCTGCTCATCGTAGTCCTCTGTATTAATGGGAATGAAGCGCAACTTGCTTGGATCCGGCGACCTGCGCAGGATTTTGATGGTACGGATGGTGTCCAATACCACTGCATAGATTTCTCCATACTGGATGTCGTTGAGTGTGCATTGTCGCAGGGCGATGATGTCGCCATGGTTTATTTTGGGCTCCATGGAGTGGCCGGTGACATTGCACCAGAGGCTGGCTTTTTCGAATCCCCTTATTACGATGTTGGTGGCGGGTATGTTTACCTGAGAGTTGAACACCTCATCGAATCCCCCAATAAAGTCCACATCGTAGTATGGTGTGCCGACAGATGGGTTCATGGATGTGGTAGGCATGAACGAAGGATTGGCTTCGTCTATTGTTTTAATGCCGTTCAAATCATCTTTCAACATGCTTCCTGCACCAGTAAGCAACCATCCTGTTGAATATCGGGGATAATTTTCAACTATTATACTAAGCCATTTGGCTTGAATGTCGGTCCCGTTATTGATTGCTCTTGAAAGCACGCCTTTACTTGCGCCAATAGTTCTTTCCATGGCGCCAATAGTTATCCCCTCATTGGAGGCTATTTCTTGTATTCTTGATAAAATATTGCCCATAATTGAAAATTATCCCCGTTTTTATTTCGATGGTTGAAAATTATCACTATATTTGCAGCGTGTTTAAGATGTAAACAGCGCGCCAAATATACAAAAAAGGCGTGTGATTAGCGAATTTTAAGGATTAAAGAAAATGAAAGCAAAAGTAATTATAGCTCAAGCAACAGCTGAGACCGCCGAAGCTCTTTACGGACTGGTCAAGAAGATGGTAGATACAACAGCAATCAAGGCTTATCCCAGTGTGGATTATCAGGCAGTTTTCTTTTCAGCTGATAGATACGACTTAGACTTTGTAAAAAGAGTATTGGCGGATAAGTGCTTTTCTTTCAAAATTGAAGATGCAGAATAATACAATAAAATAAGTGAGTTTATGACACAGCAAGAATTTATGGAACGGACGGGGATAACCCCTACAGCAGAGGATTTTGATTACATCCATGCGGTTTATCTGAACACTTCGATGAACAAGGATGAGTTCTGCAAAGATTTCAAGAAACATGGGGACAGCCGGATTATCCGCGATGTCCATGTACGGGTGCTGAACTATGAGATGAAATGTGAACGGCAAAAGGAAGTTATCGGCAACCTGACCGACTTCCTGATTGGAAAGGCGCATGCGTATGACGATACCGATTTCCGCAAAGAAGCGGTAGGGCTGGTCGGTGAGATGGAAGTGGTGAAACGGACCATTGAATTGGGGGCTTCCGCTTTGGGGATGAAGACAGGATGGTTGTCCTTTCGATGATAGAAGAACAAGGCAAATAGAATTGCCGGATAACTGGCAGCCCGGAAAGACGGGGCAGGGGCGGCAGGGCACGGCCGGAGAGTTGGTAAATCTAAATAAGAAAGCGTAGAAAGCCGTCGGGGTTCGATTCCCCGCGCCCCACGATATAAACTTTTAAAATTTAGAGTTATGGCAAAGAATTTCAATCCGAGAACAGCAGAGAGTCTGTTCAAACAGAAGTTGCGCACGATGATAGGCAGTACGGCACATACGCAGAATATTGCCGACCAGGCGATGGAGCTGGCTGGACAATTCATGACGGAGGATGAGATAAGCAACTCGGATGCCTACCGGGTGATAGAGAATGTGAGCTGTGTGTGTGAGGAAGCGATGCAGGTGCTGGTCGAAGAACTGCAGAAAGGGACACGCCTTCATGAAATACTGACGGGTGATTAGGAAATAGCGGAAGCCGTTGAAAACCTTTGAACGAACGATAACGATTAAAAAGTATGACGATATGAGAAAGCAGATTTTGACAGATAACGAGACCAAGACCTTCTTGATGAAGACATTCGGATGCAGCCGTCAGGCTGTGTGGCAAGCACTGAATTTTGTCCGTGACAGCGATCAGGCGCGCCGGATACGCACTCTTGCCCTGAAGCGAGGCGGCAAACTGACTGACGGGAACTTCATCCCGAACTGCGAAACCACCTTCGAGGAGTGCGAGAAGACCATGACCTGCACTTTCGGTCCCCGTGTAAAACTCGTGGTCCACAGAAAGACCAATGATGTGGATGTGTACGTGGACGGAAAACGGACTGAAACCTACCAATGTGAATTTGTATCGGATTTCATGCAGCTGCAGCACGAGACCCAACAGATGGCATCTGCCTTATAAATAGAAATGAAATGGAGTATTATGGAAAGATATTGTGCATATCCTACAATGACCTGACTTACGATGACCGACCGGTGATGGTGAACGGAAAGGCAGACTACAGCAGAAGCCGCACGCTGAAAGGAGTTCATCCTTCCACTCTTTCCGAAGAAGAACTTGCTCCCATCATGTCGGTACCCAATTACAAGAAGCTGGCGGCCAGGAAAGAAATCAACGTAGTGCGACCCGGCAAGGGGCTTGGAAGTTATGCACTGGTAGAAATAGCCACCATGCCCCTACGGTTTCAGGAAAGGATAAAACTAAAATACGGAGATATGAAAGAAGACGTAATAAGAAACTGGCTCGGCAGCCATTACCACATCGATGCGAAAGCCCGGGAATTTTTACACCCGGTTCCGTTTTGACAACGGAGATGCACTGCCACCGGAACACATCCAAGAATATACGGTAAACGCTTCGGTAATTGAGGCAGTGATGCGTGCCATGGAGGATGCCACGTTTATGCGAAAGGCCATGAAGGCCGGGCCGGTGAACTGGGGCGAACTGGCAGGAGCCATCAGTTACTACCAAGCAGAGTTCGGACATACCTTGCCTGTCAGTTCCAACCGCTTCAAGAAGCGTGTGAATGACTTCAAGGCCAACGGCTATGAAAGCCTTATCAGCCGCAAGTTCATGAACCAGAACCGCCGGAAAGTGACCTATGACATTGAACGCCTGCTGCTGAGCATCGATGCCCAGCCGGAGCAGCCCTTCAATACCACCGTGTGGGAACAGTACAATCTATTTGTGCAAGGAGAACTGGAGCTATATGACCCCGAAACCGGCGAGGTGTTGAATCCGGCAGACTTTACCGACAAGGATGGAAATCCGCTGGTATTGAGCCCGGCCACAGTAGCCAACTACCTGAACAACCCCAAGAACAAGGCCCTTCGCGGTAAGCTGCACATGAGCCAATGGGATTTCAACAATGCCTACCGTCCTTATCATCTGCGCAGCATCGGTGAATATTCCTTGAGTAAGGTTTCTCTTGACGACCGCGACCTGCCGCGCCCAATGAAGGATGGCAACCGAGTGAAAGCCTATTATGCCTACGATGTGGTGAGCGGTGCTGTGGTGGGATATGCCTACAACCGGTACAAGACTACCGAGTTATTTTTAGACTGCATGCGAAACATGTTCCAGACCCTGGACCGGAACGGCATGTATATCCCCGCCGAGCTGGAAGTGGAACACCACCTGGTAAGTGACTTTGCCGACGGCTTGATGCAAGCCGGTACCGTCTTCCCCTTGATACGCTGGTGTAACCCCGGGAACTCGCGTGAAAAAACGTGCCGAGCACAAGAACCGCGAAAAAGAAGTACGGCGTGGAGAAAACGCACGCAGGTAGGTATTGGTCGCTGGTGGGCTAAGCTGGAAGCCAACCGCCCGAAGGAAGAGAAGGTGTATGACGAAAAGAACAACACCTACAAGGTGAAGACCTACAGCTATGAAGAACTGGTAGCCGATGATATACGCGCCATCCAGACCTTCAACGCGCAGCCTCACCCCAACCAAAAGCGCTATCCGGGCATGAGCCGATGGGATGTGCTTTGCGCCCACCAGAATCCGAACCTTGCGCCTTGGGACAAGGCCGTTCTTTACCGGTTCATCGGACAGCACACCGAAACAACCATCCGGCAGAACACCTACTGCACGGTGATGTACAACCAATACGGACTGCCCAGCCCGGAAATCATCGAAAAGCTGGAGCCGAGGAACTACAAGGTAGATGCCTATTATCTGCCCGATGCCGACGGAACCATCAACGAGGTATATATCTACCAGAACGGACGATATATCGCCACATGCAAGCCCGTAGCCCGTTACAATGAGAATACAGCCGAGCAGACCGAGTACGACAAGGCAGCCTATACCGAACAGTCCAAGTATGTAGCTCAATTCGACAAGATGATGAAGGACGGCAAGATCAAGCGTGTGGGCATCCTTGCCAAAGAGGAAGCAAAGCTGATAACAGAGGTACAGGCGGAAGCCGTTCCCCTTCCTGCACAAGCCGAGGAAGAAGATTACTCAGCCTATATGGACATCAGTGCCTTCGAGCATGATGCAGTAGCCAAGATATAATTAACGACGTTAGAACGAATTTAAAACAGCATTCAAATGGAAATAACAAATGAAGTAAAGCAACGTATTGTGGCAGCGATAGCCGCCGACCGTGAAAATTATCCCAGTGACAACCGCCATGCCACGGCACTGGGCATAGCCCCCAGCGTTTACAATGCCATCAAGCGGGGCAATTATGAAAAGCAGGTCAGTGATGCCAACTGGGTAGGCATAGCCCGAAGACTGGGCGTGCAACTGCGTACAGAAATGCCTTGGCTGGCAGCACAGACCCCGACCTACGTGTTTGTGAGCAAGCAGCTGGAAGTGTGCCAGGGAAGCGGGCTGAGCGCCATCCTGTGCGATATGCCTAATTATCGGCAAGACTTACAGCGAATACGTGAAGCAGCACAAGCACGCCGTATATGTGGACTGCAGCCAGGTGAAGACCAAGTTGAAGCTGATACGCTACATTGCCAAGGAATTCGGTGTGACCAGCAACGGACGCTACAGCGACGTGTATGAGGATCTGGTGGCTTACCTCCGCACGATAGATACGCCCCTGGTTATCCTGGATGAAGCCGGGGGACCTGCAGTATGAAGCCTTCCTTGAACTGAAGGCCCTGTGGAACGCCACCGAGCGCTGCTGTGCGTGGTATATGATGGGTGCAGACGGGCTGAAGGAAAAGATCAACCGCGCCATCGAAGGCAAGAAGGTGGGCTATACCGAAATGTTGAGCCGCTACGGTGACTCCTACAGCAAGGTGACCCCGGACGATGCGCAGGAACGCGAAAAGTTTCTGAAGGCACAGGCTGCCATTGTAGCCAAAATCAATGCCCCGGACGGTGCCGACATTGCCAAGATCGTTCACAGCACCGGAGGCGGCTTGCGGCGCGTATATACCGAAATCGAAAAATTAAGGAGGATGCAAGCATGAAACTGAAAAGAGCCTACAGCCCCGGTGAGGTGCTGAATATGAAAATAACCCCGGTATGAATTTACCGGGGGATTGGCAAGCCTCGATAGGTAACCCTGCCAAAAGCGGCGTGTGGATTATCTGGGGTGCCAGCGGGAACGGAAAGAGCAGCTTTGTGATGCAGCTGGCCAAGTACCTGTGCGGCTTTGGACGCGTGATCTATGACAGCCTTGAGGAAAGCACCGGCCTTTCGTTCCAGATGAGTCTGAAACGACATAAGATGGACGAAGTGCGCAAGCGTTTTGGTTATTCTTGACCGCGAGTCGATGGACCAGCTGGAGGAACGCCTGCAGCGCGTGGCAGTCCCAGCATCGTAATTATCGACAGTTTCCAGTATAGCGGTTTGAACTACAAGACCTACAAGGAGTTTAAGGAGCGCCACCCCAAGAAACTGTTTATCTTCATCAGCCATGCAGAAGGATCTCATCCGGCAGGCAGAAGCGCCCGCAAGGTGGAATATGATGCCGATGTGAAAATCATGGTGAGCTGCTTCAAGGCCTGGTGTAAGAGCCGTTTTATGGAAAAGCCCGGTGAACCCTATGTGATTTGGGAAGAAGGTGCTGCCAAAACATTGAAAGATGATAAAATGGAGGAATACTTGAATGATGGAATGGGAGAATAAGCTGTACCAGATATTGCTGCCTGGTCGTGAAGCCTTGGGCGTGATGGAAGACTGGCTGGAATGTAACATAGAAACAGACATTCGTCTGCGCAGAGCCAAGACACAAGGGCACATAGTGATAGAAACGACGGATACCATGTTTGCCAACCGTATTCGAATGTGGCATCCCGGATGTAAAAATACATATCAAAAACATTGAATAATGGAAGCGCAAAATGAAAAAGAGAACCTGCTGCATCTGCGGCAAAGCGTTAGAGGGTAACGGATACAACCCGTTCCCCGTGAAAGAGGAAGAGCTGCTGCCGTTCGTGTAATTACAGCGTAGTCATTCCGGAGCGATGGAAACGCCATAAGGCTTATCAAACGCGGTGAGGAGATAGAGAACAAGCGAGTGTATATCAGTGGAGCCATTGCCCACTATGATATAGCAGAGCGCAAGGAAGCCTTCGGGCGTGCAGAAGAACTGCTGAGAGCCGAGGGTTACGATCCGGTAAACCCATTTAATAACGGCCTGCCGGAAGAAGCCCACTGGAAAGCCCACATGCGGGCCGACATTGCCCTGCTGGTGGCTTGCGACTATATCTATATGCTGAAAGACTGGGAACTGAGCAAGGGAGCCAAGCTGGAACTTGACGTGGCCAGTTCGTGTGGCATTAAAGTATTGTTTGAATAACCTTTAAGTTTTTGAATTATGGCAAAAGAAATTACGGTACTTGTAAAGTTTAGAGGAGCAGTTCCTGAAGATGTAAGTATTGCTGACATAGAGGAGCAAATAGATCGCAATCTTGAAGACAGCTTTCGTTTGAATTTCTCGGATTTTAAAGAAGAAGATGATGATTTGAGAGAACCGTGGATAGAACGTGAGGATATGTATATTACAGAAAAAAGGATTCCAATTATTAATAGACTAATACAATAAAGATGGCACAGGAAGTGACAAATTTTCGCCCGGTTTTATGCTTCGTTCAATAAGCTGCCCTGTACAGGAGACCGAGAAGGACTAAAGAAGCAAATCGTTCTGCAGTACACGTGGGACCGTACGGAAAGCCTCCGTGAAATGACATCCAAGGAATATGAAGCCTGCTGCAGCGCCTTGGAGAAACTAACCGGGCAGGATGAATGGAGACAGAAACTTCGCGAGGAACTGCGGCGGAAACGCAGCGTATGTCTGAAACTGATGCAACAGTTGGGGATTGACACCACCGATTGGGACCGAATCAACGCATTTTGCAACAATCCCCGGATAGCCGGCAAACCCTTTGTCAGGATTAGTGCAGCAGAATTGGACCAACTGTCCGTCAAACTGCGGGCTATCCAACGAAAAGGAGGTTTAACTGATAAATAGAACGATATGGATAAAAAAGCAAATGAAGCGCTTGAGCGCATCAGAAAAGACGTGATTCTAACGACATCCGATCTGGAGAACCAGGATGCAGCCGAGTTTTTCAATGAACTGGCCGACTGGGCGTATGCCAACGGTGAAGCCATGCTGATAGACAATGAACCGGAAATGCAGGATTACGAGGAAGAATAAAAACAAATAATCAACCATTCAAAAATGATTTAAACATGGAAAAGAACAACCAAGGTGTGGACATCAAGTCCCTGAGTAAAGAACAGCGAGCAGCCCTCATGGCCCAGCTGCAGCAAGAAGAGAAAGAAGACCGCATCGCCCGTCGTGAAACTTACGAGGCATTACGCGGTGAGTTTATGCACGAAGTAAAGACCAACGTTCTTGAGATGGTGAATGCCGTGACCGGGTTCCGCGGATGGCTGGAAAAAGAAGCCGATGCCTTTACCAAGGTGATGAAGGAATACGGCCAGGTGAAAAGCGACGAACAGCGCAGCTATACCATTACGGACGGAGACTTCCGTCTGGAAGTGAAAAGCAACAAGGTGAAAGGCTTCGATGAACGAGCCGACATGGCAGCCGACCGTCTGATTGACTATTTGAAGCGCTACATGCAGAACAGCGAGAAAGGTTCTGATGATCCGATGTATCAGATGGCCATGACCCTGCTGGAGCGCAACAAGATGGGCGACCTGGACTACAAGAGCATTTCAAAGCTGTATGAACTGGAAGATAAGTTCGATGAAGAGTATGCAGACATCATGCGCCTGTTCAAGGAAGCTAATGTAGTGCAGCGCAATGCCACCAACTACTACTTCAGCCGCCGCAACCCTGAAAACGGCGTATGGACCCGCATTGAACCCAGTTTCTGCCGTTTGTAGCCGAAACCCGTTAACCCTATAAACAGAAAGCGCCGCAGTTGTTATAATTGCGGCGCTTTTTGTTCTTAAAATAGATGGAAATCAGTTATTTTTGTAAGAGAAATAAAATGTATGGGCAAAGGACGGGATAAAGAACTGATCAAGCTGCGTGACGAGGCTCTGTGCCGCCGTTACTACTATTGGACAGAAATACAGCGGTTGCGGTTCGACGATGCTTTAAAAGTGTTGTCGGAGCGCGAATTCTTTATATCCGAGGAACGTATCATGACCATCATCCGCCGGAAATCACGTGAGGGAACAGACTACAATCTGAAGCCTGTTCCCAAGGTGAAAGCCCCCCGTCTGACTGCCGCCCAGCTGGAACTATTCCCCATAAGATGACGGCATGGCCGATTCATCGTGCAGTGTGAATGAGAACGTCATTTCATAGACCTTGATGTAATGCGGCATGGCATACGAACGGCTTTTCTCGCGTACCAGCGGCGAAGCGTTGTCCGTGCACTGCAGGCATTGCAGCGACTTGTATAATTTCTCGGCCAGCTGTTGCCTTTCCCTTACTTTGTCATACGTGCCGGATGCGTAGCTTGTATCGTCGTAACAATCGATAGCCAGCCGTACGGTCAGCATGGATTCGCTTTTCTGTACCCCATATCCAAGGTCGTTCCAGTCAGAACTTGTATTTCCAATCAATACACAAGGGAAGGTGACCGGGTACTGGTCTTCTTCTGCCCCCATTTCCAATTGGCCGTAGTCCTCATCAATGAGCGAGAGTTCCGGCATTTCCTGTGCAATCTGTTCCATGATTACGATAAAAACTTCTTCCATATCCTTAGCTGTTTAAAATGTTGGTAATTTCCTGATCCACCTTCTCCCGTATGCGGCTGTTCAATTCTTCGCTTTCTCCCATGAACTGGCGCTGCGGGATGCGGATGTGCAGTTTCTTTTTCTTGGTAAGTGCCATGTTTCTCCAGAACTGTGCCTGTGGATTCAGTTCCTTCAGTTTGGAACGTCGTTTAACGCGTTTCTTTTGCCCTGTGCCGGCTTCTTTCTTTTCCCCGAAGCCCTTGTAGAACTTGACCCATGCAAAGCGCCTCATGCGGTCTGTGACGGTGACATCGATTTCGCCGCCCCAGTGTGGACGGGTGCATAGACCACCTCGTTAAACACCCTTACCCGGTAGTCGGCAGGTGTATATCCGACCGATTTGAAAAGATGCTCCTGTCGGAGAGCAGCGTACCATAATTGCTGGCGGCATCGGTACCCCCCGAAGACAGCCGTTTGGATTTGGCCAAGGGTGAAGACCGCCATTAACAAAACCACCCTGGCGGAAGTTATCCTGGAAATGGTCTTTGGCCATACGTCCTACCATGACCGGCATTTTGCGCCGCATCATGCTGTCCAGTCTGTCACGTTTCCGCTTTATCAGTTCTGCAAAATCTTTTTATGTCCATAATCATTAGTAATTCAAGAATAATTTATAACTTTGCAACCAAGGCTTCCAATATGCCTTTTTATGCGTTATGAATATACCGGAACAAGTGAAGAATGAGGCCCGTGCGCTTATTGAGCAATACGGTGACACCTTCGAATACCTTGGTATTTATGAAGGTCAGGAAGCCTATGTATTCAAGTTCCCAGAAGATTCCTGTACCGGTTATCCTTTTGTTTACCTGTATGACGGTAAAGAAGCAACCGAAATAACCGGTCCGTTATCCCTTGACGTTATCGATTCATGTATCGAAAATATCGAGGAAGGAGACATCGAATAGCTTATTGTCAATTCTCAGGACTCCCCTGCAGTTGTGGGAAGTCGCAGCTCCTATTTCACATAAATATTTTACGTCTTTCCATTCCATTCCTGAACCGGCAGAATTATCGCTTTGGGGTTCGATATACCTTAGTTCACCATCCGCAAACCGTTGCAGGATTGTAGCATGCCCGCCCCCGCTTTTCCAGCCGATGCACAATTCATATACGCCTTCTTCCTTACATACCTCATTGAAATACTCCATGTACCTTTTAGGGGTCATTTTCAGGTATCCTTTGTGCGCAAGCCAGCTGTTTATACTTATATGTTGCGCCGGAGTACCGTCGGTGTTTTTCCAGACTTCAAAAGCACGTCCATTACTCAGATATTCAAGTTTAGACCCTGCGACATTGCCTTTGGCGGTAATATCCCATCCACGTAATCGTAAAGCGTATGCCGGTGCGCAAGTCTGACAGTTGATGCTGTATGGAGTATCCCGTTTTTTATCGTAATCGCTGTTCTTCCGGTAACGGTTCCCCCTTTTATCACGATATATCCCGTTAGGATCAGGAATATACTCGTCCACGTGTTTGGGATTCGCATTCTGTTTATCCGCCTTATCCACATCCATAGGTTTCCCTTTTTTGATTTTAAGAGCCTTTTCTATTTCGAGGTTGTTCCGGGCAATGGCCATTTTTTCCTCCCTGGTAAGACTGTTCGGCATTTCCGCAATCATTTCATCAATGCGCGCCATAAGTTTATCCACCGCTTTTTTGGCACCCTCGTGGGCTTCCGTCTGATAAGGGTGATTGTCGGAAAACAGTTTGCTGTCCGTTCCCGGATTGTTATCCAGTCCGGGGTGTGGCTTGTTCTTGTCGTCTTCGTCCGGAAGTGGTGTCGGTTCCTCATCGGTGGCTGTAAGGTCGCACTTGCAATTCCACCGGTCGCCCGGTCGGTGGATGTTCCAGAACGGATCGTCAATCGGTCGATGGTATTCCAAAATGGGCGGTGGTCAGCCCCCGGATGAATGGAAGTAGATGGTAGCCATTTGAGATTGGGCAGAATATCGCGTTCGCGCAGGAACTGTTGCCAGTCAGCCGCCTGATGCGCCCGGATGACCGCCGTATCATACTCCGTCCGCAGCCAGTGACGAACCTGATGGGAAGCAATGGGCAAGACTTCCTGTACCCATTTGTCGAACGGTTTTAAAATGCCGTTTGAATCCAATAAAAGTCGTGCCATGTCATTCTGCATACGATGTACCTTGAATGCCGAGAATACGGCATTGTTCCGGAGTATGGCATTTCTGAAATCCTCGTCCGGAGTAATGGCCTTGGATTTGCTGAACCCTTCCTTTGCCGCCTTGTCCATCTTTGCCCATATTTCATTGAACAGGTTGATTTCGATTTCGGTTACCGGATGAAAGTCCCTGCTGTATATGTTCAGCAAGGCACGCCGCAGCACCTCTTCGGAAAAGTCAAACTCCATGGAGATGCTGCCATTATCAGCTGCATACAGTCTGTCGACTACCAGTCTAAAGCTGCCCCGTCTGCCAGCTTTCACGAAAAAAACCTTTGAGCCAGTTCCGGAAGTTTCTTTTCTGTTTCGGTGTCGGTTCATCATCCCGTCCCTTATTCGCTGGTTCCGGTTCCTTCTTTGGGGTTGGAACCAGGGCAGCCTGTGCAGCCTCCCTTTGTTCAGCCTTCAACTGCTCGTAGTTGGCCGGTTTGTCGATTCCGAATTCCTCATAGAGATAGTCGTCGTCGATGGGGATGTTGAAGTTCTTCTTCAGCTGCGTAAGGATGGATATTTTGGTGCCTGCATCTGTTTCCTTCGGTTCCGGGAAGCAGAATGTACCCCCTTCAGTATTGATGCCCATGTGCAGCAGAATGTCCGTCATGTCGTAATTTAACACATTGAGCACGTATTTCCGGTCAGCCTCCAGCACCTTGTCCTCCACCTTTTTATGCACCGTACCCAAAGCCTGTGTACCTTTTTCGGACGATTCGGTGGTCAGCGTATTGCCCAGTATCAGTTTGGATATTTCATTGTTGCACCGTTCGCAGAGGCGTTCATAGACATCGGCAGACCCCGTTTTGTTGCCGGCTTCCGTGAGCTTGAGTTCCGTGTCCTTGGCATGAAAGAACTGCGCCAGGCTTCCGGCATTCGCAGCATCCTCCATGGCCCGCTGACGGGACTCGTCGTCGTCGGAATCATAGATATATTCCTGGATAGGCATGCCGAATACCTCGGAGAACTGTGCCCAGTCGCCCGTGGTGTTACGCTTGTAGATGACCCACGGAGCTGCCTTGGCCAACAGCCCCAAATCGGACGGCGAACCCACAAAAAGCAGGTCGGTATATTCATCCCAGGAATGGCCGGTGATGTCTGTCTGATGCCGCAAGATGAGTTCCCTGACCGGATCCACATGCTTACGCGGTACCAGGTCGTAGTCCACCCATTCCTGCAGCTTGTAGAACTGGCAGAGCGAAAAGCCCCAGAACTTGGCATCGAGGATGTCACCCACCAGCGGTTGAACCAGGGCGACTGTATCTGTTCGTTGATTTTATCGTCAGGCTTCCCGTCCACCCGGAATTCCATGTTGGAGCACAGCACGGCATTCTTTCGCTTTTCGAGCACACAGGAAAGGTGGGTATCCATCAGAATGTCCTCGTAGAGTCATAAAGTTTGTAACGTCGCGAGAAATCGACATTCTCGGCCGCCCTTACGGCTGCCATGTAGTCGGAAATGTCCAGTCCGAAGCGTTTGGGCTGTGTGAGCACAATCACATTCGGTTTCTTCTGTCCCGGCAGGGCGAAATTCCCCCTACGGTGATGATGCCGGCTTGTTGTTTTTCTGTTTTTCTTTTTCATGATGCTTGCTTTTACCAGTGGTTCGTTCGTTTGCGGTTGCTTTGAATGCGGAAATCCGACCTGCCCGCCCTTGTTCCTCGGGTAGCAGCGGAGCCCCTTCGATTGAAATGTCCCTCGTCGGCCACCGCCTTCATCCATTCC
>ENA-OQCD01000255-OQCD01000255.1-human-gut-metagenome-genome-assembly--contig:-NODE-255-length-14648-cov-3.819847_pt1 | contig 14648 bp, 19 predicted proteins | sample MGYA00242755_ERZ504571 | MGnify/ENA primary metagenome ERZ504571 (study PRJEB26092, sample SAMD00036274) | human gut metagenome | host: Homo sapiens | study: EMG produced TPA metagenomics assembly of...
CCTACCTTTAAAAAAAACGCACCGGCATGACCCCCACCCAGTACCGCAGGGAAGCGGCCAAGTGCACGGGAGGCCCGCCTGTGACCCGCCGCCAGATGCTCACCGCCCTGTTCGCGCGGCGGTGCTGGCACTGCCGGTGGGCGGGCTGCGGCCATCAGCCGGTGCAGGACGAGCCGGGGGGCGGAACTGATCCTGCGCTATGCGGAGAACCAGCCGGAGGATTATCCTACTACGCAGGCGGCGCTGGCCTTTGCGGATCTTGTGGCTCAGCGCACCGATGGCCGCGTGAAAGTGCTGGTGTACAGCGGGGGAGAACTTGGCGCGGAACAGAGCGTGATCCAGCAGATGCAGTTTGGCGGCATTGACTTCTCCCGCGTGTCCCTCAGCCAGCTGGCAGAGTATGAGCCGGCGCTGAGCGTATTGCAGCTGCCGTACCTTTACACCGACGCTGACCAGATGTGGCGCGTGCTGGATGGGACCATCGGCGACGAGTTCCTCTCCACGCTGGAGTCGCTGGAGCTGACGGGACTGTCATGGTTCGATGCCGGTGTGCGCAGCATCTACACCCGGCAGAAGGTGACATGCCTTGCAGATCTGCAGGGCCTGACCATCCGCGTGCAGGAATCGGACATGATGAGCGAAATGATCACCGACCTCGGCGCAAAGCCGGTAAAGGTGGTGTACAGCAAGGTGTATGCCGCTCTGCACAACGGCGAGATTGATGGTGCGGAGAACAGCTGGCCCAGCTACGAGGCCATGGGTCACTACGAGGTGGCACATTACTTTTTAAAGGATGAGCACACCCGCGTGCCGGAGGTGCAGCTTGCAAGCCCTGCTGTGATGGAAAAACTGGCCGCACTGGACGAGCGCTACCCGGAGATCATCCGCCTGTGTGCCCGGGAGAGCGCCAAGGTGGAGCGCAGGCTCTGGGCGCAGCAGGAGGCGGAATCGGAAAGTGATCTGCGTGCAGCAGGCATTGAGGTGACAGAGCTGGACGAAGAAGAAAAGGCAAGGTTCCGTGCTGCTGTGCAGCCGATGTATGATCGGTTTGCCCAGCAGGGCGAATTGATCGCCCGCATCCGGCAGGCATAAGCCCCACAGAAAAGCCCGGAAAAGATGGGCAAAGAAATCAGGAAAACAGAATAAAGAACCGGCAAAGCGCTGTGTGCTCTGAACCCCAAAGGGAAGGGCATCCAGCGCTTTGCTTCTATCTGGAATACAGAAATGTATCCATCTGTTAGGCGAAGGTGCACAAACAAAAAAGTAAAGCACTTGGCATTTTTCACAAAAGAAATTCTGACATTCTTTCAAAAAGCAGGACATTTTTTTGAAAGCCCTTGTTTCGTTTAAAAAAATTTGCTAAAGTGTGTACAGTAAATGAACGGCATGCGGGTCCTGTGCAGACCGGGCCGTTCGGGAGATTTAAGGAGGACGATTTATTATGAAAAAGATCACTCGTCGCAGCTTTCTGGCAGCAGCCGGTGTTTCCGCCGCTGCTCTGGCTCTGACCGCATGTGGTGGCTCCAGCAATTCTGCTGCTGCTTCCACCTCTACCGCAGCTTCTTCCACCGCAGCTTCTGCTGCTGGTGATGCTACTGCTGCTGCAAACGATCCCAAGGTGACTCTGGTCTACGCCGAGGTCAACCCGCTGGATACCATCGTTGGTCAGACCGCTACCCACTTCAAGGAGAAGGTCGAGGAGCTGACCGGCGGTTCCGTCGTCATCGACGTGCAGGCTTCCGGCGTTCTGGGTTCTGAGAACGACGTTCTGGACGCAATTCTGGGCGGTTCTACCTCCATCGATATGAGCCGTATCTCCGCTTTCGCACTGACCAGCTATGGCTGCAACAAGTCCAAGCTGCTGTCCATCCCCTTCACCTTCGAGAACCGCGCACACTTCTGGAACTTCGCCAACAGCGATCTGGCACCTGAGTTCCTGAACGAGCCCCAGGAGCTGGGCCTGCCCGTTCGTGGTGTCTTCTACGGCGAAGAGGGCTTCCGTCACTTCTTCACGGTCAACCCGGTTTCCGGCATCGATGATTTCAAGGGCCTGAAGCTGCGCGTGTCCAACGACCCCGTTATGAACGGCATGGTCGAGGGTCTGGGTGCTAACCCCACCGTCGTTTCCTTCGGTGAGCTGTACAGCGCACTGCAGACCGGCGTTGTGGATGGTGCTGAGCAGCCCATCGCAAACTACAAGTCCAATGCATTCCCCGAGGTTGCCAACAACCTGATCCTGGACGGCCACACTCTGGGCGCTATTCAGGCTGTTATCACCGATAACGCATGGGGCAAGCTGACCGAGAACCAGCAGGCTGCCATCATGGAGGCCGGTGCTGATACGCAGGCCTTCAATGCAGACCTGTCCGAGACCGCTGAGAACAAGGTTCTGGATGAGCTGAAGAGCTCCGGCTGCAATGTCGTGGATGTTCCCGATAAGGCACCTTGGCAGGAAGCTTGCCAGAAGGTCATCAGCGAGAACACCTCCGATCAGGCTGAGCTGTATCAGCAGCTGCTGGACATGAAGGCATAATTGAAAAAGCCTTTCCTGTTCTGAGATAGTACATAGCCCGGCGGGGGACTACGGGATACGCCCGCAGACCTGCCGGGTTTTTTATATGGAGGAATTCATATGCCGAAAATCTTTACCACTTTGGATAAGATCAAGCCGGCGTACGACATCACCTACAAAGTGGTTCTGTTTATCTGCAAGCTGCTGCTGATCGCAGATATCCTCATCACTACCATGTCGGTCATCGGTCGTTACGTCTCGTTCATCCCGGACCCGGCATGGTCGGAAGAAGTTGTGCTGACCTGCATGAGCTACATGGCCGTGCTGAGTGCTGCTCTGGCCATCCGCCGCGGTGCCCATATCCGCATGACTGCGTTTGACGTGTATCTGCCCAAAATCGCCGTCAAGGTGCTGGATATTCTGGCCGATCTTGCCGTGTGCATTCTGGGTGTCATCATGATGGTGGTCGGCTGGAACTATGCCACCACTCTGGGCGGCCGCGGCTTCTACGTGTCCATGCCCTGGCTGAGCCGCTTCTGGATGTACTTCCCGGTGCCGCTGGCCGGTGTTGCCATGATCATCTTCGAGATCGAGGCACTGTACAACCACATCAAGAGCATTTTTGTAAAGGAGGAAGTGTAATATGACAGTTCAGACACTGGCAATCATTGTCCTTCTTGTCAGCTTCTTTGTAATGATCTTCCTGCGTTTCCCCATTGCATACGCCGTTGGTCTTTCCAGCGTGCTGTGCATGATGGTGCAGGGTCAGGCACTGACCGATGTCTGCCGTCTGATGGTCAAGGGCATCTCTTCCTTCAGCCTGATGGCCGTGCCGTTCTTCATCACCATGGGTGTGCTCATGGGCTCCGGCGGCATTTCTGAAAAGCTGATCGCTCTGGCTGATGCCTGCGTGGGCTGGATGCGCGGCGGCATGGCAATGGTCAACATCGTTGCTTCCTACTTCTTCGGCGGTATTTCCGGTTCTGCATCTGCAGATACCGCTTCCATCGGCTCCATCATGATCCCCATGATGGTCGATCAGGGCTACGATGCCGACTTCTCCACTGCTGTTACCATCACCTCCTCCTGCGAGGGTCTGCTGGTTCCTCCGAGCCACAACATGGTCATTTATGCCACCACTGCCGGCGGCATCTCGGTCGGCAGCCTGTTCCTGGCAGGTTATCTGCCCGGTGCTCTGCTGGCCATCGTCCTGATGATCGGTTCCTACATCATCTCGGTCAAGGAGAATTACCCCAAGGGCTCTCCGTTCAGCATCAAGGCCTTCGTTAAGCAGCTGGGCACTTCCATCTGGGCACTGGCCGCTGTTATTATCGTTGTGTTCGGCGTTGTTGGCGGTGTGTTCACCGCTACCGAGTCTGCAGCTATTGCAGTTGTCTACTCTCTGTTCGTGTCGGTGTTCGTCTACAAGGGTCTGGACTGGAAGGGTGTCTGGCATGCACTGGATGAGTGCGTGAACACTCTGTCCATCGTGCTGATCCTGATCGCTACCTCTGCAGTCTTCGGCAACTGCCTGACCATGCTGCATGTGCCGGATCTGGCTGCAAATGCCATCACCAGCGTCACCGATAACCCCTACATCATCGCTCTGCTGATCGACCTGATCATCTTGGTTCTGGGCTGCATCATGGATATGGCTCCCATCATCCTGATCGCTACTCCCATCCTGCTGCCCATCGCAACCTCCATCGGCATCGATCCCATCCAGTTCGGTATCATCGTGGTTCTGAACTGCGGCATTGGCCTGCTGACTCCTCCTGTCGGCGCTGTGCTGTTCATCGGCTCTGCCGTTGCAAAGCGCCCGATGGAAAAGGTCGTCAAGGCGACCCTGCCGTTCTACCTGTGCATGTTCGTTGCACTGCTGCTGCTGACCTTCATCCCCGACATCAGCCTGGCAATCCCCAAGCTGCTGGGCGGCTACGTCAGCCCCATCACCAACCCGCTGGGTCCTGTGTTCATCCACTGATGGCCTGACGGCGTAAGGTAAAACCGTTAAAGTCCTCTGCATGAAAGTGCAGGGGACTTTTTGTAGTGTCTAAAAACTTTATTTTTCCTCTTGCATTCTGTCGGAATCGTGCTATAATAGTAAGGCAATCGTTTCCAAGGCCGCTCGACGGGGTAGCCGATATTGAAGGTTGTGATGGGCACATACATTTATAATATGGCCCCAATAAGTCAGAACCAGAAATGAGGTGAAAAGAATGAAACAGGGTATCCATCCGAACTACGTTGACTGCACCATCACCTGCGCATGCGGCAACGTCATCAAGACTCGTTCCACCAAGCCTGAGATCCACGTCGAAGTTTGCTCCAAGTGCCATCCTTTCTACACTGGCAAGCAGAAGCTGGTTGACACCGGCGGACGTGTTGAGCGCTTCAACAAGCGTTTCGGCCGTAAGTAATTATGGTTTTCTGAGCACCGTTTCCTTTGGGAGACGGTGCTTTTTTGCTGCCTTTTTGGCATATGAAAGGGCGGCCTTAATCATTCTTAAGAATTCTTTTTGCATCCCGCCACAGGATTGTCTTAATTTTTACACATTTTCGGTCTAAAATATACCAGCATTGAACTAGATGAAAAAGGAGCGTTTGCTGTGATCGAAGTATCGCATCTGAGCAAAAAGTATGGCACGCACCCTGCCATTGAAGATTTGTCCTTTACGGTGGGCGACGGCCAGATCTTCGGCCTGCTCGGCCCAAACGGCGCGGGCAAGTCCACGATCATGAATATCCTCACCGGCTACCTTGCCCCCACCTCCGGTGAAGTGAAGGTGGCGGGCTTCAGCCTGCCGGAGCAGGCCCAGCAGGCCAAGGCCTGTGTGGGCTATCTGCCCGAGCAGCCGCCGCTCTACCCGGAAATGACGGTGCAGGAATATCTGGATTTTGCTGCAGAGCTGAAAGGCATCAAAAAGAAGGCCGACCGCAAAGAACAGGTGCGCAAAGCTGCCCGCCGCACCGGGCTGGAAGAGGTGCTGCCCCGGCTCATCCGCAGTCTGTCCAAGGGCTACCGCCAGCGCGTGGGCATTGCGCAGGCACTGCTGGGCGCGCCGCAGCTCATCATTCTGGACGAGCCTACCGTGGGCCTTGACCCTGCACAGGTCATCGAGATCCGCAGACTGATCCGGGAGCTGGGGAAAAGCCACACGGTCATCCTGTCCAGCCACATCCTCAGCGAGGTGCAGGCAGTGTGCAGTCAGGTACTGATCCTTTCCAAGGGGCATCTGGTGGCGGTGGGTGCGCCGGAACAGCTGGCCGAAAAGCTGAACCCCGGCAGTCGTCTGCGCGCTACCGCTCTGGGCGGGGGGAAGACCGTGCTGAAAGCAGTCGCTCCATTCCGGGCATCCGCAAGGTGGAAATCGAATCCGAGGCCGACGGACAGGTGACCTTTACCGCAGAAAGTGCCGATGCTTCTGACCGTCGCGCGAGGTGTCCCGCGCCCTTTCGCAGGCCGGATGCACGGTGCTGGCGCTGGCAGCGGAAAACAGGACGCTGGAGGAAGTGTTCCTTGCACTGACCGAAAACGAGTCTGAAACACCATCGGATGAAGGGGAGGAGAAAACGGAATGATCGCCATTTTCAAACGCGAAATCCGCAGCAGCTTTCATGGCATGATCGGCTACGTGCTCACCGCCTTTATGCTGGCGGCAACGGCCATCTATTTTGTTGCCCTGAATCTGGCTACGGCCTGACGGATTTTGGCTATTACACGCTTTACCGCACCACGTTTGTGCTGCTTTTGTATATCCCGGTGCTCACCATGCGCTCCTTTGCAGAGGAACGCCGCACCCGCACCGATCAGCTGCTGCTTACCAGCCCGGTGTCTGTGTGGGAGATCGTGCTGGGCAAATTCTTTGCCCTGTGCGTCATCTTTGCACTGCCGTGCCTTGCCGATGCGGTCATGATCCTTGTACTGGCCGCACTGGGTGCCACCGGCACGGCCACGCTGGCAAACTTGGCCGCTCTGCTGTGCTATTATCTCATGGGCTGCGCCGCCATTGCCATTGGCGTGTTTCTTTCCAGCCTGACCGAGAATCAGATCATTGCTGCGGTGGCAGGTGTTGCCGCACTGCTGCTGGCCTACATGATGCCCAGCCTGCGCAGCATGTTCACCGCAGGCAGCGCAGTGGCGCTGGCCCTGTTCACCGCCATTGCGGCAGTGCTCAGTGTGGTGGCAGGCCTGCGTACCCGCAGCTTTACGCTGGGCTGCCTGACCTTTGCGGGCTGCTGTGTGGTGCTGACGGCACTGTTCCTGCTGCAGAGCAGCTGGCTGACCGAAGCGTTCAGCGCGGTGCTCAGCGGGCTGTGCCTGTTCACGCCGTTTGAAGAGTTTGTCAACAACAGCTTTTCCATCCAGACGCTGGTGTACTACCTGACCGTGACCATGCTGTTTTTGTTCTTCACGGCGCAGGGGCTGGAAAAGCGCCGCTGGAACTGAGGGGAGGGGAACAACATGAAAAAATTTCAAATTTTCTTCCTCCGCAAACGGCAAGGTGTTCCGCAATGGGCTGTACTCCACGGCCATTCTGGCAGCAGCCATCGTGTTGGCCGTGCTGATCAATCTGCTGGTGGGGGCCATCCCGAAAAAATACACCGAGTTCGACCTCTCTGCCGCCAAAATGTACACGCTGGGCGACAGCTCCAGGCAGCTGATGCAGAGCCTGGATCAGGACGTGACCGTTTATTATCTCTGTGAGACCGGCAGCGAGGATGCCATTATCACCAAGCTGCTGGATCACTACGCCGACGAAAGCGGTCACTTCCACTGGGAGCAGAAGGACCCGGCGCTTTACCCGACCTTTGCAGCGCAGTACGGCGCAGAGAATGCATCCACCGGCAGTCTGATCGTGGTCAGCGGTGAGAACAGCGAAGTGCTGAACGCCGCCGAACTTTACGAGTACGATTACTCCGATTACTACACCACCGGCGCTGCCAACGTGACCTTTGGCGGCGAAAAGCAGATCAGCTCTGCCATCTACAAGCTGACTGCCGCAGCAGAAAGTCATGCCTACTACACCACCAACCACGGCGAGCAGGCGCTTACCTCCTCACTGACCGAGGCGCTCAAGGCGCAGAATATCGATGCCCAGCCGCTGGATCTGCTCACCGGCACCATCCCGGAGGACTGTGATCTGCTCATCATCAGCGACCCCGCTTCGGATTTTGCAGCTGACGGCCTTGTGAATGAGATCGCGCAGCTGCAGGCCTATCTGGAAAACGGCGGCAAGGTGCTGCTGACCACCAGCGGCTATACCGAAACGCCCAATCTGGATGCAGTGATGGCACAGTTCGGCCTTGCGCGTGAGCCGGGCCTGTGGTGGAGGGCGATGCGGGCCACGCGCTGTACGGCTACCCGTACTCGCTGTTCCCGGACTACGCGACCGCCGACGAAAGCACCGCGCTGGACGGCGTGAATCAGAGCACCCATGTGATGCTCTCGGTGGCACAGGGCATCACCATCACCGAGACAGACGATGTGACGGCGGAACCGCTGCTGTATACCACCGAGGATGCCTACAGCAAGCAGGACTTTGATGCCAGCTCTTCTTCCGCAAAGGAAGCCGGCGATACCGACGGCCCGTTCTCGCTGGCCGTATGGGCGCGCAATGATTCCACCGGTGCCGAGGTGATCTGGATCGGCTGCCCCAACATGGACAACGAGCAGGTGTACCAGTCCATCCCGGGCAACCTGACCTTCCTGCAGGGCTGTGCCGCTTCGCTGGTAGGGCAGAGCCTGCTCATCGACACCAAAGCACTGGAAGCTGCACCCATCACGGTCCCGGCTTCCGCATCCATGACGCTGGGCATGGTGTTCGTATTCGTGCTGCCCGCAGCAGTGCTCATTGCAGGTGCTGTGGAGGTGCTGCTGCGCCGCCGCAGGTAAGGGGGCACTGCCATGAAAACAAAACAGCGCACCCTTGCGGTGCTTCTGGTGCTGGTGCTTGTGCTGGGCGGGCTGCTGTGGTTTGTCAGCCGCAGCAATGCCGCAGAAGAGGCTGCTTCCAGCGCCGCCGCAGAGGGCAGCATCCTGCTTTCTTCTTTTGCGGCGGGCGATGTGACCAGCATCCGGTATGCCTATGGCGGCGAAACGCTTACCCTAAATTACGATTCCGGCAGCTGGACGCTGGCGGATGACCCGGACTATCATCTGGATGCATCTGCCTGCAATACCATGGTCACGGCGCTGGCATCCCTGAACGCCAAACGTCAGCTCACGGCTCAGCCCGGCGAGGACTACGGCCTTGCCGATCCGGCTGTTACGGTCACGGTGACGGCGGCAGGCGAGACGAACACCTTTGCCTTTGGCACCGAGAACCCGGTCACAGGAGATCTGTATGTGCAGAAGGCAGGGGACGATGCCGTGTACACCGTTTCTGGCAACAAGGCGGCCTGCTTTGAGCTGACCAAAGCGGACCTTTTTGGCGCGTTCAACCCGGCGGGACTGACGGCCTCCGCGCTGGAAAGTGTTTCCATTACGACGGGCAGCGGCACCCTTGCACTGAATGCAGTCTCTGAGCCTGCGGAAGCGGAGAGCGATTCCTCGGAAAGTGCGGCCGATTCCACCACCTATCAGACCGTGTGGCGGCTGGCCGATGAACCCTCTGCCGATCTGGACGACAGCAAGGTGCAGAGCATCCTCTCTGCTCTGGCAGGCTATGTGACCGCACAAATCGCGGATGCCGACCCTTCGGCCTATGGCTTTGATGCACCGCTTGCAACGGTGCGGGCTGCCTCTGCCGATGGGACTGTGACCCTCCACTACGCCGAAAATGCAGACGGCTGCTGGATGATGGTGGAGGGGGACAGTTCCGTCTATGCGGTTGACCTTGACACTGTGCAGGCCCTTCTGATAACGGCCGCTGCCTTAAAAGCTGAATAAAAACCTTTGTGCGCCGTATGCGGAAAGCCCGCTGCGGCGCATGTTTTTTTTATTGCGGCGTGTAAAGCTTCGGCAAACATTGGCAGAGTGATTGACATTTCAGCAAAGATTGATTAAGATAGACGAGACAGGGCAGAATAACTGCGCAATATAAGAGCCTGCTTTTGCAGGTTCTCCGGTCGTCATGGATGTTGTGCGGGGCTGGGTCGCCTGGTACGAGGGATGGGGCATGGCCCTGTCTTTTTTCGTATCTGAGTTACAAGGAGGATAAAGTAAAAAATGGACAACTCGGTGATCGTTTCACTGCGGGATATCGTAGTGGAATTTGACGGTCAGCGCATTCTGGATGGGCTGAACCTCGACATCCATGACAAAGAGTTCGTAACGCTGCTGGGCCCTTCCGGCTGCGGCAAAACCACCACCCTGCGTCTGATCGCAGTTTTCTGGAACCCAATTCCGGCAAAGTGCTGCTGAAAGGTGAGGACATTACCGGCGTGCCGCCCTATAAGCGCCCGGTGAACACCGTTTTTCAGAAATACGCACTGTTCCCGCACCTGAACGTGTTCGAGAACGTGGCCTCGGTCTGCGGCTCAAAAAGATGGACGAAGAGACCATCCGCCGCAAGGTGCGCAACATGCTGGAAGTTGTTGGCCTGAAAGGCTTCGAGCGCCGCAGCATCAGCCAGATGTCCGGCGGCCAGCAGCAGCGCGTGGCCATCGCACGCAGTCTGGTGAACGAGCCGGAGATCCTTCTGCTGGACGAACCCCTTGGCGCACTGGACCTCAAGCTGCGCAAGGAGATGCAGCTGGAGCTGAAGCGCCTGCAGCGCGAAATGAACATTACCTTTATTTATGTTACCCACGATCAGGAGGAAGCCCTGACCATGTCCGATACCGTCGTGGTCATGAACGGCGGCAAGGTGCAGCAGATCGGAACGCCGGAGGATATTTACAATGAGCCGAAGAATGCCTTTGTTGCAGACTTCATTGGCGATTCCAACATCGTGGACGGCGTGATGCACCGGGATTTTCTGGTGTCCTTCTCCGGTGTGGACTTTCCCTGTGTGGACCGCGGCTTTGCCCGCGAGCAGAGCGTGCAGGTAGTGGTGCGCCCCGAGGATATCGAGGTGGTCTCTCCTGTGGAAGGCCAGCTTGTCGGCGTTGTGAACGATGTCATCTTCAAGGGTGTCCACTTTGAGATGCATGTGGAGTGCGAGGGCCGCGAATGGCTGATCCATTCCACCCGCGCCTGCACCCCCGGTGAGACCATTGGTATGCGCATCGGCCCCAACGAGATCCACATTATGGCGCGTTCAGAGGGGTGAGCCGCAATGATGAAGATTTACGATAAAAAGCTGGCCTATCCGTACTTTGTATGGATGACGCTGTTCACAGTGGTGCCTTTGATCATCGTGGTGTACTATGCATTTACGGATGCAAACGGAGCTTTCACGCTGGATAACCTCACCTCCATCAGCGGCTACGGCTCGGTGTTTGCCCGCAGCCTGCTGCTGGCCCTCATTGCCACGGTCATTTGTCTGGTCATTGCGTTCCCGGTGGGCTATTTCCTTTCCCGCCTGCGGGTGAACAAGCAGCACATCATGCTCATGCTGGTCATGCTGCCCATGTGGATGAACTTCCTGCTGCGCACCTACGCATGGATGGGCCTGCTCAGCATCAACGGCCCGGTGAACGCCGTTCTGGGCGTGTTCGGCCTTGGCCCCTTCAATATGCTCAACACCTCCGGTGCGGTGGTGCTGGGCATGGTGTATAACTATGTGCCCTATATGATCCTGCCGCTGTACACCAGCATGACCAAGATCGACCAGAGCCTGGTGGAAGCTGCGCAGGATCTGGGCGCTTCCACCACCAAGACCCTTCTCCGGGTGCTCATCCCCATGAGCGTGCCCGGCATCAGCACCGGCATCACCATGGTGTTCGTCCCGGCGGTGTCCACCTTTGTTATCAGCCGTATGCTGGGCGGCGGCTCCAACCTGCTCATTGGCGATCTGATCGAGATGCAGTTTCTGGGCAACAGCTACAATCTGAACGTGGGTTCTGCCATGAGCCTTGTGCTGATGATCATTGTGCTGCTGTGCATGAGCTTCACGTCCAGCTTTGACGAAGATGAAATGGAGGGCGTGTCCTGATGAAAACGAAACATCTGCGCCTGATGCAGCGCGTCTATATCGTGCTGTTTTTCTGCTTCATGTACCTGCCCATTGCATACATGATCGTATTCAGCTTCAACCAGTCCAAGGGCTATTCGCTCTTCACCGGCTTTACCCTCAAGTGGTACTCCAGCCTGCTGCACAACTCCTCCATCCTGCATGCGCTGCTGGTCTCGCTGGAAGTGGCTCTGATCTCTGCGGTCATTGCCACTGTGCTGGGTACAGCGGCAAGTCTGGGCATTGCGTCCATGGGCCGTGGGAGCCGCCTTGTCGTCACCAACATCACCCTATATCCCGGTGGTCAACCCGGAAATCATCACCCGGCATTTCGCTCATGCTGCTGTTCGTGGCCTACCAGCGCTTTGCCGGGGGTGTCTCCTGGCTGCCGGATACCATCATGGGCTTCCCGACGCTGCTCATTGCGCATATCGCGTTCAATGTGCCGTATGTCATCTTCAACGTCACGCCCAAGCTCAAGCAATTGGATATCAAGCTGTATGAGGCAGCGCTCGACCTTGGCTGCGACCCCAAGCAGGCCTTCTTCAAGGTCATCCTGCCGGAGATCAGCCCGGCCATCCTGTCGGCATTCCTCATCTGCCTGACCTATTCCATCGACGACTTCATGATCTCCTATTTCAACTGCGGCACGGTGGAAACGCTGCCCATCGCCATCTACTCCATGACCCGTAAAAAGGTCAGCCCGGAGATCTATGCGCTGTCCACCATCATGTTCGTGGTCATTCTGTGCATCATTCTGATTTCCAACGCAATGGAGAGCCGCAGCTACCGCCGCGACCAGAAGGCGCTGAGAGGGGAGGGCGTGTGATGAAACGTTTTGCTGTGTTGCTGCTGGCGCTGGCAATGGCGGTCTGCTGTGCAATGCCCGCCTTTGCCGCCGGCACCATTGAGGTGACCGAGGATGTCTCGGTGTCGGACGATTACGACTGGACCCGCTTCAAGGGCCAGAACGTGGCCATCAATGTCTATAACTGGGGCGAGTACATCTCCAACGGCTCGGACGACAGCGTGGACGTGGTGGCGGCCTTTGAAAAGCTCACCGGCATCAAGGTGAACTACACCACCTTCGACTCCAACGAGTCCATGTACGCAAAGCTCAAGTCCGGCGCAGCAACTACGATGTGGTCATTCCGTCGGATTACATGGTGGCAAAAATGATCGCCGAGGGGATGCTCAAGCCTCTGAACTACGACAATATCCCGAACTTCAAAAAGATCAATCAGGAATACGTGAATCCGGATTACGATCCGCAGAATGCCTACACCGTGCCCTATATGCTCTGCACCACCGGCATCATTTATAACACCACCATGGTGGACAAAGCGCCCACCAGCTGGGCCGACCTGTGGGACGAGCAGTACGCAGGCAATATCCTGATGTTCAACAACAGCCGCGATGCCTACGCCATTGCTGCTTTTAAGAGCGGCCACGATATCAACCCGCAGTCCACCGAAGAGGTGGATGAGGTGGTGGAAGAGCTGAAGGCTCAGAAACCGCTGGTGCAGGCCTACGTCATGGACGAGATCTTTGATAAGATGATCGGCGGCGAGGCAGCCGTTGGTGTGTACTACTCCGGCGATGCCATCACCATGATCGACGACAACCCCGACCTTGCATGGGTGTTCCCGGAGGAGGGCAGCGTGCTTTCCGTGGACTGCATGGCCATTCCTGCTGCCAGCGAACATCAGGAAGCTGCGGAAATGTTCATCAACTTCATGTGTGAGACGGACATCGGCAAGGCAAACGCGAGTACATCGGCTACACCACCCCCATGCAGGATGTGTGGGAGGTGCTGGACGAGGATCTGAAGGAGAGCGAGATCGCTTATCCGCCCGAAGAGAAAGCCGCCAAGGAAAAGGTGTCACTTTCCCTGAGCGACGATGTGAACAGCGAAGCTGGACGTGAAGTGGAGCGAAATGAAGAGCTACGACGAGGGTGGCAGCAGTCTGCTGTTCCTTGCGCTGCTGGCAGCCATGGTGGCGCTGGCCTGCTTCAACATCTGGCGCAAGGTCCGCAGGCGCAACCGCAATCAGTATTAAACGCAAAGGAGGCTGCTGCACAGAACAACGTGCAGTGGTCTCTTTTTATAGAAAGGAAAACCATGGAACAGTTCTTTTACACCGAGACCATGACAGTCATGAACGCAGATGCCGACTTCCGCAGCCTGCTCAAGCCCAGCGCCCTGCTGCGCTATGTGGAGCAGATTTCGACAGACCACGCCCGCGCCTTTGGTATGGATGACCAGTCTTCAAAGAACGCGGTGTGACCTTTCTGGTGGGCAAGCAGGCCCTGAAATTTGACCGTGTGCCCCAGCGTGCCGAAACGCTGACCCTTACCTCCCGGGCGCAGGTCAGCAAACACGGTTCCGTCAAACGCATCACCACCCTGACCGATGCCGAGGGCAAAGAGGTGGCTATGGTGGACTGCCGCTGGATCGTGGCAAGCCTTGCCGAGGGCCGTATCCTGCGGGAGCCGGGCTGGACGGTGGAGAATTTCTGGAACGATACGGTGGAGGACGAGCTGCCTTTGCAGCTGCACAAGTGCAGGATGGTCTGACCAGTGCAGGGGAGTGGACGGCGCATTATTCCCAGTGCGATTTGAACGGCCATTTGAACAACGCATTCTATCTGGACCTTGTCTGCGATGCGCTGCCGCTGGAAGTGATGCGCAAAGGCCCCGTGACCTTTGCTTCTATCAACTACCACCGTGAGATCCCGATGGGAGAAACGGCAGAGGTGTTTTATGCCCCTTCGGCGGATGGCTGGTATGTGGTCGGAAAGCACAACGGCCAGACCAGCTTTGAGTGCTATCTGGAGGTGGGAAAGACAAACGTGTAAATCGTTGATTTCTCAAGAGAACCGCTGCGCCGCTTTTAGCTGAAAATAAGCGAGCAATGCAAAAAAGCGTCACCCGTGCAGAAAAAAAACGGCGCATTTTGAGAATTGCATCCTCTGAGGAACAGGGAGTACTCTTTTATTAGAAGGATCTTCTGATTGTCCAAAGGAGGATACAAAACAAAATGAAAAAACATCTCCGAGTCCTTGCGGCCATTCTGG
>ENA-OQCD01000256-OQCD01000256.1-human-gut-metagenome-genome-assembly--contig:-NODE-256-length-14636-cov-1.841478_pt1 | contig 14636 bp, 25 predicted proteins | sample MGYA00242755_ERZ504571 | MGnify/ENA primary metagenome ERZ504571 (study PRJEB26092, sample SAMD00036274) | human gut metagenome | host: Homo sapiens | study: EMG produced TPA metagenomics assembly of...
TCTTTCAAGCCTTATTCTGCAGTTGACATGATTTTGCCACGACTTTTATTATGGAAATTTTCATGCTCTGATGAGCTGAGGCAAAGATATCTGACACAGGATTTCACACTCTGATGGGCTGGATTAAGATGCATTATTTACGAGGATTACTATACTTTTACAATGTACGGAATTTTTTATATGCTGACAGTATAAACAGAGGCAGAAATGTTTCCACAAAATAATCCTGCTTCAAACATTTCTGCCTCTGTTATCCTGTCTGTAAATCTTTAAAAATAATATTCTTCTGAATAAATCCTCAGATCCTCTTTTGTCCATTCCCCACCTTCAATATGAAAGCTGTTCAATACCGGATAGTCCGCCATCAGTGACAGGATCAGATAACTTGCCTTTGAATCAAAAGCAAGACGGATATCCTCCACTGACGGACGGGATGGAGAAGACGGATGGGAATGCCAGTTTCCCAGCGGTTTCAATCCGTTGGCACGCATATCCCTGATCGCATTTATCTGGTCTCTGGGATCCAGGGTGAAGTGATCTTCTGCATGATCTTTATTCTCCAGAAAATATACCTTTCGGATTTCCCTTCCCTCCCCGGTTTCCCACTCCGGCCAAAAAGCCCGCAGGCTCTCCGCAAGATGCTCTTTTGCATAATTTAACGATCTCATCATAGAGATGATCTCTCATTCTTATTATAGCCATACTTTTCTCCTGTTTTGCATCAGGTTTTTCTTGTATTTACTGCTCATCTCTTGTGGCAAATCGGCCTGCTGTTTCCTCACAGACCTCCTGCTCGTAGTCGATCGGTTCCAGGATTGTCGGATGATCTCCGCATACTGCACAGTCATGAGTATCCTTCGGCAGTTTAACCTTATGGAATTCCATTGTCAGCGCATCAAAAGTCAGAAGATATTCTGTCAGAAGATCACCTACACCGATCAGATACTTGATTGCTTCCATTGCCTGTAAGGAGCCGATGACACCTCCCATTGCTCCGATGACACCTGCCTGCTTACAGGTAGGAACTGCATCCTTGGGCGGCGGATTCTTGAATACGCAGCGGTAACATGGACCTTCCCCGGGTACATAGGTCATCAGCTGACCTTTAAAACGAATGATACCTGCATGGGAAAATGGTTTTTTCTCCAGTACACATGCATCATTGATCAGAAATTTTGCCGGGAAATTATCAGTTCCGTCAATAATAAAATCATATTCTCGAATCAGTTCGCGGATGTTGGATGCGTCTACGAACATCCGGTAAGTTTTTACTTCCACATCCGGATTCATGGCATTCATGGTTTCCTTTGCTGATTTTACCTTTGCTTTTCCGATATCTGCTGTGCTGTGGATGATCTGTCTCTGCAGATTGGAAAGATCTACCTCGTCCGCATCCACAATACCGATTGTTCCCACACCTGCTGCTGCCAGATACATTGCCGCAGGTGCACCAAGACCGCCTGCACCGATGATCAGTACTTTTCCTTTCAGGAGCTTCTTCTGTCCCTTTGCACCCACTTCTTTTAAGATGATGTGACGGGAATAACGCTCAATCTGTTCATCTGTCATTGCCATTTAGCATCCACCTCCCATGAAATACAGAAATTCTACATTGTCTCCCTCTTTTAATACGGTAGACTCTTTATCCTCTGATACAACAAATTCTTCATTAATAGAAACGGTTACATATTCCGGCATCTCTACATTTTCCTGTGCGATCAGTTCCGGAAGTGTCAGTCCGTCTTTTACTTCTTTTTTCTCTCCTGCTACTGTGATAAACATATTTTTCTCCTTTATGCCTGCTCTCTTTTTAGAGTAATCCTTCAATCCAGCTGTTTAACTCTGCCTGTTTCAGTGCTCCTGTTTTCCGGTCTTTCGCCTGTCCGTCTTTAAAAAGGATCAACGTCGGATTTGCCTGCACTTCATACTGCTCTGCCAGCTCCACATCAAAGTTCGTATTTACTTTATATATTTTAATCTTATCCTCATAATCATCTTCCGCATTTCCGAGAACCGGTGCCAGCTTTTTACATGCCACACAGGAATCTGAATAAAAATCCACCAGAACCGTAAGTTTTTCCTTCAGGACCTTCTCTTCAAAATCCGCATTGCTTACCCGTACTGCCATCAGTTTTCCACCTTTCTTACATACATGGTGTAAGTACCATCTTCATTATCGGTTAATTTCAGTACCTTATGCCCTTCTTCTTTCATGCTGCGCGGAACATTCTGCACTGGTTCGCCATCGTTCATGCGGACAGCCAGAATCTCTCCATCCTCCAGTTCTTCGATTGCTACTTTTGCCTTCACGAATGTCAGGGGGCATACTTTATCGGTAATATCAACCTCATCGGTTACTTCAAAATCTAATTCAGCCATTATGTTCTCCTTTCACTGTCCTTCATACGCATCTTTCAGCTGACTACGGAAATCTTCTTCTCCCACACGCTGCAATGTTTTGCGGAAACGTTCACTTGGATTTGCATTTTTTTAATGAAATAAATTATCGCCATCTGTCACACGAAACAGTGTTTCTTTATCCGGGATCAGAGGAAGCAGTTCTTCTCCTTTATAGATATTATTTCCGAAGGTTCCTCCAAAAGATACGATATATCCCGGAGTTCCTTTCCATGCATCCACCGGACAGCTCTTTACACAGCGGCCACAATGATTACATTTCTGCGCATCCAGTTCTATTTTGCCGTCCACCATCTTCAGTGCATTCTGTCTGCAGGCTTTCACACACACACCACAGGAAATACAGTCGTCTTCCTTATATTCGATGTTCATGCCGCCTTTGATTCCAACATCGTTTTCTTCTGCTTTCAGGCAGTTATTCTGGCATCCTGTAACACCAAATTTGAATTTATGCGGGAGTTCCCGTCCGAAATATCTCTCATCAAGCTCTTTTGCCAGTGTGTAGGTGTCGATACATCCGCTTGGACAGACCTCTGAACCCTGACAGGCTGTAACTGTACGTACACGTGTCCGCACACACCGGTTCCCACACCGCCTTTTGCCAGTGCTTCTTTTACCTCTGCCAGTTCTTCCACTTTAATAAAGGGAATTTCAATGCCCTGACGGGAAGTCATATGTACATATCCGCGGCCGTATTTTTCTGCTACTTCTGCTACTGTCTTAATATTCTCTGCAGTTAGGTTTCCACCGACCACTGCCAGTCTCAGGGAACCGTAACCTTTCTGTTTCTGTCTCATATATCCGCCTTTTTTTTAAGGCTGCATAATCTACTTTCTGTGCCATTTTTATCTCTCCTTTGTGTTTTTAGAGCGTTTTTCAAATATTTTTTCCAGATCTGCGGCTGTCCGGTATCCTTACAGCCGGTTGAATTATCGTAATACTCTCTCAGTTTCTTCTATTTCAGATATTCTGCCACTGCGGTTGCTGCATTGGCACCATCCGAAACCGCAGTTACCACCTGACGCAGTTTCTTTGTTCTTGCATCTCCTGCCACATACAGCCCTTCCAGAGCGGTTTCTCCTGTCTCCCCTGCTCTGACATAACCTGAATCATCCAGTACTGCAAATTTTTTCAGAAGATCTGTCTGTGGTACTGCTCCGTAAGCAACAAATACACCGTTCACATCTATCACAGCTGCCATCTTCCAGAACTACTCCGGTTACTTTCTGCTCTCCGATGATCTCTTTTACCTGATGCTCCAGTACGAAGATAACGTTTTCCTTCTCTCTCAGTTTCGCCACTGTAACAGCGGCTCCTCGGAATTCCTTTCTCCTGTGGATCACATATACTTTCTCTGCCACATCCGCCAGGTAAACAGCATCATCAAGTGCTGTATCTCCACCACCAGAACTGCGACTGATTTACCTCTGTAAAATGATCCGTCACAGATTGCACAGTAAGAGACACCCTTTCCTGCATATTCCTGTTCTCCCGGAATATTCGCTCTTCGCGGTGTGCTCCCGCCCGCATAGATTACGGGTTTTCGCTTCCACCTGCGAACCATCTGCAAATACAAGTTCAAAATCTGATGAAGCTTCTTTTCTTTATCTCTGTTACTTCCTGTTCCATGAAGGATACCCCAAGCTTCACTGCATGTTCCCGGAAGTTCTCACCCAGATCATAACCGCTGATGCCCGGAAATCCCGGATAGTTATCTACCTGTCCGCTTTCTGCGATCTGTCCGGTTCCTTCATATTCTTTTTCTATCACTACGGCTGACAGATTAGCCCTCTTTGCATAGATTGCCGCACTCAAACCCGCCGGACCGCTTCCAATGATACCTACATCATATTTCATATCGTCAGTTCCTTTACACCTATTATTCCTATCGAATTAGTATGTTTTATAACAAACATAATAACACCGATAATTTCCTCTGTCAATAAATAAGATTATAAAAATTTTTTTTTAGGATTCGTTATGGACTCAGGTTATAGCAGTTACTTAATATTCGCTGTACTAGATCCAACTGTAATCTCCGCCGGTCAGAGCAAGGCTCAGAAGTGTGTCCATCTTCTCTACCTCTTCTTCACCCTCAATCTTCTGAATCAGTTCTGCTGTATCCAGCACATCCTCCAGTGACTCGTCCGGACCGATCTCATAGTCGATTTCAGCCTCACAGTCCGGGCATGGAATCCTCTTCATCGTCTGCATAGACAGAAAACGGTTGCCGTTCATTTTTATATTCATAATATCCGCACTTCTTTCGTGCCGTCTGGTACATAATATCATCTTTTTAATTTTCTCCTTTTTTGTTTTATATGATTAGTTTTTATTATGATTGGTCTTCTGATGACAAAGAGCTGCCGGTTTTGATGATTCCCGGACAGCCCTTTATTCAACCTTCTGTACATCTAATTTTCTGCTTTTTCTTTTTTGAGCAATTCTGTATATTCTGCTTCCCTCATAGGTCTGGCATAGAAATATCCCTGAGCCTTGTTACAGCCGAACCCCTGAAGCATTACCTTCTGCTGTTCGGTCTCCACACCTTCAGCAATGATGGAAAGCTTCATATGATTTCCCATAGTAATGATCATGTGCAGGATTTCTTCTGCTCTTCCATAAGGATCTGCTGCACTTAAGAAACGCATATCCAGTTTGATCTCATCAACAGGAGCTTCTTTCAGCATATTCAGGGAAGAATATCCACTTCCAAAATCCTCCATCAGAATACGGAATCCTCCCTGGCGAAGCTTCTCCACAACTGAAAAGATCATTTCCGAGTCAGTGGCATACGCAGTTTCTGTTATCTCCAGTTCCAGATATTTTCTCGGAATCTGATAGCGTTCTGCTATTTCGCAAAGGGTCTGAAACAGGTTCGGATTATAGAATCCAACCCTGGACAGATTTACGGACACAGGATGCAGAGGAATACCCTCATCCATACATTTCTTCAGGAAAATACAGGTCTCTTCATAAATGTAGAGATCTACTTTTGCAATGTATCCGTTTTTCTCCAGTACAGGAATGAAGATTCCCGGAGGAAGCAGTCCCTTTTCCGGATGTTCCCAACGAACCAACGCTTCCGCTCCGATGACACGGTCAGTACACATATCATACTTTGGCTGAAAGAATGCCTTAAACTGCTTTTCCTTAAGGGCATCATCCAGCTCATTAATGATCATCTGCTCCTGGATCAGTTTCTTTCTGTGTGTATCATCATATACAGCAACCTGAATCATATGATTCTTCTTAATGCTATCCGCCGCCAGATGAGCCGGTCACACATGATTCTCAGACTCTTTGATCTGTCTCGTATCTCATAAATCCCGGCAGAAATCTCTACTGTAGTCTTCAGATAATAATCTCTGATCCGATTACAGAAATGATTTATCTTTGCCTGTATCCTGTCCTCATTATCCAAAGTCAGGATTACAAAATGGTCTGCCTCATATCTGCAACTGACAATATCTATCCTGCCAAAAAATTTTCTCCAGCTCCAGACCGATAAAACTTCAGGAACCCGTCACCTGCATCCTCTCCAAACAGATCATTGACAAGCTTAAAATCCTCAATATTGATATAGACAATTCTGGCATCTGCCTCCGAATGCTTCTCCAGAAATTCCCTGCTTCTCCGGTAAAATCCTTCTTTATTAAGAAGCCCGGTCAGTTCATCCGTCTCCATCCTGCAACGATATGCTTCCTGCGCCGCAGCTTCCACCTGCATCTGTGTCCTGTGTCTGTTATTAACAATCACAAGTATAGTCAATGCCACCAGAAAAATCAGGATACATACGATCTGATATCTGTATTTCTCCATAAATTCCCATATGGAAAAAGATTTCTGCAGATTTATGGAATACTGCCTGATAATATTCTCCTCATCCTGACTGCTCAGGCTTCCGATGCTCTTATTGATCACAGAAACAAGATCGGGGTCTGTATTGTCCCCGTATATCATACAGGTCTCTGCTTTGGTAAAAACAATTCCCGACAATGCAAGATCACGATACTTTTCATCCTGCAGATAATAAGATGCTGCGTAACTGTCCATAATGGCCATATCTGCCTTTTTTATTTACCACCGCATCCAAAACTGTCCGGGGTGAATCACAGTAAATCGCTTTATATGGGAACTCCCCTTCCGGTCTCAGACTTTTATATTTCTCAAATATACTGTTCATAGAGACAGTCAACGTCTCCAGAGTATTGATATCTTCTCCACGTTCTGCTACTATCTGAAATTCTCTCGTGAAAAATCCACCTGTAAGATGAACTTCAGGTTCATCGATCATTTCCTGACAGGCGGTAATTCCGGCTATAAAATCATACTTTCCACTCTGCGCAGCCTCTAATAGGATCGGTATCCGGAGAAAGACTTTCAAACTCAAAAGGTATCCCGTCTGATTTCACTGAATTTCTTCAGCAACGCTATATAGATTCCGTCCAGCTTTCCTGTTTCTTTATCTGTATATATCAGTGGCGGTTGATCACCAATGCATCCTATCTTTATGGGTGCACTGACGTTTTTGATATATTCTGTCTCTTCCCGGGTCAGAAGAGGTCTTGAATTTCTGTTTTTGTCCATAACATACTGTTCTGTAAGATTTTCTGTAAGATCTGGCACTTCTGCTTTAAGCTGCTCAAGAGCATTGTTTACCGCACTTATGACCTCTGTATTTCCCTTTGTTGTCATGATATACATAGGTGCAGCCCCGAATTTGTCCACAATCTTAAGTGAATCATGTTTGGAGATACTTCCCGTCAAGATCATATCCACTTTCTTCTGCTCAAGAGCCTCTATCTGATCCTGTTCAGATTCATAGTACTCCTCCGGACAGTGAAAATTTTTCTCATCCTGACGCTGTTCAAACTCTTCATTCTGATAGCTGTCTCTCAGCAGACCTACTTTTTTGCCATTCATATGCTCATAATCCTGAAAATAAATATCTCCATTATCCTCAGATGTATACAGCACCGCCTGCTCTGTGCCAACAGGCATACAGGAGAAATCATAATCCTTCTCCCTGGCCTCTGTTTTCTGCGCATTGCAGATCAGGTCTACCTTTCCGGATTTCAGATCTGCCAGCTGATTTTCCCATGATTCATTGATATATTCATATCTCCAGCCGGTATACTGAGATATTTTATTCAGATATTCCACTCCATATCCCTTGTATACTCCACTGCTGCTTTTATTAATAAAGTCTGCGTCCTCACGATACGCCACCCGTATTATCTTTGTCCCGCCGTACGACTGTGCCTGAACCGGAACGATCACTCCCAGAAGCAAGGTAAACAGCAGAACGAACAACATTACATTTCTCTTCTTACCACTCATCTATCGTACCTCTCTCTTGAGTGATTATAACATAATATTCTCCAAAAAGGTATCTTTATAATGCTCGCTCAAGCATTTCCCCTTACAGAATCAATTAAGCGCTTACATACAAACTAAAAACAAAGAAGACCGGAAATGACCCTGTTTTTCAAGGCTTTCCAGTCTCTAAATGTGCCAAATTTTTTTTTTTATTCAAACTCGATTTCGGCAACTATATATTGTGTCTAACCAAATTGTAAACATCTATATTTGGTACAATTATTCTTAAAATTCTACATATTCTTTGTCGTTTTTGGACTTTTTGCAAGCATTTTGCAATCATTACTATTTCAATATTAATATGTTCCAGCATTACTTAATAGCATCTTCTATTAGTTGTTCTATATTATTTTTAATGTCATCGTACACATATGTACTTGTTAAATGAAATGATTCATAACATTCAACATATTTTGATAAAACGTTCTTTTATTTTTTCCTATCAAAATTATTATAAAACGGATTGCTCCCCTTTTGTTGTTTGATTTCCATTCTTATCCTTCAATCCATGTATATATATACCTACAATCCCCTTGTTTAGCTCATATGCCTTTTCAATTTCATAATTTATCCACTTTCTTCCTGATGTAGTTGCCCCAATTAACACCACCAAACAAGAACGCTTTGCCATCTGATTATCAATCCACTCTCTAATCTTTGCATCTGTCTTTTCTTTTACTTCTTCCCAGTCATTATCAGAAAAAGTGGAGGAATTATCTACTTTTCCCCATATTTCTAACCTGACTTGCTCTCCAAGCATCCTTATTGTACTCAAAACTAAAAAAACACCTGTCTCTTTGCCATAATTCTACTACCTCCTTAGAAGCTTTATTAATTAACTATATTTACACAATTTCATCATTTGACATTTTTTGTATTAAGACTCTGAAATGTCTTTCTTACCTCATCATTTACTTTACCATAATATTCTTCAATATTCAAATTGATCTGCTCCCACAATTTTTGAGCCATATAACCTGTACATCCAACTGGAATTACAATATGTTTAGCATCAATTGCTATATCAAATTCCGTTTTTACGCCATTTGCCTCTACTATATTATCATCTTGTTTTTATTGCCGAATATATAAAGAGAAATTCCTGCGCGTGAAATCATATCTTCTCTATACTGTTGCCATAACACTCTTGCCTCTTTACCTTGTGGAAATGGTCTTAACAATAACCTTTGATTATTTTATTCTGGTATTATGCATATATATTTTCTTCAAGTGCACCTGTAATAACAGCGCTTCCTACGCCAACCCCAAATCCAGATATTATATTAAATTCATCTTGAATTAATCTCGCACTTAATAATTTAATCAATTTTCGGCTTCTTCCTTCGTAAATACACCATACTCTTCTGCACTCCCAGAGATAAAAATATTGTTTTGATTTTAATCTTCTCTCTATTTCCTGAAGTATTTCTGTAATTTCTGAAAAATCATCTATCACAAGAGCACTTTATTCTATATCTCTTTAAATCTTCTAGAAAAAGGTCATTTCTTCTTTTTTGCATAATCATAATCTGCATCTGATTCATAATCTTTTCTATCAATTGATTTCATAATAGCATAATGTTGTCTTGGATTTTCCTCATAATCAACTCTTATACGAACTCAAAATATAATCCAAAGTTGGGATCTTGAAAACTAAACCCTACAAATAAAAAAAGTTTTAGATATTAAATCACCTGTTAAAGCAGACAAAAATTGTTTATGTGCTTTATAATATCTTTCATAATCATCTTTAATCAATATTGCATCATTAGGGTTATTTTTATCACCATGCATTTTATATAAAATGCATTCTCTATTCGCTAATGTATTTGACAAATGTTCATTTCTACTTTTTACATCCACTATTTTTTGCACATTATCAAATGCCTTTTCAATCAAATCGTCATAATTCGTTGTCCAAATCACACCAATTGGCAATCTTGCAAGAATTCTATGATTTTGAGTTGGTTCTTTTTGCTTTGAAAATTCTTCAAAAATAACATCATTAATTATCCCTCGATTTTTGATGTTTATTATAGCAATATTGTGCCAATGCAACTAAATCATGCTCTTTTTCAACCTCAAGCCCTAATTCTGAAGCAATAGATTCTAACAATGTTTTCCAATCAACGTAACCAGATTCTTTTGAAAAGCCTGCTCCAGCAAAAAAGGCCGCATTGTTATTTCTTATTTCTTTAACATACTTATTTATAAAAGCATTTATTTCACTATTCATTTCTATCCCTCCAATCATTTCTTAAGCCATTTTTTCAAGTGGAACTATTGTTCGACCATTTTCTGTATCCGTACATACATAAAAAGCCTTCTTTTATTACAGTCCCATTCGAATATCTTTCACTCCCATAGTAATATGCAATATGTGGATAAATCCGCATGTATTCATTACCTTTATAATCGTAATCGTTAGTCTTATCTGGCTTAATTGGAAAAAGTGCAATATTATCTGTATCAAATTTTTGAGCATCGCCATACCCAAGTTCCCAATTACACCATTTAGACTCTACTGCCCCATTAGTTGCTAATAAGATAAATTTATTACATCTATTTATCCTTTGTTTTATTTTACTTGCCGTTTCACCAGATGTTTTTTTCGGCATTGATTTATCCAAACTGTCAATGTATGCCTTAATATTGTACTTTCTTTCTAGAAGTCCTATCAATCCTTTTGTTTCATCTAAATCATCATGCTTGTGCGAAATAAAATACAGTAGTTTTTTGTAGAGCCATCGAAATTATATTTGGGAATAATATCTTGTGCTGATTCAGTTAAAACTTTCCACTCTATATCCATCAAATATCGTTTTATCAAATATATCTTTAGCCATTTAATCATCTACTCCTCTAAATTCCTATTAATCTTATCAATCCACCCACTGTCATCACTCTCAAACAGCTTTATGAACTTTCCAAAATTACTGCTACCAGTAACAGAATCATCTGAATCCAAATCTTTCACTCGTCGACTCATATCTTTGTAATTCTCTACAGTAACATACTTCATAACCTCATTGATCTGGTCTGCCCTTCCTTTGTAATTCTCTACTCCGGTATATTTCTTTATCAAAGGAACATTCACCGGTTTTGCAGGAGATTTCAAATTTTCGTCGGTCCAATGCTTGGATATTATCTGCATCGTACAGGGATTACCAAACATAATCACTTCATCTGCAGCATTATCCACACCATGAAACACATTAATCTTACGCTTAATGTCCTCATACTGCTCATGAGGTTTCTTTTCAGTATCACAGAACACAAGCACCAGTTCGTCTGCTCCATTTTGATACCTATCCTGATATCTCGCCGGGATATTTCCATTGCCACCGGCATTAACTAGTGAAACTTCATATTGCTCGTTCCACACATTCAAATCTTTCAAGCGCTTAAGATACTCATATTCTTCATTACCTTCACAGATAATGCAAATTTTATGCTTATCAAAGAACTTAGGGAGCTTATTTGGCATCGGCATCATCCCCCTTTACATCACCTTTAATACTAAGCAAGGAATTGATTAGTTCTGGATCAGGCAATGCTCCAAGAGCACCTTTCCGATATTTTTCCATAACATCTGTCGTATCTCGTACGCCCTGCTGTGCTGTAAAATCTGCAAGTGAATATACATACACACCTTCTTCATCCTTATGAACAAACCAAATCTGCTCCTTTCGGAACATTCTCTTGCAATCCATAAGATTTATATCATGTACTGTAAATATCATCTGTGCACTTGTATTCAATTCATTATTAAACATAGCAACAATTGCCCTGGTAAGCTTAAAATGAATACTGCTATCCAACTCATCCACGACTAAAATCCTGCCTTGTTCAAGTGCTTCAATTACATAGCTGGCAATAGCTGCAATCTTCTTTGTTCCTGTGGAGTCAAACATCATACTTGGCACATGGACTCCCTTATAAGTAGAAACCAATCTGATTTGATCCATAATGTTCTCTGGAATATCAAGCACTTTCTCATCTGGCTTTTCGTCACCTTCACCAGTTTTCAGCTGTATCTTATCCATATCCACATATTCAAAATTATCCATATATAAGTCAGCATTTTTTATGAACTCAACAACCTTTTTGCTGTAACTGATTCTTATTCTTCATAAGTTCAATCGTGTGCTGCATAGGTATGTTATTCATATTGATGATATCAATTTTTTTCTGCAAATCCGACAAGAATCTGCTTCATCTCATTGATATGTTCGAATTTACTTGTATCTACCACATAGCATAGCAAATTATTCTTCGATACAACTGAAATCATATTCTGAACAGATTCATCAATACACTCATATATTTCACTAACAGTATCTTTTTTAACCAACAAACTTCCTTTTCGTTGTTGTACTGATCTTTAAATATCTCCAAAATGACTCATATATATATTCTTCTTTTTCTGCATCATACTTAAAATCATAAGAAAACTTTCTTCCAGATGCCATAAATGTAACACCTAACTCGCATACATCACTATCAGTAAAAATATTCGGCATCAGTCCATTCTTCTTATTTAAAAGTACATTTCTTATTGCCCTAATGCACTTGATTAGACATGTTTTACCGGCATTGTTTGGTCCATATATTCCTATCGTTTTAAGGACATTAAAATTATTCTCTTTGTGAACATTTGCTCCAAATTTTTTATTTCGCATATCTGCTTTCATTGAAAATATAATATCATCCTCAAATGCATAACAGTTTTTTTGCTCTTACCTCTATAATCATGGCTCATTCCTCCAAGTCACTTTTTTCTATTTACTTATCATTATTATATCATCAAATTATTTTTATGCAACTTTTTTTCATGAAAAATATTCAATTTTATAAATTTAACAATATATCATACAGCAAAAAGGCAGCCTTTCGACTGCCCCAAATCACACATACACCACCTCTCTCACCACAACCGCCTCCGCACAAGCAATAATATTATTCATCTTCCCTACCCACAGCATCTGATTCTCAGCTTTTAACTGCTCTGTCACGTCTTGTTTCTCCTTCATCTTTTTCCACAATCCTATCCAGCATCTCATGGCATTCCTCATCAATATCATGCAGATATTCATTCAACTTTCCTTCAAGCAACAGCTCCATATAATATCCATGTCTGAACTCCTTCAGATACTCACATCTCATATGTCCAAACTTTCCGATATTATAATTTGTTCCCTCTGGCAACTGTAAATCCGGATAATAAATATCATCCTCGCCCAGCACATAAGTAATACCGTTTTCTACAATAACTTTCTCCAATTTTTCCATAACTTTCATCCACCTTTCTGCGGTATTTCCTGCACCTCAACATCAATAATAGCCTCTGGCTCTTTTACAACCTTTCACATACGCTCTGATTCCGACATATACTGCCTGAACCAATAACAATAAAACAACAAGATTCAGTTTTACAAAAGCCTTTATCCAATCCCCAAAATACACAACTAAAGCTACACTTGTTACCGCCTCTCCAACGCTAATCACATCCCAACAATTCTCTCGATACACCTTCGTAACTTTCTTTTCTCCAATCACCATCAGTACACCTACAGCAACTGCCGCTCCAACAATTACAATAATAAACAGTAGCCAATGTGCAACAATCGCCATCGTCTCATTTGGTATCCTGTCTCCCGCCTGTGCCAACGCATTTCCTACATCACAATCCATTTACCAGACTGGCAAATACCATTCCATACTGTATCAACAAATACAGTAAAATCACCTAAAAATGTTTCCGACCGTATTGCCGCAAATATTGTCGTCACAATTACATACCACCATAACACAACAATCATTGTATCAAATTCAACAGTCTTTGCCTTATACTTCTTTTCCAGTCCATTCCTTTGATGCTCATACCGTTCTTTCGCTTGCTGATACGCTCTACGGTCGCAATTCCGACACCTTTCGTAGAGTACCGGCTTTTCAACCGGTATCTCCACTTAGTCAGCCATGTGTTCAGCTTCACTCTCGGCTTTACATCCTCTGTATACAGCTTCCAGAATTTCCCAAATGTCATATCCAGATTGTTTTCCTGCCGAATCTTATAGTTCCGTTCATAATCAAGGGCTTCCCTCTTCGTTGCAAAGCCCCTTTTCTTTATCTGTTTATTTTCCCCGGTCCAGTCCTTACAATAGAATTTGACGAACCAGGTACCTGTCTTATTATCTTTATAAGCTGGCATATTCATCATCTCCTTTTCATTACACACGCAAAAACAGGTGCATAAGCCATACGAACTTTTGCACCTGCTGCGCTCATTCTCTTTATCTGTCAACATACTTCAAAACCTGTAGAAATACCGAAAGCTCCTACCAGCTCCCGATATTCCCTTAATATCAGCCTGCATCACTCATTCCATAGAATCGTTCTTCAAAATACTTTCTGTTTACTCTTCCACGAATTGCGATATAGCCTTTCTTTACCATTTCGTCATTCAGTTCCCGCATAAGCTTATATGCTACTGACTTGGAAATCCCAAGAATTCCCATGATATCTTCCACTTTTAAAAACTTTTCGTTCATACCTTTCACCACCTTTCCTTAATAAAATTGTTGTTTCGGCGTTTTCTCCATACCAGTTCTGCTAATGTCACAACCAGCCTCATTACCTGAGATAATCTCCTGTAATACCGCCCGCTCCTGCTCGAGGTACTCGGTCCACTTAGGGGGAGTGTCTACACTCGCTCGCTTCACATTTTAAATTCTATAAAATGACTTTCATACGAAAGGTCATGGCAAAATCCTGTTAGATTTCTGATACCGCTCATTCAGTTGTTTTTTTAATACCGTATTGTATAGATAAACGAA
>ENA-OQCD01000257-OQCD01000257.1-human-gut-metagenome-genome-assembly--contig:-NODE-257-length-14631-cov-2.155336_pt1 | contig 14631 bp, 26 predicted proteins | sample MGYA00242755_ERZ504571 | MGnify/ENA primary metagenome ERZ504571 (study PRJEB26092, sample SAMD00036274) | human gut metagenome | host: Homo sapiens | study: EMG produced TPA metagenomics assembly of...
CAAGCTCCTGCTCCAAGCCACAGAACTGCCATATAGATCACTGCCTCAGCGGGAAGCTGGTACAGGCAGACCACTGCTGCCGATGCAGCCACCGCAAAAACAAAGGCAATGAGAAAAATTTTTGTCTGTTTCAAATATGCGCGTAATAATTCCATAAAAACCTCACACCATGTAGCCCAAACCTTTTCGCGTGATAATAAATCCACAAGGCCTGCTGCCTCCAGTTTTTACGAGGCGTGTAATGTTTACGGTCAGGGTGTTGTCGTCCACAAAACTGTCACTTTCCCACAGTTTCGTCATAATGGCATCTCTGGATACCGGTCCGCCTGCCTGGGAAAAAAGCAGCTCCAGGATACGCAGTTCATTTCTGGTCAGTTCCAGCTCCACCCCGTTCCAGGTCAGCGTAGCCCCGGAAAGGTTGAGCACTGCTCCTTTATGTTCCAGTACATTTCCCGGATTTCCAAAGGAATAGGCCTGCGGAGGATTGCCTGAATCTTGGCTACCAGTACATCCATGTCAAAAGGCTTGGCGATAAAATCATCTGCTCCACGGCTCATGGCCATGACCATGTTCATATTGTCGGCTGCGGAGGAGATGAAGATCACCGGCACCTGGGAGACTTTTCGGATTTCCTCGCACCAGTGGAAGCCGTTATAAAAAGGGAAGTTTCAGATCCAGAAGAACAAGCTGAGGATCTTTCCCCGCAAATTCCTGCAGTACATTGGAAAAATCCTCAGCCAGAAAAACTTCATATCCCCAGGAACTGAGATGTTTTTTCAGAAGATTCGCGATTGTTTCGTCATCTTCTACAATAAAAAATACGATACTTCATTCCTGTTCGTCCTTTTTATGTTTACGCTTCTTCCGCTCCATCCGGATCTACCAGGCGGTTCAGAACCTTGAAGCCATTGTTACGGAGAACACTCTCTGCAACAAGAAGATCCTCACAGTGCATGATCGCTACCGGGACTTTCAGGCCTCTGTGGAAGAAGGTGTAGATGTAGTGAAGGTTTACGTTGCTGTCGCCCATGACACTTAAAAGTTTGTCCAGGCCGCCGATCTCATCCTGAAGATCCACCAGGATGGCCTGAGTGATACGGGTCATGTATCCGTTTTCAGCCATGATCTGATCTGCTTTTTCCGGATCATCGCATACCATACGGAAGTTTGCGAATTCCGGTGCGTCGAAGCAGCCGAAGCCGTAGATGTCGATCTGATTCTCTGCAAGAATCTTTGTAACTTTCTGAAGACTCCCTGGGGTGTTTTCTACGAAGACGATGTTCTGTTTTACCATGATGTGTTTCCTTCTTTTCTTTTTTATTCTTTTCATATTTTTTTTATTTTAGCATGAAATTTGCGGGAAGTGAATCCCTTCCCAGGGTGGAGCATTTCGCATGTGGCGGATTCCCTTCCGGGATGGAGCATTTCCACATACGGTGGATTCCCTTTCCAGCGGGAGTATTTTGCATGCGGCAGATATATCGCCTTCCGGCGGGAGCATTTTCGCATGGCAGGTATATCTCCTTCCGGCGGGAGCATTTCGCATGCGGCAGTTGCGAGGAGGGGAAGCATTCATAGTTGCGAGGCCATGCTCCCCTCCTCGCGCTCCACCCCTCCCGGCCACGCCGCTGTTCTGCGCTGTGGAATGTGTTGCTTTGCTGGTGAGGTGATGTATTCTACGGTGTTGGTTGTTGTAGGTTGTGCCGATATAAGTGGATGTTCTACTGTTATCTCATTACTGACAAATACTAATACAATATCCCATAATTTAAGCATCCATATTACATCATATCCCCCCATTATAATGACACACTTAATCATATTCACAAACACTCTTCTACCCAAAACACAGGGAACAGGCCCGCTACGCGGGCCGCTTTCCCGTCCGCCCTCATCCATCGGCTCAGCCTGGCGTCCTCGATACTGTCGAATCCATCGCCCCACCAAAAAACGTCACACACACCACAACGTACGCTCCAAAAAAAGCGTGCCCAGAAAGGGGGAGCGCGAGGGGGAAATACGCGGGCTTCGCAACTCCGAGCGCTTTCCCCCCTCGCAAATTTCCGCCGGAAACAATTCCCGGATTTCCCCCGCTGTATCACAGCGATACGTTTGCATTCATACATTAAAGCGTAACGCTTTTAATCACTAAATTTTGAATATAAGTATACCATCCTGATAAGAAATGTCAACCACCTTTTCCAAAACAAAAATCCCCAACATAAAAAACAAAAATAATATATAAAAAAGCCGGACACACATACAACAGACATGCGTCCAGCTATACATTTTTTACTTGCAGTTATTTTGAAAGAGCTCAATCCAGTTCTTCATCCACATACTTCTGTATATTAGAAGCATTCACATACTTCTTAACCTGCGCTCCGTCAGTGATCACAAGTGTAGGCGCCTGACGATCCCGTACTGCTTAACAAGTTCGGGGATTCTGCTCGGCATCGATGATCTCCAGTTCCTCACCTTCCAGCATTTTCTTTGCCATACGGCAGTTTGGACAGGTGCTGGTCGTGAAGAGATATTTGTGCGATGCCACCGGCTGGATCTCAACCTCGTCGCCTTTCATGGTCATCATGCTGGTGTGTACCTTTTTCAACTGGGAGTGGGTAATATCATAGAGGGTACGGTTCTTGTACTCCTGTGTCTTACCATCATTCCAGTTCTGTACCGGACGGTAGTAGCCGGTGATACGGCTGTAAACTTCAGCCTTCTTTCCACATTTCGGACAGGTGAAATGCTCTCCGCTGATGTAGCCATGCTCCTGACATACGGAATAGGTCGGAGAAATGGTGTAATACGGCAGGCGATAATTCTCTGCGATCTTACGTACCAGAGACGCTGCTGCCTTCCAGTCCGGAAGTTTCTCTCCCAGGAATGCGTGGAATACAGTTCCGGATGTATACAGAGTCTGCAGATCATCCTGTATATCCAGTGCGTCAAAAATATCAGCGGTATAATCAACCGGCAGATGGGAGCTGTTTGTGTAATACGGAGTATCGCCCTCTTTTCCTGCTGTCTTGATATCCGGATAACGGCTTCTGTCGTGTTTGGCAAGGCGGTATGCGGTGGATTCCGCCGGTGTTGCCTCCAGATTGAAAAGCTCTCCCGGATACTGCTCCTGATAGTCAGAAAGACGGTTTCTCATATGCTCCAGAACCTCTTTCGTAAACTTCTGGGTCTCCGGATCTGTCATGTCTTTTTTCAGCCAGCATGCATTTAAGCCCGCTTCGTTCATTCCCACAAGACCGATGGTGGAAAAATGATTCTCAAAACTTCCAAGATATCTCTTGGTATACGGATACAGTCCCTCATCCAGAAGTCTGCTGATCACATCTCTCTTGATGTGAAGAGATCTCGCGGAGATATCCATCATGTGATCCAGGCGCTGATAAAATTCCTTCGGTGTTCTGGAAAGATATGCGATACGTGGCATATTGATAGTTACAACACCTACAGAACCTGTACTCTCACCGGAACCGAAGAAACCGCCGCTCTTTTTTGCGGAGCTCACGGAGATCCAGGCGGAGACGGCAGCACATGCTGCGGATGTCGCTCGGTTTCATATCACTGTTGATGTAGTTGGAAAAATACGGAGTACCGTACTTGGAAGTCATCTCAAAGAGAAGTCTGTTATTCTCGGTATCAGACCAGTCAAATTCCTTTGTGATGGAATAAGTCGGGATCGGATACTGGAATCCACGTCCGTTGGCATCTCCCTCGATCATGGTCTCGATAAATGCCTTATTGACCATATCCATCTCTTTCTTGCAGTCTTTATACTTGAAGTCCATATCCTTGCCGCCTACGATGGCAGGAAGTTCTGCAAGGTCATCCGGAACAGTCCAGTCCAGTGTAATATTGGAAAACGGTGCCTGGGTTCCCCAGCGGCTCGGTGTGTTCACCCCATATACAAAAGACTCAATGCATTTTCTTCACTTCCGGATAAGAAAGGTTGTCCACCTTTACAAAAGGAGCCAGATAGGTATCAAAGGATGAAAATGCCTGTGCGCCCGCCCACTCGTTCTGCATGATACCCAGGAAATTTACCATCTGGTTACAGAGCACGCTTAAATGCTTGGCCGGTGCGGAAGTGATCTTACCCTCGATTCCGCCAAGGCCCTCACGGATCAGCTGTTTCAGGGACCATCCTGCACAGTATCCGGTCAGCATGGACAGATCGTGGATATGGATATCCGCATTTCTGTGTGCCTCCGCGATCTCATTGTCATAGATCTCAGACAGCCAGTAATTGGCAGTAACTGCTCCGGAGTTGCTTAAGATCAGTCCTCCTACAGAATAGGTTACGGTTGAGTTCTCTTTCACACGCCAGTCCTCAACCTTCACATAGCTGTTTACGATCTCTTTATAGTCAAGGATGGTGGATTTCATATTGCGGATCTTCTCACGCTGCTTACGATAAAGGATATACGCCTTGGCGACATCGGAATATCCTGCCTGGATCAGTACGTTCTCCACACTGTCCTGGATATCCTCCACGGAGATCCGGTTGTTCTCGATCTTGTTTTGAAAATCTGCTGTGACACGAAGTCCCAGAAGATCGATCATATCCGGACTGTAATTCTTGCCCTTGGCATCAAACGCCTTATCAATGGCTGCGGTGATCTTCCCCATTTTAAATTCGTCTAATTCACCGTCTCTTTTTACTACCTGAAACATAAGAAAATGCCTCCCTCATGCATGTATTTATAAAGCGGACTCTCTTATTCCACCTCACTTACCTGCCATGAACATACCTCGTTTCACGATCTATGTTCAAAGCGCTGTAGGCTTATTGTATCAGACACACCTCTTTGCGTCAACATAAAAAGCACCATATATAGTGTCCATTTTGTTCACGGTACTATATATGGTACTGAGTAGTTTTTTTAACATTATGTAACTTTCGGATAGATTTCCCGCGGAACCCTTGCTTTTACAGCAATTCCGCCTTCTGTATACTCTTCCGAAAGAAGCTGTCCATACTCACGGATCAGCTGGATCTGACCGGCCTCCGAATACGGAAAAAGCCGCTCCATATAAATCTGGCCTTCTGCAAGGATCTCAGAGAGCAGTTCCTTAAATTCTTCAAGTCCTTCTCCTGTCCGTGCGGAAATCTTCAGCGTATGATCTGCACGGAGATCCCGGAGACTTTCCCCGGAAACACGGTCCTGCTTGTTAAAAAGTGTGATCGTCTTTTTCCCAAGGCGCCCAGCTCTTTCAGGGTCTCATATACGATATGCATCTGCATCTCCGCCTGGGGATTGGACTCATCTACCACATGAATGATGTAGTCCGCATATTTGGCTTCTTCCAGGGTACTCTTGAAGGCTTCTACCAGATTGTGGGGAAGCTTCCGGATAAATCCTACAGTATCCGTAAGAAGAAGCTGCTGTCCGTCATCCAGTGTCAGAAGACGTGTGGTCGGGTCCAGCGTGGCAAAAAAGCTTATCCTCCGAAAGCACCGACGCACCGGTCAGTGTATTCAGAAGCGTGGATTTTCCCGCATTGGTGTAGCCGACAATAGCCGCAGTCTTCAGATTTCCTGCCGCTCTTCTGGAACGGAGCAGTTCCCTGTGCTTTTCCACCTGGGAAAGTTCCTGCTTCAGTGCGGAGATCCGGTTTCGGATCAGACGGCGGTCTGTCTCCAGTTTCTTCTCACCGGGACCTCTGGTACCGATTCCTCCTCCAAGCCTTGAGAGAGAAGAACGAAGTCCCACAAGACGTGCAGAACGGTAACGGAGCTGTGCAAGCTCTACCTGGATCTTACCTTCGCTTGTCACGGCACGCTTCGCAAAAATGTCAAGAATCAGCAAGGTACGGTCCATAACCTTGCATTCCAGTTCCCGCTCCAGATTGTTCATCTGAGCAGGAGAAAGCTCATCGTCACAGATCACACCGTTGGCATTCAGGGCATAGAGAAGGCCTTTTACCTCCTCGATCTTGCCTTTTCCGATATAGGTGCCAGGATGTATTGCCTCGCGGTTCTGGATGATCCTGCCAGCAACGTATGCACCTGCTGTAGCCGCAAGCTCTCCAAGCTCATCCAGGGATTCTTCCATGTCATCCCCCAGATTTGCCTGAACCCCGATCAGGATGACCCGGTCCTGTATTTCCTCAAAATATTCCATATCAGCCCTCCGAAGACGTTCTGGTTTTCAGGAAAGCCAGCTCTTTTTTGGCAGCGGAATCTTCCGGGAACATATCAACATATTCCTGTGCCTTGGTCAGTGCGGTGGCAAAATCCAGTTTTTTCTCATAGGCTACGATCTCGTTGAACAGAAGGCTCTGCATCTCGTCTGTGGTAGCAGTCGGGAGACCTTTTGTAATGTTATCAAGAGCAGAATCATAATCCCCATTCCGGATATCACACAGTGCCAGGCCGTTATATCCCTTGGCGGAATCTCCCACTGCGGAAATATACTGTTTATACATTGCCTGGGCATTTTCCACATCATCCTGAGCCAGATATACCATTCCCAGGAGAAGAAGAGCTTCCGTATTATCCTTCTTGGTTGCTTCCAGGAGCTCTTTTTTTTGCATTGCTGTAATCTTCCATATAATAGTAAACGCGGCCTCTGTCACAGTGATCCTGCGCGTCCTTGGCCTCAGAAGAAAGGGCAGCCTCCAGATATCTGGTTCCGTCTGCTTCCATATCTTTATCCAGATACGCTTCATAGATCTGGATCGCCATATCATAGGTGGAGTCCTCTCCATAGGCCTGCTTAAAGTTCGATGCCGCTTCCTCGTAGGAATCCATGGCAAGGGCAACTTTTCCGGTAAGGAAATAACTGCTGGCATCCATGGAAAAATCTTCTCCTAATGTCTGGCAGTCTGCCATGGCGTCCTCATAATTTCCAGCTTTCAGCTCTGCGGTGGCACGGTAAGACAAAATATCCCTGCGCAGGCTTTACTTACCCGTCACAGCCCAATGCCTCTGTAAAATTATTCACCGCATCCTCATATTTGCCAAGACGCAGGCTTGCAATCCCCCGCCCCACGGTAGGACTGTGCCAGTTTTACCCCGTTCTGGATAGAACTCTGGTACTCCTCCAGGGCATACTTGTAGCTTCCCTGAGAAAGATCTTTACCCGCCTGCTCGTATGTTTTTGTTTTTTCACTGCCGCAGCCGCCCAGAAGCAAAGCTCCTGTAACGGCTGCAAGAATCAATACGGTCTTTGTATTTTTCATGGAATTCCTTATTCTACAACAAGCCCTTCGGCTTCCATTACATCAACAACACTGTCTACATATTTATGGCAGAGTTCATCGGTTCCTGCTTCTACCATAACACGGATCAGCGGCTCTGTACCGCTCTCACGTACCAGGATACGGCCATCATCGCCAAGTGCCTCTGCCGCAGCCTCGATGGATGCTTTTACCTTCTCATTCTCCAGTGCTGTTTTCTTGTCGGAAACGCGCACATTGCGGAGAAGCTGCGGGTAAACCTTCATCTCCTTGGCAAGGTCGCAGAGTGTGGCTTTCTGGTCCACACATGCTTCCATGATCATCAGGGATGTGAGGATTCCGTCACCGGTAGCAGAATAACGGCTGAAAATAATATGTCCGGACTGCTCACCGCCGATACTGTAATTGTTTTCCATCATATTCTCGGCAACGTATTTGTCACCGACTGCAGTCTGCTCGTAGTCGATGCCTTCCCGCTCAAGGGATTTGTAAAGGCCAAGGTTTGACATAACAGTTGTTACAACTGTATTTCCGTTCAGCTGTCCTTTTTCTCTTAAGTATTTACCGCAGACATACATATCTTGTCACCGTCAATGATGTTTCCACGGTTGGTCCTACGGGCGATACAGCGGTCTGCATCACCATCGTATGCAAAACCGATATCCAGACCTTTATCTACCACAAATTGTCTCAGAACTTCAATGTGTGTGGAACCGCACCCACGGTTGATGTTGGTTCCGTTCGGCTCATTATTGATTACGTAAGTTTTTGCACGGAGTGCGTCAAAAACACTCTTGGCAATGGCGGATGAACTTCCGTTGGAGCAGTCCAGTCCCACCTTGATATTCTTGAAATCGTGGCATGGGATAGAGATCAGATGTCCGATATAACGGTTTTCTTCCAGATGCAAAATCAACCGTACAGCCGATATCTTCTCCGGTTGCCAGCGGAAGTTCTTCGATCTCTCCATCCAGATAAGCCTCGATACGTGCTTCAATATCTGCGGAAATCTTCTGTCCGTTCTCATTGAGGACTTTGATTCCATTATCGTTAAACGGATTATGGCTTGCGGAAATCATGATACCGCAGTCAAAATCTTCTGTACGTACCACATAGGATACACTTGGAGTTGTGGTTACATGAAGCAGATAGGCGTCTGCTCCGGATGCGGTAAGTCCTGCCGCAAGGGCATACTCAAACATGTAACTGCTTCTTCTTGTATCCTTGCCGATCACGATCTTCGCCTTGTGATCTCTGCCGTAATACCAGCCAAGATAACGTCCCACACGAAAATGCATGATCTGCTGTAAGTTTTACATTTGCTTCACCACGAAAAACCATCTGTTCCGAAATATTTACCCATAATGCTCTCCTTTATTACTGATACAGTCCTTCCGGATAAACGCCGTCATCTGTAAGTTTTTTTGAATGCAGCCTGTACAGATGCCTTATCTTCCTGATAAGTAACACCAAACCACTCGTCCTTTGTCTCAAGAACGTCAACTGCTGCTTTCCCGGAATGGATCAGCTGGTCGATAAGCTCTGGAAGAAGATACTCTTTTCTTGATGTCTCCCTCTTTGATCCCACCAAGGAACTCAATGAAACCTTTCTCAAGGATTTCCATAAATTCCGGTGTCAGTCCCCACATATTCATGGAAACAAGGCTCTTGGTATCCCAGCGCTTCTGCTGTACCATCGTCATTTTCTTGTCTCTGCGCCGTCTGCTGTCTTGAAGATGTTATGTGTCTCTGTACGCCGACAAGCTTGCCGTCCTCAATATGGCACACACCTCTTGTAACGCTTCCGTTGTCGCTTAATGTATTTCCAAGGCGGAAACCTGCCATGCAGATGTGCATCGGGCCATCCTGCGGATGATCCTGTACCAGATAGTCGTGAACTTTTACGTAGGCCTCTTTTCCATAGTAGTCATCTGCATTGATAACAGCGAATGGCTCGGAAAGGACTTTCTTTGCTGCCAGTACGGCATGTCCGGTTCCCCATGGCTTGGTACGGTCTGCCGGTTTCCGGAAATCTCCCGGAAGATCATCGATCTCCTGGAATGCATAAGCAACCTCTGTAATCTTGGAGATACGGTCTCCGATCACTCTTTTGAACTCATCCTCAAGGTCTTTACGGATAATAAATACAACCTTGTTGAATCCTGCCTCCAGTGCATCATGGATAGAATAGTCCATAATGATCTCACCCTTCGGTCCTACCGGTGCAAGCTGCTTGATTCCTTTTCCAAAACGCTGCCAATTCCGGCTGCCATGATTACCAGTGCTGTCTTTTTCATGTTTCGTTTCCTCCTGATTTATTATAGTTTTTTGAACTCTATCTCTGTAATTAACGATTACTCCTGTTCATTGAGCTTGGTCAGCTTCACTGCCTGGTCTGCCGCGATCAGGCTGTCGATGATCTCATCCAGATCTCCGTTAAGGATATTCTCAAGGCGATGAAGGGTCAGTTTGATCCTGTGGTCCGTCACACGTCCCTGCGGGAAGTTGTAGGTACGGATCTTCTCGGAACGGTCACCGGTACCGATCTGGCTTCTTCTTGCCTCTGCCTCAGCGTCATGCTGCTTGGCAAGTTCCATCTCATACAGACGGGAACGGAGCACGCGAAGTGCCTTGTCCTTGTTTTTGAGCTGAGATTTCTCATCCTGGCAGGAAATTACGATTCCTGTAGGGATATGGGTAAGACGTACCGCGGAGTCTGTAGTATTGACACACTGACCACCGTTTCCGGAAGCACGGAACACATCGAATTTACATTCATTGAGATCCAGATGGAAATCAATCTCTTCTGCTTCAGGCATGATGGCCACAGTACAAGGTGGAAGTATGGATTCTTCCGCCGGGATTCTGTCTCCGGTACTCGCTGTACACGGTGTACACCGCTTTCGTATTTCAGTCTGGAATACGCACCCTCACCTTTGATCATGAAAGTAACTTCCTTGAAGCCGCCGATACCGTTCTCATTAAGGCTGAGCATCTCGGTTTTCCAGCGACGGGACTCTGCATATTTCACATACATACGATAGATCTCTGCCGCAAAGAGAGCCGCCTCATCACCGCCTGCACCTCCACGGATCTCAACGATAACGTTCTTGCTGTCATTAGGGTCTTTCGGAAGAAGAAGGATCTTCAGCTCATGCTCCAGCTCCTCCACTCTCTTTCTTGCGTCGGAAAGCTCCTCTTTCAGCATCTCACGCATCTCTTCGTCCTTCTCGCTCTCCAGCATGGAAAGACTGTCCTCGATGGTCTCTTTGTTTTTCTTGTATTCTTTATATGCGTCAACGATCGGCTGCAGGTCGCTCTGCTCTTTCATCAGCTTCTGAAAATGCGCCGGATCATCGGTTACTCCCGGTTCTCCCAGCTCATTGAGAAGCTCTTCAAAACGTACCAGCAGATCATCCAGTTTATCAAACATGTATTTCCTCCTGTTTCTGATACCTGTGAATCACAATTTTTACAAAGGCTTCTGCCCCATCACTACACGGTCAAGGCCCGGAAGATCTTTTACCACCTGAACCTTTTCAAAACCGGCATTTCTCAGCATTTCACTGACTGCCTCCCCCTGAGTGCAGCCAATCTCATACAGAAGCCATCCACCCGGCTTCAGGTATTTCCCTGCCTCTTTGGTGATCTTTCTATAAAAATAAAGCCCATCCTCCATTCCGTCAAGAGCCTTTCTGGGGTCATGAAGACGGACTTCTTCCATTAATGTTTCAATTTCTTCTGTCGCGATATAAGGCGGGTTTGAAATAAGAATATCATATTTCCCACCCTCTTTTCCACCTTTTTCGCAAAAATACGGTGCCGAGAACAGATCGCTTTCCACAAAGTCCGCCCGATTCTCCACCTTTAGAATACCGGCATTCTTTTTTGCCACTTCCAGTGCCTCCGGCGAAACATCCACACCGGTTCCACAGGCATCCTGCCGTTCCAGAAGAAGACTGAGCAGGATGCAGCCGGAGCCGGTACACATATCCAGGATCTCCGGTTTTTCCACATTTCCAAGGTGTTTCAAAGCCTCTTCCACCAGAGTCTCCGTATCCTGTCTCGGGATCAGCACATTTTCGTTTACATAAAACTCATAGCCCATAAAAAAAAGCCTGATGAGTCAGCTGCTGTACAGGAATATGTCCTGCCCGCCTGCCGATCAGCTCAAGATACTCTGCTGCGGTCTCATCAGACACCGGTTCATCACCATGTGCAAAATAGTATGCCCGGTTCTTTCCGGTCTTATATTCCAGAAGGAGCCAGGCATCCAGCCCGGCTTCTTCCAATCCGTTATCTTTCAGTATCGTTGTTCCTTTTTTGAGAAGTGACTCAAGAGTCTGCATGGCTTGTCTCCTCTGTCTCATAAGGGATATCCAGGTCAAATTCCTCTTTCAGATAAGCTCTCCAGTCAAAAACCGCCTCAACTGCCTTGATGGCTACTTCTGCCATATCTGCAGTTGGTTCCTTGGTGGTGAATTTCTGCATGGCAAGACCTGGTTTACTCATAATGTCCGCAAATTTACTGTCCGTTCTTCCTGCCCACTGGATGATCTCAAAAGAGATTCCCGCAACTACCGGTACCATAAGAAGTCTTCCAAACAGTCTTACCCAGTAAACCGGGACCAGCACAAACACAAAGTGCAGCACAATGCTTACCAGCATGACCAGGAACAGAAAACTGGTTCCACAGCGCTTATGGAGCCTGGAACTCTTCAGTACGTTCTCCACAGTCAGTGGCAGTCCATGTTCCACACAGTTGATACATTTATGTTCCGCACCGTGGTACATAAAAGTTCTCTGGATATCCTTCATTCTGGAGATCAGGAACATATATCCCATAAACAGTGCCAGCTTTACAAAAGCTTCTACTACAGTAACCAGGAATTCCGAAGCGCCTACCTTGCGGATCAGACTGGCCAGTATATACGGAAGAAACATAAAAGCAGCCACAGATACTACCATAGAAACAGCTACCGTAATGTAAAGAAGCCACTTGAACTGCTTATCTTCTTTGGCTTTCTTTGCGGAAAGCTCCTCTTCTGTAAGCTGCTCATTCTTCTTCGCAGTTTCTTCATCTTCCTCGTCACCTGCGATCTCCGCAGAGTACATCAGGCATTTCGTGCCTACCACAAGAGAATCCACAAAACTTACCACACCACGGATGATGGGCTTCTTCAGAAACGCATGGTTTCCGAAGGTACATTTATAGTCTTCTACTTTCAGCTCGATCTCCTGGTCCGGACGGCGCACTGCGATAGAATATTTGTCCTTGTGGCGCATCATGATGCCTTCCATCACGGCCTGTCCGCCAATATTCGATGATTTCATTCATTCTCTCCTGTGCAAACTGAAAAAAAATTTTTCAGTTAAAGAAAGGTTGAGATTTCCCAACCTCAACCTTCTCATTTCCTGTATTCGCAATAATTACTTATTCAGGCCGTATTTCTTGTTGAACTTATCGATACGTCCACGAGCCTGTGTAGCCTTCTGCTGTCCTGTGTAGAACGGATGGCATTTGGAGCAGATCTCAACGTGGATGTCCTCTTTAGTAGAACCTGTTACGAAAGTGTTTCCGCAGTTGCAGGTTACAGTTGCCTGATAGTAGTTCGGATGGATTCCTTCTCTCATGATTTTCACCTCTCTATATAATTTAATATTATTCGTATACAATTGACGAATTCCATTTTAAACAGCTTGCTAAGTATAACACAGCTTTCCTGAAAATGCAAGGACTTTATAAAAATTTCTGTTTCTTTACAGTCTGTACCAGCTCCGCATTGGTCCTGGTTCTGGCAAAGGTATTCAGAATCTGTTCTACCGCCTCATCGGACTTCATTCCGTTGAGTGCTTTTCGCATAATATAAACAGCTTCCTGCTCATCCTTGCTGAGAAGAAGATCCTCTCTTCTGGTTCCGGATTTCTGGATATCGATGGCCGGGAATACACGTTTTTCCTGTAATTTACGGTCAAGGACAAGCTCCATATTACCGGTTCCCTTGAACTCCTCGTAGATGACATCGTCCATCTTGCTTCCGGTATCCACAAGTGCCGTTGCCAGAATCGTCAGGCTTCCGCCCTCACGCATATTACGGGCTGCGCCAAAAAATCTCTTAGGCATATGAAGGCCGCCGGATCAAGACCACCGGATAAAGTCCTTCCACTTGGCGGGATAATCAGGTTATAGGCTCTGGCAAGTCGTGTAATGGAATCCAGAAGGATGATCACATCCTGTTTATGTTCTACCAGACGACGGGCACGCTCCACAACCATCTCGGAAACTCTCTTATGATGCTCCGGAAGTTCATCAAACGTGGAATAGATCACTTCCACATTAGGTCCCTGGATTGCTTCCTTGATATCGGTAACCTCCTCCGGACGCTCATCGATCAGAAGGATAATGAGATGCATATCTTTATTATTCTTAAGGATGGACTTGGCAACGTCCTTCAGAAGGGTTGTCTTACCGGCTTTCGGTGGAGATACGATCATTCCTCTCTGTCCCTTTCCGATAGGGCTGATCAGGTCTACAATGCGCATGGCAGTTGTACCGCCTGCACGCTCCATAACCAGTCTCTCATTAGGAAAGATCGGTGTCATATCTTCAAAATTATATCTTCTCTGGCCTTCACTCGGATGGAATCCATTGATGGAGGACACGTAAAGAAGTGCACTGAATTTCTCTCCCTGGGTCTTGATCCGGATATTTCCCTGGATGATATCACCGGTCTTTAAATTAAAGCGGCGGATCTGGGAAGGCGAAACATAAATATCGTTTTCACCAGGAAGATAGTTGGCACAGCGGATAAATCCATATCCATCCGGAAGTACCTCCAGGATCCCATTGGCTTTTTCACCACTGTCCAGCTGTGTGGATTCTGAAGGAACATTGCCATTCTCCGGACGCGTTTCTGCCTCGTGGCTGCATCACGTGTATAAGCACGTTCTTCCTGTGCCGGCCTTCTGTAATTCTCCCTGTTATATGCACTGCGGTTGTAGCTTTCTCTGTTGTTCTCTCTGCGTCCGTTTATATTTCTGTGTTCCTGATCATTCCGCTCCGTACGATACTCTTTCCGTTCCTGCTGATTTTCAGATGCTGGACGGGTTCGATATTCATTTTTTTCATTTTCCTGTACTTTCTCTTTCAGAGAATTCTCACCCGCTGTATTTCCCGGTGTTTCTTCCGTCTTCTCCTTCACCGCTTCCTTTGCGTCTTCTTCCAGCATTCTCTCGATCAGTGCCGGTTTTCTCAAAGTAGAGATTCCCTTCATCCCTCTTGCCTTTGCCAGATCTTTCAGCACTGCCAGAGACAATGATTCATATTTTTTCTCTCATAAATAAATCCTCTATTCTTGCTTAATTATGATAAATTGTAATTTTTATAATGGAAATCTGATGCAGTCTGACATGACCGCACTGGTATCTGAA
>ENA-OQCD01000258-OQCD01000258.1-human-gut-metagenome-genome-assembly--contig:-NODE-258-length-14608-cov-1.886472_pt1 | contig 14608 bp, 19 predicted proteins | sample MGYA00242755_ERZ504571 | MGnify/ENA primary metagenome ERZ504571 (study PRJEB26092, sample SAMD00036274) | human gut metagenome | host: Homo sapiens | study: EMG produced TPA metagenomics assembly of...
TTATATTTTTCTATTTTGTCGGACTAATAACCAACTAAACAGAAAATGCTATGTATTTACACAAAGAGTTAGAAACTCTAACACGGCCGGAAATAGAGAAATTGCAATTGGAACGCTTGCAAAAGACTGTCCGTCATTGCATGAATTCCCCTTTCTATAAACAACGATTTGCCGAGAGTCATCTGAGCCCGGAAGATATCCGTTCACTGGATGATTTACAAAAAAAATTCCGTTTACTACCAAACAAGATTTACGTGATACCTATCCCTTCGGACTGGCATCCGTACCTTTGGAAAAAACCGTCCGACCCTTCACTCATCCAGTGGAACCACCGGAAATCCCACTGTCATTCTCCATACTCAAAAAGACCTTGAACGAATGGGCCAATGCAGTCGCCCGTTGTCTTTATATGGTAGGATTGCGTCCAGGTGATGTTTTCCAAAACTCTTCCGGTTATGGCATGTTCACTGGCGGACTAGGTTTCAATATGGTGCCGAAAGGCTGGGAATGTTAACCGTACCTGCCGCTGCCGGAAACACCAAGCGCCAGTTAAAGTTTATCTCAGATTTCGGAACCACTGCCCTGCATGCCATTCCCAGCTATGCAGCCCGTATGTATGAGGTAATGCAGGAAATGGGGATTGACCCTCGCCGTGATACCAAACTGAAGACATTGATTATCGGAGCAGAACCTCACTCTGAAGAACAACGCCGCCGCATCGAAGATATGTTAGGCGTAAAAGCTTACAATTCTTTCGGCATGTCCGAAATGTGCGGTCCCGGTGTGGCTTTTGAATGCCAGGAACAAAACGGATTGCATATATGGGAAGACTATTATATCGTAGAAATCATCGACCCCGACACATTGGAACCTGTGCCCGAGGGTGAAGTGGGCGAACTGGTACTGACCACCATCAACCGCGAGGCGATGCCGTTATTGAGATACCGTACCCGTGATCTGACCCGCATTCTGCCGGGGGAATGCCCCTGCGGCCGCCATCACAAACGTCTGGACAGAATGAAAGGGCGCAGCGACGATATGATTATCCTGAAAGGGGTCAATATCTTCCCCATTCAGATTGAAACGATTTTATTGCAATTCAAAGAATTGGGCAGTGACTATCTGATCACACTCGAAACCGCCGAATCTAATGACGAAATGACTGTAGAAGTGGAATTGAGCCAACTGTTCACCGATGACTATGGACGCCTGCAAGCATTGACCCGGGAAATTACCCGCCAACTGAAAGATGAGATATTGGTTACCCCACGTGTGAAACTGGTACCCAAAGGAGCACTGCCTAAATCGGAAGGTAAAGCAGTCCGTGTGAAAGACTTACGTAAAACCTTTTAAAAAATAAGTTTATGACTATACAACAATTATCCGTCTTCATCGAAAACAAATCGGGGACACTACAGAAAGTATTGAACTTATTGAAAGAAGCAGGCATACAGCTGATTGCCTCTACCATTGCCGATACAGTAGAGTATGGTATTTACCGTATCATCTGCTCGGAACCCAAACGCGCATACGAGACGCTGAAAGAGGCAGGAATCTCCGTGGCACTCTCCGATGTGTTCGCCATCACACTAGACAATCAGCCGGGGCGGGCGGCAGACGCCATCACCATTTTCAGTGAAGCCCAAATAGGCATTACTTATCTGTATTCCTTCCTGTTAGGAAATAAAGGCATCTTGATTTTCCGGACAGACAATCCGGACAGAGCAAGGGAAGTGATTATTCTTAATAATCTCTCTTTTTGTAGCCGAAAAAAAGATTTTATCAACACTGATTTTAAAAGTATTCCTTGTAGGGGGCGGAGCTGCGTGTCCGCCCCCCACAATTATCCTCTGCGTTTCAAGAAATCCGTAGGACTTTCTCCGAAATATTCCTTGTAACACTTGGTAAAATAAGAAGGAGATGTAAAACCTACCTCATACGTTATCTCGGATATGGTTTTTCTCAGAAGAAGCCAACAAAGAAGCAGCTTTTCTTTTAATCTGGCAATACGCACCAGTTCATTGGGAGAATATTGGTAAGTGCCTTAATCTTACGATAAAGCTGCACCCTGCTTAATCCCATCTTACTGCCTAATTCTTCCACACTTAACTCAGAATCTATCAAATTTGCTTCTATCAGCTCTCTGAAGCGCTCCACAAATCCTTTATCCACCTCGCTTACAGACTCTTTAGACAAAGTAATCTTATCTCCGAAAAACTGTTTCAACCGCTTATGGTTATCAATCAGATCCGAAGACGCACCAGTTAACAATTTGGAATTAAAAGGTTTGGAAATATTAAGAATCCGCTCCACATTCAAACCCCTGTATCCGCTGTTCATCCAAAGAACAGGCAGTAAGCAACATCACCGGAATATGAGAAGTCTGTAATTCCATTTTCAGCTTCCTGCAACATTCCAATCCGTCCATCACCGGCATCATCACATCACAGATAATGGCATCAGGCACATATTTCATAGCTTTCTTTAATCCGGCATGTCCGTCGGCAGCCTCTATCACCGTATATTCCTCTTTCAATAATGATTTCACATAGCCACGTACATCCGCATTATCGTCAATTATCAAGATGCATTCCTTATTCTCATCCGGAAGCCGTTCTTCTGTTTCCGTTTCCTCCAATTCCTCCACCACCGTCGGCTGTGTAGTGTGCGGTTCCTGTATCCGATCTACAGACTGCTCCTCCACTATCTCCATAGGAATATCCACCGTAAACACTGTTCCTTTTCCTTCCACACTGTCCACCGTTATCACCCCGCCGTGCAACTCGACAAAAGCCTTTGCCAAAGCAAGACCAATACCTGAGCCCGCATGGTTCACATCCATCTGATAAAAGCGGTCGAAAATATGCCGGATGTGCCGGACAGAGATTCCCGAACCGGTATCAGCAACTACCAGACGGACATATCTTCTATTTTCCTCCTTTATTAAAGTAGAAAGTGTGACAGTGATAGTTCCATTCTCCGGGGTAAACTTAAACGCATTGGACAACAAATTAAAATAGACACGTTCCATCTTTTCGGCATCCAACGCCATCAGACAGTCTGTCCGGTCATCGTTCACGTCCAGAACAAAATGGATATGCTTTCTCAAAGCCAATGTTTGAAATGCATGGCTCCATTCCTGTAATTGCGCACGCAGGTCCATATTGGTTCTCACCAACTCCAGTTTACCATTTTCATACTTACGGAAATCAAGAATCTGGTTGACCAGCCTCAACAGAATATTCACATTCTTATGTACCACTTTCAATAAGGATCGTTGCTTAGAGGTCAAGTCTTTATCCTCTAAAAGCTGTTCCACCGGATCGGCAACCAAAGTAAGCGGAGTACGGAAATCATGAGAAACATTCGTAAAGAAGACCAGTTTGGCATGAGTCGCCTCTTCCAACTGCTTGGAGAGGCTGATCAGTTGGTCGCGTTGTTCCTCCAATTGTTTCTTTTGACGGGATAACTCCATGTTCATCCGGTTCTTTGTCCAATACGCACGGACGATGATCGCCAATAAGGCAGCAAACAGTAACAGGATAATCAGACATGCATACAGAAACATGGTCTGGGCAGAGTATCTTGACCAATATTCGTCCACCTGATTATTCAGCCGTTCTATCTTTCCGTCCTGTTCGGCAATGTGGTCTGTCTGCAACTGCATGACACGGGCATTCGTTTTATCAACAAGGGCTGTTGATAACTTAGTATCCCGTTCATACGGACGCTTCTCCAAAATATCCATCGCCACCTGCATCACTTTATCTCCTCCGGTAGGGTAAATAAAAGTGGCATCCAACACCCCTTCCAGTACCTGCTCCACTCCATACCCCTTGCCAGGCAACGCATCAATACCGACAAACAACATTTCCTTTTCCAACTGTCGCTGTCTGGCCGACAAATAAGCCCCGACAGCCATGCGGTCATTTTGGGCAAAAACCAGATTTATACCCTTATTGTCTTGAAGTATGGAATCCATTTTCTCCCCAGCCACACTTTGCAGCCAGGCTCCGTCCACGCTGGCGGTAATTTCTATTCCAGGCTCTGCCTTCAAGGCATCCGCCAATCCTCTATGACGCTCCATAGCCGGAGTGGAACCTTCCAGTCCCGTTATCTCCAAAATCTTCCCTTTTCCACCCAAACGGTTCACAATATATTGTCCCACATCTTTGCCAATCTCACAATTATCAGCACCCACAAAAGCCGTATAACGGTCCGACAAAATCTTACGGTCAATTACCACAACAGGTATTCCCAGCCCGTATGCCTTCTCCACAACAGGAGTGACAGCCGCCGCCTCATTCGGAGCGACAATCAATAAATCAACTTTCCTGTCAATAAAATAGTTGATATCTTCTATCTGATTCCGGTTATTATCTTTCGCGGTACGGATCTCCACCTCCACCCCATCATAAAACAAGGCTTCACGTACAATTTCATGATTCATTTTATGCCGCCATTCGTCATCACTACATTGTGAAACACCAATGTAATAGCGCGTATGTTTCTGACTGCACGATGTCAGAATTCCCATAAGGCATAAAATCAAAAACAAAAGATGTTTTTTCATGTTCCTCAAGGTATTTATAGATAACAAAGATAAAAGGTAACCGCTAATAAAACAAACATCTGCAAGAGAAAGTAAAAAAGAACATCGCGAAGAACCTGATTACATCTACTTTGTATTTACAGGTTCTTCGCGATACAGCCTCAGACAATATGATTTCCAATCCAATTTGAATGAGTATCCGCAACCATTAAAATTTAAATCAACTCATTCTTTAAACGAGCCGGCAACTCAGGCATAGCCCCGTTTTGCGTACATACGTATGCAGAAACCTCAACAGCCAGTTTATGCGCCTCGGCAACCGGCTTTCCCTTCAAAATAGCAGCTACAAAAAGTCGCCGTGAACGAATCGCCCGCACCTACCGTATCGGCCACCTCCACCTTCGGAGTCTCTACAAATGAAATCTCACCCGGAGTAAAGACATAACTGCCATTGACACCACACGTTAAAATCAACATCTTCAGATTATATTTCGCCAACAGAATCCAGCATTTATCCTGCAAGTCTATGCCGGGATAACCGAACATACGGCTCACTGTGACCAAACTCCTCGTCATTAATCTTTTAAAATATTAGTTTTTTCATCGAGTTGCAAAGAATCTCCTTCGTATAGAAACCTTGGCGCAAATTCACATCGAAAAATTTTTACATTGTCCTTCTCCTTCGGGCATCACATCCAGAAAACGGTTGATTGTTTCCCTTGAAACCACACTACGCTGTGCCAACGAGCCGAAACATACGGAACGGGTATTCTTTGCCAACTCTTCCAAAGCAGGTGTAAAAGGTATTATTATCCCAAGCCACCCCTTCTTTTTATATCATACATAGGTACCCCCATTAGGGTCCAGTTCCACCTGTACGGTTCCTGTGGGATAAGGCACTTTTCTCTTATCTGATACTTCAAGTTCTTGCCATCAAAATTCTCAAGTATCTCATTACCCAGCTTGTCATCGCCAATCGCACTGACCACCCGGCTGTCAAAACCGAATTGTGACACATGATAAGCGAAGTTTGCCGGAGCACCACCAATTTTCTTTCCTTCGGGCAGCACATCCCATAGTGCCTCACCCATTCCTACGATGATTTGATTCATGATATTATTTACTGTTTACAATTAAAATCATTTCTTTATTTTCAAGGTATACATCAACAAATAGATAACTCCGACAGTCATCACTGCCACAGCGCCACTCTGCCCCATGGCATCACTGGCAACTCCCATGGCCAACGGAAATACCGTACCGCCGAACAGCCCCATAATCATCAATCCGGAAACTTCATTTTTCTTTTCGGGCATGGCAAACAATGCCTGCGAGAATATAATAGAGAACACATTGGAGTTACCGAAACCAATCATGGCAATGCAAATATAAATAATTGTTTCCGAATGGAATATAAATAATCCCACCATTGCCAGCAACATGAACACGACACTGAGAGCAAAGAAAAGACTTTGCAGAAGCCTTTTGCAAGATAAAAGGCTCCGAGAAAGCAACCCACCGTACGGAAAAATAAAATAAAGACTTGTTGCAAAACCGGCCTCAGCCAATGTCATATCCAAAACGCTCCATCAAGATTTTAGGAGCCGTTGTATTCGTACCGACATCAATACCGACATGGCACATGATCCCAATGAAAGACAAGAGAATAAACGGTTTTCCCAACAAGGAAAAGCACGCTTTGAAGCCGGACGCTTTATCGGGTTTCTCTTCCTCAATAGGGGTCAGCCCCAACAACACGATGGCAAAAACGGCTATCACCATATAAACAGGAAATAATACCCGCCAGCCAAGCCCGAAAGTAGGAATAGCCTGCATCGCTCCCCACATGGCAATGTAAGGGGCAAGAAAGGAAGCAATAGCTTTTACAAACTGACCGAAAGTCAATGTACTTGCCAACTTTTCCCCCGCAATAATATTACTCAGCAACGGATTCAAAGAGGTTTGCATCAACGCATTACCGATACCCAGTAAAGAGAAAGAAATCAACATAAGCGTATAGCCGTCGCCGAATATAGGGAGCAGCAAAGAGGCAAAAAGTGACAATCAGACTCAGAAGAACTGTCTTCTTACGCCCTATCTTATTCATCAGAATACCTGTAGGTACGGAGAAAATCAGGAACCAGAAGAAGACCAAGGAAGGAAATATATTGGCTTGAGAGTCTGTCAGATCCAGATCCGCTTTTACATAATTCGATGCAATCCCCACCAGGTCTACAAATCCCATGGCGAAGAAACACAGCATCACCGGAATTAATTTGGCATACAGATTTTTTATTGCTATTCATGGCTTTATACTTAGTTTACAAAACCTAACTTATATATTGTGAATTTGAAATCTTCATCTCTCCTCCTTTACTATAAAAACGCAAAGAGTTATAAGGTTCATTCGGGAATACCAGATTAGTCATGGCAACGCGGCCACCGTCAACAAACAACTCCACACTTCCATTATCCACAAAAACTTGAATTTTATGTGTCTTCGCGGTGTTTATCGGAGCCCAAGTACCCAAAGCAAAATCATTTTTATAATTCACCGTAACCTCTTTATAACGAGCATAACTTTCTTCAGTATCCAAATCATGCGGTTTTACCTTCTTGCCAAAATCTACAATACCACTTTCCGCACGGTCCATTACCACACGTCCCTCCGAAGCGTCCAAATAAATCTTCACCTTCTCACCCAAACTGTTCAGCAATTCAAAACCAGCCTCTTTACCAGCCGACACCAGTTGCAATTCCAGTTCAAAAGCGCCGTCGTTATTTTCAAAAAAGTGTTTCTAAAACGCTTCTCGCCATTTACTGTAAAATCATCCAGCTTTTTAGAATCTTTCCGCAAGTGCTCCGTTTCCTTTACCGGTGCGGCACTCAGATAAAGCTGTTTGTCTTCTCCCGTATACAGACTCAACTCACGCGGCAAAGCATTGGCACTGCGGAACTGTTGTATAGGAGTATAGTTAGCATACTGCCAGTTGCTCATCCAAGGTACGGCAATGACACGGTCGCCGGTATTCGAGAAACAAACAGTGGCATAATGGTCTTTTCCCCAGTCGAGCCATTTCACCACCTCGGGTTTCGTATCACATACAAACTGATGCCCGTCAAAGTCGCCTGTAAAATACATCGTACCGCTGCCTCCATAGACAAATCCCGGATTGATATTGACAATCATCACCCATTTCATCCTGGTCCGGTCACCATCTACAGGCAGTTGGATGAAATCCGGACATTCGAACTGATTGGGCTGAGGACCAAATCCTTCTCCAAACTCACTCATGTATTCCCATTGCTTCAAGTTGGCAGATGAATAAAAACGCATATTCTTGTCCGCACTGACAATCATAATCCATTTCTGTTCGGGTTCATACCAAAAGACCTTCGGGTCACGGAAATTCTGTAGTCCGTCAAACGGAGTAAGAACCGGATTCTGTTCATACTTCGTATAAGTACGCCCGTTGTCCGTACTGTATGCCATACTTTGCACCTGGCTCTGCCCACCGGGTATATTACGGTGCGAAGTATAAAAAAGCGGCAATTGTATTTTCACCGTAGCCTGCGCTGTTATGTTTATCCACAATGGCACTTCCCGAAAAGATATGCCCCAATGTATCACGGGCAATCGCCGGGTCAAGATGCTCCCAATGAACCAAATCCTTGCTCACGGAATGTCCCCAGTGCATATTTCCCCATACGGAGCCGTATGGATTATATTGAAAATAAAGGTGATATTCACCGTCTTTATAAACCAGTCCGTTGGCATCATTCATCCAGCCATAAAGCGGAGTGTGATGATAAACCGGACGGAACTTATCCCTGTTTGCCGTATCAAATGTATCCGAAACCCGGATGCTGTCCCAACACAGCGCATCTGCCGCCACCTTCTTTATAATGACAGTAGCTCCTCACTTCCCTGAGGCAAGGCAAACGGAACATAATATTCAACACTGTCTGTAGCCAGACGCACATCCATATCGGTATCTGCGGGGCTCCCAGTATCCACTTACCAGTCCTTCCTTGCTGCTCTCCTGAATCGGAAGCAACAAATAGTTAGCGGGACGGGCAATATGTACGATTGTCACCGTATCTCCCTGATGTTCGAAAACCAGGTCATTTTTTTGTGACTGACAAGAAACAGCGCCTCCTGTAAAGGCTAAACCTAATGCAAGGTTAACAAGATTTGTTTTCATGAAGTATAGGATATTAAAAGTTTTGTTTGATTGTTTTTCGTTATCGGCAAAGTTTAACGGAAACCTGCCTTACCGGCTGAAACATTTTGTTTCATTCTTATGTATAAATGTTACTTTTCCACCATAAAGAAGAATTAAATCCCTCTTGAATCAGAATGTTATTTTCGCCGCAAATTCTACGGTGAACGGACGGATATAGCTGCCTGCCATCCATGCGCCGTTATATGCCGCCGCATTCTCCTTATCTACCAGCTCGCTCCCGAAATACTTCCTTTCGCCCCGGTCTGGTTCAAGAAGTTTATCACAGTTCCGCTTAAGGACAGATGTTTGTTCACATTCCAGTTTATTCCACCCGAATGTTTCCCAAACGGCCTTGAAATAATAAGCATTTTTAAATATTTGCATACGTCTTGCTGAAGTAACGGAAACTGGCCCATACCTTCAAGTCTTTGGTAATGTTGTAACTAGGGTCCAGCTCAATCAGCACCTTCGGAATTTCGGTAACGATATTGCCGGTGGCATTGATACCCGATGTTGTCCCGTCACTAAAGGTCACTCCCGTTTCATACTTCTTATACTTCGGGCTTTGGTAAGTGAACAGGAAGTGGAAATCAAATCCTTTGAAAGGTTTCACCACCGCATCCGTCGTCCACCCTATTGTTTCAATATCATAACTCAATGCAGCCGCCTTAATATCCTTATCATTATTCGGATTAATCAGATTCAAGGTAGAGTTGTTGTTAGTCTTGGCAATGTAACTGAACAGTGAGGTCAGACTAATCCAGTCATTATTGAAATAAATACCCGCACGCCCCAACGGAATCGTAATCTTATCTACATTCGGCATCTCGGCAGGAGCAAAGTTCGACATATTCGGACGCTGGGTATTGTAGGTGAAATCGGCGGTAAAGCCAAACTGCTTTGTCATTTTATAAGTGGCGGCAGCCGTGAAAGCCATGTTCAGCCAATTGTAACTGAAATAACGGGGAGCTATCTTCGTACCATCGGCTGCAACTGCCCCGATATGATAACCGGCAAAGCGGCCTACCGGATTGCCTTCGGCATTATATACCGCCAGGTTCTTTCCTGCCAGACGCTGGTACTCGAAGCGTGCGCCATAATACACATTCCATTTATCGGTGATGTCCCAGTCGTGAGTAGCATAAAGAGCCAGTTTGTTTTCATGTCCTTTGTAATATTCGGAAGCATTCTGGTTCAGATTATAATAAGGAGTGTTTCCGTAATGATGAATATCCTTCGTATCGGCGCTGTACAACATTTGGGGATATTCTTCCACCGTATGGTCATACATGGTAGTGTTCGAAGCATAGTCCACATCATAATACCATTCGTTCACCCCCACACGCCAAGTCATATCATCATACTTCCGCGACAACTCGGTGGTAAAGAAGAACTCATCTATATTCCCCCGGTTGAAACAGGACATGCGGCTCTGTACATATCCCTCATAAGGATTCAATGTTCCATCCAGTCCTTTGGTGCTATAGCCGTCGGCTCCTACTTTCTGCTCCATAGACATCGGAGTCTGGTACAGATAGGAACCCAAAGCATGGTCATACTTCATATTGATTTTCCACTCCAACCCGTTATCCCACCGGTAACGGTTCAGAACCGTCAACTGATTTCCTTTACTGGCCGTAGCATCATACAGACTGATCTTTTTCATCTCGCCGGTACGCATGTCCATATAAACCATATCCGATACATTGGGCAGATAAGAAGAAGTCCCCAGTCCGAAACCGGGAATTTCCTTCACACTCCCATCGCCTACATAAATAAATGGTGCACCGGTGGTAGCATTGGACAACCAATGGCTGTTGCTGTAATGGTAGATGGCAGAGAGCTGTCCACGTCCTTCATTGTAGAACTTGGTCAAGGCAAACTTATAGATCTGAGTCCGGTCCTGATATTGCGCAAAACGCAGTTTGAACGAACCCGGATCAAAATTCTGATAGATGCTGCCGCTGTAAAACCAATCTTTTCCGATGCTTCCATTCAGATTGAAGTCAAATTGCTGTTTACCGAAATGATTGGTGCCGTAGTTCAGCACACCATTCATTTTCTTCTCTTTATCCAAGCCGAGTTCCGTAAACGAATTGACAGCATAACCTATATTACCGGTAGTAATCGCTGTTTCGGAAATCTTCAGCAATCCGGTATGTCCCAAGCTGCTGTCTCCGCGCCAATGCGTGTTTTACATTATGAGGATTCGAATTATATACCACAGGCAGACCATTTTCGAGTACATTCACATCACCACCGGGCAGACCGATAGAGATTTCACGAGGACCATTGGCACTAGCCGCATTCAACATGACATTGCGATTTGCCTTCCTTCTTTCGAATCAGAGACACTTTGGTAGAATCTTGTTGTGCATAACCATTCAAGCAAGCGGCGGCAAGTAAAATAATGACCGCGCCCATCCGGTTCTTTTGCTGATTTTTGTTCATAGCATTAAATGTTTTTAGAAGTTTTTCTGAGGCAAAGGTAGGGGACAGCCGGCAACCTCTATAAAACATTTGTTACAGCTGCCGGCATTTTTGTTTCATTGCAACAAAAGTGACGGATTATGTAACATTTCTCGTGAACCATACGCCTTTTCACCTCTAAAAACAAATTCATGCCAATTTTCCTTCAGCCTTCAGTTTGGGCTGTTTTTCCCCATTCCATCGAAGAAAACACCTGAAGGATAATCCTTCAGCCTACTGTCAGCCCGCCTCCTCTTTTTCTATCCGAAGTATGCCGGTAATCAGCATAAAACACTTACCTTTACAGCACACCAACTGAAAAGAAAGACACCACAATGAAAGGAAAACCCCTCAAACCTTCAAGGGAAACATCTAATTTGCCCGTACAAGCTCTTTTCTCCTATGAATTAATAGGTTTTTCCAGTATGATTAAGTACTTTTGTCCTGAATACTAAGACAGACTCCGATGGCAGACTGTACAATCCACTATAGCAGACCGTACAGTCCACTACAGTAAACCGTACGGTCCATTGCCTGCGTCTATAGAAGTTAATAGAAAGAATCCCCTTAGCGTTCAGCAAGAAAACGACTTAATCTCCCTATTAAAAAAGCATTAAACATGGCAAGCAAGTATTGAACTTTCCAAAACCTCCCCCGACATGACAGGGAGAGAACGGAACAGCCCACCCTGTATCCGCAAATTGTAGTATCGGCAACAAAAACCTGAAGACCTGGCTAAAGACATCGCCCGGCGTTCTACCGTCCACGAAGGGACCGTCGTCGGTCTGTTATGTGACCTGGAAAGCATTATCGCCAATTACCTGGCAGACGGTTATAACGTAAAACTGGGAGAACTGGGCACATTCTCGGCCACACTGACTTGCCGCAAGGTAACGGACAAAGCGAGATACGCGCCGCATCGGTACATTTTGACAACATAAAGTTCAACCCACCCGGAAATTCCGTAAGGAGGTACGAAGCAAAGGAAGCTGGAACGGGCGGAATATGGTTTCCGGACCTCCTCCACCGATATTCAGCAGAAGAACGCTTTTTACGGCTGACAAAATTATCTGAAAGAGCACTCCATTATCACTTGCAAGGAATATTGTGCCTTGACAGGGTTGCTGAAAACAAAAGCCGGCAGCGAACTACGCCAATGGAGCAGCGAAAAGAAAATAGAAAGAAACGGACGCGCCCCGCACGTGATATACAGGGCGATGCCGGAAGGCTGAAAAGGTATCCTTTCACCTGCTTCCCCCCTCTCCCGGAACCTTTATTCTTTCCGGGTGCGCTGGTGGCTATGAGATACGCCCCCAGCAGAATCAGCGGCACACTGAGCCACTGCCCTATGTTAAAAGTCATATCCGCCTCTTCGGCAACCTGCGGATTCTTCATAAACTCCAGAGCAAAGCGAGTGCCAAAGAATATAAGCAAGCTTACTCCGGTTATTAATCCCACCCTCTTTTGTAAATGGTATGTATGGTACATCACCCAGGCAGTTACACCGGCAACCAGGCAATACAGCATTTCATAAATCTGAGTAGGATGGCAAGGCAAACCTTCATACAGCTGATGCCACTCCCGGGAACGGACAAATTCAAATCCCCAAGGCAACGTGGTGGGATATCCGAATATCTCGGAATTCATTAAATTACCAAAACGGATACAGAAGCAGACAATCGCCACAGCAGGTATCATGCGGTCAAACAACCACCACACACTTTTCCGGGTTACTTTTTCGAGTACCACATCAGAGCCAGAATGATGGCGAACACCCCTCCGTGACTTGCCAGCCCGCCTTTCCAAATCTTGAATATTTCAACAGGATGGGCGCCATAATAGTCCCATTCATAAAACAAACAGTGCCCCAGACGGGCGCCAATGACCGTACTGACTATGCAATAGACAAAAAGCTTGTCCACCCACTCTTCCGGATACTTCTCTTTTTTGAATAAACGGCTTACCATTTCATAAGCCAATATGAAACCAAGGCCCCACATCAGCCCATACCAACGCACTTCCCAACTACCTACTTTAAATAAGATAGGATCCACATCCCATACAATACTTGCTATCATTGTTCTATTTCTTTGTTTATGAACACAAAGGAAATAAAAAAATCTCTTCTCCGGAATAAAAACAGAGAAGAGATTTTCAGAATATCGTTCTTTTTGAGGAAACCTCTTTATACCAAATGCGCAATCAGTTCCTCACGGTCGCCGCACAGCAGATCAATTACAGGAACTTCGATCATGGTATAACATCCGGGCTGCTGTTTCATGGAGGCGCGTGCCACGCAAACCAGCACCTGCGCGGTAAGAGCCGGATTATTAATCTTCATGTCAAACTCGAACAACTGATTGTGAGTCTTGCCCGATACCCCTTTGCGAACCAGGTTAACGCCATGACCTACGTCGTTCAAATCGTCCACACATGGAACTTGTTTTACATGTGTCTCGTCATTTACAAAATAAGGATCCGACTTGATGGCGGCTTCCACAGTCTTGAAGTCCGCACCTTCCTCCAGTTCCACATACACCATACGGCGATGGATACCGGTTCCCACAGGAATAGTCATGGACAAAGCATCCTTCACTCCATCAATGGCACGGACTGCTACGGAATGCCCCATGCTGCGTCCCGGACCGAAATTGGTATAAGTAATACCCTTCGGAGCGATGGCTTCCAGCAGTGTACGGACTACAGAATCGCTTCCCGGATCCCATCCGGCAGAAATAATAGCGACAGCCTTACCGGCCTTTGCCGACTCATCCAATGAACGGCGGAGAGAAGTGATTTGCGTATGAATGTCGAAACTATCTACCGTATTGATACCCATTGCCAGAATCTCTTTCGCATATTCTTCCACGCTACGGGTCGGAGTAGCCAGCACAGCCACATCCACATCTTTCAATTCCTTTATATCTTTCACCACAGCGTATGCTTCCAACTCGGCAGGCTTGTTTTCCGCACCGCTACGACGGACGATACCTGCAATCTCAAATCGGGAGCAGCTCCAAAGCCTCCACTACATACTGACCAATGTTACCGTATCCAACCACGGCCGCTCTTATTTTTCTCATCTTTTATTGGGTTTAGTTTACTATTATCTGTTAATTCGCTGCAAAAATAAACATTTTGCCTCATTTTTTTGTTCACTACGACCTAATAATTTAAAAATATTCTTGCCGAACTTATAATTTAAAAGATAGATGTCCTATTTTTGCAAAGAACTGTAAATTTTCAAATGAAACAACCATGATAGAATATATTAAAAGGAGACATTGCGGAGATTACTCCGGCAACGGTAGTTTTAGACTGTAACGGGATGGGATATGGCATCAATATCTCATTGAATACG
>ENA-OQCD01000259-OQCD01000259.1-human-gut-metagenome-genome-assembly--contig:-NODE-259-length-14577-cov-6.589550_pt1 | contig 14577 bp, 22 predicted proteins | sample MGYA00242755_ERZ504571 | MGnify/ENA primary metagenome ERZ504571 (study PRJEB26092, sample SAMD00036274) | human gut metagenome | host: Homo sapiens | study: EMG produced TPA metagenomics assembly of...
TCACACTGCATCACGGCGATGTTGCATTTGGCAAAAAAGCTCTCGCCGGTTTTAAGCAGGCCGAACGTTTTCTTTCAAAAATGCCTTGACCAGCTCGCCGGAGGTGGACTCGCTCGTGTCGATCACAATGACAAAATCCCGGATTTTTTTTTGCTCTCCCGGCTTTCCAGCGGCTCAATCAAGGGCAGGTTGCCGTAGGTGCGCAGGCCGTAAGAGTAGTAGCCCAGGTCAAACTCGTCGGGGTCCAGGCGGGGCTCTTCGCGCATCACGGCAAAGCGGCGCAGAAAGTCCTTGTACAGGCGGCGGCTGTGGGCTGCTTCGATCTGTGCCTGCATCGTTTCGGTCCCGGCAGCCTGCCCGGCCTGCTGGCCTGCCTGCTGCATGCTGATGCGGGTTTCGCGCCCAAGCTGTTCCCAGCGGCGGCCCTGCACCTGAGCCTGCTGGCTGGTGGGTCCTTGGGCCAAAGGCGGTGGCTGTCGCACACAAATTCCCGGTGCAGCTTTTGCAGTTCGTCAGGCTCCTGAGCGGCAAGCCAGCGGTAAATGGGCCCGGCGGCGGGCATGGCCCCGTTTTTGCGCAGTGCCTGGTAGGTTTTTTGCCGCAGCCAGCCCACCGGACGGGTCAGGGATGGCACCTGCAAGGCATCAATCGTCTGCTCCACGGCAATATCGCAGGCCAGCCCCCACAGGCTGCGTCCCGGCCTCCGCGCAGCCAGGGGTGGCGGAACACACAGTGCAGAACGCTGTGCAGCACCGCGCGGGGCAGATAGCGCCGGTTGCTGCGGTACAGCCCAATGAACCATTCCGGGTCATAGCACAAAGCCGCGCCGTCCGTGGCAAGGTTGTGCAGCCCCGCGGCAGGGGTGGGCACCAGCGCACCCAGGGCCGCGTTCATGTAGCGCAGGTCCAGGTACAGCTCACTGCGGATGCGGTCCATGGCGCGTTTGGCCATGGCGGCAACCCATTCTTCCTGGGTCAAAACATGTTGGGAGGGCATTGATCATCACCACCAAAGTATGGGGAATCTACGGCACATCAAAGGTCGTCAAAATCATAGGTTTTCTGCCTGCGGGGGCGCTGGCCGCCAAGGGTCAGGGCTGCGCCCTCGCTCCAGCCGGACTGGGAACAGGCCAATGCAATCTGGCGGCGGTTTTCCTCGTCCGCCAGCTTCAGCACCAGCTGCAAAGATTCTGTATCGCGCCGGGCAATCAGCGGGGCCGCGGCGCTGGCGGCATGGGCGGCCAGATAAGCGCTGTAGATGCCCTGTGCTTCCGGCAGCAGGGCAAACGGGGTACACAGCCGATCCAGCGCAATGCGGCAGAGTGTTTTTTCGCTTTCGCCCACGCACGCCTGGGGGAAAGCCGCGTCATACTCCGCAAAGCGGAGCACGCTGCCGTCAAAACATTGGCGGTAGCGGTAGCCCTCGCCCTCAATGCTGTGGTTGAAAATATGGGCGGGGGTGTTTTCGTCCAAAAATTCAAAGTATTCCGGGTAGAACACTTTGGCCTGCACCGCCCCGCCGGGGGCAAACACCGCGCCGATATCCGCGCTGACGGCGGCCACCAGCTTTTTCAGCCCAGTGGGGGCATCGGGGGCGGCATCTAAGATAAAGCGGTCAAGCGCGCGGCAGTTGGTGAACAGATCGCTGCCCACACTTTCCAGCGCGGAACCGGCGCACAGCCATTCCAGCTTGCGGCAGTTATAAAAGGCAGCGTTATGCAGCGCCCGCACCCCGGCGGGCAGGGTAACGCCCTGCACAAAATCCCCCGCAATGGGGTGGGGGTAAGCAGCGGGGCCACGGCCGTCAACGCTCCAAAATCGGGCATCAGCAGGCTGGCTGCGCTGGTTCTGCGCAAAGCAGTAGGGGCCAATCTCCACAACAGGGAACCCTTCGATCTGCACTGGCAGCGCGGGGCAGGGGCTGTCCCCAAACACGCGCAGAATGCGCGCACCGCCGGGGCACGCCTGCCACAAAATACCAAGTGAACTGTTCAAACCATGACCACCTTCAACAACAAAACAAAAGCTTGACAATACCCACATTATAGCATACATTGAATAGGTAAGGAATAGAAAAAGCATGGCGCGGCGGGAATTGAGGAAGAAACCGCGCCCCGCAAAGGACTGCGCACTGTGACAGGGCGGACAATACCTGTGGCGGTGCGCTTACGTTATGTGGAGGATGTTTATGGCAAGAACGCCGGAGCAGAACAACGCGATTATTACAGGCAGCATACCGCGGCAGCTGCTGTTATTCTTTTTTCCCATCTGGCTGGGCACCATGTTCCAGCAGCTGTACAATACGGTGGATACCCTGATCGTCGGCAACTTTGTGGGGACCCAGGCGCTGGCGGCTGTGGGGGCAACCAGCTCTTTTGTGCAGCTGCTGGTGGGGCTTTTTGTGGGCCTGTGCAGCGGCGCGGGGGTGATTATTGCCCAAAGCTTTGCGCGGGGGACCACGATGAAGTGAACCGCCAGGTGCACACGGCACTGGCCCTTGCCATTGCGGGCGGCGCGGCGCTGACGGTGATCGGCCTGCTCATCAGCCGCCCGGTGCTTCGCCTGATGCAGACGCCGGATGAAATCGTGGGGATGCGTCCGAGTATTTGCAAATCTACTTTCTGGGCATGATCCCGCAGATGATTTACAACATGGGCACCAACATCCTGCGCGCGGTGGGCGATTCCAAACGGCCGCTGTACTTTTTGATCGTGGCTTCCATCGTCAACATTGTGCTGGATATTGTGCTGGTGGCGGTCATTCCGCTGGGGGTGGCCGGCGCGGCCATTGCCACGGTGGCCAGCCAGGTGGTCAGCGCCGTGCTGACAGTGCGGTGCATCCATGGCTCCCAGGGCATGCCGTGGCATTTGCAGCTCAAAAATATCCGCATTGAACGCAGCGTGCTGCTGGCGATCTGCCGCATCGGTCTGCCGGGCGCGGCACAGAGCGCGCTGTACAGCATCAGCAACATGACCATCCAGAGCGCCATCAATGGGTTTGGCACCGTTGCCGTTGCCGCATGGAGTGTGTACGGCAAATCGACTTCCTGTTCTGGATGACGGTCAGCTCCTTTGGTATTGCCGTTACCACCTTTGCGGGCCAGAACTTTGGCGCACGCCAGTATGACCGCGTGCGCCGCGGCACCATGACCTGCCTTGCCATGACGGCAGGTACCACCCTTTGCATCAGCCTGGCGCTGTATCCATTGGCCCAGCTGCTGTTCCGGCTGTTCAGCTCGGACGATGCCGTGGTGGCGCAGGGAGTGCAGATGATGCACTACCTGGTGCCGGTGTATATGACCTATATCTGCATTGAAATCTTTTCCGGCGCGCTGCGCGGCTGCGGTGATGTGCGGGTGCCCACCATCATCACAGTGTTTGCGGTGTGCATCATGCGTATTGTGTGGCTGGCGGTGGCGCTGCCGTTCAAGCATGAACTTTCAGTGGTGGAATTCAGCTACCCACTGACCTGGATTACCGCAACCGTGCTGTTTGCGATCTATTACACAAAAGGCGGCTGGATGCAGCGCTGCATTGCGGCCCAGAACGCCAAAACACAAGGGTGAACCAAGATGAAATTTGAACTGCGCCCTGCCCGCCCGGCGGATGTAGAGGCCATTATGCAAGTGATGACGGATGCCATGGCCAATTTGCAGCACCCGGAATGGTTTGTGCCGGATGATGCGGTGTATATGGCGGAGCATATCAGCGGCCCCAAGGGCTTTTGCCTGGTGGCGGAGGAAAAAACGACCGGCGCACTGGCAGCGTATTTTACCGTCAAGCTGGCCGGTACTGCCCCCGATGCTCTGGGCTGGCAGTTGGGCATGAGCGAAGAAGAGCTGAACACCACCGCCCAGATGGACAGCTGCTGCGTGGCCCCGCCCTATCAGGGCAATGGGCTGGAGGGTAAGCTGCTGCTGATGGCGGAAGATACCCTGCGCGGCAGCCGTTACCGCCACCTTTTGGCAACCGTGCACCCGGATAATGCCGCCAGCCTGTACACCGGCCTGCACCGCGGCTACACCATTGCGGCGAACCATGTGATCTGCTATGGGGATAAGGTGCGGGATATTTTGTACAAAGAACTGGAAAGTAGGAATACAAATATGAATACAACGATCCGGGCCATGACCCCGGCGGACAAAGACAGCGTGATGGAGATGATGCGGGTGTTCTACAATTCACCCGCCGTGCTGAGCAATGGCTCGGATGAAATCTTTGCGCGGGACATTGAGAGCTGCGTGAGTGACAACCCGTATGTAGAGGGTTATATGTTTGAGCAGGACGGCGCTGTGCAGGGCTATGGCATGGCGGCCAAGAGCTTTTCGACCGAGTACGGCAGGCAGTGCATCTGGCTGGAGGATATTTATATCAAGGCGGAATACCGCGCTTGGCATTGGCAGCCAGTTTATTGATTACATAACGAAGAAATACCCGGATGCTCTGCTGCGGCTGGAAGTGGAAGAAGAAAACGCCCGCGCTGTGCATGTGTACAAAAAGAGCGGGTTTGAGTTTTTTGAGTATAAAGAGATGAAAAAAGAGTAAGGGCAACGGGAATTTCAGGTTTTACAGAGAATAATCCGTAGGGGCGCACATTGTGCGCCCGCCGCCTTAGGGTAAAATGAGATATTCCGGCAAAGCCCGTTATGCTGGCCGTTGCGAGCATCGGCCCCTGCAAATGGTTTGCGGCGTTTGGCATAACCAGCAAGGTTTCTCCGCGGCGGGGTGAGAGCACCCATCTCCGCCTAAGAGCCGCCTGACGGCGGTTGGTCTCCGAAACGTGCCTGCGGGCGCAGCGCCCTACAACCCACTTTTATTGTTCATTACAAATTATAAAGTTATGGCAACACCGCACAATTCCCGCCTTGCGGCTTAAGCACCGCTCCGACGGCTGCGGCACGGCATCTGCGTTGCCAAAATGCTCGATAATGTCGGGTTGCGGTACCCGCATCGTGCTTCGGGGGCAAAAGCCCCTCGCACTCTGCGACCGCTGCCCCTGCTTCGGTTCGCTGTTTCCGCCACTGGCGGCGCTCACCTTTGCAGCATCCAGTATTATCTGCGCTTTTGGCTTAGCAGCTGCCGCACCTCGCTCGCCGTATCGGCACTTAGAATTATGCGGTATTGCCTTATCTGTAGGGAACGGTCTTGACCGTTCCGAAACACTGCTTTATACGTCATAACAGGTTTTACCGCAAAACAAAATGACCCCCACAGCCAGCGCTGCGGGGGGTCATGAACTTTTATGGGAAAATATTACTTGGTGCCAAAGATGCGGTCGCCTGCATCGCCCAGGCCGGGGATGATGTAGCCGTTCTCGTTCAGCTTTTCATCCTGTGCGGCAACATAAATGTCAACATCGGGGTGTGCTTCGTGCAGGGCTTTCAGTCCTTCGGGGGCGGCAATCAGGCCAATGAACTTGATGTGCTTGGCACCGCGCTTTTTGATCTGGCCAATGGCGTCAATGGCGCTGCCGCCGGTAGCCAGCATGGGATCCAGAACAAAAACATCGCGCTCGGCAATATCCTTGGGCAGCTTGCAATAATATTCCACAGGCTCCAGGGTCTCCTCATTGCGGTACAGGCCAATGTGGCCGACCTTTGCAGCGGGGATCAGGGTCAGCATGCCGTCCACCATGCCCAGACCGGCGCGCAGGATGGGAACCAGGGCCAGCTTGCGGCCAGCCAGCACATGGGTGCGAGCCAGAGCAATCGGGGTTTCCACTTCAACTTCCTCGGTGGGCAGGTCGCGGGTGGCCTCGTAGCACAGCAGGGTGGCAATTTCGCTGACCAGATCACGGAACTCTTTGGTGCCGGTGTTGCGGTCACGCATCAGGCTGATTTTGTGCTGGATCAGGGGATGGTCTACAATTTTAACAACGCTCATGGCAGATTCTCCTTACAATATGAAAATTCATCGGATACAATGCAAAGCCTGGTCCCAGGCGGGGTACAACAGTGGGGGAGCCTTAAAGGGTTTCCAGCGCCATCATCTTGTCAATGCGCTTCTGGTGGCGGCCGCCCTCAAATTCGTGGTCCAAAAAGGCGTCAACGATCTGGCAGGCGAGGCCGGGGCCCACAACGCGGCCGCCCAGGCACAGGGTATTGGCGTTGTTGTGGCGGCGGGTGTACTCGGCGCTGAACGGCTCCGAGCAGCAGCAGGCGCGGATGCCCTTGATCTTGTTGGCACACATCGACATGCCCACACCCGTGCCGCAGCACAGGATGGCGAAATCGCTGCTGCCATTGGTCACGCGCCGCAGGTGGCGGCGGCATAATCGGGATAGTCACAGCTGGCGGTGCTGTTGGTGCCAAAGTCGCGGTAAGCAATGCCGCGCTCTTCCAAATGCTGTTTGATGGCCTCTTTCAGCTCATAACCGCCGTGGTCAGCACCCAGGGCAATCGGTTTTTCAAATTGTACAGCCATAATCAAGATCCTTTCAATTCGTGGCGGATTGTTGGGCGGCTTCGCGCTCGGCGCGCTCACGCTCAGCCTGGCTTAAACGGTGATAATCCGGCAGCAGCTCTGCGGGGAAAACGCAGGTGCCCGCATCCCACATGGCTTTGCCCGCCAGGGCAACCCCTGCGCCGCGCAAAACGCGCAGCGGCTGGGGGCAGGGCAGAATGCCGGGCTGGTCTTTATATGTATTGTAGCACAATGCGGCACCATCGCCAACAAAAATCAAAGGCTTTTTGCACTCTTTTACAAAAGCTTCCAGCGCAGTGACCGGTTCGGCGGCGTCCGGGGTCAGCCGGGCGTGGGTGGCAAGGTCAAACCCGGCCCAGTACACCTGGCCGCGGCGGGCGTCCTGTGCGCCAATCACAGTGCCTTCCCCGCACACGCCGTAAGCCAGGGCAGCCATGGTGGAAACCCCGGCGCAGGGGGTGTTGGCCGCAAAAGCCAGCCCCTTGACGGCGGCAAGACCGATGCGCAGCCCGGTAAAACTGCCGGGACCGTTGGTCACGGCGTACAAATCCAGCTGGGCGGGGGTCAGGCCGCAGGCTTTCAGGGCGGTATCCACCATAGGCAGCAGGGTCTCGCTGTGGGTCAGCCCGGTGTTGGAAGCCATCTCATATAATAAAGTATCGTCGCGCATCACAGCGACGGCGGCAGTTTTGCCCGCCGTATCAATGGCAAGAATGTTCATTCGGGGTCAGTTCTTCCTTTCCAAAAGGGCGTGGCATCAAGCCCCAGGCCGGCTGATGGTAATCTTGCGGGTGGTTTCATCCAGCCGGTCAATGTTAATATAAATCGGGTTTTCCAGCGCCAGCAGGTCGGCGCAGTTTTCGCTCCATTCCGCCGCAACCACAGCGCCCATATCCAGGTAATCATAAAACCGGCGGCAGAAAGGTCCGGTTCGGTATGGATGCGGTACAAATCAAAATGGGCAAAGGGCCGCGGGCCGCGGTAGTAGTTGACAATGGCAAAGGTTGGGCTGGAAACAGGGTCCGTGCAGCCAAGGCCCTCTGCAATGCCCTGGCAGAACGCGGTTTTGCCAGCGCCCAGCCCGCCGGTAAAGGCAATCAGGCTGCCGGGGGTAAGCTCTGCGGCAAGGCGGCGGCCCAGGGCCACGGTTTCATCCCGCGAATGGGTAATATATTCTTCCATACAGCAGGCCCTCCTACAAGTAAGCGGCTAAGTCAGCATAAACTACTTTATTATACAACATCCAGCCTGCTTTGTAAAATATTTTTGTGTGGCGCGCCATAAAACGCCGCAAAGCGTGGCATATTGCACAGGAACGCGGTATAATAATCGGTAATACGAGCAGGAACCAATACCATTGCACAGGGCAATGTGCTATACTGGGAACAAGAAAAACAAAAAGTGAAAGGTGGCAGGCCATTGCTGCAGCTGACACGCCGCTATTTGCGGCAGATCGACGGAATATTTCTGGCGCTGTGCGCGGCGTGTTCGGTGCTCAGCGTGGTAACACTGGTTTCCATTGGGCATAACCAGCTGGGGTCCATCAACAAAGCATCGGTGCAGTTTATTGCCAGCGCGCTGGGCATCCTGTTGGCGCTGATCGTTTCCACGGTGGACTACCGTGCGCTGGCCCATGCCTGGCCGTTGCATGCGGTGCTGGCCTGGGGTATGGTGCTGCCCACCCTGCTTTTGCACAACGTCCGCCTGGGCTTTTTAACGGTGGGGTACGATGCCGGCGGTACTTCCAACTACAGCTGGTACCGGGTGGGCGGCATGACTTTCCAACCGGCGGAACTGGCCAAAATCAGCTTTGTACTGACCCTGGCCCTGCATCTGAACCATGTGCGCGGCCGGGTGAACAAGCCGGCCAATTTGCTGGCGCTGGCGGTGCATGTGCTGCTGCCGGTGCTGGCCATTCACATCCAGGGCGATGACGGCACGGCGCTGGTATTTTTGGGCATTGGGCTGGTCATGGTGTTTGCGGGCGGTATTTCCGGCTGGCTGGTGGCTGGCGGGCTGGCCGCTGCGGGCGGTGGTGCGGCCCTGCTGCTGAAACTACGTCCGGGTCTGCTGAAAGGCTACCAGGCCAAGCGTATTTTTGCCGTGCTGGACCCCGAAAACCCGGCTCTGGCCGATATCGCTTACCAGCAGAACAAGGGGGCTATAGCCATCGGAACCGGCGGATTGACCGGAACCGGCCTTTGGGGCGAGCATGTGTTTGTGCCAAACTCCTGGAATGATTTTATCTTCAGCTACCTGGCCAACGCGATGGGCTTTGTGGGGGCGGGTAACGGTTCTGCTGCTGTTGCTGGGTATCTCGGTGCGCATTCTGCTGGCAGCGCTGCAAAGCACGGATGCTTTGGGCCGCTATCTGTGCGTGGGCATCTTTGCCGCACTGTTCTGGCAGTGCATCATCAACCTGGGCATGAATTTACAGGTGCTGCCGGTCATCGGGGTCACGCTGCCGTTCTTCTCGGCAGGCGGGTCCAGCGTGGTCATGGTGTATTTGTGCGTGGGGGCTGGTGCTGGCGGTATCCCGCAAGAACCGCCGCAAAAAGCTGGCGGTGCCCATTGAGCTGGAACAGGTTTGACGCCGGCAAACGGACGCACTAAAATAGAAAAAGGCACTGCGGTAAGCGGTTGGCCTTTGGACTAAGAGCTTAGGAAACTTAGTAAACTAAGAACCGCCACTTGGCCCGGTGGAGGTTCTTGCTTTTCACAGTGACCGTTGCGCTGCTGCCGCAATTCGACCGCCTGTGCAAGACAAAACAATAAGACAGACAAAATAAAGCCGGTGTACCGTAAGATGAATCAAACGGTACACCGGCTTTTACAGTGTCAGGCTTCCTCTTTTTTACTTGGACTGCACAATGCGGGAATCAGGCAGATGGCTGCCGCCGCTACCAGAATATACACGGTGCGGGCCGCCCAGCTTGTCTGGCCGCCCAGCAGCCAGGCAACGATATCCAGCTTCCAAATGCCCACAAAGCCCCAGTTCAGCCCGCCAATGATAGCCAGCAGCAGGCAGATTTTTGAAAGAACAGAATTGCACATGTTGGAAAACACTCCTCCTGTAACGGAAGTATGCCCATGCCGCGGTGTGTCTATTCGATTTTCTGCCACCGGGCGGAAGTTTGGGCAAAAACAGCACCGCACAGCAGAAGGGCGGTGGGGTTGGTCGTCAGGTGGAAGGGCTGAACTTCCATATAGGCGTAAGCAGCATGGCAAACAGGCAGCAAACCTCAACCCGGCGGCCCTGTTTGGCGTGACCCCACAGGGCGGCGGCAAACAGAATACCCAGCAGCGCGGCGACCACCGGACCAAACTGAAACAGTGCAAAAGCAAAGCTGTTATCCACTGTGGGCCAGTCGAACACCTGCCCTGCAATTTTGACATCCAGCAGGCGGTAGGCCATCCAGGTCAGCGAGATGCGGCAGGTGAGCAGGGAGTCCAGCTTTGCCAGCCATGCGGGGCCGATATCATTGTTCCACGGTCCCACCTTGATGACCAGCAGCGGCAAAAGGTAACTGACCGCCGCCGTAAGCCCCACCATACCGGCGCAGGTGCCGGGCCACCAACGGGGTACACTGTGCCCGGCGCGCAGGCGGCAGAACACCAGCCAATGGCCAGCGCCAGCGTGCACAGCGCAGCGCTGCGGCTGGCGGGCCCCACCAGCAAAAACACGCCGACGGCAAATACCAGCAGGCAGTCCACCCAGCGCACCTTTTGGGCACGCAGCAGGGCATAGGCCAATACCAGGCCGAACACCAGTCCGCCGAATGTGTTGGGGTGGCCGTAGCCGTAAGTGCCGCGCAAAGCGCCCATCCGCTCGCTGGTCAGGTCTGGGGCAACGATCCCGGCAAAGTGCAGTGCCAGCACCACCGCCATGGCGGCACAGCCGCTGGCAAAATAGACCTGCAGCGGGCGGCGCAGGGGAACATCCTTGGCGGCAAGCACCGCCACCACAATGCCGATCCACCAGATGTTCTGGCTGTTGAAATAGACCCAGCGGGCAATGAAATACAGCGCTCCGCCAGCCAGCAGTTCCCGCCAGGTGTAGCGGGTGCCGAACAAAATCTTGGCACCAAAGCACAGGAACGCGAGCCATTCCAGCACGGGGCTCATCACGCCCTGCACCCACGCCCAGTTCTGGCGCGCCATGCTGTTGCAAAACACCACGCTGATCTCATACGCGGCCAGCCCGGCGGCAAACAGAATACGGCCAAGCTGCAGTCGCCATTCGGCCAGCTGCTGCCCAAATAACAGGTGCGGCGTGTTCCACAGGCCGTGCAACGCCCCGCGCAGCCCGCCGCCCCTGGCAAGGGCAAAAATTAGGTCAAAAACCACTGCGGCAAAGAGCGCCAACAGCAGAAAATTAGCAAAACCAAACAAGGGATTCCCTCCTGAAAAAACGCATGGCCCTGTGTTTGACAAGGGCGGGTGCGGATGGTATGCTTCTATTATAAAGATTTTGGACGCAGCACACAAGGGGGCAAAGAATGACGGCACAACGCTATCAGGCAATTTTTGATTGGTTCCGTGCCGCCCGGCGGCGCTGCGGGCGCTGGGATATGCACAAAAGATCAGCGTGCTGGGAGTATATCTGGTGTATGGCGCGGTGTTGGCCGTTACGCTCTGGCAGCGCAGCGGCCAGTTCTGGCGCGTGCTGGCGGTCCCGGCGGCGGTGTACGTTTTGGGCACGCTGCTGCGCGCGGCCATTAACCGCCCGCGCCCGTATGAGGCATTGAACTTTACGCCGCTGTTCCCCAAGGATACCAAAGGCCAAAGCATGCCCAGCCGCCACTGCTTTTCCGCCGCAGCCATTGTGGCGGCGGCGTTTACCGTGTGGGTGCCGCTTGGCGTGGCCGCCTGCCTGCTGGCGGCGGTTGTGGCTGTGACCCGCGTGCTGACAGGGGTGCACTACCCCAGCGACGTACTGGCTGGCCTGGCCTTTGGCGCTGGGGCGGCTGTGATCGGCTTCCTTTTATGACATGAGGATGATAACTGTGAAACAATACAAAAATAATTATGTGCTGTGGCAGCTGCCGCAATACTGGCCCTGCCCCTGAGCGGGTGCAGCTTTAACGATGTGATGCTGTACCTGTACGGTGGTGACAGCTTTACCAAAGAGGAAGGCGAGGACTACCAGACCTATGACGGCGAAAACGGCATCAGTGTAACCTATGATGCCAATATCTGGAACGAACCCAGCATGTCGCAGGAGGATACCATTGGCATTACCACTGGCAACAAGCTGAGCTATACGGCAGTACTGCTGCAGGTATCGGATGTTTACACGGACTTTTTGGAAGAATCCGCCGCGGAATTGAACGAGGAAGCCCAGACCGTGCGGTATGACTTTGATTTGACCATCCCCGATGCAGAAACCGAGTCCGTCCGGTATGACTGCGGCACTTACCAGATGATCCTGGCCGAAGTGAACTATGACTGCGGCGTTACGCTGCATGTATCGGCAGCATCCCGCTCTGCCAGCTATGACCAGATCGTGGCGCTGCTGCAAAACGTGTACCCCACCGGTCACACGCAACGGCAGAATAAAAAACAGCAGCCTTTTGCGGGCTGCTGCGGGTGGGAAAGGTTGGCTTGTAAAGGGGAAGTATGCCGTGTTCCGGGGTGAAATATCTGGCAAAGCCCCTATAAATGGGGTTCGGCACAAGTTTTGTAATACGCAACAGGACGAGGCTGTGGCGGGGTGAGGGCACCCCGCCCTACTGCCACTACAAAATCAGCGGATGAAATTGGTGCGGATGGTATTTTCTGCCTTGGGCGGCTCAATCCCTGCGGCTTTGCCTGCGGCAATGCACTTCAAGATCCAGGCCATGTTGTGGCCCAGGTTGCGCATGATCTGCATGCCCTCTTCGTCCAGGGCGGCCTGTTCGGCGTTGCTGCCGTGTACCATCGGCCAGTAGGTGGAGCTGATCAGCGGCATCTGGCAGAACTGGGGAACCTTTTCCAGGCTTCCAGTGCGCTGGTGGTGCCGGCGCGGCGGGCGCTGGTAACAATAGCGGCGGGCTTTTGTGCCAACAGGCGGCCTGCGCTGTAGCCCAGCCGGTGCATGAAGCCCAGCATGCTGGCAGCGGCGGTGGAATAATGTACCGGAGCACCAAACACAATGCCGTCGGCCTTTTCCACCAGCGGCAGAACATCAACGACTGGCCCGCCGAATACGCAGTGTCCGGCTTTGGCGCAGCCGCCGCAGCCCACACAGCCGCCCACCGGGACAGCGCCAATGTGGTAGATGGTGGTTTCGATGCCGTCAGCGTTCAAAGCCTTGGCAATCTCCTGCAAAGCAGCGTCTGTACAGCCATGTGCGTGCGGGCTGCCGTTGATAAGAAGTACGTTCATAATCGTTATGCCTCCGTTTTGAGAAAAAAGCTTTTGCTGCGGGGAAAGTTGGTGCACGGGGTGCTCATACCCGGAACCGCCGACCCCCCTGTATAAACTATATTATAGCACACCCAAAGAAATGTTGAAAACCCTGAAAGGGAAGAAGGTCAAACACCATGCCTGTAACCTGCACCAATTATAAATTGAAATGCGGCGGCTGCCCGCTGCTGAACCAGCCCTACCCCGACCAGCTCAAGCACAAGCAGCAGTTGGAACAACGCCTGCTGGGGCGGTTTGCCCCGGTATCTCCCGTGCTGGGGCAGGCAGAACCTTGGCATTATCGTAACAAGGCCATCGCCACCTTTGCCACCGGGCCGCGTGGACGACTGACATGCGGCATTTATGCAGCGGGCACCCACCGCGTGCTGCCGTATACGGACTGCTTGCTGCAGGATACCGTCATTAACCAGACCATTGCCGCTGTGCTGGAAGCCGCCCGCGCTGCCGCTGGCCTGCTTTTGAGGAGGATCGCGGCACCGGTCTGCTGCGCCATGTGCTGGTGCGCCGCGGTAAAACCAGCGGTCAGGTGCTGGTGGTGCTGGTGACCGCGCAGGAAAACCTGCCCGGCAGCCGCAATTTTGTGAAAGCCCTGCGGGAAAAGGCCCCCTGGGTGACCAGCGTGGTGCAGAACTGCAATCCCCGCCGCACCAGCGCGGTGCTGGGCAGCGATGTGCGTACCCTGTATGGCCCCGGCAAAATTACCGATACGCTGTGCGGGCTGCAATTCGCCATTTCGCCCCGCAGCTTTTACCAGGTCAACCCGGAACAAACCGAAGTGCTGTACGCCAAGGCCATTGAGTTCGCTGCCCTGACCGGCAAAGAAACAGTGATCGATGCCTACTGCGGCATTGGCACCATCGGCCTGTGCGCGGCGGGCAGGGCAAAGCAGGTCATTGGCGTGGAGCGCAACCCGGACGCGGTGCGCAATGCCTGCGCCAACGCCGCAGCCAATAAGATCAACAACGCGCGGTTCATCTGTGCCGATGCAACCGATTGGATGCGCGCTGCGGCACAGCCCAACTCTGGCTTGCCGCACCCCGATGTTGTATTCCTGGACCCCCCGCGGGAGGGCAGCACCCCCGCCTGCATTGATGCAGTGGCTGCTATGAAACCCAAACGCGTGGTTTACGTGAGCTGCAACCCCGAAACTCTTGCCCGTGATTTGACCCACTTGACCCGCCGCGGATGGAAAGCATTAAAAATCCAGCCCGTGGATATGTTCCCCCACACGGAACATGTGGAGACGGTAGTTCTTTTATCCCACAAAAAAAGCCGACAGTTATATCCACATTGATGTGGAGTTTGGAGAGGGCGAGGGCAAGATTCCGGTAGATAGTATTGCTAAAAGAGCCGAAGCGTATAAGCCCAAAGAAAAAGTGACCTACAAAATGATTAAGGAGTACATAGAAGCGAAATACGGCTTCAAGGTACATACCGCATATATCGCAGAGGTAAAGCGAAATTTGGGATTGCCGATGTATGATGCTCCTAATGCGGTAGAAGAATTGAAACAGCCGAGGAAACATCCGACACCAGAAAAGGTAGAAGCAATCAAAGATGCACTTCGTTATTTTGCAGTGATATAAAACTTTACTTACAATCGAATATTTCTTACATAGCCGTTTATTCATTTATTTGAGTAAGCGGCTTTTTCATCCCTATTTTCGGAATAGGGATATTTTTTGTAGAAGGAGGAGGTTTATTTGAATACACAAATTCATTGCCATTGCCAACCAGAAAGGCCGGCG
>ENA-OQCD01000260-OQCD01000260.1-human-gut-metagenome-genome-assembly--contig:-NODE-260-length-14568-cov-1.410013_pt1 | contig 14568 bp, 18 predicted proteins | sample MGYA00242755_ERZ504571 | MGnify/ENA primary metagenome ERZ504571 (study PRJEB26092, sample SAMD00036274) | human gut metagenome | host: Homo sapiens | study: EMG produced TPA metagenomics assembly of...
TTCGTTCAAGTTATCAAGCTTAGAAGGACTATTTCTGAATATGTACTCAGTTCCATCTACAGATTTTAATCCATTTGCTTCAGATTCATTTTGGCATAAGTGATAAAGCTTGAGCCATAAAACCCGAACCAAGTCTAGGTAGTAAGAATTGCGATATTCTTCAAATATTAATATCATAGCAGATTGCATTTTATATCAAAAACTGGTTAAGTCAATATTTACCGAAGCATCCGCTTTTACATTTTTTAAGGAATCGAATCATCTTTTTTAAGTCGTCCTTCGGTGTATGAACTTCTCGTATTGATTCTATCTATACTGAGGAATGGATAGTCTGGTCCAAGACGTTCATTCTTTTGTTTATCATAAATGTAAACTCCTCTATATACATCACCATATCCACTAATGTATTCAAGAGAAATCATGCCATGAAGCAACGACAACGTCAACTTCACGATGAAGGTTTTGGTTCGTTATGCGGATGGATTTAGGTTTCGCGATATCGCATATCACATAATGAGATTGTAAAATTCTTTCGTCTTCCAAACGAAGCTGTCTTAAATCATTATTTGCATCTCCGAAATATCTTGTAAAGTTGTTGACCCAATTTTTTATTCGCATTGTTTCTGTGTCATACGAGTAGGGATGACTTTCAACAAATGCTTTAGCTTTGCTGTAATCTGTGTCTTGAAACTTGCTTGTAATTGTAAGCAAGTCAATATCACTCACACCACGAATATGAGTTCTTGTCATTACGGAACCCTGATACCGAAAATCGACACTCTGCTGTAGTTCTCTTTGTAAATGTAATTTTCGCATTTTTCACCTGCTTCTAAAAGTCTTGTTCGTATATATAGGGTCAACTTCATTCATGGCAAGCTTTACATATTTTGCAATATCCTTGTCTATGCCAGAAAGGGAAGAAATGGAATTCAGTCGGACTTCTCTAAGAGAATCCGGATTGTATCTACTTTCGATACGATTAATAAGACTAGTATAATCAGCCATAATTACACTTTTAATGGTTTAACTTGATTTATCGCCACAAAATTAATTCGCATCTATGCAGCCTTTTTGCATAGTAAATTTAAAGTTGAAAAAATCACATCTAATTGCTTCTTTTTGAAGAATACTCAGATGCTCTTTCTGCTACCATACGACTATCAGCTTCTTCTTCCATTATGGCGTATGTTTTAGGCGACCTGTCCATATGCTTGATATTAAACTTATCTTCTACCATTCGAGCTCTGTAATGTTTTTAAATGTCACATACATAAACATAGTGGTCACAACATGAATCCCTAATTGAACCTCTTTTGCATCAAGACTCTTAGCTTGGTGGTTTTCTTCGTTTCGTAAGTTCACAAGAATATCAACATACTGTGCAAACTTCTGGTCAATGGGCTTGTCACTATATTGCAGTTTGTTTAGTTGCATGCAATACAAAGCATTACTCAAAGCAGCATATTTGACTTCTCCATTTTTATCAGTAACCTCTTTATCCTTAATAAGGAAATGAAGCTTCTTTAAATACGATTCATAGCCTGTTACAAGGGTCTTAAGATAAATGCGTTTCTCTGCCAAAGTAAGGGTATTCGGACTACAATAAAGTTTGAACATAGCATTGAGTAATGTATCAGCCAAACCATTATATTTGCTAATGCTGAATACTCTTATAACCTTTATCATCCAGACAAATGCCTCTTCGAGAGTTCTGCTTGTTCCCGCTATTCCAACAAATTCCTCCCGGATTAAAGGAATCATTCTACTTTGCAGATTCTCTATAGTATAGGCTTTTTCCTCCTGTTCACGATAGCGTTCATATATGGCATGTCCCATCTGCTCCATCAGAGTCTGATAAAACTCTTGATTTTCAAATAATTTACGATAAGCATCGGTCTGTGTCGTATAGCACTGCTGAGCTGCTTTACTGAAAATATCAGGGAAAATGCTTTCTACAAATTGACTCTCATCGTTACAAACAGCTTGTTTCTGCATTTTTTTTCGTTGCAGACTTCTGTATAAGGTCAAATATACCTTCCACCATTACCCGGTCGGCTTCTGAGAATTCACCACGGAACATAATATTCACCTTGGCAATAATGTTGTCAAGCAAATCACGAGCGTCTTCAGGTTTACGACCTGCTCCAGGATTTTCTCCCTTAATCTCAGGCTTGGCACCATCCAAAGATATGTGCATCATTTCATTTGCCTTGATAGTATTGTTTACAAGACGCACCTTTTTGTCCAAATCAACTCTTTCTCGCGGATTCTTGGGTAACACACGATAGAGGTAATCGGCAAATATATATGACTTCATTAACGAACGATCAAAGGTACGGGCGATCTGCGCCATATAAGCGTAGAAACGAATAAAAATTCTTAATCTTGCCACGTACAGTAAAACGAGTTTCTTCGTCCAGTTCTTCAAACCTATCTACAATTGGTTTCAATGCATTGGATAATGCACCAAGTTTTGATTTGTTTGTCTTGTCCTGTGTAGCAATAAACAATTCATAGAATTTTACTTCATCTTCAGTACTCCATAGGTGGTAAATTTCGATGTCTTTGTGAAACTGATATACATAATTCACATCCACAGGATTGATTAACTCTGTACCTTTATAGAAAGGCTCAAATGCAGTTTTAATCTCTTCGGAGCTGTTTACGAAGTCAAACACGTATGTATCTTCTTTCAATGGATTGGCACGGTTCAGGCGAGATAATGTCTGCACTGCTTTTACATTTTTCAGTTTCTTATCCACGAACATGGTATGGAGCATCGGTTCGTCAAATCCGGTTTGATACTTATCCGCGACAATCAGCATGTTGTAGAAGTCACTGGCAAAGTAGAGCGGAAGTTTATCTTCTGAGATACTTTTATCTCCCCTCGTATTGAGTTTTGGCTCAGTGTATTCCACACCGTTATATTCCACCTTGCCGGAAAATGCCACCATCGGATTGATGTCCGTAATATGATGTTTTCTGCAATACTCCTTAACAGCAAAGAAATAGCGAACAGCATGAGCACGGCTGGAAGTTACGACCATTGCCTTGGCTCTTCCTGCCATATTTTGAAGTGTCACTTCACGGAATTTCTCAACAATAATGGCAGTTTTCTTATTGATAGTATCCTTGTGATTATCATGGAACGCTTTCAATGCAATCGTTGCTGGCGTCTCTTCGTAATCTGGGTTATCCTCTGATTGACGAGCTATCTCATATGAAATCTGATACGTAGTATAGTTTTTCAGAACATCCTTGATAAATCCTTCTTCAATAGCCTGTAACATGGAGTAGTTGTGATAGGCCTTATATTTATCCTTGTCGGGAGTCTCTCCTTTCTCCACTAAAATGCCGAAGGTCTGAAGTGTTTTGGGTTTTGGAGTGGCGGTAAAGGCATAAAAAGAGAGGTTATTATGCTGGCCTTGACTTAGCAAGTCGAGCATCAACCGGTCTTGTTCTTTCTCCAATTCTTCTACGCTTCTGTCTTCCCATTCGGCAAGTTCCCTTAGGGCTTCGTCTGTATCTGCCAAAGCTGCTTTCAACTTTTCCGCACTCTTACCGCTTTGACTTGAATGAGCTTCGTCCACCACAACGGCATAGCGATTACCGCTATGCGAGGTAATTTGCTCATAGATTTGAGGGAAGCGTTGTAGCGTAGTAATGACAATACCTGTTTTATCTGCATTGATGGCATCACGCAACTTTTCACTGGCGTTTTGCATCTTTTTCCGTGATAGTGGTTACTGTACCCTCGACATGCTCAAAACCGAGAATCGTGTCCTGAAGTTGTTTGTTCAACACCCGGCGGTCTGTTACTACAAACACGCCTTTGAAAATGTGATTGTTGTCTTTGTCGTGTAAAGAAGAAAGCCGGTAAGTTAGCCATGCAATGGAATTGGATTTTCCTGATCCGGCTGAGTGCTGAATCAAGTAATTGCAACCGGAACCATTATGTTCAGTATCCGTAATAAGTTTTTCCACCACATCCAGTTGGTGATAACGAGGAAAAATAATCTTTATGCTTTTGTCTGTCACCTCTTTCTCCTTGCCATGCTTGTCTTTGATAATGGAAATCTTTTCCTCTTCCTGGCGCATGATATAACGTTGGAGGATTGCCAATAACACATCTCTGCGTAGCACATCTTTCCACAGATAGGATGTCACATATTCGGCCTCATCGCATTGTGGATTGCCTGCACCACCTACATTTCCGGCACCATTGCTGCCTTGGTTGAAAGGCATGAAGAATGTTTTTTCACCCTTCAACTCGGTTGCCATTGCTGCTTCATACAGATCGCAGCCAAAATAAGCAAGAATACGATTGTCAAAATGGAATAGAGGCTCTTTCGGATTTCTATGCGTCTTCCATTGTTCAATGGAGTCACTTAAATCTTGGTTGGTAAACTGGTTTTCAGTTCTATGGCCACGACAGGAATGCCATTGAGGGAGAGTACCATGTCGATAGAATTCTTCACATCCTTGCTATACACAAATTGACGTGTACATTCCAAAATATTCTTGTTGTACTTTTCAATAAGTTCCGGATTAAGCGTTGACGTAGGAGCGAAGAAGCATAGCTTCAATGGAATACCAAAGTCGTTGACCCCATTGCGCAAAGTATGTATCAGACCATACTTCAGAATGTTTCCTTGTATAGTTTTATACAATTGTGTTTTTTGCACTATTACCATATTTGCGTTCAAACCTTTCCCATGCTTTTGGCTGGGAGTCTTTGACAAAGCGAATCAGGGTATCAAGGTCTATTGCTTTTTCCTTGTCGTATGTAGCCTGACTTCCTTTGGTATAGCCACCTTTAGTGAGTAGATATTGTTCAATATCCGCCTCAAAGTTCTTTTCGTGTAAGCCTGTATGTGTCATAATGTGATTAATCTTTTTTAGAGTAAGTCCTGTTTTTATTACCTCCGTGAACTTCCAAATATCCGAATTCAGTCAATTGGCGCAGATAACGTTTGGCTGTTGTTTCGGTGAAGCCGAAAGCACTGACAATAGTTTCGGTCTTTATTTCGTCTTTATCGGCCATAAATAATAAAATATCGACCAATTTCCCTGCAAGGGATGGCTTTATCGACCATTTATCGACCATTTTCTTGGTCAAATCTGTCTTGTCGACCACCTCTACCGACTTGACATATTGTTCGATATCATGTTTCAAATGAGTGCAATGCAACTCGGTCATGCAATTAAGGAATATTTCTATATCCTCATTTTCTCTTGTATCAATTAAAGATTGAATATATTCTCCTTTGTCTTCCTTCAAAACCTTTGTCGGCAATACATCATATTCCATTTGCAAAGAGGTTCATTAGCAGGCGGCAGGTTCTGCCATTCCCATCAGCCAAGGGTGAATGGTTACAAGTTCGTAGTGTGCCCAAAACTCAGTTCATATATAGCTGCGATGTCACTTGTATCAAGTGCTTTACGACGGGCATTAAGTTCATTACAAAATGCATCCAGCTTCTGAGGCACTTTCATCCAATTCATGTACGAGCGACCACCGGCTCCAGCTGTTACATTCAGTTTACGCAACTCTCCTTTTGAAGCATCAAAATGACCACCCAAAGAATTATATTCGGAGCCTGTTCTTGCCATGACTTTGGAAGCGAGCAGAATCAGGGTGTCAATAGTGATGTCTTCGTGATTTTTTATCCATTCCCTGCCGTATTCGTAGGCATTTTTCAAGTCAAGGTTCATCAACTGCTCAACCATGGGTTTACCTTTTGCGGTAATGCCCTCGTCAAACAGAAGCTGAGCTTCAACTTCAGTCACTGTGCTGCCCTCAATAGCCGTGGAATGGGTGATAATTGAGTAGAGATAGAATTTTGTCGTAATCTATCTGATTCGATATTCCCAATTCTTTGTGCTGCTTAAGTAGTTGCAGCAGTAAGGCTTTATTGTCTGCTTTCATGGCTTAAACTCGTTTCTTACCGGTAACATACTCATAGATAATGCTCTTTTTATAGTTTTTCAGCTCTGCAATTTTCTCCTGCTTCAGAGAAATCAGAGCATCGATTTGGGGCTGTTTTTCTCATCGAGGTATGAGGTAATGGCTCGCTGCTCGGAAAGATGAGGTAGTATCACCGTTGTTTGATTTTATAATAGATTGTGAAATGCTGAGCACTTTAATACCACTAACACGACTCCTGATTTGGCTTCTCCAACAATTTGTTAAAAACAAATATGCAAGATATAAATTAGAACTTTTACTTTGAGCATGTGCAATAACAGAATGATAACCAGCATAAAGTCCTATTTCTTTATCAATATAAACGCAATTTCCACATCCTTCTAAATCTTCAGATGTGTCAGCAAAAATAAAATCTCCTATATGTACTTTTGCCAAAGGACTATTTAATGTCATTTCTACTGGAACAAATCGAATAAGGCTATCAACTATTTGAGTACCTTTATTTTGTTTTGAATGGACCTGTCCGTAACTGATAACAGGAACACCTTCATTTACTAAGTCAGCTTTTGTAAATGAGAGGCCTTTCCCAGTTTTAAAAAATGTATTTAAACGGTTTTACATCCCATCCCTCTGGTATCTCGCCAATCCACTCAACCCCGCTATCCTTCATTTTCGCATTTAGAATCAAGTCCTTTTGGTGACAGTTTCAGTAAATTACTGACTGCTTGTAAGCCTGTAATTCGACAATCATTTCCTCCTGCAAAGTAATCAAAGAATCTATTTCCACACATTTTCTTGTCAAGGAAAGAGGCAATGGCTTGCTGCTCATGAATAGCAGGAAGAATTATCTTACAACAGTGTAATCTATCTTGTCGTAGATTAATCCTTATAAAGCCCTTTGCTTCTCGTCTTACTAGTTCCCTTGAAACATGAGAAGACAGATAATAGAATAAGAACTTAGGATAAATGTCTTGATTGGTAATTCTTAAACCTTTGCTAAAACTGTTTAATCCTAGATTATCAATACTATCTTCAAGAATCGCAGGTTTTCCTATTCCATCATAGTCTTCAGAACTCATCAAAAACAATAAATCATTTTTCTGAACAAGATTTTGATTTTCATCGTTAGATACTTTTACCTTATAAAGCTGATTCGGGTTAATGATAGAGTTATTAAAGATATTTGTAAATGGAATGAAAAGCATATATGATTCGTTATCGTCTTCAACATTTAAAATCATCACCAGTCTTACCAGTTAAACCTCCGTAAAGAAATCCAACATTTTTTTTAGACGCATTGTCTTCCAACTTTTGAGGTATATATGGAATCCATTCAATACCACTATTTTTATATGTGTTGTAAGTATTTACCATAATTATCCAAATATACTTCCATCAACTCACTTTCCTGTACCTCTAACTCTTTCAAATGCGCAAAGATATCCTCGCTTTTGCGTGGAGCTACATATTTATAAAACTCACGAGTAAACGGTATCTCATAACCAATCTTAGTTTTCTTCTCGTCAATCCAAGCGTCAGGTGCGTATGGCAGAACGTTCTTCTGCATATATTCGTCAATATCCTCGGTCCAAGGGACAATCTCCGTATCGCGTTTCTTGGAATCTGGCTGTGGCTTACCTTTTTTAGGATAGGCTCTCCCGTTGCTTCATCAAGTAAAGGACGCTCTACTGTAAGTTTTGAATACTTGAAATAATCATTATCTAACACTTTGCTTTCAACCGTCAATATCTCGTCTCACTATGGTAAGTCCAATCGTAAAATCTTGTAAGCCTCGATGATAAGTTCACGGCAACGGTCACTTATCTCCACACGCTTATTGCCCAGACTCTTTCGACGCTTGTCATAACATTGGCTTGTATCTATAAGCTGGACTTTACCTTGACGTTCTTCGCTTTTATTCTTGGTGATAAGCCAAATATATGTAGCAATACCGGTATTGTAGAACAAGTCGTTAGGCAACTGAACGATAGCCTCCAGCCAGTCGTGTTCCAACAAATAGCCACGGATTTCACTTTCGCCACTGCCGGCATCTCCTTTGAAAAGACTGCTGCCGTTCTGAATGATTGCCATGCGGCCTTCATCGTCTTTCAGTTTGGCTATACCATTGAGCAGGAACAACATCTGTCCATCACCAATGGCAGGAAGTCCGGGAGCAAATCTACCGGCTTTACCAAGGTTATGTTCTTTTTCCACTGCTTCTTTTGAAGTTTTCCATTCTATACCAAAAGGCGGGTTTGAAATGATATAATCAAACTTATAACCGGAGAACTTGTCATCTCCAAGAGTATCTCCTTGACGCATATTGTCTGCATTGCCGCCCTTAATAAGCGTATCGGCTTTGGCAATGGCAAAGGTCTGGTTGTTCAATTCCTGTCCGTAACTTGTAATCTCCGCTTCTGGGTCAATCTTCAGAAAACGTTCAGTCAGGCAACCCAGCATCTGACTTGTACCCATAGCCATGTCATAGATAGAAGCAGTAATACCTTCACGTTCCAACTTCTGTTCATCATTGCCGACAAGCAGTTCTGCCATGAGGTAGATAATATCACGGGCGGTAAAGTGCGCTCCGGCCTGTTCGTCATAGCTTTCTGAGAATTTGCGCACAAGCTCTTCGAAGATGTAACCCATATCCACACTTGTAACCAGATCTGCTCCGAGATAGGCTTTGGAGGTGCAGAACTCTTTAATGACAAGATACAGCACATTGTTATCAGCCATCTTTTGCAGTTCCCGGTCGAAGTCCATGCGATGGATGATGTCGATTACATTTTCAGAAAAATGATTGAGATATGATTCAAAGTTCTCTTTGATATTCTCAGGGTCGTTTCAGCAGACTTTGAAATGTGAATGGGGAGAGGTTATATAATTGCTGACCGGCAGCTGTCTCCAAAAATCCCTTTTTCACTACTATGCCATCTTTGTCAAGTTTGGCATTTGTATCAAGAACAGCCTGCTTAGTAGGTGCAAGGGTATCTTCAAAGCGTTTGATAACGCACATTGGGAGAATGACATTACCATACTCGTGAGGTTTATAAACACCTACTAACTTATCTGCAATAGCCCAGATAAGATTTGCTTTCTCTTGAATATTGATTGTCGTTTGCTGTTGTATATTGTTGCTCATATCTTTTCTTTTAGTTTTCTACTTTTACTTTGGCATAATACGGAAAGTCTGCAACATCTTTCCCTTTATTGATGTTGACTTCGGTGATTGTGGCATTCTTTCCTATATACTTCGCAAAACATGGAGCTAAGCGGCAATTCAGTATGTATGGTCGTTTTTCGCCAGCTAAAATTCGTTGATTGTTGCCCGACTGGAGAAGTGGTAGAATCATTGATAGATGGGACAGAAGTGGAGACGGTCCTTTTCATCTTTCTATTTGCTTCCTTATCTGGGTGTTTATCAACGAATGCCCAAAGGATTTAATCACATGGCATAATTGAAGAACATATGAAAAGTAAAGTTCTTTTTCACTTTCTGAAATTTCCAAATCCTTATCGTCTATTGTATATGGATGCTCTTCATTTGTATGCGAGTCGGTATTGGTAAAATTTGATTATCTGCAATGTAATATTTCCAATAGATTTTGGAAATATTGTATCATCCTCAGAACCGTAACGTAATTCGCTATGCTTTGTTACTAATCCGGACATATAACGATTAGACTCTAATAAATTAAGTTGATTATCCCGCTCAAAACATTCCTGTGGCAGAAGTCCATAGTTAAATGCGGTACGAAAGATGTACTCCATCACTTTACGAAGCGGATTTCCCTCATATTTAAATTGCCAGTTATCAGCAGGAAAATAAAACGCACAAAGCATATCCATCATTATGGCGCGTGCCTCCTTACATATAAGTTTGCCTTCTCCAAGGTACTTAAAAACGCTTTGAAAATTGTAGGCTATAATGTTCTCGTTCTGGACATTTGCCACTTTAAGTATGTTTGTAAACATAGCATCGACCGAATTAGAGGAATTATCTATGGCATCTTTTAGGTAAACCATATTTCCCCATTCCTCTTGGTGTGCCGCATGGTCTCTTTGTGCTATTTGAATCACATCATCAAATTTGCTCATTGTACCTGCGGAAAGAATGTACCAAGGCTTTACTTGTCTTTTTTCTCCAAACATACGAGCTAACGATGCAATTACAGACGGAATAAAGAATTCATCAGTCTTATTATCATCTTTTCCATATTTGCAATTTGCATCAAGAATAATAGAAGAATAGGATTTGAAGTTCTTTTTGAGCTCCAATTCTGCCTCTTCCCAATTAGTAAAAGGAATGAGGTCTATTCCTTTTTCATCTGCAACACTTTCAAAACCTGTTGCAAAGATTTCATCTTGGGTTCCACTTAGATCGTCTACCCACAAAACTTTATATCTGATACCACTCATAATTCTCTAAACTAAATTAAAAGGATGCAACAATACTTGTGTTCTTAAAGATGAGTTTGTAAGTGATACAAAATTCATCGTTAGGACAGGATATCAATTCCGCTTCACCATTGAACTCTCTCATTAACTTGCGAACTTCATACCCACCTATACCATAATGGCCATGGCCCTCTTTTGAAGATACACCATATGTGAGTACATTCTCACTGTCGTAACCAGTGGCCAGTGGATTACCATTGTTGGAAATAGTTACGATGTAATTCTCACCTTCGGACAAAATGTCAATCTTTACTTTATTCTTTGGATTTGCTGCATTCTCAAACCCATGGCTACAAGCGTTGTTGATTATATTGTCAAAAATAATGGTCATAGCCTCTATTGGAAAGTTAATGTATTCCAAAGCATCGCCTTCTTTGAGAACAACATCCCCATCCTCGTCGAGGATTGTTTGCGTTGCACGATGTGCCATACTATCAAAAATATACTGGAAAACGGGGCTCTGATTTTTTCTAATATACTCTTCAATGAAGTCTACTAATGAGATATCTTGACTTTGCATACCATACCCACTATCCAATTTGGCAATTTTGGCTTGCAATTCCTGCATGATAGACTGCAAGTTTGTGTATATGTCAGAGACCTTTGTCTTATGAATCGTACCTACAATAGCATTGTCATCTACAATGCCATTACCATCTCTACGAGCACGCTGCAATACTTTCATCCAGTTGTTGAGATTGAAAATTGTTTGCCCAATAGCGTGCTTTTTCATGTGAATGTCACGGCGAAAACGACTCTGCTGATTCCAAAAGTTTTACGATCTGATTCAGTCAAGCTGCTTCTGGTGTCATCCTTACACAGATTTTCTTGTTGAGAAAGGAGTTTGGGTACAACAATACAAATAGATAAAATATCCTGCTGGCTTTAAGCGTGATATAATTGCACCGGTAGACATTTTACGTGCCTGAAGTTCAGTTTCTTCGGACATAATACAGCGCAGCAAATAATCCTCCGTTACAAATATTTGGATTTTTAGCTGGATTGCAATGACCTCATGTCTTAATGCAATTGGAGTGTTTTGGAAATACCATGCACTCTTCCTACTTTAAATTTACCACCGATAAAACCAATAAGGAGGCTATCTGTCATAAGGATTCTGTATTCCTTTTTTGTTTGGAACAGGAATGTCTTTAGATTGATATCACAGTTAAGATATGAAGCTGAAAGTTCCTTCATACCAATCAATGGGATATCTGTTGTAATAGTATTTCCTTCACGTTCAAGAGGAACAATTGAAACAAGGTCTTCCAACTTAAACAAATTTTTCCCCCGTTTATGCACTTTAGGCAGGGAAAAAAAAAAATTTACAAGGTAACGTGATGGCTGTAAATTGAGAACTTCAGACAAAATTTTTCTGCGGTTCCGAGCCATACATATTTCTCATCCTGTTTTTAGAATGGTTTCAATGATACTGTCGGGCTTTAATGTCTCTTGCTTCCAGCCAGCTAAGTCTTTTGTCGCGATGAAAGCTTCACTTGAAGCATCCATAAGACAGATTTGTCCCTTGCCGTCTTTTTTTAAGACAAAGAAGAACCATTGAGACAGATGTATATGGCTGGAAAAGTGCTGGTAAAGACATAACAACAGCAGAAAACATATTGTTACTTTCTTTCAAAAAGTGTCTTGCGAAAAATCAAAACCACTCTCTACCAAAAACAGAAAAGATAAAAGGCAAATACACAATAAAATCTCACCATCATCATTAATGATTTTTTCTGCTAAATTGAGGAATGTATTTGCTATGTTACGCTCTTCTCGCCCTCCTAAATATAAGGTGGAAAAGAGAAAATATAATCATATTTGCTCTTGGCAATATCGTCATTACAACAGTTCGATGATTATACAATTTTCGACATCTCATGTTAGCTTCAATGCCTTGAGACAATAGCAAAATCTTAGAATATGCCCAAATTTCAGTGTTGATTTCGTCAGTGTCAAAATTGCACGGGTTTTCCTGATATAAGGCAAAAGAGCAAGTACCTGCAAACGGCAAATATATATGACTGCCAGGTTTGCAATTAGACATTTTCAAACATAGTTCGACTAATGACATTGGAGTCAGAAAATCCGTATTTCCAGTTTGGAATCCAATAGATTTAGGCAATTCTCTGGCGTTTGAAGAATTATAGAATACGTCATCATGCTGATGACAATATATAGCAAGAGCAGAAAACTCTGTGATAAGGACATCAAGTTCTTCGCTTGTATAATATGCAGACAGGTCAATTATGTATCTGTTCAGAATTCGTAATAATTCAGAATCAGCCTTTGATGTATGAGTATATACAGATACCAATAACTTTTTTAAAATATAATTACTATCAAATGGACTTTTTGGATATTTGAACCATTTACATAGTTTGTTTACGAGAGTCTGTGCCTTATCAGAAAGAGTAACGAAACTGTGTCATGTCTAACAAAATTAAAAATTTAACGTCCATTGTTTTGAATACTGCTACAAAAATTCGCCTTCTGCTATGCAAAGGTTCTGCATAGAAAGATATTTTTTCATGCAGTCGTTGATTTTTCTACCAAATTCTTTCCTAAACCATGTAGGAGATAGAACTTCCACATCCGGTCCGAAATGAAAATCTGCTGTTCTAGTTCCAAGGTATGATATACTGTAAGAGAAATAATACAATCCTTTTCACTTACTATTTTCTGCGATTTATGAATAGGCTTAGAAGTAACATATTTAAAGCGTTTGCGGAGTAAACCTTAATACAATCTCTTCTAACTTGCTTCATACGGTACGGTTACGCCAACCACATTGTCAAAATAGGAATTAAAATCAATGAACTCATTTTTCCGAAACACATGGTTACTTGTGGCTATATTTTGGATTCTGTCGAATGCAAGATTTTTAATCCGTTCTTCTTTCTCATCCAGCCCAAACAAATACCATCTTCCATTATATTGCTTAACAAAATATGGATGTAATGTATGTTGGTGATAGTTTCCATTGGCAGAAATATATTCAATATCCAAAGCTGATGATTTATTGTTGCATCAATGATGTCTGAAAGGTATTCTAATCCTTTCAGTTGCTCGTTTTGTCCGAATGAAACAAGATTCTCTGCGTTTCCTTTGACGCCAAATCTAATTTCAAGATTGGATATAACTTCTTCAAGCCATCCGTTTGAAGGCAAACCTCTGTATTTACTTAACATTTCTATGGTTGAACGGAGGTTCTGTACCTCTGCTACAGACAGTTCGTTTCTGTAGATAGAAAAATCTGGTTCGGAATAACGATAGTAACACTTCTTGCCATCATACGGAATAGCTTCAAGGTATATGCCATCCGGTAGCATCTTGCGAATGGCATTGAAATCGCCACGCAACTGACGCACCATAATCATAGACTTGCTTCCATTCGCATCATAAAGTTTTATCGTTGACTTTTTCCAATAAGTCTTCGATACTGTATTTATGATGGAAATCACTAAAGCATCGGTCTAAGACCATAAACCTATATTCCGCATTTTTTGTTTTTTTGGCATATTGTCAATCTCTTACATTGGTAAAAATTTTGTTGGAACTTTAAGATACATAGTGTCTTCTTTTGTTGAATGAAGTAAATCTTTCACATCGACATCAAGAACACTGGCAATCTGCAACAATGTTTCTAATCCTGGTTGCGATGTGTTGGTACACCATTTTGAAACAGTTGCCGGGTCTTTTCCTAATTGCTCTGCCAACCACTTGTTGGTTCGTTTCTTCTCAACAAGAACAACTTTGATCCGATTTATATCTTTCGTTGCTTCCATTTTGGATTATATTATTTACCCTATTATGCAAAAGTAATGAATTTATTTCATTCAAGCATCATTCAAATTATATGATTTTCCACTAAAATTGCGAATTAGTTCAAGAATAATCATAAAACAGGAGTTTGCAACAATTGTTTTCAGTATCTTTGTATCCGATAATTTGCAAACAAGAACGTGATTTATTGATAAATATGGAAGTGCATACATTGGACAATTTTCATGAAGATTTTGAAACAGGCCGTTGGAAAGTCAGAAAATTTGTACTGCCAAAAAGCATCCGATTACTTTTGGGACATAGAGAATATCACATGGGCTCAAACTGGACTAATCGATGCTTTTGGGGCAAATAGATTTTTTTGATGAGCTACTTCAATAATTGCATTCACA
>ENA-OQCD01000261-OQCD01000261.1-human-gut-metagenome-genome-assembly--contig:-NODE-261-length-14520-cov-1.819079_pt1 | contig 14520 bp, 15 predicted proteins | sample MGYA00242755_ERZ504571 | MGnify/ENA primary metagenome ERZ504571 (study PRJEB26092, sample SAMD00036274) | human gut metagenome | host: Homo sapiens | study: EMG produced TPA metagenomics assembly of...
CTCCCGGCACCTGGATCAGCCTTTTGGAGTCGTTATCCTCCAAGCCGGGAAACGTTTCGCGGAATGCCTAGGCGTTTTTCACTGGGCAGTCGTCAGCATGGCAGTCCAACCTTTCCAAGTCGCTGTCAGGATGGTTCCCGCAGCGCTTATAATCGTCGTTTGTAGAAACCAGTCCATAGGACCGGCGGATCTCGTGAAGTCCCTTCGCCAGCCGAATGTAATATTCCAGCGGCGGCACCGGCTGGAAGCCCAGCCGCGAGGCCTTATGGGGATGCCAGATCACACTCAAATAGCTGACTCCGTGGCGGGCGAAAAAGTCACAGGCCTGGAAATTGGATTCCAGCGCCTCCTCCAAGGAGGAAAAGCCGTAGGGCTTTGCAAGCTCCACACCGCCGATCACCTGGGTGCACACCTGGCCCCTTCCGAAGATTTCTACCGCGTCCAGCGTGCGCCGCACCCACTCCTTATGGCCGATCCATTTTTCCTTGCCCGGGCATAAATGGCGGAAGATGTTCTCATCCCATACCTCAATATTAGGGCAATAGCTGGTAACCCCCGTTTGGTCATAAATGCGCTTTAGCTGCTTTTTCGGATACGCAGGCGCCATGAGCTGGCTGGGAAAACGGCCGGAAAAATTACGGCCGATAGCCTGGAGAACCTGGATATACCGCTCCACCTCTGTCTCAAAGGGCGGGTCTCCTCCAAAATCACTGCCGCCGGAAAGATAAATTTCCGAAAATCTTCCCGGCTCCCGGACCGCCTCCCGGACGGTTTCATAAATGTCCTGGCAATTCACCGCCCCTGCGCTGTGGCCGCCGGTGAAAAACGCGCAGAAATGGCACTGATCCCCGCCCTCCCAAAAGCGGCATCGCTGATAGGCGGTAAGGATCAGCTTCTGCGCCCGCACGTCGCTAACGCCTCCATGGGGGTTCCCCGGCTGGTCTTTTTTCCCAAAAACGCCGGGGCGGGGCACAAAATCCACTTCCTCCAGGGTTTCTCCGTTTTCCTTCAGCAGGAAAACGCCCCGCTCCTGGTGATACTCGATGTCATAGGGATCTTCAAACCTTTCCCCGTAATTAATGTATACAAAGGAACCATCCCGCAGCAAAATTGGCCCGGGCATCGAAAGCTCCGCGTCCGCCCTTCAAAGCTGATGCCAAAGGGCTCCGCCTTGCCAAAGGAATAAAAAGGATCCTGAAGCCGGGACAGGGCATTGGGACTCAGCACCGCCCCGTACCGAACCATGCTCAGTTTCAGCAAGGTGAAGGGCGACAGTTCCGGATAATCTGAGCAAGCCTGTTCCCATTCCTCACGTTTGGTCTGTATCATATCTCCGCGCCTCCCATATAAAAGTCCGCAGACGCTTTCCACAGGTCTGCCGCGTCTGCATGCGTTTGTGATTCGACCATCAGCTTATCCCCGCATCACAGGAAAAACAAACCCGCCGCCAGCGCGCCGTTTAGGCCGATCAAAAAAAAGAAAATCCACTGCCCGCAGGGGAACCCGGAAAGCCACCGCCCGGGGCTGCCTGCTCTCAAAGCCCCGGGATTCCATAGCCATCGCCAGACTCTCGGATCGTTCCAGAGCATGGGCCAGCATTGGAAACAGGCGCCTGGTGGAAAAAGGCCCCGCCTTCACGCCCCGCACTCGGAGAGCCGCTCCCACGATTCTATATTCTTCCCGGACAACAGGGAAGAAGTGATAGGCCGCCAAAATACCGTAGGCAAATTTCGGCGGCAGACGGAATTGCTGCATCAGGCTCATGACCAAATCCATAGAATTGGTGGTAAACGCGAACAGAAGCCCCAAACCGCCGTAGGCAAAACCCGGGAGGAAAGCTGAGCTGCGGTGACCCAGTTGGTGGCATATAGGGTTCGCTGTCCCAGAGCGCTGACCTCCACTCCCTCCTGGCCGCCGCTGGAGAAAAACAAGCCGGCGGTAAAGAGGCCCGCCGCCGTTAGTACAAAGGGAATCAGGGTCAGGGACAGCCGTTTTCGGTTAACCCCCGGGGTGAGATAGGCGGCCAAGAGGGACGTCCCGCATACCAGCAGGTTCAGCCTGGTATGAAAGGTCACCGACAGCAGCAAGGAAGCAATTATCAGCGACAGCAGCTTATACCCAGGGTTTAGCCTTCGTATTTTTCGTCCCTCCTTATCTTCCTTTTCGCGGGCCTTTCTGTGGGATCCTTTCTTGCGCTCTTCACGTTTTCCTTCTGGCTCCTGTCCGCCGTTCCTTCCGGCCAACGGGCGCTCAGCACCTGAGGTTCCACCGGCGTAAGAGAACCGTTTTCCAGCAGCAGGATCTGGTTCGCGCAGGCCTTGGCCAGGGCCAGGTCATGGGTAGCCATCAGTACGGTAAGCCCCTGGCTCACCCGCCGCTCCAGCAGGCTCAAAATAAAGCTGGTCGACCGCTCATCCTGAGCGTAGGTAGGCTCGTCCAGCAGCAAGAGGGGCCGGTCTCCCGCCAGCATCGACAGTAAAGCCAGCCGTCTCTGCTGTCCCTGGCTCAGCTCATAAGGTGAGTTTTTCTTCCAAGGCAGCAGGCCGAACTCCTCCAGCAGCGCGGCGGCCTTTTCCTTCAGAGCCTCCGGCTCTCCTTGAGGCTCCGCCGCCCCGCAAGGTAACCAGCACCTCGTTTTCCACAGTCAGCGTCAAAACTGAAACCGGGGATTCTGGAAAACCAATCCCACCTTTCCCTGAACCCACAGATTTCCTTTCCAGCGTCCCGCGCCCGCCAGAGCGGTGAGCAAGGTGGTTTTGCCCGCTCCGTTGCCGCCGATCAGGGCGGTAACGCTGCCTTTTTCCAGCTGGAAGGATAAATTCCTCAAAAATGGCTTTTTCCCATGATACAAAATCAGCCTTCCGCCTTGGCGGCCAGTCCCGGCGGCTGAGGAACCGGGGCCGGGCTGTGTCCGGCCAGCCACTGATCGTCTAAAAACAGTCCCAGACGGGAAAACTCCTCCCGGTATTCGTCCAGTCTCTGGGGCGGAATCGAGCCTGATCCAAATCTCCCTCCTGCTCCATCAGAACTATCCGGGACAAGAACCCCCGCCACCAATTGGGACGGTGATCCACAATCAGCAGAGTAATCCCCTGACGGTTCAGCTGTTCCAAAAGGGCCGAAAGCTTTCCGCAGGCTCCAGGATCCAGATTGGCAAGTTCGTCTAAAATTAAGGTGTCGGCTCCGGTTGCCAGAGCGGTAGCCAAAGCCAGTTTCTGCTTCGTCCCGCCGGACAGGGTATAGATCGGCGCGGTTTCCACCTGTTCCAAGCCCACCATTGTCAGAAGCTCCCGGGTTCTGGCTCTCAGGTCCCCGGAATAATTGATATTCTCCAGTGCGAACAGAATCTCATGGTCTACCCGATCCATACAAAACTGGTTATCCGGGTTTTGAAACAAAATGGATACCGCCTGTGACCTGGCTGCCGGGCCAAATTGGGAGAGGGGCTTTCCCCTTTAGCAGGATTTCCCCCTCCAGCTCACCGCCGTATTCCGGGTAAAGCCCGGGCCAGGCAATAGGCCAGTGTGGATTTCCCGCATCCGGATGGGCCCATCAGCAGAACCGCTTCTCCCCGGGACACGGTCAACGACAGGTTGGAAAATACGGGAGCATCCTCTGAACGGTAACGGAAGGTAAGCCCTTTGCAGGATAAAACTGGCTCAGCCATGGGCCCGTCCCAGGGCGTAGCCCTTCAGCAGTCCGGTTTTCGCCAGCCCATCGCCGATGGCCTTGGTGATCAGCCCTGAGAAGATCAGGGTGCTGACCAGGCGGATCAGGAACATGATGATCAGCAGAGGAACCGCCAGCTGGCCGTAGCCGGAGCGGACGAAGCTCCACAAAAAGCTGGTGACGCAGCAGCCCGCGGCGGCCAAGTAAAGCATTTTTGTATTGAACTTGCGATAGCGTCCCAAAGCAAAGACAATCTCCCCGCCGGCGCCTGGACGATCCCAGCGACGATGACCATAGGGCCGTACATATTTCCCAGCAGGACCTCGATCAAGGCCGCCAGCACCTCGGCAACGATGCATACACCAGGCTTTTGAAGAATATAGGCCGCCAGAATCGCCGCCATAAACCAAACGCCAAACACGATTTCATTTGCCAAAGGGGCCAGTCCCACGGGAGTCAGCAGGGTGCTGAGGAAGGACGCCAGATAAAACGCCTCCCAGATAAACCACGCCGAACACGATGCAAATCATAGCCACCAGGATGATTTCCTTCAGCTTCCAGCCGTATTCTTTTTTCTCATTCATTTTCTGTTCTTCCTTTCAAATTTTTCCGGGTTTCAGAAACGCGTCTGCTATAGCCCGCTTCTTTTTTGCCTTTTCCAAATTTCGTGCCCGCCGGAGGGCACATCTGTTTTTCCAGTCTTTCCCCTTCTTTATCTTATCCAGGAGCGGCTCCCTGCCTTTTCTCTTTTTTATTTTCCATTGCGCATCTCGCCGCTTTTTTACTGTCCCGCCAGCTTTTTCAGTTCCCTTTTACTCCTGAGTGGGACTGTTGACCGAGAGGGTAAAGCACAGTATGTAATGAGGCACCTCCGCCTCCATCTTCCGGCACACAGCCTCAAGGTAGTCGAACACCTCGTGAACACGCCGGAAATCCGTGTCGCATAGTGGATGCTGACGGGATTCAGCCTTGCCTTCTCCGCCATACGCCATACGCCGGCGATCTTATCAATATAATCCGGGATTCCCATAGGATACAGAGCGATTTTCGCCTGCACCGGGAAATGCTTCTCCCCAACCAGAGGCAGGTTCGGCACCGGCCCCTCCCGGGTTAACAGGCTGTCCCCGTCGCAGTCTCCCGGGCAGCCCTTAGAAAACTGGCCCTCCAGAGCCATATGGACGCCCGGACGAAACGCATTGACAAAAAGCCCCCGCACCGCGTCCGCCACATACGCCAGCTTTCCCCGGTAAACCGTTGGAAGCGCGTCGGACTGGCTCCACACTCCGGAGGTATCTGTTTTTTCCAAAGCGTTTAAAATAATGGACACAAAATCGCTGTCCATTGGATAAGAGAAAACGGCATCCGGAAATATCCAGCTTGGTGCCCCGGCCCGCCCAGGGCAAATCCTCCCGTTGACAGCAGCATCCTTCTGGTTGCATTGTTACATCTTCCTTTCTTTTCGCGCGACTTAACAAAAATAAAAAGAGTGCTTTTTTACGCGAAAAAGCACTCTTTTTGGCCACAAAATCATTTCATCGTGTTAGAATTGCTTCCCTACGCTGGTCTTAACCATCAGGTTCAAAGGGTCAGATGAATCTATCTCAACTCTATAAAGAGTCCCCCTAGAATTCTACATAATATTCAATTGTAAGTTTTACAACGGTATCAGTATAGCCTCATCCTCCGCACTTGTCAAGGGCAAAATCGTACGCTTCCTCTTTTCCAACACGGGGAAAGTCTGCTTTTATAAAACACTTTCAGGGCATTCCTCCGATTTTCATCTCGATACCGTGGTGGATCAGGATTCCTGACAGCGTCTAAAATGAATGAAAAAGGGCGGATTTCTCAAACGGGCTCTCAGCTCGTATCGCCGCGCCAATAGAATCAGCGTTACTGCTTCATCTTATCCCTCACGCGGCATACTGGGCAAAAAGCATTGTGGTCAGCCCTCCCAGGGGATTTGGTTTCTGACAAAGAGCGGGATCTGGTCTAAGGGCGCGGGCACCGTGACGGTCCGGCCGCCCTCAAAGCTCTCTCCAGTCCAGAAGTTAACCCAGGCTTCCCCGCCGGGCAGATACACCTCTCTGCTCTCCGTTTTCGCGTACATCACCGGCGCCACCAGCACGTCCGGCCCAAACAGGTACTCGTCCTCCTGGTCCCAGCTGCGGGGATCCTCCGGGAAATCGTAGAATAACGGCCGCATCACCGGCGTCCCCTTTTCATGGGCCTCCTTCATCAGCCTGGCGATATACGGTTTCATCCGTTCCCTCAGGTTCAGATATTTTTTTACAGATCTCAAACGCTTCCTTCCCAAAGCTCCATACCTCGTTCTCCGCGCCGGACCGGCAGGTCGCTCCTCCTGTGGTTCCCACCTGCGGCTGCCTCGGCTCCCGGTCCCCGTGCAGGCGCATCACCGGACAGAAGGTTCCATACTCAAACCATCTCACCAGCAGCTCCCGGAAATCCGGATCCTTGGGATCTCCTCCGTGGAACCCCCCGATATCCGTGGTCCACCAGGGAATCCCCGCCAAGCCCATATTCAGCCCCGCCGCGAACTGGTTCCTTAAGGAATCAAAGCTGGAATGAATATCTCCGCTCCACACCAGCGCGCCGTATTTCTGCGATCCCGCCCAGGCGCACCGCAGCAGGTTGATAATATTTTCCTGCCCCGCCGCCTCCTGGCCTTCATAAAAGGTCCTTGCATAGTACACCGGATATAGGTTTCCGATCTGCACGTTCGGCCCTAAATAATACCGGTAATTGTCAAAATCATATACCGTATATTCCGGCTCCGCTTCGTCCAGCCAGAAGATTTTTACCCCTTTATCAAAATAATTCTTCTTCGCCTTTTCCCACAAATACTTTCGCGCTCCCGGATTTGTCGCGTCATAATGAATCGTGGGGCCCTCAAAATCCAGCCCGACGCGGAAGCCCCTGTCTGTGCGGATCAGATACCCCTTCTCCAGCATTTCCTCATAATTTTCGCTGGCTCTATCCACTGTCGGCCAAATAGACACCATCAGCTCGATCCCCATTTCCTTCAGCTCCCGGATCATCCCATCCGGGTCCGGCCAATACGTGGGGTCAAACCTCCATTCTCCCTGTTTCGGCCAGTGGAAAAAGTCCACCACGATCACTGAGATCGGCAGGCCCAGCCGCTTGTACTCCCGCGCTACCTGCAGCAGCTCCTCCTGGGTCTGGTACCGGAGCTTGCACTGCCAAAAGCCCATGGCATACTCCGGCATCATCGGCACCCTTCCGGTAGCGCCGGCATACGCCTCCTCGATCTCCGCCGGCGTATCTCCGGCTGTGATCCAGTAATCCATGCCCTTAGTGGACTCTGCCTCCCAGCTGGTGATGTTCGCTCCAAATACACACCGCCCCACCGCCGGGTTGTTCCACAAAAAGCCGTACCCCAGCGAAGACAGGGCGAAGGGAACGCTGGCCTGGGAATTTCGGTGGGCAAGCTCCAGATCCGCTCCCTTCAGATTTAAAAGCTCCTGCTGGTATTGGCCCATGCCATAAATCTTCTCATTTTTATCCCCCGCCTCAAACCGCACGGTTAAACGGTAATCCCCGCCTAAAATCGGCTTGAACTCCCGGGGCTCCACTTCCAGGGCGCTGCATGTTTTGGCGAACAAATCCTTTCTTGTCCTGGAGTATTCCTCCAATAAGAGCTTACCCTTTTGATTGTAGAAGGTGATCTTCCCGTACTTGCTCACCTCCGCACGGATTTTCCCGTTTTTTTATCCTGGCTCCGTCTTCTGTAATCTCAATTTCCGCGCCGCATTCCGGAGCCTCCAGAAGCGCCCAGCTTTCCTTTGGCATTTCCGCTTCCTTTGTAGCCCGCACCCGAAGGCTGTTCGCTCCCCATGGCTCCAGCCACAGCTCCTCCGCGTCGTAGTGATACTTTAACCGGTTTCCCTCCTGCTGAATACCGACATCCTTTCTGCCTCCTTGCTTTTTGATTTTTATCGTGCTTCCGCCTGCTGAAATTGAAAAGCTCCTTTACAGGCTTTTCAAAAAAAAAATTCCCGTTCTCCTTCGGCACTGCTCTTTCCCGGCCTTACCCCTTGACCGCGCCGGCTGTCAGGCCGCTGATAATATATTTCTGCATAAAGATGAAAATTAACGCTACCGGGATAATGGTAACAACCGCGAACGCCGTCAGATAACTCCACTTGGTGCCGTACTGTCCCATAAAGTTAAAGATTCCCGCGGTAATGGGACGGTTGACCTGGTCCTGAATAAAGGTCATGCCGTAAGCCAGGTCGCCCCAGGCGTACAGGAAAGAGAAAATGGCGCATACCACCACGCCCGGCAAGGCGATCGGGACAAAGATTCTCAAAAACGCGCTGAACCGGTTACAGCGTCGATGCTCGCCGCATCCTCCAGCTCCTTCGGAATGGAGCCGAAATAGTTCTTCAAAATCAGGACGGAAAAGGGAATTCCGATCGTCGCGTCCGCCAGAATCGCCGAAAAATATGTATTTAATAACGACATGTTTTTAAAGATGATAAACATCGGGGTCAAAATTACGGATACAGGAAGCATCTGGGTGATCAAAAAGCTCAAGATGCATACCTTCTTTCCCCTAAAGCGGAACCGGGCCAGGCCGTAGGAGGCCGGTACGGAAAGAATGACCGCGATCGCCGTACAGCTCAGCGCAATGATCATGCTGTTGCCAAAGGACTGAAACATATTGAAATCGCCGCTTTGAAGCTGCGCCGCGTAGGAATCCGTATTCAGCACGCTGGGGAACAGCGTGGGAGGAATCCGGAAGATTTCCTGCTCTGTTTTCAAGGAGGTCACTAAAATCCAATAAAGCGGGAAAAGAAGGACCACTAACAGGACCAAGGACAGAACGCAGAACAGCGCGTTGCTTTTCCCCTTCAGCTTTTTTTCCGCATTCATTATAAATCCTCCTCTGAATAGGCAAATTTAAGATAGATCAGGCTGACAATAAAGAGAATGACAAACAACACGTTAGCGGCAGCCGCTCCCTGGCTGTATTTAAACATATTAAACGACAGCTTGTAGGAGTAGGTGGACAGCATCTGGGTAGAGTTTACCGGCCCGCCTCCGGTCATCACAAATACCAGGTCGAAAACCTTAAAGGTGTAGATAAAGCCCAGGATCAGCACCGAACCGATGGTAGGCTTCAGCATGGGCACTGTGATCTTCCAGAACGTCTGAAGCTTATTGGCGCCGTCAATGCCCGCGCTCTCGTAAAGCTCCGTGGGAATGGTGGTCAGGCCTGTGGAAATCAAAATCATATTAAAGGGGATGCCGATCCAAACATTGGAGATAATCAGGGCGATCATCGCCGTTGCCGGCTGGGTCAGCCAGTCGATCGGAGCGCTGATCAGGCCGATTCCCATCAGCGCCTGATTGATGATGCCCACATTAGAGCTGAACATAAATTTAAAAGATCAGGGCGGTTACCGTGATCGGGATCATCCAGGGCATCATCAGCAATCCCCTGACCGGCTTGGCAAAGGAAAACCTGCGGTTAAAGAACAAGGCCAGCAGAAAACCGATCATAAACTGGAATACCAGGCACAGCACCGTAAACAGCAGAGTGTTGATAATGGAGGTCCGCAAAACCTCATCCTGGAACAGGGTCTGATAGTTTTCGATTCCAGCAAAGGGCTTATTGGGGCTGCTTAAGGTCTTTACCGTTACATCCTGAAAGCTTAAAATGAAGTTGCTTACAATAGGGTAGCCCACAAAAAACAGCATGTAAATCACTGCCGGAAGCACGAAAAAATATCCTATGTTGTCATAATCGAAAAAATTTTTTCAGCTTTTTCATTGTTTCACCACTTTCCAAACCTTGTTTAATCTTTGTTTATTCTTTCTGTAAACCATATCCGCTCCGGACGGCCCATCGCTTTTTCCGGCACTATGAAGCCATCTGCCCCCCACGCCTCATATTCCCCCCTCCTTACCCGTTAATCTTTTCTTACCTTTATTATAGCCTTTGCCCATTCCCTGCGGTACTCAATTATTCTAAGAAAGGAGTACAAAACTAAGCTTTTTCAAACTTTTTTCTAAAATACCTTTCTATCCTTTTTTTGTTCCTGTGATAATTAACTAAAAGGCCTCCCATTGAGGGTGTTCAGAGATCAGGGCGCCCCCTTTCCTCACATTTCCCACGGTTTTCCCGCTGCCCGGCGGGGGCTCCAAGCTTCTTGCCACCCTTTTCGGACGTTCGGTTCAGTAAGAAACCGTGCCGGGCGGCGCGTCAGAGGGTCAAGCCATAAATATCTGTTCCTTTCAGCCTTAGACGCAGAAAAGCCTCACCTTTTGGGGTGAGGCTTTTCCAGGAGGTTAGTAAAAGGTTTGTATTTTGGCGTCTTGCTTATCCCAGCCTGCGTTTTTTGCCTAAGACAACCGCGATTCCCGCGCTCGCCGCGACTAACAGGCTTAAAAGGATAATCGGCACCGTCATTCCGTCGCCGGTCTGAGCGTTATTATTGTTCTCTGTCCCGCTGCCGGTTCCGGATTCTGTTCCGCCGCTTTCAGAGCCGCTGCTGCCAGTTCCAGGTCCTTCACTGCTGCCTGGATCCTCGCTAGTGCCCGGATCCTCGCTAGTGCCCGGATCCTCGCTGCTGCCGGAGCTCTCCTTCACGGTTACGGTAAAGGCCGCCGTCTTGGTCACGCCGTCTTCCGTGTAGGAAACTGTCACCTGCTTCTCTCCCGCTGTCGCTGAGTCAAAGCCGCTGACCGTGTATTGGCCGCTGGCCAGCGTTACCGTGGTTCCATCGCTGTACTGGGCGGTCACCGTCATTCCTGTGGTATCCAGCCGTTCTCCCACGGCGTATTCGGTCTTGACCGGATCGCTTACCTCCAGTCCGCTCAACACCGGCTTTAAGCCCGAGATCGCTCCTATCAGCTTTTGAATCTGCTGGTTTACCGCATCCTGGCTGGCGTTGGGATCATTGTACACTCCCTCGGCCTCCTGAATGGCGTTCTGCAGCTTCTCATAGCTTCCCTCTGTCACGCCGTCCGGGCCAATCGCCTTGGCCTCGTCCAGCTTTTCCTTCAGGCCGGTCTTATCTACCGGGATCACAACCGGCGCTTCCTTTACGGTAACGTCAAAGGAGGCGGTCTTTGTGATTTCGTTCTCCGTGTAAGACACGGTAACGGTTTTTGTGCCCGCTTTATCAGAGGAGAACCCGCTTAAGGTATACTGCTCAGCGGTCAGAACCTTGCTGCTGCCGTCGCTGTACACCGCCTTGACTACCATGCCGTCTGTATTCAGCTCTTCCCCTAGCTCATATTCCACAATCGTCGGCGCCGCTACCTCTAAGCGGTCGAGTACCGGAGCTTCTACCGACTTATTGATGGTGATATAGGTCATCTGAAGTGTATCGCCTGCAGTAGTACCCTTGACTGTCAGCACTACTCTGCCGTTATCTTCAGGGGTTGCATCGGTCAGATCGATAGTCAGGGTTTTGCTGCCGCTGGAGTAAGGCTCTGAAACCACGTCTTCTACTTCACCGGCACTGAGAGTCACTATCGGGCTTCCAGCATTTCCCCAAGTGTTGCTCATACCTACTTCTACGTCATATTTCCTGGATCCAGTTCAAACTTGTAAGTTACCTCGCGTGGGGTAATTCCGGCCGTATCCTGGCCGCGGGCGTAACGGAAAGTAGTTTCCTTATCCAGGTCATCCTGAGCAACGTTATTTACCTGATCGTATTCACTAGCCCAGGTGTACTCCGTGTAAACGCCAGTATCGCTTTCCAGTCCGGGGCCTTCCGTATCATAGTCACCCTTAGGATCCACTACGCCCCAGCTATATCCTGTTTCGGCGTCCTTACCATAGATTTGATCCGTCACGGAATTGTTCTCTCCAAATTCATCACCCTTAGTTACCGTAGAAACGCCATGGTCGCCGCAGTCTACAAAGTAATAGGTTGTTAGGCCTTCCGGCTTTACCGGTACGATTCCTTCGAAACGAGGGTACTCATAGTTTCCGTTTACATCTACGACGGCATATTTATCAATTGCCTTAATATTGTATCCATGGCTGCCGGCCAGATCCTCATTGGAATGGAATGCCTGCATCTGATATTTTCCGGCCTCCGGCGCATTGTAGGTGAACTCTAAATAATCGGCGTCCTGATAGGCGCCCTTCATTCCTACCACATATTTTCCACCGGATGCCCCGTCGCTCTCGGCTACCTGGATAGAGCCCTCAAGCTCCTCCGGAATCGCGTCTTCCGCCTCGATCGTGGTGGAGCTGTCCTGGGCGGGCAGCGCGCGCACGCGCATGTAGTCCAGAGCCGCGGGAACGGTAGTATCCAGATCCACCACATTGATTCCCTTTTGCAGGTAAACAGACGCCGTAACCTCCTGCCAGCCGTCTCCCGCCTGGAGGGATACCGTCTTATTCACGCGGTCCAGGGTTATGGCGGTATTGCCCACATAAATGCTGGCTTCGCCCGCCTGACTGGACTGGTACCGCAGAGTAATATTGTACAGGCCGCTTTCCTCCACTACCACGGTGTTCCGAATGCCGCCGCCTTCGGTCACGGCCCTGTCGGACAGGCCCATTACATAACCGCCGCCGGAATAACCTTCAAGCTTGTCTCGGTGGAAACAGTAGAATCGGTATTTCCTAAAAGGACGGTTGACATCCGCCAGCTCCGCTTCATACACCTTATTAAAGGCTGGAAGCTCCTGGCCGTATACGCCCGCATAGGAAACCCGCACAAAATCGTGGAAGAACAGATTTCCATCGACGCCGCTGTCGGCTGTGGTCACAGTGATCTGGTGCTCTCCCGCAGTCAGGTCGTAATACAAGGTCTTTGTCCCAGTCATAGTCTGGAACAGTGCGGATTCCATTGTGACGGTTTCGGCCTCGCCCCCATCCAGCGCAAAGGTCTGCTTTACGTTTACCGGGTTATGGGTATTCATATCGTTTCTTTCAGTTCCCTGACCGTTGCCGTAATTAAAGTCCAGCTTATATTTGCCGTCTGCCGGCACATTGATCGTATAGATCATAGACGAGCCGGAGGGCATTCCTACCGCACGGTCGCCGCTGCCGTTATTGGACATATAATAGCTGGGATTCGTGCCAGCGCTGGAAGCGAACGCTCCGCCGGAAAGGCCGGCGTCTTCCGCTTCATACACATCGCCGCTGGAGCTTCTCAGGGCAAGGCCTACGATTTCATCGCCGCTCGCCTGGGTGACGGTCACATTGTACGCGTTTTCAAACAGGGTATCCGGGATTTTCACGGTAACGCTGCCGTCGTCGTTTACCGGATAAGCACCCTCTAAAATCGTCGGGGTCTCATACGCCGTACCATGGAAGCCGGTAAACATAGTTTCCTGCACCGACACATGAACCACTTCGGCATCCGCGAAGGTGCTGGTGGCGGTCACATTATTCAGCTGAACCGTAATGTCTCCGGTAAAGCCGCCCAGAAGGGTTGTAGACAGCTTTTTGGCCTCGTCCATGGTGGAAACGCCGTAAAGGCCGTCATAGTTTGTGCTGGTGGAAACCGGCTGGGTGGTGCCGGACATATCGCCGTACCATTATACAGCCACCAGGCCCCGTTGCCCTCGTTGGCGCCGGAAGCCAGGTCGTTCAGGTTGTTGGCCTGGTGCCAGAAGGGCAGGCAGCCAGTGGCCTTTTCGTCCTCAATTCTGGCAATCCAGTTTCACCAAACGGCCGGGTACGCCGCAGTAGTCCATTTCGGCATACTCGTTAAAGCAGATCTGAGGAATTTCCGGAATGCCCTCGGTGCCGTTGGCTTCATTATACTTGCTCCAATCGGTACTCTCCCAGATATTTCGGAAGTCATCCATATGCCAAGACATATCATTTAAACAATTGGTTTGCAACTCATGCCATGTGATAACGTCAGGCATACAGTTGTTGTCTGCACAGAACTGAATATAATCCTTAAAATCTCCGCTCTGCGCTCCCCAACCATATTCAGAATCGTTGGACCCTGCAATTTTTGCATTGGGATCAGCAGTTTTGATAACTTCGTAATAACTCTTCCATGCTTTAAAAAAGTTTCCTTCAACCGGACAGCCCTCATTGATAGGGACATAGACAATCGCCTCGTCGATATCAATTCGGGCTCCAACGTTATCTTTTTGGAGCCTCGGGAGTACCGTGCTCCTCCTTCCAGGCTTCTTTCCAGGCTACAACGCCAGGGCATATATACTTTTCCAAGTCGCTGCAATACTGCTCAATGGTCGAAGTCGGGTTCACTACACCGTAATAATTGCTGTTGTACATCTGAACCTGCTCGCCGCCGCTCTCCAGGAAAGTCTTAGCGACGTCTAACGCGTCTCCATAGGGGTGCTCCGTTCCCAAAGCGCCCTTAGTCACTAAAATTTTAGACTTCAGCGGAACTATTGTATTGGTAGTGGGGACGTCCTCACTGCTGACGCCATATAGGAAGCCTGCGGCTCCGTGGACAATATCTCCCGTGTTCACCGCTGGGTCTAGGTCTACCGTCAGCGTCGCCTGCGGGTTCCTCACCTCCGCCGCGCTGGCCCGCATCTGCCCAAAGCTTGTGGTGAGCATACTGCTCATCAATACCGCCGCCGACAGCAGACCCGCCGCGGCCCCACGTGCTATTTTTTTACACCGTTCCATTTTTTGCTCCTCTCAAAATATTTCCGTTTCTCAGAAGCATCTTTTGCTCTCGCCAGCTTGAAAGCGAGTATCCGAGAAAATTTCCCGGATACTCAGCTTTCTCTGATGATTCTTTTCCTCAACGATATCTATCGCCGTTTTCTCTCAATTACTCCGCCAAAATACCTCGATGGTACTCTGCGCCTTAGCCGCGGCGTCAGCAGGAGTGCCGGTTCCGGTGATGG
>ENA-OQCD01000262-OQCD01000262.1-human-gut-metagenome-genome-assembly--contig:-NODE-262-length-14498-cov-1.954561_pt1 | contig 14498 bp, 21 predicted proteins | sample MGYA00242755_ERZ504571 | MGnify/ENA primary metagenome ERZ504571 (study PRJEB26092, sample SAMD00036274) | human gut metagenome | host: Homo sapiens | study: EMG produced TPA metagenomics assembly of...
CTTGGATAGTTGATTCATATTCCGAATATATTCCACAAGATATATTCAAGTCTTTACTTGAGTTTATCCTAATTGCTTATGAACCATATTTTTAATGGTAAACAAAACTGGAATTTACCCTTTGCTAAAAAGGAGGATTTTGAAAAGTGGACTAATTAAGATTTATAGTGTGTTCAAAAAAATGGGGTGGCATTAATGTCTTTTGGCAATCATATAAACCTAGATTTATAAATCATTAATAATCATCCTTATTATAATAAAAAATATTTTATCAATGATAGTTGACGATATAAAAAAAAGCTGATAGCCTCTGACGAATCACAGACTTTGGAGCTGAAGAAAACTACCGGCGAGTTAAAAGAGGAAATCACTCGAAGTGTCCATTCCTTAATACAGAAAGAAGTTGGTTAATTTTCGGTGTAGCACCGAAGTCGCTAAAGATAATCGGGCAAGAAGTGACAGCACGCATTCTATAAAGTACACATTGTAAAGCCATCCACTCTTCCGTTACTTGCCAACAAAAGACCATGAAACGAATAATGAGTAAAGAAGAGTTCCTGTCAGTTTATGAAAGGCAACAAGCCAGTGGTTTGACCATAAAAGATTTCTGTGAGAATGAGACCTATTCATCATCCTGCTTCCATTATTGGAAGAAGAAATTCGGCCTGAGCCGTACTTACACCAGCCATCCAGATAGAGTTCCCGATGATACATTCATTCCATTGGGCCTGCATCGCAGGGGAAATCTCCCGTCCAGCACAAGTGGCGACGTAACGATAGATCTTCCTTCCGGAATCAAGATCCACCTTGACAGCCGTGGAAATCCTGAACTGACATTTGGATTGATACACAAATTATGCGATCATGTTTTGTCTGAATGATACCTGTTCCAGCCGTTCTATCTTAAATTCTTTCTGCCATATCTTATTAATTTCAGTTTGGCTAAGGAACTATTTGTTTACTTCCTCCTCGTAAAACTTGATTCCGGCAAACGGATTTTTTTGTTATCCATTCGTTTGCAATAGCGTAAGCATCCGCTAAAGTACACATTGTAGACCTAAAAACTCTTCTATTACTTTGCGATCAAAAACGTAGTTATGAAACGATCAATGAGTAAAGAAGAGTTTTTAGCGCTATATCAGCGCCAACAGTCCAGCGGACTAACCATAAAGGATTTCTGTGATAATGAATCGTATCCTGCTTCCTGTTTTCATTATTGGAAGAAGAAATATGGATTGAGTCACCCATATACCAAACACACCGAACCTGCAGGTGATTCGTTTATCCCTCTTAATATTAATCATACTCCTGCCATTCCCACTTCATCATGTGGTGACAGGCATGTAACCATAGAACTTCCATCCGGCATAAAGATCCACCTCAACATCCTAAGTAATCCGGAGATTATTTATGGCCTGATCAGTAAATTATGTAGCCATGTTCTGCCTGAATGATACGATGCGCTACTTCCTGTGTCCCGAGAAGACAGATATGCGCAAAGAAATAAATTCTCTTTGTGGGCTTGTTCATGATAAAATGGGATATGACGTTCGACTTGGCGATGTGTTTATCTTTGTCAACCGAAGCAGAACAACCATGAAACTTCTGCATGCCGAAGACGGAGGTATGGTTTTATACATAAAAACGCCTTGAGGAAGGTACCTTCAGACTTCCTTCCTATGATAGTGAAAGCCGTTCCTATCCCATGGAATGGCGTGATTTAGTACTGATGGTGGAAGGCATAACCGATAATCCGAGTGATAGACTCAAACGTCTTAAAAGCCGGTCGAAAAGAAGGATTTTATTGATTAAAAAGAGCTTCCTAAACTTGTATAGCTGTACGATTTTCAGTATCTTTACATTATAATAAGATACTAAAAAGAATGATTCATACAGATACGATGGAACTAATAATCAAGAATCAACAGGAGCAAATAAAAGGGCTTCTGGAGACAAATCGTACCCTTGTAGAATCAAATCAGAAACTTATGGAACAGACGGGAGAACTGCAGCAAAAAGTACAGGAACTCCTGTCGCAAGTAGCCTGGTTAAACAGACAGCTTTTCGGCAGAAGAGTGAAAGCTGGCATCCTTGGATCCCAACCAGCTTGCCTTGTTTGATACCTTGGCTAATCCCAGGACAAGAGGAAACGGATCTTGTGGAGACTGGCGTAGGCACTAGGACATGTAAACCGGACGGAAAGAAAAAAGAATCCCGCCGTAATCGGGAACTGTTAGAGGGGCTGCCCGTTGTGGAAGTCATTGTCGAACCTGATAATGTGGATCTGAATCGATATCGTCGTATAGGTGAAGAGCGCACACGTACGCTTGAATTTGAACCGGGAAAGCTATTATGTCAAAGAGACAGTACGTCCCAAATACGGACTCAAAAATAATTTAAGTCTTCCCAAAGAGGGTGAAAGCGGTGTCATAATAGCACCGCTTCCACCTTCCCCTATATACAAATGTCTGGCAGGGCCTTCCTTGCTAGCCGAAATACTTCTGCAGAAATATGAATATCATGTTCCCTTTTACCGTCAGGTAAAGGAATACAGACATTTGGGTGTACGACTGCCGGAAAGTACTTTAAGCGGGTGGTTTAAGCCAGTATGTGAGTTATTAAGTCCTCTTTATTCGGAATTAGTAAAGCTCGTAACGGGCAGCGGATATGTTCAGGTCGACGAAACCACAGTACGGGTCATCAACAAAGGAAAGGGAAAAACCGATAAGGAGTATTTATGGATGGTCAGGGCAGCTATGGAAAAACTGGTCATCTTCCATTATGATGACGGTTCCCGATCCGGACAGACAATCAGAAATTTATTAAAGGACTTCAAAGGATATCTTCAAAGTGACGGATACAGTGCCTACAATGCGTTTGATGGCACTAAGGACGTGTGCCTTATTGCCTGTCTGGCCCATATCAGAAGACATATGGAGCTGGCACTGGATGAAAATAGATCACTTGCTGAATATGCTCTTAAACAAATACAGGAACTATATCATATTGAGCAGATAGCAGATGCCCGGAAACTCGATGCGCAGGGACGATGTGCACTCCGCCAGCGTTTGGCAACTCCCATACTTGACTCCTTTGAAAAATGGATGGAACAGACTTATGGCAAAGTACCACCAAGAAGTCGCATGGGACAAGCTATTACCTATACTTATCCTCTTTGGCCAAGAATGAAGAATTACCTGAAAGATGGAAATCTGAAAATCGATAATAATCTGGCGGAAAATGCGATTAGACCACTTACTTTGTCCAGAAAGAACTTCCTCTTTTGTGGTAACCACGAGGCAGCTGAAAATACAGCAATCATATGCTCACTATTAGCTACCTGTAAAGCACAGGAAATTAACCCAAGGGAATGGCTGAATGATGTCATAGCCAAACTTCCATACTATCTGGAAAGAGACTCCGGGAAAAATGTTCGTGAACTTCTTCCGGATGTTTGGAAGTTAGAGAAATCCAACACGAATCCAATTGGAGTTTAAATATTTATGTTAAAGAATAAAAAAAACTCGATATTAGCTTTTGACTAAAGTTGATATCGAGTTTTCTATTTTATGAAAATACAATGTGTACTTTATCGGATGCTTACATTTCATCCAGGCCGATATGAATCTCTTGAGAGGTTTGTTCGACTCCAGAGATGAGAAAGTAATCTAATATCTGAGCCGGCAACACGAGGCTGGCTAGCATGTTCAAATAATCGTTTTTCATAATGCAAAGTAAGCAATACTTCACGAAGATAAAAAAATTATCCCCCACGAAAAAATCTACTGAACCCCAAATTGCATATTTTTTGCGGACAGTACATAAATAAAAAAACCGCTGAAATAACTGTATTTCAGCGGTTTTCATGATTTTTCATTTTTGTAAAGGTGGTGCCACCAGGAATACGAAACCGGGGGACACAAGGATTTTCAGTCCTTTGCTCTACCAACTGAGCTATGGCACCATTGTTTCTCGTTTGCGGTTGCAAAGGTAGGCATATTTTTTGAATCTACAAATTTTTTTTGCAAATTTTTCTGCCAAATTCTTTTTGGTTTCAAAAAATTGATTTACCTTTGCACTCGCAAAACAGAAACGGAATGTAGCGCAGTTGGTAGCGCACTACGTTCGGGACGTAGGGGTCGGGCGTTCGAGTCGCCTCATTCGACATTGTAAAGGATAAGCCACTGAACTTCAGTGCTTATCTCATTTTAGCAAATCCGCCGGGACGAAATCGGGACACCCTATTTTATGGGTCAAATTCTATTCTCGGATTATAATGCTAACATCCTACCAGCCGAATATTTTTTGTGAAAGTATATAGGGAGGTAAGAGTTTTTCGTTATCTTTGCTCCCTACATGATAAAACTGATTTTATTTTCCTGTTAACCATTAGGATCATAAGATATACCTTCTTGATGATTTCTTTAAGTAAAAAATGAGAATTAATGAATATGAGAAATTTGTTTTTGACTTTAGCTTTTGGTCTATGTTCCGGCATATTCGCCCAAAATACGACAGTTTTTGAATCTCCTATTATGGGGTGGAGCTCATGGAATACCTATCGGGTTCATATCAATGACACCTTAATAATAAGACAAGCGGATGCTATGGTGCAGAAAGGGTTGAAAGAAGTGGGCTATTCCTATGTGAATGTAGATGACGGTTTTTTTGGATGGCGGGATGAAAAAGGAGTGATGCGAACACATCCCGAGCGTTTCCCGAACGGATTGAAGGGAGTGCGGATCATATTCATTCTTTAGGATTGAAAGCCGGTATTTATTCGGATGCGGGAAGCAATACTTGCGGTTCCATCTGGGATAAAGATATGAACGGCATAGGTTCCGGTTTGTATGGACATGAATTTCAGGATGCCACGTTGTATTTTAAAGAGTGGGGATTTGATTTTATCAAGATTGATTATTGCGGAGCCGGTCAGGAATTGAATCTGGAAGAAGAAAAACGATATACCGAAATACGCCAGGCTATAGATAATCTGGGTTGCGGACATGTTTCTATTAATATCTGTCGATGGGCTTTCCCAGGTACTTGGGCTAGAAACCTTGCTCGTTCATGGCGAATCAGTGCGGATATCCGCCCGGAGTGGGGATCAGTAAAATATATCATCGATAAAAATCTTTATCTGTCTGCCTATGCGGGAGAAGGTCATTATAATGATATGGATATGTTGGAGATAGGTCGAGGGCTAAAACCTGAAGAGGAAGAGGTACATTTTGGAATGTGGTGTATCATGAGTTCACCTTTGTTGATAGGATGTGATCTGACAACCATTCCGGAGACGTCATTAAAACTGTTGAAAAATAAAGAACTGATAGCTTTGAACCAAGACCCTTTAGGATTGCAGGCATACGTTGTTCAGCATGAAAATGAAGGGTATGTGTTGGTGAAGGATATAGAACGAAAGCGTGGTAATGTACGTGCGGTTGCTTTATACAATCCTTCGGATACGATTTGTAGCTTTACAGTTCCGATGAATATTTTGGAATTAGGAGGAAGGTTAAGGCACGCGATCTGGTGAAACACCAGGATTTACCGGAGATAAAAGGGGGTGTTCTGAATCGAGAATTACCTCCCCATAGTGTGCTGATTTTACGTATGGAGTCCGAGAAGAGATTGGAAGCGACTGTTTATGAAGCGGAATGGGCTTATCTGCCTTGTTTCAATGATTTGGGAAAGACTCCGAAAAGCATCGTATATGCTCCGTTACATGAAGCATCCGGAGGCATGAAGGTAAGTTATCTGGGAGGGCGGAAAGAGAATTTTGCAGAATGGAAAGAGGTGTACAGCGAGCAGGGCGGTGAATATGAAATGACTATCCGCTATGTGCCTAAAGCAGACCGTAAGCTGGAAGTCTGTGTGAATAATGAAAAAAGGATTCTTCTTGATTCGCTGTCGGCGGATGAGACTCAAAAAGATAGCTTCGATTACTGTTCCGGTGCATTTGAAGGCAGGGAATAATAAGATACGTATGGGAAGCTCATTTTGCTGGGCTCCAGATATAGACTGTTTTACTTTGAAAAAAGTAAGTGAGTAGGCTGATAAGATCTATCTTCTTGAAGTACCACTTTGATAAAAAGTAAGAATATGAGTGTAACAAATGTCACCCGTGAGGAATTGTGGGCAAAGCAACATTTGTCTTGCAAAAACATGGATTATGCGGTATGGGAACGGGATAAATCCATGCTCCAGAAGTTGTCCAGAATCAATGGCGGCTGTTCTTTCGTGGTGGATGTATATAAAGGATGTTATGCGTATGCTTCTACGGGTTTTGTCGATTGGTTGGGGTATGACAGGCACAAGATAGAAACATTGGAAAACAGGGTGATTATCTGGAGTCACGTATTCATCCGCATGATCGTTCCCATTGGAAGACTTGCAAGTCAGGCTGGGGAAGTTCATTTATAACCAGCCTTTGGAACATCGGAATGACTATTGTAATGTATATAGTTTTCGTATACTCAATGCTCGTGGTAACTATGTGCGTGTAACAAGCAGGCATCAAGTTTTGGAACAGAGCCATGACGGAAAAGCATGGCTCATTATAGGGAATATGAGTATGGCCCCCGGTCAGAAAGAATCAGAACAGGTGGAATGTACTGTTCTGAATCTGAGAAATGGAGAAATGTTTTCACCCGGTGTGGTGATAATGAATCCGGTTGTCAGTCTTACCGGACGTGAAATGGAGATATTACGCCTCATCCAACGAGGATTCTTAAGCAAAGAAATTGCCGATAAATTATGTATCAGTATTCATACCGTCCATATTCACCGGCAAAATCTGTTGCGTAAGCTGGGAGTACAAAACTCTTTGGAGGCAATACGCCTAGGACAGGAGTCGGGGCTGTTAAGCTGATGCCCGATTTCATCGGGTCAAGGCATCCATTCTACTACTCCTGTAACAGGATGCTGCTTTCTCCATTCCTTAAATCCGCTATAATCCCGCACCCCATCCCGGATGACTGCCTGATAATACTCCACTCCGATGATTTTCTCGGTTTCCGGTGTTTCATATTTTAATCTTAGAATAGTTTCCCGTATTTCATCGGTCATAATTTCCGAAATGCGTTGGGCTACCTTTTCAAAATAACCGTCATAACGTCGAACCTTCCCGGATGTGAATCATATCCATCTGCCAAAGTTCATTTTCTTCATTTTATACCATGCATGCCATTCGATACAGGCTTCGGCAGTATGCAGCAGATTAGCGCATTCTATTCTTTTGATGGACGGATTCTCAGCTAGTCTGGCCATTGCCTGAAAGCTGTCCGTCAGGTTTAAGGGTGATGAATAAATATGGAAATCAATGTCCCTATGTTTCATCAGCAGCCCTGTTCTGAGTGAACCTACCAGATTAATTTTTGCACCGGCATCTTCCCATATCTGGATGATGTTCGTGTTTTTGATAACTTGCCAGGCTTTTTCCTGATTCTGTTTGGCAATGTCGAAAATATTCATACGCTGTCTTTTTATAGTTGGTTTGCAAAAGTAGAGAAAAGCTTTCAAACTGAAGATAGTTATAAATAACTATTTATTGCCGGAATGAATCGGGAGAAAGGGGGTAACAAGGAACTTAGTAATGTTTCCTTTTCAAGTAAATGACAGATTGTATTCCCAACATGATGACAAACAGATATTCGGTTGTCATATATACCGCTAAAGGTGCATGTACACAGTGGCTCAGCCAGTAAAGATAAAGAAGATATACCATAATGGTAACCACTTGGAAGATAAAGGCAATTTTTGTCTTTCCGGTTCCGGTGACGGCACTGATGTAGACATATCCGGGTACTGCGAATATATAATTGAACAGCATGACGATGAAAGGGGGGACAGTGTGTTGCACCAGTGTTTCGTTGTTGGTGTAAAATCCGATAATCCAATAATCACAAAACAATGCGACTCCTACCAGTGGAAAACCGATGGCATATCCCATTTTGATGATTTTGTGGCAGATAGGAAAAACACCTTTTTGTTGTCCGGCTCCTAAAAGATTGCTTACCAAGGAACCGTTGGTGGCTCCTAAAGAACTGAACAATCACAAAAAAAGAGGGTGGAAACGCTGCGGGTTATGTTGGAAACGGCCAGTTCCATCTTTCCTAATGTTCGATGGCGATGAAGAACAGGAACCACGGCGCCATACTGATAAAAGAATGCAGCATGCTCCATACGGACAGGTAAAACATGTCTTTTCAATAGCTTTCCATCAAATATCGGTTGCAGTCCATACTTGTTTTTATCAATCTTTCTCCACATATGGATAAGGAGAATGATTAACGATCCCATTTTCTGCTAGCGTTGAGGCTATTGCCGATCCTGCTATCCCAAATTTTAAGGTAAATATTAACAGGTAATTGAAAGGGATGTTGATAAGTACGGCTGCTATTGCGGCCCAAGATAAGGACCTGGTCTTTATTATTCCCACAAAGAAAAGCCCGGAGTGCCAGAAAAGGGAAATGAAAATAAAAAGTCCGAAACTGCGCCAGTCCAGATAGTCCGTTACAGCCTGATAGATTTCCGGTGAGGTAATTAATTGTTTCAAGAGGAAGGGGGAAAGGCCCTGTATCAACAAACATAAAGAGAGTGCTAGTCCGGAAAGGAAAAATAGTCCTTGAAAGAAGGTACGTCCTGTTTCTGCATAGTTCTGTTCTCCATTCCTGCGGGCAATCATGACTTGTAGTCCTATGCTGAAACCGAAGCCTAGCATATAAGTTGCCAGATAATATATTCCTGCCAAGGCAGATGCGCCAAGTTCCACTTCACCGACATGGCCCAGAAAGACGGCATCGGTAATGTTGATTAATTGCTCCATTAAAAACGCTCATCATTACAGGAAGGTTGATGAGCCATATTTGTTTATATGTATAATTCATTGTTTAACTTAATGTATAACCATGCTTATGCACTTATCGGTTTAGGGATGGTGCACAATCTGTGTGGATTAATAATAAGGGTATAAAACTCTGTAACAAATCTTATTTAAGATCCGTCAAAATAGCCAAATAGTTTGGATTGGTAGTGCTATTTCGTTGAATGTAGCTATATACAGAGTTGATGTTTCATTAGTTAAACAATTGTGTTTTGCAGGTTAAATCAAAATCTCCTGGTTCGGCATAAATTTTGTATTCGCTCTCTAGTCCCTTGAAATCTTTTCTGAGGAGTACAATTTTAGCTTTGGGGGTAAGCCAAATGTTTAGTGGAATGGCATTCTTCTCTTGAAATGAAAATATAGTGCTGAATTCTTTTCTCAAAGACTCGTCTGAGGTTGCGGTATAATTAGGGAGTGAGAAAGATGAATTTATGTAGTTTATACAGTATTTGTTTGCTTTTTCATAGATCCCCCTTTTTTCATATTTCTCATTTTTTGGCATACAGCATAACAGATGGGACACCTTGATGGATATGGGTTTGCGTACTCAGATAATATCCGTCCAGATTAATTTGCATAGCCTGTGGTAAAATCGGAGTCGGTTACGTCTTTCCAATTGAAAGCAAGGAAATCTTTTTTTTATTTGTGATATCAATGGATATTGTATCACTACTATAGATTATTTCATTGTTTTTGTAACCTAGCAGATAAGTCTTGTATGTGCCGGGTGAATAATAAACATGTGCCCATTTGAAGAATGTTGTTTCCACATATCTGGCATAATTTGAATGACTGAATACTTTAAAGCTATTTGGGGGAATGAGATGATTTCCACACTATGGAATCATACACTTCGCTTAGACAAGGTGCATCTTTACCAAAATCAAAAGATTGGTAGAATACAATAGGAGCAAATATGTTTTGAGAACTTGTTTCTGCTTCTAATATAATTTTGATCTCTTTATTTTCTGTTTCTTTATTTTGGCTACCATCCATATCGGCCTCTTCTTTGGAGCAAGACAAGACAAAGAAGGTAAGTAGTAAAAAACAGTAGAATATCTTTTTCATGTTTGTTTTTGAGTTGGGTAAATAGCTCTGTTTGTAATGTCGAAAACAAAGCTAGCAAATATATTTGATAATCTCAGCTTTGTATCCTATATTTTATTTTTGACTGATGATTTGATAATCAAAATCGGTAAACAAAGACTTTACAGAGATTCAAGAGGTTCCTGCACATACCTCATATACTCCTCATAGTCTATATACCTTCCACCCATTGACTTTAAGTGTGGGGTTTCAAACTGACAATCAATCAAGGTTCCTCCCAACTCCTGAAATGTTTGTGCCAGATAGATAAGCGCCAGTTTCGATGCATTGGGGACTAGAGAAAACATGCTTTCGCCGAAAAAACACTTTCCCAAAGTGACTCCATAGAGTCCGCCGACCAGACAAGATTCTTCCCATACTTCCACGCTGGTCGCGAAACCTTGCTCATGCAGGCGGATGTAGGCTTTCATGATATCTTTGCCCAACCATGCTCCCGTTTCTTCCATCCGCAGATTGCCGCAGGTTTGAATCACTTCATGGAATGCCTGGTTAAAACTGACTCCATATTGTTCTTTGTTCATAAAAGTACGCATGGAGTGAGAAATGTGAATCTCGTTAGGGAAAATCACAAACCGTTTCAGGGGACACCACCATTGTATCTGTTTTTCACGGAAAGCATACCAAGGGAATATGCCATTGGAATAGGCAAGGAGGAGACGGTCTACGGAGAGGTCGCCGCCCACTGCCAATAGTCCGTCCGGTTCGCCATAGTGAGGGTCGGGAAAAAACAAGTTTTTAGTTAGTTGAAAGACCATATTGTTTTTTATTTATTGGATTCATATAATATCTTCTGTAGTAACTTCTCCGTATCTCTGCCTCTGCGGAGAAGTTGCCGATTCATTTAAAGGTATTACTCTTTGAGTACTTGCAAGCTCAATTCTCCGTTTCCTGCTGTCACTCTTACTTTACCTCCTGTTTTAATGTTCCGAATAGGATTTCACGCATAAGCAGTGGCTTCAGCTGCGAAGTAATTACCCTGTCCATTTCCCTGGCACCATATTCTTTGGTGAAACCTAGTTTCAGCAGATGCTTATAGGCTTCCGGGCTGAGTTCCATTCCTACATGACGTGCAGACAGTTTGTTTTTCAGTTCGTTGAGTTTTTTGTTCAGGATGAGAGAAGCCATTCCGTAATCCATATCATGGAAGACGACTGTTGCAGACAACCGGTTGATGAATTCAGGTTTGAAAGTTTTTCTTAACCTGTTTCAACATTGCCTCTCCGGCAGTAATTTGTCCGCTGAAACCTATAGAAGCTTGGTGCGCGAATTGTGCTCCGGCATTGGAGGTCATGATAAGTATAACATGGCGGCAGTCCGCTTTCCGTCCTTTGTTATCCGTCAGTACGGCATAGTCCATGACTTGCAGCAGGATATTGAATATATCAGGATGCGCTTTTTCTATTTCGTCAAGCAGTAACACACAGTTGGGAGTTTTGCGGATAGCATCTGTCAGCAGTCCGCCGTCTTCATAACCTATATATCCGGCAGGTGAGCCGATGAGTTTGGCCACTGTATGCTTTTCCGTATATTCGCTCATGTCAAAGCGTTGCAGGGCAATACCTAGTTCGGAGGCCAATACTTTGGCTACTTCCGTCTTTCCCACTCCGGTGGGGCCAACGAAGAGAAGGCTGGCCAGTGGTTTGTTTTCGTCCAGTAGCCCGGCTTTGGCCATTTGTACGGCTTCCACCACTTGGCAGACAGCTTCTTCCTGACCGTATATCTTTGCACTGATGCGTTCATGCAAGGTTTCTAATGTGGCATTGTCCTCTTCCTTCATGGCGAGTACATCCACTTTACAGATACGTGCCAGTATATCGGTTATCAATGCTTTGTCCACCGTTTGTGTTTCTGTATCTGTGGGGTGGATTTCACGATAAGCCCCGGCTTCGTCCACCAGGTCGATGGCCTTGTCGGGCAAAAAACGGTCGCTGATATACCGTGCGGCAGCTGTGACGGCATATGCTATCACTCCTTCTTCATAAACTACTCCATGGAACGTTTCGTACCTTTCTTTTAATCCTTCCACTATGTGGATAGTTTCTTCGATTCCGGGTTCCTGTATGTCAATCTGTTGGAAACGCCGTACCAATCCTCTGCTACGTGAAAAATAGCGGTTGAATTCTTCGTAAGTAGTGGAACCGATAAACCGGATCTCTCCTCCTTCCAAATAAGGCTTGAGCATATTAGAGGCATCCATCGAACCGTCTCCCGTCCGTCCGGCGCCTATCAGGTTATGTATTTCATCTATATATACAATGGCGTGTCCTTCTTTCCGTATTCCTTCCATAATGGCTTTCAGCCTTTTCTCGAATTCACCCCGATATTGTGTACCGGCCAATAAGTTGCCTAAATCCAGTTCGTAGATACGACAGCCTGTGAGGCGTCGGGAACATTGCCTGCTTCTATACGTGCAGCTAGTCCGTAGACCAGTGCGGTTTTTCCCACTCCCGGTTCACCCACGTGCAGAGGGTTGTTCTTTTCTTTGCGGCAGAGAACTTGAATGGTGCGTTCCAATTCCACATTCCGGCCTATAAGCGGATTCCGGTCTTGCAGACCTTCATTGAGGGAGGTGACGTAGTTGCGCCAAGGTTCGCTTTTCTCTTGCTCAGAGGAAGTTTCCTCTTGAAACTGATTCATGTGCTCGTAATTTGAAATGAGGGAGCTGAGAAACTCCGGCATATCTTCTCCCACTGTTTCTTTTAGCAGATAGCCGGCCCATGAATCTTCCAGTTGAAGCATTCCTTGTACCAGATGAGGAACATCCATTTCTTCTGCGCTTGAATGGCTGATTGTCATATAGGCATATTGCAGCAGCTCGGAGAGTTGACCTGAAATTTCCAATTCATATTCTATTTCTTGAGGAACTCGTTCCACTTCTTTTGACAGATATTCGGAAATGGACTGGGACAGTTCTTCCGGGGTACAAAAACACTCTGCCAATGCTTTTTGAAAAGGAACTTGTTTCAGCAATGCGCTCAATAAGTGTTCGGGCGTGATAAATTCATGCCGATATTGCATCGCTTGGCTCTGCGCAGAAGCGAAAGCGTAGTTCACCGAATCGGTATTTGGTATATCCATATCTTATTCTTGATTTTTTATTCTTCTTCCGGTGTAACCGTGAGTCGGAGAGGGAAACCCTCTTCACGAGCATACGGGTGGCTTTTTGTACTTTTGACCGGGCGATATCATACGTATAGATGCCTATTACGGCCGATTCACTTTTTGTGTACTTGCATCATCAAAGCTTCTGCTTCCATCGTTGATTTGAAAAAAACGGTAGTTAATATCTTTACAACAAATTCCATTGTAGTAAAGTCGTCATTGAAAATAGTAACTTTGAAGCGTCGCGGCTCGCGAAGGTCTATACGTTCTTTTTCTTTATAAGATGATTGTTGTTGTTCCATATTGGTATTTGTCATACGTACTTATGGCACAAAAGGTAGGGAAAGTATTGGAAAGGTAGGGTAGGGAAGAGATGAATTTTGTAGACGGATGGTCTGGAGCTGATGTCTTGAATTCCTTTCATGCCTGTCTGTCATTCTTAAAACATCCATATATAATAAGATGTTTCAAGGATGACAGACGTGTATGAAAATAAAATGTGAAAAATTCAGGATAAGAGGTGGAAACTTAGACTTTTCTGTGAACAAACTGGCCGTCAATCCAAATGGTGGCATGGTTTCCCCGGAACTTCAGCAGGATATATTCGGGGTCTTCCGGTCCTTTAGGAAAATGATGGATAAACCAGTCTTGCCATAACTCTTTCTTGGTGCCAGTGTCTGATACAACTTCCACTTCTCCGGTCATGGCCACGCTGTTTCCCTCTTTGTAGAAACATATGCCGGCTTTCGGATTAGAGCGGAAATCCTTTGTCTTTGCCGAACTGTTTCCTGTTGCAAACCAGATGGTTGTTAATCCTTCCGTTTTGATTTTACTCAAGGGAACGGCCGGGGATACCCTTCTTTATTGATGGAAGTTAGTGTGACTACTTCACATTGTTGAAGCAAAGCTTTTGCTTTTTCTTTAAGTGATCCCATTTGTTTCTTTTTTAGTTTTTGATACGGTACAAAAGTAAGAAACGCCAGGATGGCTTCGTTGTAAAAAAAAAACGACTTTTATAGTTTCAGATATGTTAATGTGGTTTCTTCCGTAACCGGTAAGGATAAAAAGGAACCGGGTGTATTGCCTGATAAGGCTTTTATTTCCTTACTCAAATGGGCTGTGTCATAGTATCCGGCCTCAATGGCAACAGAGAAGAGTTGATTGGAAGAGGTGGAACGCAGTAAATCCACTGCATTCTTGAATTTGATAATCCGGCTGTATTCCTTAGGGGAATATCCGGTCTGATGTTTGAACTTGCGCTCGAAGTGTCTTTGGCACAAGCATACATTTTCTACTAAAGAACGGATAGGCAGTTGGCCTTTGGAAAGGTTAATGCAATCTACTGCATATGATATCTGTTTTTTCTATCTTGTTGTTAGTACATAAGGCTTGGGTGAGAAAAGAT
>ENA-OQCD01000263-OQCD01000263.1-human-gut-metagenome-genome-assembly--contig:-NODE-263-length-14472-cov-1.500174_pt1 | contig 14472 bp, 17 predicted proteins | sample MGYA00242755_ERZ504571 | MGnify/ENA primary metagenome ERZ504571 (study PRJEB26092, sample SAMD00036274) | human gut metagenome | host: Homo sapiens | study: EMG produced TPA metagenomics assembly of...
GTGTTCGAGCAGACATGCTTCCATCGTGGTGCCGCTGCGGCGAACGGTTCCAGCACGAGACCATCCGCGGGGTGACGAGACGGACAAGCCAGCGCATGAGTTCGACCGGTTTGACTGTCGGATGGAGGATGCCGTCGACTTTCGGCCGTTCAGACGGTGAGTTTCGGACAATACCTGAAAACTGGGTAGAATCGACTCGCGCCGCCCATATCGTCATATTCGGCACCGGTATGGGTCATGCCCCAGCCGTCACCGGGTTTCGTGCTTGCGCGTGGTCTGCCTTTTCGACTGACGGTGACGCCGGACTGTCGGTCAAGTTCCTTGGCCGTGGACTGGTCGAACAGCATGTTCGGCGTGAAACGGGCGGCAGCCGTGTAGTCGGTGCGATTCGCTTTGTCCGCACCATATACATGGTTGTCTCTCGGCCCGGAGCCGAACCGTCCATGCTGGTTCTTGCCCTTCGACTCCGCCTCGTCCGCCGTGTTGCGGAATGGGACGCGGCATGCGTCGATATGCAGTGCGCCTGTCCCATGTCCGAGCAGATTGTGGGCGAGATTCCCGTCCAACGGCTTGCGGGCCAGACAGATGGGGTTCGTGCGCGGGCTTCAGCTGGCTGTACCAGCCTTTGAACGGTTTCGCCGTCTCGGATCGCGTCGGCTCCACATCCTCGCGGCGTTCCCGGTCGATCATGAGCGTCGCATCCGAACCGTGTGGCATGCCGGACGCGTACACCCAGTCGATCTGGTCGCGGATTTCGAAGCCCGCATCCTCGATGGCGCATGCAGCCGATGATAGGTGCGGCTGGCCGCGAACGCCGCCACATGCCCGCCCGGCTTCAGGACGCGCAGGATATCCTTCCACAGGTCCACGTCGAACGCGATGCCTGTGGAATCGAAGCTGCGGTTCATGAAACCGATCTCATACGGCGGGTCGGTGACGACGGAATCCACGCTGTTGTCCGGTAAGGAGGCGATGAGTCGGCGACAATCCCCCTTGTATAGGCGGAGGTTGTCGCCCAGATCTTCCAGCTCGATCAATGTCGGAACCGTTTAGAATTCCGGGTCGGTGCCGTCGCCGTTCGATCCGTGCTGGCTGGCGTGGTCGTAGCCCACGGATCCATTGCGGGCTGTGAGGGTGCTGCAGGTTGCGCCGGTGTCTGTGCGGGAGCCTGTTGGCTGTAACCCTGCTGCTGGTAGTTGTTGTATGCGCCTTGCTGATAGCCGTTGTTCGGCTGCTGGTATCCGCCGCCGTAATTGTTCTGCCGGTAGCCGTTGCCGTTGGACTGTTGGCCGCTGGTCTTCTGAAATTGCGTGACGCCGAACCGGAGGCTGACACCCAAATCGGTGACGATCATTTCAAGATTGCTGCGCTGTTGGCCGGTGTTCTTGTCCGTCCAGCTGTTGGTTTTCATGTATCCGGTGGCTACCACGCGCATGCCCTTATAGCAGGAGCGCATGATGTTCTGGGCGAGGTCTCCGAATGCTGCGCATCGCATGAATACGGCATCCCCATCCACGGTCTGCCCGTTACGGTCACGTCGACGCGTATTGTGCGCGATGGTGAAAGTGACCGTATCTCCCCTCTGCTCGGGGTTTGCTGTGATATTGCCTGCGAGTGTGAGTGTCGGCTCTCCTGCCATGGGTTCCTGGTCTCCTTATTTTTTTCTATGTGAACATATTCAGTATAACAAGCATTATACGAAGAAAAGGCATGTCGGATAAGCATCAGGACAGAGGAGAAAACCTGATACCAATCCGACATACCCCTTTTAGCAGGATGGGCTCACTCCACTACGGCGGAATGAGCCCATCAAGGTTTCTATCCGATCAGCGTGACCGTCTTACAGGCGGATACGCTTCCTCGAACCAGCCAGAGCGAGAGCGATACCAGCTCCGGCGAGGACCCCGGCCCACAGGAGCATCGGGGTGCCGACACCAGTGGAGGCGAGACCCTTCTCCTTGACGAGCACAGTCTCGTTCGGTTTGCGCGCGCACCGTAGGAGATAAGCTTGCCCGTCTGGTCGTACACCTTCTCACGCCAGTAGTAGGTGCCGGTTTCATGCACGGTCACGGTCGGCGAGTGGGCGCCGTCCACGGCGTCGACCTTGCCGGTGACGGTGATGAGCACGTCTCCCGACTGGTCGCCGTTGGACTGCTTCCACAGTTCGAATTCGGCCTTGGCTGCCTGCTCGCAGTTCCTGAGCAGGAGCTCGTCGTGCAGGTCGGCCCTGCCGTTCTCCATCGTGACCTCGCCCTGGCTCTTGGTGGACACCTCGCACCTGGGCGCGTCGGGCTTCCTGCCTTGGACGCGCACGATTTCGGATGCGAGTCCGAAAGCGTGCTGCACCTTGCCGTGGGTGAGCTGACGCCATGCGAGGGCGGCGAGCGGATTATGGTTCTGGTCGCCGGTCAGACTCGGGGTCATGACCCAATGCCAAGCGTAGGTGCCGGTGTCAGTCAACGTGAACGAGTCGGTCGTGTAGGTGCCGAACTTGGTGACGTCCTTGATGTCAGCCTCGTGAACCTTCACCGCGTTTTCGGGCACGGTGTCGGTTTCCTCGATCGCGGAGGACGGGTCGTCACTCACCTTGTAGAGGACGCCGTGGAAGTCGAGGCTGAGCGGGGTGGCCTTCGGGATCTCGCCTTCGGTGACGTTGGTCTCCGGGTAGGTGGGCCACACGTCCTTTTCGTTGGTCTTGGCGACGACGAGCTTGTCGACGGTGGTCTCCCCCGCCTTGACTTCCTTGCTGGACACTGTGGAGTCGAGCTTCGGGGTGAGGCGGAACATGACGGTCTCATCCGCGGTGAACGGAGCCTCATGAACATCCTTGGCGAACGGATAATCGTCGGACGGTTTGATACCGGTCTGGCTTTCCGTGTCCTGATCCTTGTTCGCGATGTCGAACACGAACGTGGCGTATCCGGATGGCAGGTTCGTCAGATCCACACCATCCTCGGCCTTCCATTGGGCGACAGGCTTGTCCTCGTCACTGCTGGAAATCAGGTAGTCGCCGGCCTTGTTCGTGGTGAACGTCGCGGTGGCGAGCTTCACGGCCTGTTTGGGTAGTTCGACGGTCTTGCCTGCGGCGGTATCCTTCTGAGCCTGTTCGGCCTGTTCGCGGGTCATACCACCGTAGATGGAGCCATTCACGGTAAGCGTGATCTGGTTGTCTTCCGTTTCCTTGCCTTCGCCCTGACCGTCCTTGGTGTGCAGCCAGTCCTGGGTGTCGACCTTGCCGTCACCGTTCACGTCGTCACGCCCAGCGTGACCTTATCACGGATGATGCTGCCTTTTTCAAGGTAGACGACATCGGTCTTGTCGGATGCCTGAGCGGAACCGATTTGCACGCTCGGACGTTCGGTGCCGTCGGCGCCGGCCACCGTGCTCTGATCATTCTTGTAGGCGCCGCTCACACTCGACTGATGGTCGGCTGCATGTTGCGCACATGCTGAGTGGATTCCGCTTCCAGCACGTTGTCAGACCAGTCGTAGTCCGTGGACAGGTACTGCCTCATGTTGGCGTCCTGCATGTCGGGCGTGATCTGCCACACCCACGTGTACCAGCCGGTGTCCGGCAGGCTCGACGGGGTGGCTCCCGGGTGCGTCTTCACGAAGTCGGGGTCCATGGTGATGGAGGTGGCGTCCACGTGATTGGTGGCGCCGTCCTTGTCGCCGGTGACGGTCGCGGTCGCGGCCTTCACCCCATCCTTGACGGTCGTCTGGCCCTCGACCGGCTTTTCGCGAAGTAGTAGAGGGTGCCGGTGCTCTTGATGGTCGCGCCTCAATCCAGTCGCCACCGGACGGGTCCACATGCCAGGTCAGATCATCTTCGGGCGCATGCCCGTATTCGATGCGATGATCGGTCTGGTTGGATTCGATGGTCGGCTTGAAGTTGTTCAGCACCTCGAACTGGATGTTCTTCGACACGGTCTCGGGATCGGTAGCTGCCATCAGGTTCTGGTTCGGCGAGGACAGTTTGGCGGCCTTCGGAACCTTGTAATTAAAAACAGGCATAACCTTGCCATTGCCGGTTGCGGTCCACGCGACATGCTGCGCAGAATTCGTGGTGGTGCCGCTGATCGTGTTCTTGCCGGTCTGGTCGAACACGGCCGGGCCCTTCAGGGTCGCGGTGTACGTGATTCCTGAAAGGAGCCGCCGTTCCCGTTCTGGATGCCGACATCGATGGTGCCTTTGCGTTGGCCGATCGTGTACTGGTATCTCATGTCGAGGTTCGAGGGCGTGTTGGCGACCGCCTCATTCCACAACTCGTTCATCTTCTTCGTGTACGTGTCCCAGCTGGTGCCGTCCTTCCAGCCGAGGCGTTCGATGCCTTTCAGGTATTCTTCACCCATCGGATCGAGCTTCTGGTGGATGAGGCCCGCGATCGCGGCCTGCGTGAGGTCGTCCGTGTTCCCGTTGTACTTGTCGGTCAGCCATGCGAGCCGTTGCGCGTCCGGTTTCGTCTTCGCGTCGGTCCACTCGCCCCACGTGCCCGCCGTGCCCGTGTAGAGCGTGTCGGCCTGGATGCAGTACACGTTCTTCCCGTTGACCTTGTCGACCACGCCGAGCGACTGCTCCATGTCCTCGTACTTGTGTCCGTTGCTGAACGTGATCGTACCCCATGTTCGCCCACAAGCCCCGGGGTTGCCGTTCTGAATGGAGCGCTCAAACGGATCACGCATGTCGGCCGCGTCCGCCGTGCCCGCGACGAGCATGCCCGCCGCCAGGGTGGCGCTGCCGCGACGCCCGCGGCGATCGTGCGGACCACATGCCGGATTGTGGAACCGCGAGTGGGATTGTTGTTTCTCCCCATATCGTCTCCTCTGATAAGAAGGATATTTTGTCGCCAGAGATATTCACTGGACTCTTGCGGTTTTTACCATAACGTCAAATCTTGTAATTAACCGGTTTTTTATTGAAATTGACCGATATTTTTTTGTGAGCGGCCACCTTGCCGTTGCGCTTGCAAGCTCATACCATTGGATGCACTCTGAAAATTGTCCACGAAACAAGGCCTATCGGCGACCGTGTATTGGAAGCACGGTTCAGCCTGACAGTCAAACGACATAGTATAAGGAAAATACAAATGAACGAGAAAGAAGGACCTATGAACATGAACGTCACGCCACCGGTTGAGCCGGTGACGGAATTCGAAGTCCCCCTGCCTCCGGATCGTAAGCGTCCGAAGTGGCTGGTTCCGTTGATTGCGGGGAGTACTGCGTCGTTGTTTTAGCGGCTGTCGGCACCGGTGGATACCTGTATTGGAACCATGATCGGTTGACGGCGGCTTCAGAGGAATGCGCCACCTCATACGACAGGGCGGTGAAGGCGCGGAAGAAGCTGACGGAGTATCTGGAGTCGGATGCGGTGAAGACCGCAATCAGGGTCAAGGATTCGGAGGTCAAGGACGCGAAAACGGTCGCGTATTGACCTCGACCGTGAAGACCGCCGAGAAGACGAAGACGACCATTCCGGAATGTCCCTCCGGCAATCTGACTGATATCAAGGCGATGACGAAGGAGATCGACGGTCTTGCGACCGCATATTCCAGGACCGTGAGCGAGGTCAAGGGCAAGGCCGAGGCCGTGAACGGTTCGAAACTCGACAAGATCGTTGCCGACGCGACCAAGATCCTGAATGATTCGAAGGGCAGGGTGAAGGACGACAAGACCCGCACCGTATTGGAGAACGCCATCAAGACGAAGGACGAGAAGGCCATCTCGGATGCCGTGAAGGCCGTCAACGACTCCATCAAGGCGAAGTCGGATGCGGACGCGAATGCCAGGGCCGAAAAGGAGAAGCAGGCGGCGGAGAACACGGCCCAGCGCCGGACAACGGCTCCTACACGGGCGGAACAACCGGAGGATACACCGGATACACCGGTGGTGGCTACACGCAATCCCAGGGCGGCGGCTACACGTACACTCCACAGCAGTCCACAGGTGGTTCGACCGGCGGCGGTTATACGCGACGCCACAGCCGCAGCCACAGCAGCCTTCCCAGGGCGGTGGCAACGGAGGCGGTTCCACGGGAGGGGGCGACGGATATGAAAATATGTGTTTCGCATATCCCACTGACGGTTCGCCCGCAATCCAGGTCCCCTGCAGTTAACCTATCCTTTTCAGGAGCGAGGGTGACGCATCCCATGAAAATAGGATGCGTCACCCTCGTCTTTTATGGGACTGTCGTTTCGGTTTGTCTCTTTAGTAGGAGCCGGATGCGGCGAATAGGGTGCCTGCGAACACGCTCCATAGGATGAAGAGCACGACGTGATGATCGTTGAAACCAGTGCGTCTTGCCTGCCATGCCCGCATCGCCAGGACGTCGTTCTTCCGGATCATCCACAGAATAAGCCCGACCGGAGGAATGAAGAAGCCGAGAACAGCCCAACCGAAGGAGCTGCGTCGGCCGGGCTGGCTGCCCGTAGGCGCTCATGGTCGACGACGACGGTCAGGTGCGTGTGGCCCTTCCTGTAGCTGGTCTCGTCCACGCCGATCGCATGCAGGCCGTCGAACGGCGACGGCATCGACGCCCCCAACCGTTCGACGACCCTATTGGCGACGTGCGGAAAACCGTTCACGGTCGAACATGCCGTTCATCAGACGCTTTTCGGCTGTGTTCTTCCCGGTCGCAAAACATCCTATCCAAGAAGCGCTCTTCTCTTACTCCCACAACGGTTCAACAACGAACCACCACCCACGAAAACAACAACAGCGCCGTTTTTTGATCCCTCCCTCAGTCAGCGCGACTGACAGCTCCCTCACAGAGAGAGCTCAGTTTTACTGCTTGTTGATGGAACAGGCAGCGGTGTCAGTGGTGACACCGGAATCAGTCCAGCCCATTGGAGTTTGGTCGATGGTGAGGTCGGAGAGGCTTGATAGAGGTAGTCACATCAAAGGAGTAGGTAACGGATTCTCCAGGGCCGATATTGGCGATGCTGGCATACACGGTCTTGCCATTCAAAGTCTCCTGACGACTACCAGTCACCGTACCACCTGAGGTTTGAAGATTCGTGAGGCTGCCTCCCGCAGGAGCGTAGATTAAGGTTTTCTCTACGCCACGGCCTTGTTGATCAGCGTTTACACTGAGAATATACGTTCCGGCAGCTCCAGCTATGCCAATCTGGTTATCGTCTATCGTATTCGTCATCGTATATTCCACATGGTAGGTCTGAGAACCATCATTATTGCAGGCGGAACGAGTTATCTTCGACGTGCGGTGAATATACCACCCCATCTTTGACGGGTTCTGCTCAGTCACATACACACCCGCCTGCGGATGTTCCTCACTGCTCGGAGTCTGTGCAGTGAAGCCTGCATCGCTAATAGTCTTCTCAGTACTCGTCAAACGAATACATTGAGAAGCAACGACCTTCCGACATACTTCCCATCAGTTGCGCTACCTTGCTCAGCTTCGTCAAATCCAAATTAGAGAACATGTTACTAACTGTTTGCTCGGCGACTTGGCAAAATAGGTGTCCTGCATGTAAACCGGATAATCGATATACACCTTGTTTAACAGGAATTCAGCAGTGTTGCCTCCGGCGAGCACACGGCCATCAGAAAGCGTGATGTTGCCGTTGATTTTCACCAATTCCTGCAGAAACACCGGATCAACCATGAGCACACCATCCAATGGAGTGTCACGTCCCCATGATGTGCGCTGCCAGATAGACTGCATACCTTCTGCAACACGAGAGGTATCAGGATATACAGCCAAATCACGGATATCGAACGACATTTTCAGAGGCCCCCACTGCTCGAAAATACGCTGTTCATCTTCCGTTGGATCACCAGCACCATACGGGATGCACTCTTTGTTCGAGCGGAAATCCCCAATACTAATCTTGCCGTTGTCCGTAGTCACCACACCCACGGAACCAATCAGGCACCGGATGAGCGCTCCTCCGAAGTGGTCATGGCCATCAACGCGTATGTACGCGCTTGGCCAGAGCCGAGAAAATTCGGCGGAATCTGGAATGTGCCAGATAGCTGATCAACCCTATCGGCCAATTTCGTTAATTGAGTCTTGCCGGTGTTGTAGGCATCGTTGACTATGCCGATATGGGCCTTCGGCAGATTCTGATATTTCTGGACCTGCTGTTGCAGCGATTCATTGGCTGAGACAATGGTCTTCTGCGCCTCCAGAATCGGCTGAATATTCAGCTGCCCATCCCCTGTGCTCAGTTGCGCATTCTTCAAAAGTAGTCAGCACATTCATAAACTGCGGCACCGAGTCGCCAATCAATGAATCCACTACCGAAGTCATGCCCTCACGGCGGTAATGTCATCGCCATACACTGGCAGTTTCGAGGCAATGTTCACAGCGTGCCATGCACAATATCGTTCGCCGCGGCGGTTTCGGTCTTCGCTTGATCGATCTGCTAACTCACCTTATCAACGTTGTCGAGATTGCTGAGATCGGATATGCCACCCAACAATTGCAAAGCCTGCTCCTCATGAGCCTTAACCTGCTTGGCTTCGGAATACGGTTTCAATCCGCAGAATCCACACACGCCTAACAGCACCACGAGCAATGCCAGAATCGACACCACCCATGGCCAGACACGGTGCCTTCTGCTCGGAATACTTACTGCGTGCCCTGCCCTATGCCTGCTCATACCAATTCCCAAAATGTCTGAGCCAACTTGCATATCTATGCAATGACCAACCACCTATTATGCCCCGGTCTCTTGCGAAAAGTGGGTTCGCTCCCCGCTTCTGCACATATTCCGAACCGACTGGGCACCCCCAGGTATAACGTATTGGGGTGCTTTTGAGAGGCTGCCCGGCCAAGCACATGAAGAGACGGTCGCCGAAACCATCGATTGTTGCGCGACATATGACGCCGCATGAAGAACCGACATGCCAACCGACACCGCCCAAAGCCATCAGGCCGAGCAACGGAAGTGGAGAGTGTGCGTGGCTGGAGAGAGCAGGATCAAGAATTGTCGCGGCGAACTGCAGCGGGTGCTGAGCCAGGAGGAATCGTACGTCGATGGCAAGCTGAGCCATGCGGCGTTTATTTCGATCGCAATCCTGACCTTCATCACCTTCGTGGGCAACTTCACGCAGTTGCAGCTGAGTTCCGCGCTGCCGATTATCGTTTCCGATTTCCACATCTCCGTGACCACCGGGCAGTGGCTCACCTCCGTGTTCCAGCTGGTCATGGGCGTGATGGTGCCGCTAACCGCGTTTCTGACCCGGCGCTTCTCCACCCGACAGATCGTCATCTGCTCGATGGCGGTGTTCACAATCGGCTCCGTGCTGGCATGGTTGGGGCCAAACTTCGTATGGGTGCTGGTCGGGCGCGTGCTCGAAGCTGCCGGCACAGGCGTGATGTGGCCGGTGCTGCAAATCACCGTGTTCTCCATTTACCCGCTGTCTCGCCGCGGGTTTGCCATGGGCACGGTGGGCATGGCCATGAGCGTGCGCCAGCCATCGGCCCCACCTTGGGCGGCTGGCAGACCGATGCCAAACGGCTGGCGCTCGATCTTCCTGACCATGACCATCATTGGCGTAATCTCGCTGCTGGCGGCCATGTTCGGACTGCATAATTTCGGTTCACACGACCCTTCGGCCGCGCGGACTTCTTCTCGGTGTGCCTGTCGTGATCGGCTTTGGTGGGCTTATGTTCGGCTTCACCAATTCAGAGACCTATGGATTCGCGGCACCGGTCACGTGGGGGCCCATGGTTGTGGGACTGGTCGGCATTGTCTGGTTCGCGCTGCGTAACCTGCGCGCTGGCAAGCGGTATCGCGAGGCCGTAGCCAAGGACGAGTCGGCACTCCCCCAGCCGCCGCTGCTGGACTTGGAAGTGCTGAAGAACCGTTCGTTCACCGTCGCACCATTACCGCGTCGCTGGCATTTTTCGCCTCAGTTCGATTTTGGTCATCATGCCGCTCTACATCCAGACTGACCGCGGCTATTCGGCCACGATGAGCGGTCTGATCATGCTGCCGGGCGTATCGGCCAGTGCGTCTCCCAGTTCTTCGGCGGCCGCGCGATGGATCGGTTCGCGCGCGCCCGGTGGCTTTGTTCGGTTCGATTGTGTTGACCCTTGGCACCTTGGGCATGTCGCTGGTGGCGATGGATACGTGGATCTGGTGGGTATCGATCTGCCAGTTCATCCGTCAGATCGGCATGGGTTTCCTGCTGATGCCGATTACCACGTGGTCCCTGAATTGCCTGAACGGGCCGAGCGAAGTGTCCGCCGGATCATCGGTGACGAATACCGCGCGTCAGATTGCGGGCGCTGTGGGCGCACCTGTGTTGGTGATTCTGATGGAACGTTTGCCGCTTTGCATAAGCAGGGCGCGCCTCCGCCGTCGCCGCTCGATTTTCGGCACTCAATGGGCGCTGCGAATCTCCGCAATGATCTGTCTGGCAATGGTGTTGATGGTGTTCTTCGGCGTCAAGGGCGACGGTGCCGGTCGTACGCGAGACATTATTTCCTTGCGTGCGCTGCGCGAACGGCGTGCGCGGCGTATGGCTGCGAACTGACGGCAGATTCAACCATTCTCAACATAATAAGAAACCCCGGTTCCAACACCGGGGCTTCTTATTATGTTGTGCTATCGCAGGATTTCAGCTGGAGTCTATTACGCCCTGCCCATCAGCGTCAGGACAATCAGCAGCACGTTGAGCGCCACAATCAGTGCCACCACAATCATAAAAATCACGTGCTTGACGGTTCCATCAGCCCACTTGCCCATGAGTTCCTTGTTATGCGTGTATCGCATCAGCGGAATCACGGCGAACGGGGATGCCGATGGAAAGCACCACCTGGCCGATGACCAGCGCCTGAGTCGGGTCTTGGCGAACCACAGCACAATCAGTGCCGGCACCAGCGTGACCACGCGGCAGGCCCACATCGGGGCGTTAACGTGCAGCAGACCGTGCATGATTTCCGAGCCGGCGTACGTGCCGACCGACGTGGAGCTCAGAGACGAAGCCAGCAGGCCGATGGAGAAGATCGTGCCGATCACCGGGCCAAGCACCTGCGCGATCGCCCGTTGTGCGCCGTCGATGGAATCCGTGCCAGACATGCCGTGCAGCGAGTTGGCGGCGAGCACCAGCATCGCCAGATTCACGGTGCCGGCCAGCAACAGCGCCCAGGCCACATCGATTTTCGAGCCTCTCAGCTGCGTTTTGATTGACGGCTTTTCGCCGCCTGCGTAATGGTCGTTCACCAGCGTGGAGTGCAGGTAGATGGCGTGCGGCATCACGGTGGCGCCCAGAATCGAGGCGGCCATCAGCACCGAGTCGGTGCCCTGGAAGCGTGGAATCATGCCCTTGACCACTTCGCCGGGGCTCGGCGGGTCCACGAACAGGCCTGCGATGAAGCCGAATGTGATAATCAGCAGCATCACGATGATGATGCGCTCGAACGTGGTTTGCGTCTTGCCACCTTGGAACCACAGCATCACCGTGGAAATTGCGCCGATCACCAGACCGCCGATGAACAGCGGCAATCCGAACAGCAGGTTCAGGGCGATGGCACCGCCGATCACCTCGCCAGATCGGTGGCGATGGCGATGACCTCGGCCTGCATGAAGAACATGAAGCGGCCGCATCGCTCATACGTTCACCCAGCAGTTCCGGCAGGGATTTGTTGGTCACGATGCCGAGTTTTGCGGACTGATACTGGATGAGCACGCTCATGGCGTTGGCGAGCACCAGCACCCACACCAACAGGTAGCCATATCGTGCGCCGGAGGTGATGTTGGCCGCCACGTTGCCAGGATCGACGTAGGCCACGGCCGCCACGAACGCGGGGCCGAGGATGCTGGCCAGCGCATGGTCATGCGGCTTCTTCTTGCCGTTTGCCACGGTTCCAGCTCCGGCTCCGACTCCGGCAAGCTGGCGTTCCTTCTCGATTTCCGGTGTTTCCTGTTCGATGTCTGCCACGGCGTTCGTCATAGTGGTTGCCGCAATGGCATCTGCTGCGGTGTGTGTTACTGCCATATCGTCTGTTCCTACTCCCTTCTCCCTTCATACCGGGCTCAGTTATAGCGCGGGCATGTTTCCCACGTCAACAGACGGACAATCTGCGGACGATTGATGGATGACTGGCGGACTGGCAGCTGGCATTTCCCGCCATCTCGCTCATGAAATGTGACAAACCGCCGAAAACTCGCTCATGAAATGTGCCAGACGGTAGAAAACTCGCTCATGAAAGTGTAAAATCATTGATATAGCAGTAATTCGGAAAGGGGCTCCTCATGTATCTCAAACGCAAAGCCGATGCCTATCTCAATGCATGGAAATCCGACCCGAATCGCTCCCCGCTAATCATCAAGGGCCCTCGTCAAGTAGGCAAGACAGAGACTATCGATTACTTTGCCGCACACAACTACCGTTCGGTAGTGGAAATCAACTTCGTTGAGGAACCGAAATATCGTGCAATCACTGCGGACGGTTATGGCGCGGATACCACGTCCGCAATATTTCCCTGATCGACCCAGCTAAAAAGTTCATTCCGGGCGATACGCTCATCTTTTTCGACGAAATCCAGGCCCATCCTGATATCGTCACTGCACTGAAGTTCTTTAAAATCGACGGCAAATATGATGTGATTTGCAGCGGTTCAATGCTGGGCATCAGCTATAAGCAAATCGAAAGCAATAGCGTGGGATATAAGACCGACTACGAAATGCGATCGTTGGACTTCGAGGAATTTCTGTGGCTCGCGGATACGATGAGCCGTCATCGAAAGCATGTTCACCCACCTGTGTGATGCTACGCCATTCTCTGAAGTGGAAATGAACGTCTTCTCCACGGCATTTATGGATTACTGCGTGCTTGGCGGCATGCCTGCGGTTGTCGCCTCCCATATACGCACTGGCACGTTCGAGGGAACACTGCAATTGCAGCGCCAGCTTATTTTGGACTACCAGGAGGATATCCGCAAATACGCGCAAGGACTCGATCAGGCACGAATTCTCAACGTGTTCAACCATATTCCCGTGCAACTCGCCAAGGAAAACAAGAAGTTCCAAATCAGCAAGGTTGCCAGCGGAGCGCGTTTTCAAAAGACTATCGAGGATGCGTGGAATGGCTTGAAACCTCGGGAATGGTGAATATCTGCCGATGTATGTCCTATCCTGAACTGCCGTTGAAAGGCAATTATGACGAAAACAAGTTCAAGATATATTTCGGCGATACCGGTCTGTTCGTAGCGATGCTTGACGACGAGGCCAGTGATGATCTGCGGGCCAATCGTAATCTTGGTGTCTATAAGGGTGCTATGTACGAGAGCATCGTCTCTGAAGCGCTACGGAAATCCGGCTATGACCTGTACTACTACAAAAAAGAGGATTCCACACTGGAACAGGATTTCTTCGTCCGCACGCGCGAATGGCTGGTGCCGGTGGAGGTGAAATCGAAAAAAGGCACCGCCAAATCATGCGGACGCTAATCGCTTCGGATTCTTATCCGGAAATTCAGTTCGGCGTGAAACTATCCGCCGGCAATATCGGTAGTAGCGAACACGTGTTCACCGCACCATACTTCACCACATTTTTGCTCCGACGGCTCCTGCGCGCTTATGACGAGGGGCAGGCACCTATGCTCAACAATCCTGAGCGGTAGCCCCTATTCGTCTGCGGGCACGGCCTGGCCCGGGCAGGTGTGGAGGACGGCGAGCATGGCGTCCTTTTCTTGGGAGGTGACGGTGAGCTGGTACTTGTCTTTGACGCCAATCTGGCGGGCCACGTAGTCGCAACGGTAGTCGGCGTTGGTGGGTAGCCAGTAGGCGGCGGAAGCCGAACCCTTCTCCTGATTGGCCGGGCGTCGACGGCCAGCAGGTTGTAGGGGTCAGTTGCCGAATTCATGGCGTTTGGCAGTGGACCAGTCGCGCGCACCGGATTGCCAAGCGTTTTCAAGGGCCACCACATGGTCGATCTGCACTTTGGCGCTGGTGGCGCGGCCACGTACAAAATGGATGGTCTGAGCGGTGTACGGATCGGCCAGTGTGCCGGACTCGACCACACAGGAACCGGCGTATTTGTAGGTGATGTCCGTGAGATCACGGGCGAGCACGTCGTCGCGTACGTCGCAGCCATTGCCGTCGACGTCGGTGGTGCGGAAACCGAAGGAATCGCGGTCGTAGCCGGAGGAGCTTTGGTTGTCGTCTACGGCGAGCGCGTTCAAAGTGTCGGCGGCTGAACCGGTGGCAGTGTAGCCACCGGTGATTTTGGCCGCGTCGGAGCTGACCTGCGGCAGTAGCAGGCCGATGGTCACGCCGATTGCTACGGCGAGAACGATGAGAATCAGCACGCGCTCCAGCGGTCCAGAGGCGTTGAAAACGACGGCGGAAGTGGGCGTTACGACGTGCCATCAATCACGCATAGGTGAAGGTGAGGGGGTCGTGGCCGGCGCGGTGGGCCGTCGAGGGCGTCGATGGCAGCGTGTTCATCGGCGGTCAGGGCGAAGCCGAACAGGTTGAGATTCTCCTTCTGGCGGTCGGCATG